>Ga0070735_10002036_pt1 | contig 18660 bp, 14 predicted proteins | sample Coa_R1_FD_66443 | JGI IMG/M metagenome (GOLD analysis project Ga0070735, IMG submission 66443) | Surface soil microbial communities from Centralia Pennsylvania, which are recovering from an underground coalmine fire - Coalmine... | ecosystem: Environmental > Terrestrial > Soil > Unclassified ... | reverse complement strand
TCGATGCGAGAGTTCACCGAATAGGGAACGAACGGCACGTACGATCCCAGGTTAGTGTCGATTTGCTTCTGCTCGCCGGCAATTTGCGCGCCCGGTTCCTTGGTAAGCGTACCGCCCACAACCGTAACGTCGCCGTCCACCGTCCCGGCAATGTCGGCATTGCCGCCAATCACGGTGACGTCGCCTTTGACCTCTTCATCCGCGGGCACGGTGATGCTGTGGCCGATGGCGGTAATGTCTTGTTCGATTGTCGTGGCGCATGCCGGCGCAAGAGTTGCGAGCAGCACGGCGGCGAGGAAACCGAACGAAAGTGTGATTCGATACTTCATGACAGCGACTCCGAAACGGAAACGAGCCGCGCGGCCACGCGCGGGCGGATGACGAAATAGACCAACGCGAACGCAGCTGCGAGTGCCACGTCGATTACGAGCACTCCGACGCCGAATGCCGCGAGCGTCGGTGCGAGCGGTGCAACGCCGTGTGAAAAGCTTTCGGAGACTGCACCCGAGAAGAATCCGAAACGCGTCAGCGCACCGGAAATCGCGCGAAGAACCGCAGCCGGCGGCGTTCCGGTGACTGCCATCGCAAGCACGCCCGCAACCCATGCGGCGGCGGAATACAGAATGAGAAAACTCCAGAGCGGATGCTGGCGCGGGCGAGGCGCGGGAAGCGAACGCGCTTCCGCCATTACCGCAAACGTGAAGTTCTGCGGTAAATCGAGAACGCGCGTGGTGGCGAATAATCCGTCGATCGCCTTCAATTCTTCGAGCAGCGCGCGGCACGATTCACATTCGCGCAGGTGCGCGGAAATCGCAATCATCTGCGGAGGCTTGAGCGTGCCTTCGACGTAACGGTCCAGTACCGGCTCACAGGCAGAGCATCGCACGTTTCGCCGCTCCTTTCCGCAACTTGTCATCGTGAGGTGTCGAACGCCCGCGAGCACCGTCGAGGGGCGCGCCACGTCGCGCGGCGTCTTTTTCGCGCATCTTTTGTGCCAACGCGATCTTGCCGCGGTGAATCAGCGTCTTGACATTGCCGAGCGACAGGCCGAGCGTGCTGGCGATCGTGTGATATTCCATGTTGTTGTAATATCGCAGGGTCAGCACGGTGCGCGTCCGCTCCGGAAGTTCCGCGAGCGCCTCACGCAGCTCGCACTCGGCTTCTTCGCGAAGAATGCCGCCCGACGGATCGCTCTCCCGCGAGATATCGGGGAGAGCGTTTTCGAGCGTTTGATCTTCGGGCAGTTCTTGGGTCGGGACGCGACGCTGGGATTTGCCCAGGTGCGTGCGCACGACGTTGCGCGCGATCTGGTAGATCCACGTGGAGAACTTGCCGAGCGCCGGATTGAACGTCTCGAGGTGCGCGTAAGCCCGCAGGAATGTTTCCTGCGAGAGGTCGGCGACGTCCGACGGGCTTCGGACTCCGGCGCTGATAAAACTTGCGATTCCACGCTTATAGCGGTCCACCAAGACGGAGAACAGCTCGCGCTCGCCGTTACGGACCTGCCGCACCAGAGCCTCGTCGCTCTGCTCTCCGATCTCCATGCTCCTTAAGATTCGGGTTCTTGCCGGGTTCTACCGCCGCCGCGAGGCGTTTGTTACATGGGCGATTGTAAGGAATGCGACGCACGGGGTGCCGCTTCGCGAGCACCAAGGGAGCGAGCAAACTTGAGTCCAAAGGCCCGAGTGCCGGCGAACATGTGTCCGGTCTTTCCTGGGGAGGTATTCATGGGTCGCCGGAAGCTCTTTGCATCGATGCTCGCTATCGCGATCCTGGCGGGTTGCAGCAGCGGCGGCGGTGCTACCGGTAACGACACCCAGGTGCTTCCGAAACCGGCACCGTCTTCCAACTACATCAAGCACGTCGTCATCATCGTTCAAGAAAACCGTAGTTTCGACGACGTTTTCGAAGGCTTTCCCGGCGCGAATACCGCGACTAGCGGAACGATGTCGAACGGTACCGTGGTGCAGCTCACATCGCGACCGCTCAACACGTTGGAAGACATCGACCACCACCACAGCACGTTCGAGGCCGCCTACGATGGCGGCAAAATGGACGGATTCGACAAAGAAGGCTACTCGCCGGCCGGCAATCCGGGTGGCTACAATGAATTGGCGGGCACCGTCCCATACCATTACATTGCGCGCAGCGACGTGCAGCCGTATTGGGATCTTGCCCAGCAGTACACGCTCGCGGACGACATGTTCTCAACGCAGAGCAGCGGCAGCTATACGGCGCACCAGGAACTGATTGCCGGAACGACTCCGGCCGTCTCACCCGGACGCATCGTCGATTTTCCGACGAACCTTCCGTGGGGCTGTGACGCACCGTCCGGCACAACGACCAGTATCATTGCTACGGACGGATCGGTAACGACGAACGGGCCGTTTCCCTGTTATGACTATCCGACGATTGCGAATCTGCTCGATGCGAAGGGCGTAACGTGGAAATACTACGCGCCGATGGTCGATACCGGGCCGACCTTCCCGAACCTCGGCGGCGACGTATGGTCCGCATTCGATTCGGTAAAACCCGTACGGTACGGTTCCGAATGGAACACGAACATAAGCTCTCCCGAAACGAATATCTTCACGGACATTTCGTCCGGCAAGCTCGCGCAAGTGAGCTACGTCATTCCGTCCATGCCGAATTCGGATCACGACTCGTCCGGTTCGAACACGGGCCCGTCTTGGGTTTCGTCGATCGTCAACGCTGTCGGTCAAAGCCCGTACTGGAACGATACGGCCATCGTCATCCTGTGGGACGAGTGGGGCGGCTGGTACGACAACGTCAAACCGCCGCAGCTTTCGTACGACGGTCTCGGTTTTCGCGTTCCGATGATAGTCGTTTCAGCGTACGCGAAGCACGGATACGTGTCGCACACGCAATACGAGTTCGGTAGCGTTCTGAAATTCGTAGAAAACACGTTTGGGCTGGGCTCGCTCAACACGACGGACGTGCGGGCGAATTCGATCGTCGACTGCTTCGACTTCACGCAATCGCCGAGTGCGTTCAAACAGATTCAAACCCGCTATTCGCGGCGCGCGCTTTTGGCAATGCCGCGCTCGTACGAGCCGCCGGACAACGAATAGGCAGCGAGTGCCGTCACCGCGTCGCGTATTGGTTTTCGGTGCTTCCGGACAGCTCGGCGGTGAAATCCGGCGCTGCTGGACGGGCGCGGAGCTGTTGACGCCTTCGCATGCAGAAGTAGACATCACGGACGCCGCCGCGGTGAGCCGCGCGATTGCCGAGAACGCTCCCGACACGGTGGTGAACTGCGCGGCATTTCATAACGTCGAGCGCTGTGAAGCCGAGCCGGAAAAAGCATTCGCAGCAAACGCGCTGGCTGTGAGTGCGATGGCCGGAGCATGCGCGCGGCGCGGCGCGGTGTTCGTCACGGTCAGCACCGACTACGTCTTTGACGGGCAGGCCGCTCGCCCGTACACCGAAGCGGATGAACCGCGCCCACTGAACGCGTACGGCGTTTCGAAATACGCGGGCGAGCTGCTCGCGCTGCGATTGCAGTCACCGGCATACGTCGTGCGCACGTGCGGCGTCTATGCGACGCGCGCCAGCACGAGCAAGGGCCACACGTTCATCGATCGGATTGTCACGAAAGCGCGCGCGGGAGAACGCGTGCAGGTCGTTCGCGACCAAACCGTCTCGCCCACGTACGCGCCGCATCTGGCACGCGGTGTTCTCGCGCTGCTGGAATCCGGCGCGCCGTACGGCGTGTATCACATCGCGAACGAAGGCGCGGTGACCTGGTACGATTTCGCCGGCGAAGCATTGCGCGTCGCGGGCGTCGATCACCCAATCGAAGCGGTATCGTCTCAGGATTGGGCATCAGTGGTACGGCGCCCGGCGTTTTCCGCGCTCGAGAACGCGAAGTTGCATACACTTGGGATATCGCTGCCGTCATGGCGTGAAGGCGTCGCACAATACACAAGAGATGTGTCACGCTAAGGTATCGAAGGGTGGCCGAGCTTGTCGAGGCCTAAATCTCGCCGATCGGCGCGGCAACGATGGTGCGTCCGTCCGCGACGAAGATCGTGTCGCCGACGATAACCGGAGGCGACGTAGAAAAGGGCTGCAGATACGAGCTGGTGTGGATGATACGCCCGGACTTGCGGTCGACGCGGTAAAAGATACCCGCGGTATCGCCGAAGTAGACCTCGTCGCCTTTGACGATCGGGCTCATCTTCACGTTGGCCGACGTATGCGCTTCCCATAGCAGTTTGCCGTTGCGTTCGTCCAATGCAACCACGCGCGACGCGTTGCCGATTGGCTGGAACAGCACGCCGTCATGTGCGTCGCCGGTGATCTGCCGCTCTTGTGATGCAACGTAGGTGTACGGACCGGGCGGCGCCTTCCACGTCCACCGTGTCTTACCCGTCTGCTCGTCGAGCGCGGCGACCGTAATCTGGCCTCCGGTGTGAAAGCGCGAGTCCGAGTCGTCGGACGCGTTGACGAACACCATGCCGTTGTCGATCGTCGGCGTGCAATCGCTGCCGCCGTACGAATTCGTCCAGCGCGTGCGGCCGTCGCGCACGTCGATGGCGCGCGTTTCGCACGTGTAGGGCGCGTTGTGGCACGTGCTTACGAATGCAAGGCCGCCGGAAATGTTCACGGACGCCATCGTCGCGACGCCGGGCAAATCGACGGTCCAACGCGGCTTCCCGCTTTGCAGATCGATTGCGTAGGTGTGGAGATCGCCGTTCGCAAGTATTGCAACATCGCCGGCGATTGCGGGCGACGGCATGTTCTGCCCGATGGTGTGCAGCTTCCAGACGAGCCGGCCGTCGCGCGTCGAGAACGCGTAGACGTCATCGCCTTCCGGCCGGCCCCACACTTGCGACATGTAGTCGTCAGGCTTCAGGAACCCGTCTTTTCCGCTTCCGACGATCACGATGCCGTTTTGCACGACCGGCGTCGACATCAAGATATTGTCCGCTTGCGCGCTCCATCGGACCTCACCGGTGCGCTCGTCGACGGCGTAGAGTTTCTTGTCGAAACTCACGGCATAGATCGTGCCGCCGCTGACCGCGAGGCCGCCGTTGATCTTGTCGCCGAACGACGTCGTCCAGCGAACGTGCAGTCCGCCCTGAGCCAAAACCGCGTTGTGCGTCGGATCCCGCTGGTACATGGGCCAAGGCTCGTCCGGTCCGGCCGTCGGCTCGAGCGCGGAGGGCGCCGCATGCGGGACGCGCAGCATAACCAGCGCAGCAATGGCCGCTGCCGCCACAGCCGCCAGGAACGGAAATCCGTACCGCCGGGACTTCATCGCTCCGACTTATTCCCCGCGCGACGCCGATCCGGCATGGGCAGCCGCAGTTCGTGTCTTGAGATCGCGAAGCGCGCTCAGCACGCTCTCCCGCGGCGCCGGCGTTTGTCGGAGGTCTTTTGCAACTTTGAGCGGCCAACCCGTCGCGGCGCGCACGCGCTCGACGTCGACGCCGGGATGCAATTGCACCAGCGTCAGCTCTTTGGTTTCCGGATCCGGCTCGAGCACGCAAAGATCCGTAATCACTTTCGTCGGACCTGCGCCCTTTGCGCCCGAGCGCGCACGGCTCTCGCCGCCGCTCAAATATCCCGGCGTCGTCAGAAAGTCCAGCCGGTCGACGAACGTGCGCGGGTCCTGTTTGAGAATCAGCAGCACTTCCTTCGCGGAAGCCGCAATCTCCGGAGCGCCGCCGGCGCCCGGCAAACGCGTTTTCGGCTTGTCGTAATCACCGATTACGGTCGTATTCAGATTGCCGAAGCGGTCGATTTGCGCGGCGCCCAAGAAGCCGACGTCGATGCGCCCGCCCTGCAGCCAGTACGCGAAAATCTCCGGAACCGAAACCACCGCGTCTGCGGTTTCCGCAAGTTCTCCGTCACCGATTGAAAGCGGAAGCACGTGCGGCTTCGTCCCGATTGTGCCGGACTCGTAAATCAGCACGAGGTTCGGCGCATGCGTCAAGCGCGCAAGATTCGCGGCTGTCGACGGCAAGCCGATGCCGACAAAGCACACGTCGCCGTCACGCAGCGATCGCGCCGCTTCGACGGCCATCAATTCATCACTCGTATAGTCGGCGTTAGACATGTGCTTCAGCCTTCAACACGTTCGCTTCCATCCACGCGAGAAAGCGATCGCGATCCCGCGAGATCTTATCCCATTCGATGTAAAAGGCATTGTCGCGCTCGTAGTAGCCGTGCGCGTACGACGGCTTTGCTCCTCCGGGCGCAACGCACACGGCGTCGAGCACCCAGTTGGGGATCACCACCGAGTTCGGCGGATGCGAAAACTCGTCGACGATCTCTTCGACCGTTACGATTGCACGCGATGCGGAAAGTATTGCTTCCTTCTGGACGCCGACGATGCCGTGAATCAGCACGTCGCCCGCGCGGTTGGCTTGCTGTGCGTGAACGATCGCAACGTCCGGACGAAGTGCGGGCACGGCGGCGAGCGCCTCGCCTGTAAACGGGCAGACGACTTCCTTGATATGCGGGTTGTGCTGGATCAGGTCCGAGCCGATGTACCCGCGCAGCATCGCGAAGGGCAGGTTCGAAGCGCCCGCAGCGTACGCCGCCGCCATCGCCGCGTGTGAGTGTTCCTCAATCTGCAGCGGCACGGGCCAGCCCCGCTCGACCGCGTCGCGGAAGCGGTGGAGCGAGCCGACGCCGGGATTGCCGCCCCACGAGAAAATCAGCTTGCTTGCGCAGCCCACGCCGATGAGTTGGTCGTAAATCAGGTCGGGCGTCATGCGCACCAGGGTCAGATTGCGTTTGCGCTGCCGAGCGATCTCGTGGGCGGCGGCGAAGGGGATGAGGTGCGTAAAGCCTTCGAGGGCCACCGTATCTCCGTCGTTCACGTGGCGTGAAACGGCCTGCGCCAGGGCCAGGAACTTGAGCATTGCGAGCGAGCCTTCTTTTGGAAAAAACTGGCTTTCGGCAAATATATACGGTATATTGGACCTATCCCTCCGAATAAGTTTTGAGCAGATGGACGAAAAGGCGAAAAATCTCGACCATCCCGGGAGCCGTGTGTTCTATCGCAAGCTGAACACGGCGTTGCCGCGCATTGTGCGCGGCTCGGGAGTCTACCTTTTCGATGATTCCGGCAAGCGCTACCTGGACGCGTGCGGGGGCGCGATGGTCTGCAACATCGGCCACGGCGTACCGGAGATCGCCGACGCTCTGGCGGAGCAGGCGCGCAAGGTCACCTACGTCAACGGCACGGCCTTCACGAACGAGCCGGTCGAGGAACTGGCCGATCTGCTCGCGACGAAAACGCCGGCGGCCGTCGATCGCGCGTATTTTCTATCGAGCGGATCCGAGGCCACCGAGGCGGCGCTGAAACTTGCGCGGCAATACCACGTCGAGCGCGGCGAGCCTTCGCGGCGCACCGTCATCGCGCAATCGCCGGGTTATCACGGCAATACGCTCTTCGCGCTTTCGGCTTCCGCGCGCGGACACTATCGCACGATGTTCGGTCCATGGCTGGCCGACGTGACGATGATAGAAGCGCCCTATCCCTATCGCAATAGTGAAGTGGTTGCGGACGCGTCGGCGCTCGAAGCGGCGATTCTGCAAGCGGGGCCGGAGAACGTCGCGGCATTCATCGTCGAGCCGATCGGGGGATCGTCCACCGGAGCGTCCGTTCCGCCGCGCGGGTACTTCGCGCACGTGCGTGAGATTTGCGATCGCTACGGCGTGCTGTTCATCTGCGATGAAGTGTTGACCGGTGCCGGGCGAACGGGAACGTACTACGGCCTCGAGCATTTCCGCGATGCCGCCGGCGCTGCAATCGCACCGGACGTCATCACGATGGGCAAGGGCCTGAACGGCGGATACGCACCGCTCTCGGCGATGATCGCAAAGCGTTCGATCGTGGAAACGATCGCGGCCGGGAGCGGCGGGTTCATGCACGCGCAAACGTACTCACACAATCCGCTCGCCGCCGCTGCGGGCCTTGCTGTGCAGCGCTACATCGATAGCCATCATTTGGTCGAGCGCGCGGCACGCACCGGCGCGCAGCTCGGCGGCGCGCTCAAACGCATGGAGCACGAACTCATAGGTGACGTGCGCGGCGTCGGCATGCTGTGGGCCGTCGAATTCGTCGCCGACCGCGAAACGAAGCAGCCGTTGCACCGAGAGTTGAAACTGGCCGAAACGCTCGTGCAATGCGCCAAGAAGCGCGGGCTGGTGTTGTGGCCGAACGTGGGGCACGCGGACGGCACGAACGGGGATCTCGTAATGATTGCACCGCCGTTCACCATCGAACCCGCGCAAATCGAAGAATTGGTTACGCTGCTGCAAAAAAGCATCGGCGATACCGCGGATAGACTACTGGCAAGGAGACAACCATGACCGCACCCGTCGCGCAGAAGCAGCCGAAGATTACGTATTCCGCCATCGGCGGTAATCTCGACGAGATTCACGAGCGGTTCGAAGAAACGCTTGCACGCGTCACATCGCAATTCGGCGCGACGCATCACGCGATCGTCGACGGTTCGCAAGCCGCGGGCAGCGGCGTTACGCAGGAGTCGCGCTCGCCGATCGATCGCAGCGTACTGATTGGCGCGTTCGCGAGCGCAAGCGAGGCCGACGTCGACAAAGCGGTCGCCGCCGCGCACCGCGCACAAAAGGAGTGGTCCGCGCTCGCCTGGCAAGACCGCGTCGCGATCATGCGCGAGATTGCCGAACGCATTCGTTCGATGCGTTATGAGCTCGCAGCGGTTATGAGCATGGAAATCGGTAAGACGCGTTTCGAGTCGCTGGGCGATGCGGAAGAGTCGGCCGATCTCATCGATTATTACGCGGATCAAGTAGAAGAAACCAAAGGCTTCGTGCGTCCGCTCGGGCAGTTGGCGGCAAACGAACAGACTGCAGACGTTCTGCGTCCGTACGGAGTCTTCGCGGTGATTGCGCCGTTCAATTTCCCGATGGCGCTGGCAACCGGCATGACCAGCGGCGCGCTGCTCGCGGGCAACGGCGTCGTCTTCAAACCGGCCGAAGGCGCGCTGATGACCGGCGCCATGATGGCGAAAGTTTTTACCGAGTCACGTCTGCCGCGCGGTCTATACAACATCGTTTACGGCAGCGGCCGCACCATCGGCAATTATCTGACGCGCCACCCCGGCATCGACGGGATTGCCTTTACCGGATCGCACGAGGTCGGCATGCAGCTGCTGCGCGAAATCGGCGCATCGGGCCGCCATGCCAAACCCGTGCTCGGTGAACTCGGTGGAAAAAATGCCGCCATCGTGACGGCCAGCGCGGATTTGGATATGGCAACCGAGGGCGTAATGCGCTCGGCCTTCGGCCTGCAAGGTCAGAAGTGCAGCGCCACCTCGCGAGTCTACGTCGATAAGCGCGTCGCCGAGCCGTTCCTGCAACTGCTCGTCGAGAAAACGAAAGCGCTGGCGGTCGGCGATCCGACCAAACGCGACGTCTTCGTCGGCCCCGTGATAAACCAAAAAGCCGTCGAAACATTCGAGCAGGCCGCTGCGGCTGCAAAACGCGACGGAACGATCCTCATCGGGGGTAGCCGGTTGGAGAAGCCGCCTTTCGATAAGGGGACGTTCGTCGAACCGACGATCGTGCAGCTGCCCCTCACGCACGAGCTTTTTCAAGAAGAATTGTTTCTGCCGTTTCTGGCCGTCGGCATCGTCGATTCGTTCGACCAAGCCCTGGAAGAATCGAACCGTTCGCACTTGGGATTGTGCGGCGGGCTCTTTTCCCAAGATGAACGCGAGATCGAACGCTTCTTCGACGAGATGGAGGCGGGCGTACTGTACGTGAACCGGCGCACCGGTGCGACGACCGGCGCCTGGCCCGGCGTGCAGTCGTTCTGCGGATGGAAGGGTTCAGGCATGACCGGCCGCGGGGGCTGCGGTCCGTATTACGTCGCGCAATTCATGCGCGAACAAAGCCGCACCCGGATGCTGTAGAGGAGAATGTCTTGAAAAATTATCCTTCGATCATCGTTACGCCGCCGGGTCCTAGGGCGCTGGCCGTTATCGAAAAGGACCGCGCGTATGCCTCGCCTTCCTACATCAAAGAGTATCCGCTCGTGGTCGAGCGCGGCGAAGGCGCGACGGTCGTCGACGTGGACGGAAACCGTTTCCTCGATTTCATGACGGGCATTGCGGTCGCCTCGACCGGGCACGCGCATCCGAAAGTCGTGGCGGCGATCAAAAATGCAGCGGAGAAATTTCTGCACATCTGCGCGACGGATTTTTACTATCCGGGCTTTGCCGATCTGTGCGAGCGCTTGGCGAAGATTGGCCCCGGGTCTGACGTCAAGCGCGTTTTCCTCACGAACTCGGGCGCGGAAGCAGTCGAAGGCGCGATCAAACTCGCGCGCAGCCACACGAGACGCGCAAATTTGATTGCGTTCGAAGGTGCGTTTCACGGTCGCACGATGGGAGCAATCTCGCTAAACTCCAGTAAGGCGAAGTACCGTCGCCATTTCGGTCCTCTGCTCTCGGGCGTGCATCATCTGCCGTACGCGAATCCATATCGTCCGTGCGATTGGAAGGGCGCTGCCGAAGAGCTGTTTCTGCAGCGTGTCGCGCCGGATGAGATTGCCGCCGTGTTCATCGAGCCCGTATTGGGCGAAGGCGGCTACGTCATTCCGCCGCGCGAGTTCCTCGAGTATTGGCGCGCGTTTTGCGACGAGCATGGCGCGCTCCTGATCTTCGACGAAGTGCAGTCGGGCATCGGCCGAACCGGCGAGCTCTTTGCTTCGAACGCGTTCGGCGTCGTTCCCGACGTGACGCTCGTCGCGAAGGGCCTCGCGTCAGGCATGCCTATCGGCGCCATCATCGCAAAAGAATCGGTCATGTCGTGGGAGCAGGGCAGCCACGGCAGCACGTTCGCGGGCAACCCCGTTTGCTGCGCCGCAGCACTGGCGACGCTTGATTTGGTCGAAGGCGAACTGGCCAAGAACGCGACGCGCGTCGGGGAAGTCTTGATGGGCGGCCTGCTGGAACTCAAGAAAAAGCACGAGATCATCGGGGACGTTCGCGGCCTGGGATTGATGATAGGCATCGAATTCGTTCGCGATCGCGCGACGAAAGCACCCTACGCCGAACTCGTCCCGCAGCTCGAACTCGAAGCGTTCCGCCGCGGCCTGTTACTGCTCGGATGCGGGCGAAGCACGATCCGGCTGGCACCGCCGCTCATCATCGACGAGGAAGACGTTGCAATCGCGCTGCGCATTCTAGATGAATCGCTGGAGGCCATAACGCTGGCCGTCGCGTAAAAAACCACTCACGTCATTTTTGGTTAGAGGTAAATAACCGCAGCGCAACTGACTGCGGTTATTTTTGTGTGCGCATTCATGGCGTGAGTCACACGGACTATATTCGGGACGGCAATGGACGATACATGAACATGTACGCGCGTTCGGGTGACGCACGTTCAATGAACGCTCGAGAGGGGCCCGCAGCAAGAATGAAGCTCTCGTTGTCAGTGTGTTTTGCATATATGCACGATTTGCATTGACGGCGTTCCGTAATATAAAGTTTTGAGTTTTTCCAAGGAAGCCCGTTGCGTCGACTAGCAAATACGCGCATCGGACTGTGGTTGTCTTAGGCAGCCACTCCCTTTTTTGCATGGGGAAGAATGACGAGGAAGATCAGCGTGGTTATGCCCGCGTACAACGAGGCAAGCCACATCGTTTCCAACGTTATCGAGACGGCTAAGACACTAGCCGAATTCGGCTACGATTTCGAGATCATCGTCGTCGACGACGGCAGTCCCGATAAAACGTATCTTCACGCGACCCGTTTGCTCGCAACGCACCCTGAGCGTGTGCGTGTGGTCCATTACGACGAGAACCAAGGCAAAGGGAACGCACTCATGTGCGGTACGTCATATGCCGGCGGCGAGTACATCGTTTTCCTCGATGCCGACATGGATTTACACCCGGCGCAGTTGCCGACGTTCTTCGGAATCATGGAGGCCGGGGGCGCCGACGTCGTCATCGGTTCAAAGCGTCACCCGCTCTCAAAGGTCAACTACCCGCGGATTCGCCGGCTTTACAGTTGGGTGTATTACGGCATCGTCAACCTGCTGTTCGGTTTACCCGTGAAAGATACGCAGACCGGACTGAAAGTTTTCAAACGCGAGGTCCTCGAACGCGTCTTTCCGCGCATGCTGGTCAAGCGCTTTGCCTTCGATATCGAAGTGCTCGCCAACGCCCACCGGCTCGGTTACAAGATCGAATCGGCGCCGGTCTCGCTCGAGTTTCAGCGAGCGTCCGGACGGATCAATTGGGCTGACGTCTATTGTGTCCTCGTGGACACCGCGGCAATTTTCTATCGCATGCACGTGTTGCACTACTACGACCGCACGTCCGGCAACCACGCCATGGCGCAACTCTTCTTCCATGCGCGCGAGGTGCGTGATGACGTTGCCGTCTAGTCCCTCTGCGCGGACGTTTACGGTTTGCGTTCCCTCCTACAACGCCGAGCGGGTCATCGGTGAAACGCTGCGGAGCCTCGTCCGGCAGACCTTCGAGGACTGGGAATGTCTGGTCGTGGATGACGGAAGCACCGACGGCACCGAAGCGATTGTAAGAAGCATCCCGGACGCGCGCATCCGGTTCGCACGCAACGCGACGAACCTCGGCTGCGCCGGAAACTTTCAGCGCTGCCGCGATTTGGCGACGGGGAAATTCATTTACTTCCTGGCCAACGACGACATCATTGCGCCGCATGCGCTCGAACGCACGCTGCAAGCTTTCGAAGAGCATCCGGACGCCGGCGTCGTTACCAGGCCGTACTATTGGTTCCGGGATGACGCGCCTGACGTCCCCGTGCGCCGCACGAAGCCGTTGGATCCGGTGCGCGATCGAGTGATCACCACTTCGGACGACCCGGATTCGTTTCGCATGCTGCTGGACGTCCTCGGACAAGTCTCGGGGCTCGCATTTAGAAACAGTGCTCTCAAACATCCGTTCAACGCGCAGGTGTGGACCACGCACATCGAACCGTTTCTTGCGACACTGAAAGAGCATCCGGGTGTCTTCATGCACGATTACCTGCTCGCCGTTCGCACCGAGCACAGTCAGGCGCGCAGACTCCCGAAGATATACGACCCGTCGCCGCTATGGTGCTGGATAGACATGTTCGAGCGACTCTATCCCGATCCGCAGTGGTCCGCACAGCGTAAAGTCGGAATAGACTTCCTGGCTTCACGGGTCGAAGGCCTCGTCCAGCTGCGCTGTCATTCGACGCTGCAGCGGTTCATTCGTGAAGCGTGGCTGTATCTGCGATTCCGGCCTGCGAACGCCGCATCCGCGCGCTACTGGTTTTTTGCGCTCGGATGCCTTTGCATGCCGCCGCGACTGCTGCGCAAGTTCGTAGACTGGTGCCTCCCCCGAGTGACCAGCGCTCAACGGCTCGATCTGGCTCCGATTGGACGATAGGCAGCGCTGCAGATGATAAACGTCGAGCTCCTATCCGCCATACACGATTCCGCCGTTGGACGCTGCCGTCTGTGCGGCAGCACGGCGAAAACGCTGTTGGACCTCGGGTCGATGCCGCCCGCAAATTGGCTGATGTCGACGCATATTCAGGCCATTCGGGAATTTCCGCTCGTCCTGGAAAAGTGCGATTGCGGAAACTTCCAACTCGGCTATTGCCTCGATGCGGAAGATCTGTACACCCACTATAACTATGCGACGCCGAATTCACCGTCGCTCAGCGAGCATTACTCGCGGCTCATCCGACACTTGGAGCAAAACGGCTATCTCACCCCAGACAGCAACGTCGTTGAAATCGGCAGCAACGTCGGGAGATTTCTCGCTGCGCTGCGGCCCCGGGTAAAATCGGTTCTCGGCATCGACCCGGCGAGAAACATTGCGGAAATCGCAAACCGGAACGGCATTCGAACGCTCGTCGAATTCTTCGATCGCCGGGTCGCCCGCGATGTCGCGCGCGTCGAGGGAACGGCCGATCTCGTCGTGGCGCGGCACTGCTTGGCGCATAATCGCGATCCGTACGAGATTCTCGACGGCATAATCGAGCTGTTGGCTCCCGACGGCGCACTGCTGATCGAAAATGCGTATGCGATGAGCACGCTTCAACAAAACGAATTCGATCAGATCTATCACGAGCACATGTTCTACTTCACGCTGCACGCCGTGCGAACCATGTTGGAACGGCGGGGCCTGGCGCTCGTGGACGTGATGTTCTCCGACATTCACGGCGGCTCCATTGCGTGCGTGGCAAAACGGTCCATGTCGAACGCGGCCATCACGTCTCGTATCGCGGCGGAGCTTTGGCGGGAGCGGGAGCTTCTCGACTACGGGCTTGCGCAGCGCTTTGTCGACGGCACTGCGTCTATTCAGGCACAACTCAAATCGACGATTGGCGATCTTCGCGACCGGGGCTGCGTCATCTACGCCTACGGAGCCACCGCGAAAGGCGCCACATTGATGAATTCGATCGGCCTGACTAGCCGGGACATTTCCTATTGCGCCGATTCGACGCCGATAAAGCAAGGCAAGTTCATTCCGAAATGCGGCATCGAGATCGTTTCGGAAGAGTGGGCGTTCGCAAATCCCCCTGACGTGTTTCTGCTTACGGCGTGGAATTACAAGAACGAGCTGATTGCAAAAGCGCGCGCAGCCGGACTCGAACGCGTGCGCTTCATCGTACCGGTTCCCGACGTGACGATCGTTTAAGCCATTCGATTCATGGCAACTCTAACGATCGAAAGCGGAAGCGCGTTCATTCGGCGGTTTGCAGCCGACGCAGTCAGGGTGGAAAACCGCAGCCGGCTTTTCGTCACCCTCGCGGCGGTCGTCGCCGCATTGGCAATGAGCCGCACGTTCTTTGCTCCCGGGACGATCGGTTACGTCGACGACTGGAACGTTCCATCGACACCCCACGGCCTCTGGATTTGGGGGCTCGCCCATTTTTCTCCATGGCAGGCTGTCGAGTTCGGAATGCCGCTGGCTTATCCGACCGACGTCTACATGCAGTTCGCGCTCGGTTTGTTTGGTTTGGCCGGTGCGGCGCCACATTATGCGATCGCGATATTCTTGAGCGGAGCTTTGGCAGCCGGCTTCATCGGCATGGCCGCTCTCGCGCGCGATCTCTGGCAAGCTTCGACGACGCGGCAGATCGTTTCAGCGCTGCTTTATATTACGGCGCCGGTGCTCTTCGATGCGCTCGTTCCCGGCTATTTGACGTTTGCCTTTTCGTATTGCTTGTTTCCGTGGATCGCCGTCGCGCTCGTTCACGCTGCTCGCGGGCGGCGCAAATCATGGATCGACTATGCACTGCTTTTTGGCTTGAGTTTGGCGCAAATCCAGTTCATCGTTTTTGATGCCGCAGTCTGCATCGCCTTACTCGCAGGGCTGCGAACCCGTGCCAGGACATGGTTCTGGGCAGCAATTTTTGCAGCGGTCGGCGGTGCCGGCTTGTACCTGTTCATCATCGCGAACACGCTGGGCGTCATGACGATCGTCCAGAAGACGGCGTCCTTGAGCGAGCACTCATGGACCTCGCTCAGTTCACCCGGCGTCCTCAACGCGTTAGCGCAGATTCCATCGGTATATCCGTTTTTCGACCAGAGCCTGCACGATTGGTCGTTCCTCTATAGAGTGATTGCCGTTGCGTGGACCGTTTCCGCGATAGTACTGGGCTTTTGGTCACCCTCTCGCGTCGCGCGTTCTCTTGCATGGCTTCTCGTCGCGACGCTCGTGTTTTTGCACGGCCCCCGATTTCCCATCGTGGAACCCATGCGGTGGCTGCTGGAACTGCCCGCGATGGTTATCTTGCGAAACATCAACTATGCCTTCGTGCTGATGACGTTCGCAGCGAGCCTGTTGATTTCCGCGCCGCTGCTGGAGCCGCGCTATGAACTGCGCAGAACGTGGTGCGTCGTGCTGCTTGCCGGTTTGTGGGCCATCCCGTTTTTTGAAAATACCTATTCGCAGTGGCTCAAACCCGTTCCGGAGCCAAATACGACGAGCGCAATCGCCGGCGAAGCCGATCGTACGCTCGTGCTGCCGCATCTTCAGGTCACCGATCCGCGGCAGGCCTCGACGGGCGGAGTAAATCCCAATGCGGTCGGAACGATAACGCCGATCTTCGTAAGAAACACCGCCACGGGACCGCTAGAGGCGGCAATCTTGGACGATCTGACCGATTGGACCCCACAGCCTCGCATGATCGACGCTGTACTGGCAACGGGACGCATCAATCGCGTCGCGGTGCAGACGGCGCTCGACTCGACGTTTCCGGAGTACGTCAATTCCTATCGGGATGATTGGTTGACGGCGGCATTTCAAACAGCAGGCATCACCGACAAGCTCTCACACGACGGTGCTCTCGTCGATACGATCGACGGAACGACGCAGACGTTCACCGGCAACGGCCATTTCAGCGACGTGCAAACTGCGCGTTCCGCGATTGCCGTGTCCGGAGGTCTCGAAGATGAAATCGATGCCCGGGCGCTTGGCGTTTCGAGCCTTTTCGTGCCCGCGACGGAGGTCCCGGCCGGCGCTACCTGGATCGGTGGTCTCGTTCACGACGTCACCATGCCGCCGCTGCTGCCGTCTCCGGATGACGTCCGTACGCAAGCGTACGTCATTGCCGGTCTGCAAACGGATCATAGGACCGCGGACTTTCACGAAGATTGGGTCGACCCGATTGCGTCCGCAAACTGGTGGATCGACTCGCGCATCTTGAGCGTTACGCACGCGGCCATCACGGACAAGCCGGGTGAATCGTTCTCCATCGACGTGCCTGCAGGGCGCCGCCATATCTACGTGCAGTATTATGCCTCGCGCATGGGTGGTGCGCTCCAGGTTGCAGGGGCAATCGCGCCGGTGACCATCGACACCTACGATCTCTCCCTCGGTGAATTCCGATGGCTGGATTTGGGCCCGGAAACTGCGGGGCGTCCGCTGGTGTTCACGTCCGTCAACGGGTTCAATGCAGTCGGCGCCGTGATGATGCTCGATGACGGGCAGATCCGCGCAGACAAGGCTCGCTTTGCGGCTTTCGCGGCGCACGGGCAAGTCGCGATTCAGCCGTCCGTCACATTCGGAGAATCATTGCCATTGCTCGTGTCAGACCCAAGATGGCGTCCGAGCGTGCTTCTCTCAAGACCGTCGCAGGAATTATCGGCCGACGTGCAAGCACGAGTTCGCCGCGGCGCGCGCGGATGTGAAGTCGAGATTGGAAACGCCTTGCTGACCGATTTTAACGTCGATTTGGACGGCCGTCCCCAGCGGACCGGGACGGGCCGGTTCTTTCCGCTGACCGCATTCGACTGCAAAGCATCGGCGGTCGTCGTCCACGGTGTGCATTTGAGCGCGCGGGCGCAGACGATTCACGACATCGGGCCCTTGATGCAAATCGTCACGCTGTTCGGACGCGCTGATGCAGCGCGCGTCGTCGATAGAACGATTGCGGTTCCGTTTCTGCCGCTCGCCATTACGCCGCTGCAATCCGGGAAACACCACTTGACCATCAGCTATCCCCCGCTCTTTCCTGCGCCCGGAGATGCGTGGTCCGCGCTCGAGGACGCGCAGCGCAACGATCCGCCGTACAACAACAATGCGAACGCTACCGTCTCACAGCGCAGTGACCGGACGGACATCGAATTGCAAACGACCTACCATACGGTGGACGTGCACGTACCGCTGCGTGCTCCGCTGCCCAACGAACAGCTGATTCTTACCGGTTCCTACACTGCATCAGCGGGCTCAGCTGTGCGGATTATGCTCTACGACGGCCTTCACGACAAAGAAACGCTCGCGCAAACCTTTGCGGGTGATGGAAACCGTTTCGACTTTCACATCGATCTGTCGAGCGTACAGCGCACCGAGAAGGATTTGCTCTACGTCTATTTGGACCCCCAAGGAACCCGGAAAGCCAGCGCGTCCATACTGCTGAGTCCTGCCGTGCCGAAGATTTCGGCGAACGTGGTTCTCGCCCGCCCGGGCTTTCGAGTCGACGACGAGCAGGAACTGATTCCCGAAAACCACCATTTCCTGCGATTCACCGCTGCAAATGGCGCTCGCATCCTTCAGTACGACCAGACGTTCGACATGGGATGGCAGGTACCGGGCGCCGCGCAACATCTTTCGTCCGCAGCCGGATTCAATCTGTGGGTGATGGACTCGCCTTCCTCGCGAGTCGTCATTCGGTACCGGACCGGTCTGGCTTATGCACTTGGATTGGTTGCATCAGCGTTAGTAGTGATTGCTTTGTTCGTACTTCGAGCATTCGCCGAGCGCGGAATCCGGCGCGGTCCCGGCACGCTCGCTTAAGCGGGACCACCCCTAGAGTAAGCGAAGAAGCCGCAACATGCTGCCAGAGCTGCTGGCATGGTTCACCGGTAAGGAACCGAACCGGCGCAAGTACCCGCGCAAGCGGAAGCCGTACAGGGCGACGTTTTCGGTCGATGCCGGGGCGACCCAGAAGCCGGCCATCGGACTCGACATCAGCGGCGGCGGGCTGTGCGTGCTCACGCAGGAGCCTGTCGGCAAGGATGAATTCGAAGTACGCGCCACGATCGAATCGCGCATCGTTCGCGTGCGCGCCAAATCCGTCTGGCAAGACACGGTAACGCATCAAGGAAAATCGGTCTGGCGCTACGGCATGCGTTTTACCGGCATTTCGGCCGACGATTGGGATGCGATCATCC
>Ga0070735_10002035_pt1 | contig 18663 bp, 21 predicted proteins | sample Coa_R1_FD_66443 | JGI IMG/M metagenome (GOLD analysis project Ga0070735, IMG submission 66443) | Surface soil microbial communities from Centralia Pennsylvania, which are recovering from an underground coalmine fire - Coalmine... | ecosystem: Environmental > Terrestrial > Soil > Unclassified ... | reverse complement strand
ACCTCCCGTCCCGATCCCTGGGTCGCGGCGGTGAGCGCACGCGAGCTGATGGTCTCCCCAGCCGGACACGCTGAGCACGGTCCGGACCAACGCGGTCGTCGACGCCACGCCGGCCGGGCGTCCGCGCAGCCTGCCCCTGGTCGTGCTCTCGCCCGGCTTCACCAACCCCCGCAGCACGCTCACCGGCCTGGCCGAGGACCTGGCCAGTCACGGCTACGTCGTGGCCGGGATCGATCACGCCTACGAGAGTTTCGGCACGGCCTTTCCCGATGGGCGGGTCACCACCTGCCTGGCCCGCGAGGCACGCCGCTCGGGGAGCGGGTTCTGGGAGAAGGTCGCGGCAGGCCGGGGCGCGGACGTCTCGTTCGTCCTCGGCGCGCTGACCGGCACGCACCCGGACTGGCCAGGCGCCGGGCTGATCGACCCGTCCCGGATGGCGATGGCCGGCCACTCCATCGGCGGCGCGTCCGCCATCGCCGCCCTTCACCGACCTCGCCCTGCTGGCCGATCAGGTCGGCATCGACGTCGGCGCCGGTCTGCCCGGAGCCCGCTCCCTGGACATCACCCGCGCCTACGTCCGGGCCTTCTTCGACCAGCACCTGCGCGACAGGTCACAATCTCTGCTGAACGAGCCGTCCCCGCGCTATCCCGAAATCAGGTTCTGCTCCCCGGGAGACTGAACCCCGCGCTTACCGGAAGCACGCACCCCGGTCCGTTCGGCCGAAAATTACCGGGCAGGAGCAAGGCCTTGAACCATTCCTCGGTCATGTGCCCAGGTAGCCATAGTTGCCGTCGCCGACCGAGCGGCGCAGCGTGCGCAGGACGCGACGAGCGTTGTCGTGGGGTCCCTGAATGTACATCGGTTTGCCTTCCAAACCGAAGGTGATGTCGCTGGGCCCTTCCCAGGGACCGAGATGGCTCGCGCATCCGGTGAAGTCCGGGTGCGGCTCGAAGCCGAGTTCGCGTGCGTATGCGACCGCGCCGAACACCACATGCCTGGCCAGGTCTATCGGCACGGCCAGCGGTGGCTGATGATAGGTCCTGAAGTACAAGTCCGTGAATCCTGGCAGCTTGCGTCGTTCCATCGACTTGGGTCCGAGCGCGTCCTTCACGCCCAGGCACCACGTGTCAACCAGGTAGCCGCACACGAAGACGGTACTGCCCTCGTCCCTCGCGACCAGAATATTTACCAGGCCGGAATCCCCGGATTCCGCCGTGGCGCCGGCACCAGGCCAATCGGTATGGCCGGTGACGCTGAGCCCGGCAGCCCAGCCCTGGTTCACCCAGCAGCCGATGAGACGCGCTTCCCTTTTCGGCTGTGTCGCGGCGACGGCCCTGATCAACGGGGCAACCGTAGCTGGCGGCAGGCCGAGGGCTTTCGCGATCTCCTTCGGCGTACGGCCGCGCTGTCGTAGCTCACGGACCCGTTCGGTCAACTCTGGGTTCGTCATGGCAGATATCGTCTCGCCTGAGCCAAGGACACGCGGTTAACCATCACGGGTCCGCGTCCGCGTTCACTAGGGCTGCCGTGCCCCCCGGCCCGAGCGCCGGGATATACGGGATGTACCCGCGCTGGAACGCCACGGCAGGAGTCTGGCAGATAACCGCATACCGGCACGCTGGGTTCGCGGAGCAGGAGCCACGATCTGGCGGCCGGAGCCTTGTTCTTGAACGATCGTTCGCGTATTGTCGGTGTCATGCCGCGACCGCGAGAATTCGAGCCTGACGAGGTTCTCGACACGGCCATGCGCCAGTTCTGGGAGCGCGGCTACCGCGCCACGTCCGTGGATGACCTGGTGCGGGCGACCGGCGTCAAACCCGGCAGCCTCTACTCGGCCTTTCCCGGCGGCAAGCACGCCCTGCTGATGGGGTCGCTCGACCGGTACTCCAAGCTGGTCGTCCCGCAGAAGCTTGGCGACCTCGAGGAGCCCGGCGCGTCCGTCGCGCAGATCAGGGCCTACTTCGACGGGCTCGTCCGCGACCTGCTGAGCCCGGAGGGACGCCAGGGCTGCCTGCTGATCAACAGCGCGATCGAGAACGCGGCGGTCGACCCCGAGGTGGCCGCCGTCGTACGCGGCCACATGGCGCGGCTCGAGCACTGCTTCACCGGCGCGCTGCGCACGGCCATCGAGCTCGGCGAGATCCCGGCATCGGTCAACGTGACCGCGACCGCCAAGGGCCTGCTCGCGACGGCCTCGGGCCTGATGGTCGTGGGCAAGGCCAACCCCGACGAGGAGGTGCTGCGCATCATCGTCGACAACGCCTTCGCAGGCTTGATGTAAGAAACCCCGGCCGCCGCCAGGCGGCCTTTTCTGTGCCGTAATAGATGAACGATCGCTCAAGAAAGAAGGCGGACCATGAAAGCCATCATCATCAGCTCCCCCGGCGGCCCCGAGGTACTGACCGTCACCGAGCTACCCGATCCCGTTTCCGCGGCTGACGAGGTGCTGATCGCGGTAAAGGCGTTCGGGCTCAATCACGCCGAGGCGTACATGCGCAGCGGATCCTTCGGCGAGGTGGCCAAGGTCACCGGCATCGAGTGCGCGGGAACCGTGGTGACCGACCCGAGCGGCCGCCTGGCCGCGGGAACCGCGGTGGTCGCCATCCTCGGCGGCATGGGCCGGACGCGTAACGGCAGCTACGCCGAGCTGGTCACCGTTCCGGCCAGCAACGTGGTCGAGGTCAAGACCTCGCTGCCGTGGACCGACCTGGTCGCGCTGCCCGAGGTGTACGCGACCGCGTGGGCCGGCCTGCGCCAGAACCTTGACCTGCGACCCGGTCAGACCGTCCTGATCCGGGGTGCCACCTCGGCGCTCGGCCAGGCCGCGGTGAACGTCGCCGCCGAGCAGGGTGCCACCGTGATCGCGACGACCCGCAATCCGGAGCGTGCTGCCCTGCTCGAACGGATCGGCGCCAAGACGGTGCTGGTCGATGACGGGCGGCTGGCCGACCAGGAGTTCGGCGTGGTGGACTGCGTCCTCGACCTGGTCGGGAACAGCGTGCTGCGCGACTCGCTGCGCGTCGTGCGCCCGCGCGGGCGGGTATGCCAGCTCGGCTTCCTGGGCGGACTCGAGCCAGTGGCGGACTTTAACCCGATCGCCGACCTGCCGAGCGGCGTGCAGTTCAGCTTCTACGGCAGTGCGTTCGTCCTGGGCACGAGTGACTTCCCGTTGACCGAGATCCCGCTAGCCGAGCTGATCGGCAAGGCCGAAAGCGGCATCTACCAGGCCAAACCCGCGAGGGTCTTCGCCTTCGATGAGATCGTCGAGGCGCACCGGGTGATGGAGTCAGGCCTAGCCGGCGGCAAGATGACCGTATCCGTACCCTGACAGGCGGGAGCCGTCCGGCTTGATCGTGCGTCAGAGAAACATGAGGTTGCCGAGGGCCGCATCTCGCGGTTGTGCCCTGGCCGGCCTGCTCGCCGTGTCGGCCTGCGGCGCAAGCGTCACCCGGTCAGCGGCGGTGGTCCCGGCACCGCTGACCGGGTCGGCGGCGGTCTCGGCGCCGGGTTCGGCCTGTGCCGCAGGGTCGGCGTTCGCCCTGTCGCTGGTGTCGGACCGGGGAGGCCAGCCGACGCCGATCGCCGCCGCGGCCTGGTTCTCCCGCCACGGCGGCGTGCCCGGCATCCCTACTGTCGGCTGGCGGGAGACCGGAAGGACCGCGAGCGGCGCGACAGTCCGATCCGGTTCGGTCACGCTCCACGTCCTGCAGGGACCTGACCAGACGTGGCAAGTCGACGGCGGCAGCCGGTGCTCTTGATCGATCGCGAAGGCCCCTGAACCAGCGGCGGGTTGACACCGTTTAGAAGATGGCGGTCGGCCACGTGGCCTCCGGCGTCGTCCACGCTCATCCGCGGGCTAGTCATATGCTGCTTATTGCCATAGTCGACATACTTTCAGTAACATCCAGCGTCCTGGGATGTCGGTGAGATCCGGTGAGAGCCGACCGACCCGGTGACGCCGACGTGCCGCCAGATGATCACTCAGATCGCCAGCACGACCCTGGCGGGGCCCCGGCCGAGACGCGCACCCGGCAGGAGTACTACTCCGAGTTGCGCGTAAAGGTCTCCAGGGAACAATCGGTCGTGGCGAGCCGGGTCGCGGCAGAGGAGGAGGCAGTCTCAGAGGAGTGGCAGGAGAAGATAGCCGAGTCCCGCTGGATGTGGAGCGAATACCAACGCAAGTGGCCGCCCACGGAGCGCCCAGCGGCCGACAGATCCTTGGACAGCGCTGACAACAGCCGAGTTGATGCAGAGTGCGACCGCATCGCCAAACGCGAGGAAGATAAGATCTCACCCGCGATGCGCGCCATCGAAAGCCAAGACCCAGACCGATGCCTGGTCGGCTTTGAGGACCGCCTGAAAGGCCACGACCGCATCAAGGAGAAGGTTTACGACGGTATCAAGTTCCTGAAGCACGCTCCGGAAGAAGCCGTATCTCTCGTTCCTGACACGATCCGCTACACCCTTCAGTATCGGGATTCTCGCTACACTCAAGGCGTCTGGACTGACATTGAACGCCTACGAGGCGAGGGCTTCGAGCTGCACAAACTCAAGAATTACTGGTCCGACGATCAGTACAGGGGCATCAACAGTACATGGATCGAGCCGGACACCGGCCAGAGGTTCGAAGTGCAGTTTCATACACGTATCAGCTTCGAGGCCAAGCAGCTCACCCATACGGCCTATGAGCGGGTCCGAAGCAAGCAGGCCGATTCGTTCGAGGAGCTTGTCCTGGACGCCTTCCAGAAGAAGGTCGCAGCCGATGTGCCGGTTCCGCCCGGTGCCGCCGATATTCCCGACTACCGGAAGGAGGCCTAGATGGCGGACCAGATAACCTACTACGCAATTGTTGATGACCTAAGTAGCCGCGAGCGGCCCGCTGGAGTTCTCCGCCGCGTCTACTTCGAAGTCGGCGGTCGGCGGGATGAGGCGTTCAGCCAGGATCTCGTCTGGGAACGCACCGCCATGCTGGTTTCCGCCGAACGCGGCGACCTGCAAAACGACTTCATCGAGATCACTGAGGAAGAAGCAAACCAGATCGTGGCACGAATCCGAGCCGAAGCGGCCGCCGCGAAGGGCACCTGACACGCGAAGGCCGCGACCTACGCTGCAGGACCGTCCGGATGCTTCCCGCACCGGCCAGGCTAAAGTTGTGGCATCAGCGCGCGCGTCCCGAAGGTCCGGCCATGACCACGACTGCACCCGCCCAGGGCATGCCGGAGATCGAGGACGCCGGCCACGTCGATGTTCTCATTGTTGGCGCCGGGGTCTCCGGGATCGGTGCCGCGCACCACTTGCGGGACCAGTTCCCCGACCGGACCTTCGTCATCCTGGACGCCCAGGACAACCGGGGCGGAACCTGGTGGACCCATCGATATCCGGGCGTGCGCTCCGACAGCGACCTGTTCACCTATGGCTACCGGTTCAAGCCGTGGCGCGGTCCGTCGATCGCAGCGGGCGAAGAGATCCTCGCCTACCTCGACGAAGTCATCGACGAGGACGACCTCGGCCGGCACATCCGCTACCGGCACCGGGTCACCGCGGCCAGCTGGTCCACCGCGGACCGCCGGTGGACCGCCGAGGTCACCCGGTGCGACACCGGACAGCAGCTGCGGTTCACCACCGGCTTCTTGTGGATGTGCCAGGGCTACTACAACCACGCCAAGCCCTACCGACCCCGGTGGGAAGGCATGGACCGCTTCCAGGGCGTGATCGTGCACCCTCAGCGCTGGCCTGAGGATCTCGACCTAGCGGGCCAGCGCGTCGTCGTGATCGGCTCCGGCGCCACGGCCGCGACACTCATTCCCGCGATAGCCGGCCACGCGCAGCACGTGACGATGCTCCAGCGCTCCCCCTCCTACTACCTCGCCCCGCCTGCCACACACGAGCTCGCCGTGACGCTGCGCGCCCTGGACATCCCCGAGGAGTGGACGCACGAGATCTTGCGTCGTCAGTACCTCCTGCAAACCCACTCGCTGGCCCGGATGTCGCAGGAAACGCCCGACGAGCTGCACACGTTCCTCATCGAGGGCATTCGCCCGCTGCTGCCCGACGGCTTCGACGTCGATAAGCACTTCACTCCCCGCTACCGCCCGTGGCAGCAGCGCATCGCCGTCGTCCGGGACGGCGACCTGTTCACGGCGCTGCGCGAGGGGAAGGCCTCGATCGTCACCGACACCATCGAGACGTTCACCGAACACGGGATGAAGGTCAGCTCCGGTGCGGAGATCCCGGCCGACATCGTCGTCACCGCCACGGGCTTCAACATGTCGGTCCTCGGCGACGTCGCGTTCACCGTCGACGGCGAGCTCGTCGACTTCACCGAACGCGTCACCTGGCGCGGCATCATGATCAACGGCCTGCCGAACATGGCCTACGTGTTCGGCTACTTCCGGCACAGCTGGACCCTGCGCGTGGACCTGGTCAGCGACCTGGTGGGCCGCCTGCTGGTCACCATGCAGGACAAGGGCGCCACGATGGTGGTCCCGACCCTGCGGCCCGAGGACACGGGCATGCCGCTGCGGGCCTGGGCCGATCCGGAGAACTTCAACCCCGGCTACGTCATGCGCTCGCAGCACATCCTGTTCAAACAGGGCGATCGCGAGCCGTGGACCCACCTGCTGGAGCACGAGCAGGAGCGCGACGCCCTGCCCCAGGCGGACCTCGACGACGGGACGCTCGTCTACCGCTGAGCCCAGCACCACCGGCACCGGGTCAGCTCTTGCGCCCGACGCCCGCCCACATGACGGTAGGGCTGGCCGCCTCGAGGTCCGATGCGGGTCGCCAGTGCGGTGCCGGCACCAGCCCCGGTTCGACCAGGTCCAGCCCGTCGAAGAACCGCAGCACCTCAGCCCGGGAGCGGAAGGTGACCTTCTCGGCGACCAGCTCGTTCATCCGGTCCGCTATCTCGGCCATCGCCGTGGCCTGCAGGTCGCGGGCGGGGTGCGAGAGCACCACGTAGCTCCCCGTCGGCACCGCCGCGACCAGCCGGGCCACGATCCCGTACGGGTCAGACTCGTCGTGGATGTGCTGCATGATCGCCACCAGCATGACGGCCACCGGCCGGGAGAAGTCCAGCACCCGCGCCGCCGCGGCGAGGATCGGCTCCGGGTCGCGCAGGTCGGCGTCGACGTAGGCGGTGGTGCCGTCCGGGCCGCTGGCCAGCAGTGCCTTGGCGTGGGACAGCACCACCGGGTCGTTGTCGACGTACACCACCCGGCATTCCGGGGCCGCGTCCTGAGCGACCTCGTGGGTGTTGTTCGCGGCGGGCAGGCCGGTGCCGATGTCCAGGAACTGGCGGACCCCGGCCTCGCGCACCAGGTACCGCACCGCCCGCCCCAGAAATGCCCGGTTCCCGCGCGCCGAACGGACGATGTCCGGGTAAGCCGCGATGACCCGTTCGGCGGCTATCCGGTCGACGGCGAAGTTGTCCTTCCCGCCCAGATCTAGGGTGGGTCCGCGGGAAAAGCAGAGTCATAGACCCGGGCGATGTGCGCGACGGTGGTATCCACCCTGGCCGTCCTCGGCCCGGTGTCATCCAGCGGGCCGGACGACCGCCCGTGCCCTGCCACGATGCGCCTCCCTTGCGCCGCTCCGGCCAGCCCGCCAGGAACGTCAGCCAAACCACACCCGGAACGCTAGCACCACACGACCAGAGCGGCCCGGGGCCGGCCGGTAACGTCGGTGGCATGACCCAGCCGTCCGCTCCAGATCTCGAAGGCGTTCGCGCGCTCGTCACCGGCGGAACCAGCGGGCTCGGCTTCGCCATGAGCCAGGCACTGACGCGGGCCGGAGCCCGCGTCGTCCTGACCGGCCGGACCGAACCGCGCGTCCAGGAAGCCGCCGCCAGAATCCCCGAAGGAACCGGCCTCGTCATGGACGTCCGCGACGAGCAGTCCGTCGCCGCGGGGGTCGAAGCGGCCATCGAGGCGCTCGGCGGCATCGACGTGCTGGTCAATAACGCCGGGATCGGGATGCGCACCGTGAATCCGGACTTCATGACCGACCCGATGGGCTTCTGGCAGGTCAGCCCGGAGGGCTTCCGGGATCTGCTGATCACCAACGTGTTCGGCTACTTCCTGGTCGCCCGGGCCGTCGTGCCGCACATGCTCAAGGCGGGCCGCGGCAAGATCGTCAACATCTCGGTCAGTGAGTCGACGATGCGGCGCCGGGGCTTCACGCCCTACGGCCCGTCCCGCGCGGCCACCGACGCGCTGTCCCGCATCATGGCCGCCGACCTGGCCGGCACCGGGATCGACGTGAACCTGCTGCTCCCCGGCGGCGCCACCAGGTCCGGAATGACCCCGGACGACGCGCCAAAAGACATGCAGGCAACATGGCTCGACCCGGCGATCATGGGCCCGCCAGTCTGCTGGCTGGCCTCCCGCGCCTCCGACGGCCGCACCGACCTGCGCATCATCGCCACCGAATTCGCCGAACACGGCCCGCCCGGCTGACCGCGAGACTCAGCAGAATCACGCCACGTAGCGCAGCTGCAGCTCGTCGGTATGTCCCGACCAGCTCAGGTGCAGCGTCCAGCACCCCGGCGCCGGCAGGTCGACGTACGACGGTCCGGGCCCGCCCGGCACGGACACCGTCGCCGTCCGCGTGCTGCCCGCAAGCGTGGCCCGGATGACCAGCGGATCCGCCGTGACGACCGGAACCCGGGACACCCACAAGATCTTGTTGTGCCGGTCCTGCAGCGGCGGGGAGTGCAGCGCGTCCCGCGGCGCCCACAAGATCGCCACGATGTTGCCCGCCTCGCCGAGCACGTGCGGCATGGCCTGATCCGCGGGGGAGAACCCGGACCGGGCCCAGACCGGCAGCGGGCTGACCGGCGGCTGCCCGGCACACCCGCTCCCGCCTGCCACCCCCGCCCCGGCAACCGCCGCGCTCGACCGGGCCGCACCCGCCGACTGCGAACCGGTACACGCCGTCACGAGCAGCGCCGCCACCGCCAACGGCGCGAAAACCATCCCACGCCTCATATACCGACGGTACGCCCGGTCACGCGGGGTCGAAAAGCACCGGCAGGTTCGGCGGCGACCGGAAGATCAGCCCGTGAATATGCACGTCCGCGAAAGCAGGATCCAGCCGCACCCCCGGCAGCCGGTCAAGCACCGCGTTCAGCAACATCCGCATCTCCAGCCGCGCCAGATGCATCCCCAGGCACTTGTGCGCCCCGTCGCCAAAAGACAAGTGCGCCCCATCCTCCCGGAAGATGTCAAAATCAGATGGCGACCCATACCGCCCCGGATCGCGATTCGCCGCCCCCAGCGACACCGCCACGAACGCCCCGGCCGGAATCAGCACCCCACCCAGCCAAACGTCCTGCGTCGCCGTCCGCGCCACCGTGAGCAGCGGCGTCTCCCACCGCAGCGCCTCCTCGATCGCAGCAGGCACCAGCCCCCGGTCGCCCCGCACCGCATCCAGAAAAGAAGGCCGCGACAACAGGCCGAACAGCAGGTTGCTCGACGAGCGGTACGTCGTCTCCGCCCCGGCGGGCAGGAGCAGCAGCAGGAACGGGTAGATCTCGTCGTCGCCGAGCCGGTGCCCGTCGACCTCGGCCTCGATGAGCTGGCTCACCAGGTCAGCGCGCGGGTGCCGCCGCCGGTCGGCGATGATCTCGCCGAAGTAGCCGCGCAGTTCCCGGCTGGCCGCGACCGCCCGGTCCCAGTTGCGCATCACCGCGATCAGCTCGGTCGACAGCCGCAGGAACCGCGGCCAGTCCGCCTCGGGCAGGCCCAGGACGCGGGCGATGACCCGGACCGGGAACGGGAAGGTGAGCTCCGGGACGAGATCCGCCCGCCCCGCGCCCGCGAAGGCGTCGATCAGCTCAAAAATCGTCGCCCCGATGATCGCGTCGCTCCACTGCTCCAGCACCCGGGCGCGGAACGCCCTGGCCACCAGCGCCCGGTGCCGCTGGTGCCCGGGCGGGTCCATCTCCAGGATGGTCCGCCCCATGACCTGCCCGATCGTCATCGCGTTGGCGGCCGAGGAGAACCGCTCGGTGTCGGTGAGCACCTGCTGCGCGAGCTCGTGGCTGGTCACCGTGAACAGCGACGTGAGCTGCGGCGCCCCGCCGGACCGGGCGGCGAGGTGGACCTCCAGCACCGGCGTGTCGGCCCGGATCCCGTCGAACATCGGGTAGGGGTCCCGCACGTCCCCGGCGAGCTCGGCAAACTGCCGCATCGGATCGTAGGAGGTCATAAAAGAATTGTTCCCGAACGGCCGAGATGTGGCGCCCCCTCCAGCCGGTCCGCGCCCGCGAACCCCAGGTACGCGCGCAGGGCCTCCCGCATCGCGTCGGCGAACCCGTCGGCCCGCTCCGGCGCGAACCCGTCCTCCCACCACAGCCCCACGACCTCCACCACGGATCGCTCCCGGTCGATCCGCGGCTCGATCCGCCCCACCAGCCGGTCGCCGAACAGCACCGGCAGCACGTACCACCCCCACCGCCGCTTGGCCGGCGGGAAGAACCCCTCCCACACGTAGTCGAAGCCGAACAGGCGTCCGATCAGCCCGTTGTCCCACAGCAGCGAGTCGAACGGGGCGATAAACGCGACCGAGCGCGCAGGCGACGGCGGCGCCTCCAGCAGCGCGACCTCCTCGGCCAGGACGAAGCGCGGGCCGCGCACGCCCTCGACCTCGACCGGCACGATCGCGCCGGTCTCGATCAGCTCCCGGCGCAGCTCGTTGCGCCCCGGCCGCCCCGCGACCGGCTCCGGCCTGGCGATCCGGTCGAACGCGCCGCCCGCGCCGCCCGCGCCGAGCAGGCCGTGGGCGCGGTACCGGGACAAAAGCCGGTGCTTGAGCTGGTCCCGCACCGGCACCTCGAGCGCCAGCAACTCCGCCGGGAGCAGCCGTTCCAGGACGTCGTAGTAGCGCAGGTTGCCCTCGCGCCGGGCCAGCCCGATCTCGCCCGAGACGGTAAGCGCCTCGAGCACGGCGCGCACCACGTTCTCCGGCATCCCGAACCAGTCCTTCGTCGCGCCGTGCTCGCGCTCGAAATCGCGCGTCGACAGCGGGCCCTCGGCGCGGATCCGCGCCAGCACGCGCTCGGCCACCTCCCCGTTGCCGGCCAGGATCGCGGCGTGGAACCGGGGCCCCTTCCGGCCGATGCCCAGCCGGTAATAGGGGAACTCGCCCGCCGGGACGAACGACAGCGCCTTGTTGGTCGCCTCGAAGATCTCCCGCCGTTCGTAGAGCACGTCGCACCAGCCGGGCTCGTAGCCGGCCACCCGGGCGTGCAGCACGAGGTCGTGGCTCCGCCCGGCCGCCGCGATCGGGTCGTACTGGATCGACCCGAACCGCCGGAACACCTCCAGCACCCCGTCCAGCCCCGCCAGCGACCGCGCGGGCGCCAGGAACTGCCGCGCGACCAGAAAGCGACGCGCCGCCTCCGCCGTCACCCTCACCAGCACGACCCTACTGGCGGCGGCCCGGCCCGCGCGACGCCTGCCCACCCTACAAGGGGCACCTAGTAACTACGTCGTTGTGGCAACCACGTAGTCCCGTGTGCGTCGTTGTGGCAACGACGTAGTTGCGCGGGCCGCCAGAGGCGGGGCAGTTGGTACGGGGGAGCCGGGCGGGTCAGGAGTGCCCCGAGAAGGCCCCGTTCCGCCCTGAGCCCGGCCAGCCATTCGACGTCCGGCGCCCGATCGGCCCCCTCGTAGTGCGCCAGCATGGCAGCCGCGAGCGCCTCCCACAGCGGCTCACCCGCCGGGCAAGAATATGCCTACAGTAAGCGCACATGGACATCAAGGGCGTGTGCTACGACACGGGACGGGCCTACGGCACCGGGTTCGTGACCCGGCGGGTCTTCGACCCGGCCATGACCCGCCGCGAGCTGCGGATCATCCGGGACGACCTGCACTGCAACGCGGTCCGCTTCCAGGGCACCGACATCACCAGGCTGACGACCGCGGCCACCGCCGCGCTCGAACTCGACGGCCTGCAGGTCTGGCTCTCACCGGAGCTGTTCAAGAAGAGCCGCGCGCAGACCATCGCCTATCTGGCCCGGGCGGCCGCTGCCGCCGCACCGCTGCACGAGCGGTTCCCCGGCCGGCTGACCTTCTGCGTGGGCACCGAGTCGAGCCTGTTCACCAAGGGCATCGTCCCGGGCCGGACCGTCGGCCAACGCATCGCCAGCATCCGCAAGCAGGGCCTGCGGGACAGCTCGCCTAACGAAAAGCTCCAGGCCTTCCTCGCCGAGGCGGTCGGAATCGTCCGCAAATCCTTCCGCGGCCCGCTGACCTACGCCTCGCTCCCGTTCGAGACGGTCGACTGGAGCCTGTTCGACGTCATCGGCGTCGACCTCTACCGGAACTCCAAGGTCGGACCCCGCTATACCGAGCGGGTCAGAAGCTACGTCGGGCAGGGCAAGCCCGTGGTCAACGCCGAGTTCGGGCACAGCTCGTACCGGGGTGACCAGCCCGGTCTCATGGAGTTCGGCGAGATAGACATGATGTCGCTGGCCCTGCACCGGATCCCGCTCGCCGGCCGCCTCGCCCGCCCGCGACTCAAGAAGGGCACCTACGTCCGAGACGAGGAACACCAGGCCCGCGAGCTCACCAAAACCCTGGGCATCCTGGACGCCGCGGGCATGAACGGCGCCTTCATCTGGACCTTCGCCGACCCCTGGCTGCCCCACACCGCCGACCCTCAGCACGACCTGGACATGACCTCCACCGCCCTGGTCAAGACCCGCGAGCCAGGCCCCGGCCCCGACGCCCTGCCCTGGGACCCCAAGCAAGCCTTCGCCGCCGTAGCCAGCTTCTACGCCACCCACTAAGCCGTCATCCTCCAGAACGATGCGCTCAGCGGATCCGCTGGTTACCGTCGGTGGTGTGGCTAGGCATCATCCGGCCGGAGCCTTCATACGCGGGCCCGTAACACCCGGCTGGCCCCAGTGGCTGGCCGTCACCGCGCTCGTCATCTGCGGCGCCCTGGTGACGCTGTCTATCTCTTACCCGAACGACCATGGCCAGCGCCTGCTCCTCGCCTGGGTGGTGAGCCTCCCCGTCGTGGCGCTGCGCCGCTGGCCGCTGCCCGTGCTCTCCGCCGTGACCATCGCCAACGCGCTGGTCATGGAGGACGGCAGCGCCCCGTTGCCGCTCGGCATCATCCTCGGCGTCGCGTCCTACCTGGCCGCCTCGCGCCTGCCCCGGCGCGTGTCGATAACCGCCGCGGCGATCAGCGCCGCCGCCCTCGGCGGGGCTCTTATATACGCGGACCTCACAAACCCCCACGCGCAGGTCGCCGTCGAGGCCGTGCAGGGCTTCCTGCCGCTCGCGGCGGGCTGGTTCATCGGCGACAGCGCCGCCGCCCGCCGCCGCTACCAGGCCGGCCTGGCCGAGCAGGCCATGCAACGAGCCGAGCAGAAACGGGCCGCCGAGGCCGAACGCGCCCGCCAGCAGGTCCGCGAGGAGCGGGTGCGCATCGCTCGCGAACTGCACGACGTCGTGGCCCACACCCTCGCGGTGATCACCGTCCAGGCCGGAGTCGGCCGCCGCCTGATGGCCAAACGCCCGGAGCAGGCCAGCGCCGCGCTCGAGTCCATCGAGACCATCGGCCGGACCGCCCAGGAGGAACTGCACGTCGTCCTCGGACTGCTCCGTGACGAGGAGAACCGGGCCGCCGCCCTGGTCCCGGCCCCGAGGCTGGTCGACGTCAAGGAACTCGTCGAGACCGTCCGCGCCTCCGGCACCCCCGTCGACCTGCACATGTCCGGGACCGACCGCCCGCTCTCCCCGGCGCTCGAGCTGTCGGTCTACCGCGTCGTCCAGGAGGCGCTCACCAACGTGGTCAGGCACGCGCCGGGTGCCCGCGCCACCGTCGACCTGGCCGTCTTCGACAACGTGATCCACCTCGACGTCACCGACGACGGCGCCCCGCAGAGCCCGCAGACCCCGCCAGGCCCGTCAGCCCCGCCAGCCTCGCCAGGACCCGCAGGCCACGGCATCGTCGGGATGCGCGAGCGGATCACCGCGTTCGGCGGCTGGCTGCACGCCGAGCCGATGGCCGACGGCCGCGGCTTCCGGGTCACTGCCCAGGTCCCGGTCGAGGCCACGGCGTGACGACCAGGGTTCTGGTGGTCGACGATCAGGCGCTGCTCCGTACGGCGTTCTCCTCGCTGATCGACGCCGAGGACGACCTGGAGGTCGTGGGGCAGGCGGCCGACGGCCGGCAGGCGGTCGAGCTCGCGGCGGACCTCGGGCCGGACGTCGTCGTCATGGACGTCCGGATGCCAGTGACCGACGGGATCCAGGCCACGCGCCAGATTTTGTCCGAACGGACCGGCTGCGTGCCCCGGGTCCTCATCCTCACGACCTTCGACCTGGACGAGTACGTCTTCGAGGCGCTGCGGGCCGGGGCGAGCGGGTTCGCGCTCAAGAGCCGCCCGCTGGAGGAACTGCTGAGCGCGATCCGCACCGTCGCCGCCGGCGAGGCGCTGCTGGCCCCGAGCGTGACCCGCCGGCTCATCGCCCACTTCGCCGAGAGCGACCAGAAAACCAAGCCGGCGCCCCCCGGCCTGGCGGAACTGACCGACCGTGAGCGCGAGGTCCTCGCGCTGGTCGCCCGGGGCCTGTCCAACGCCGAACTCACCCAGACGCTGCACGTCAGCCTCCCGACGGCCAAGACCCACGTGAGCCGGATCCTGACCAAGCTCGGCGCCCGCGACCGGACCCAGCTGGTCGTCATCGCCTACGAGTCCGGCCTGGTCAGCACGGCCTGACCGGGCGCGTCATTCCCCGGGATGACGCCACAATGATTCCCGCGCACGATGACACTCCCGTCGGCGCGAAGCCACGATGGTCGCGATGACTACCAACGACCTCCTCGCCGCCGTCACCCCCGGCCCCGACGGCACGCACATCGGCATCGGCATGATCGTCCTGGCCCTCCTGGTCCTCGGCGGCCTGGGCTACGGCGGGTACCGTCTCACCCACCGCGTGCGCCTCAGCCGCCCGCCGCGCCACACGACCAGGCCCGGCCCGCCCGCCCCCGCCGCGCAGCGCACCGCCCCCGCCGCGCAGCGCACCGCTCCCGCGGTCACGCCGCCGAATGGCTGGGCGGTCGAGACCCACGGCCTGACCAAGCACTTCGGCGCCACCACCGCCGTCGACGGCGTCGAGTTGCTCGTGCCGCGCGGCTCGGCGTTCGGCTATCTCGGCCCGAACGGCGCGGGCAAAACCACCCTGATCCGCACCCTGCTCGGCCTCACCCGCGCCAACAGCGGCACGATGTCGCTGCTCGGCGTCCCGGTCCCGGCCGGGCGGCGCCGCGCCCTGGCCCGGGTCGGCGCGATCGTCGACGAGCCCCGCTTCCACCCGCACCTGACCGGCCGGGACAACCTGCGCCTGCTGGCCGCGGCCCGGGGCGGCCAGGCGGCGCAGCGGATCGGCCCGTCGCTGGCCAGGGTCGGCCTGGCCGACCGCGCGAGCGACAAGGTCGCCACGTACTCGATGGGCATGCGCCAGCGCCTGGGCGTGGCCGCGTGCCTGCTCGCCGACCCGGACCTGCTCATGCTGGACGAGCCGATGAACGGGCTCGACCCGGCGGGCATGCACGAGATGCGGGCCATGATCGCCAGCCTGGCCGCCGAGGGCCGCACCGTGATGCTGTCCTCGCACCTGCTGGATGAGGTGGAACGCACCTGCGATGCGGTGGCGATCGTGGATCACGGCCGGGTGATCCGCCAGGGCTCCATCGACGAGCTGATCCGCGGCGCGGGCGCCACGGTCGTTCAGGTCGACTGCGCCGAACCCGTCCGGGCCCGCGAGCTCATCGACCAGGCGGGCATCGCCGCGGGCACGGCCCTCACCGGGGCCGGGCTGACCGTCACGCTCCCGCCGGGAGCGACCCGCGAGCTCATCGCCGACCTCAACCGCCGCCTGGTCGTGGCCGGCCTCGACGTGTACGGCCTCCGCGAGGTCCAGGCCTCGCTGGAGGACTGGTTCTTGTCCGTGACGAGCCGACTCGGAGCACCCGCGTGACTATCGCATCGCTGCCCACCTGGGACCTGATCACCACCAAGAACCTGGAGATCCGCAAGCGCCGCGGCCTCATGATCACCATGGTGGTGCTGATCGTCGTGCCGACGGTCCTGTTCTACGGCCTGCGGCTGCTGTTCCACGCGGTCGATCCGCACGGCTACGGCCTGGCCGGCAGCCCGCAGTTCTTCTCCCAGTCGACCAACCTGATCGACGAGTTCGGGTTCATCGCCGCCGCGGCGCTGGGCGCGGCGGCCGGGACGACCGACCTGTCCGACGGCATGTTCCGCCACCTGGTCATCACCGGCCGGTCCCGGCTCGCCCTCTACCTGGCCCGCATCCCGGCCGGCCTGGCCATCACGGTCCCGCTCGTAGCCCTGGCCTTCATGATGAACTGCCTGGTCACGAGCTACCAAAGCCCTCCGGACCCCACCACGGTCAGCTTCTACAGCGTGACCGCCCCGGACCATCTTGACCAGGCCGGGCTGCAGACCTGGATGCTGCGGAACCCGCAGCAGGAGATCAACGGCGGGTTCCTGCCCGGGCTGCCCTCCGGCCCCGGGATCACCCCGACCGCGGCGCAGGTCCGCTCGGCGATCGACAAGAACATCGCGTCCTACTACGGCGACTACACCGCCGCCGAGGTCAGCGGGTCGACCCCGGCCGTCAACGAGATGGTCAAGATCGGCCTGTGGCTCGAGCTCGACGTCGGGATCGCGTTCCTGGTCGGCCTCGGCTTCGGCGCGCTCACCGGCCAGCGGACCACCACCACGATCGTGATGATCGCGTTCGAGATCATCGTCACCCCGCTGCTGGCCCGCACGCAGCTGCCCTACTTCATCGACGGCCAGCGGCTCATCATCGGCGTCGCGATGGACCAGCTGCGACCCGCCGCGCTGGCCGCCGCGTCAGGTGCCGGCCGCGGCGGCGGGATCCTGTTCGGCGGGCGCGGCGCCCTCGGCTTCCCGCCGATGCCGACCTGGGCCATGATCTCGGTCATCGCCGGCTGGATCGTCGGCTGGTCCGCCCTCGGCGCCTGGCGCATGATGACCCGCGACGCCTAACTAACGTCGCGGATGTTGTGCTCGCTGAAGTCCGGAGCGTGCCGCGCGATCGTGCGGTAGTCGGCGTCGTCGTGCAGGACGGTCAGGCCGTGATGGGCAGCGGTGGCGGCGATCATGAGGTCCACCGCTGAGGCACTCCGGTGCTCGCCGGCCCGGGCCATGTGATGCTGGACCGAGGCAATCCACCGTCCGGCGTTCTTCGGCAGCGGCACGTCGGGATACAGATCCCCGAACATCTCGGTGATCTCGTCGTACTCCGCCGCAGTCCTGGCCGAGTACAAGAATTCTGTCCGCTGCGGGTAACAGGAGCCGATGGCCTCGGCGTCCACCGCGTCGTACCAGGCCGTCTGCAAGCCGGGGTCACCCAGCAGCCGGACCAAGCCCGAGGTGTCAAGCAGATAGATCACCGGGCTTGTTTCTCGGCGCGGTGCAGGCGTTCGGCGTCTTCGAGCGCTCCCCAATGCCGCGCCCGCTCGAAGTGCCTGGCGATGCGTGCCGCGCGTTCCTGCTTCTCCGCGTAGAACTGCAGCGCCAGGTTGACCGCTTCCTTCTTGGTTTTCGCCCCGGATAGCGCCATGGCGCGTTCGAGCGCGTCATCGTCGATGTCGACCTGCGTCACGCTCATGAGCCACCCCTCACAATGTTGGTCATGTACAACCTGACCCATATTACCAACATCCCAGCCATCTCCCCAGCGTCCCAGCTCAGCCACCCCAAAGCGCCGTCCAGCTTGTGAAAAAACGCACAAGGCGCTTCCGCGGAAACGCCGCCGGGGCGCCCGGTGGCATACTCGCCCTGGCGCAGCTAAGTTAGGTCCTCCGGCGCCGGCGAGTCGCCGGGCAATTCGGCCAGCAGCCGCAGGTAGTCAGCGCGGTCGAACGACTGCTCTTGGCTCAACACGCCGAACACCGCCTGCACGACCGGCCCCATGATCAGATGCATCACGTTGTGCCAGCCGTAACCAAGGCCAGCCAGCCGCTGGACCGTCTGCCACGTCTCGGGCGGGTCGTCGGCCAGCAGCTGGTTCGCGATCACGATATGCGCCAAGACGTGCAGTCTGGGGTTGGGCTCCCTGTCTGGGCCCGGGACGTCTTGCTCCTCGTCGTGGTGCAGGGCCTCGAGCAGGAACATGAGCTGGTGCTCGTCGCCGGGATCCAGCTGCTCCAGGTCGAGCCCCTGGTAGGTGCCATGGCTCGGAGGCACGGCCCAGGACCGCCGGTCGCCCGGCACCGGGTCGTCGAACCAGCAGTCCGGGTCCGGCCGCGGCAGGCGCATGGCCGGCGAACGGCCTGGTGACGGACGCCGACTCCGGCCGCGGCCGGGCGGCCGCCCGCTGAAAACGAACGGCCAGCCTGCCCAGCGCCGCCACCAGCTCCGGCGCGTCCACCACCGTGAAGTCGGCGTCCAGCAGGCCCAGATACAAGGCCAGCATCTCCGGATAATCAGACCCCGGCTCAAAAACGCACCGGTCCTGGCCAAGAGACGAGACCGACACCGGAATCGGCAGCCGTCCCCGCACGTACGACGCGGGCGCGTCCACGATCACCCGCGCCCGGTACCGCCAGGTCGCCTCGCCCGCGCCGCGGGCCACCTGCGCCGCGAT
>Ga0070735_10002032_pt1 | contig 18680 bp, 19 predicted proteins | sample Coa_R1_FD_66443 | JGI IMG/M metagenome (GOLD analysis project Ga0070735, IMG submission 66443) | Surface soil microbial communities from Centralia Pennsylvania, which are recovering from an underground coalmine fire - Coalmine... | ecosystem: Environmental > Terrestrial > Soil > Unclassified ... | reverse complement strand
GCCAGGTAGCTCAGGTGGTAGAGCGCAGCCCTGAAAAGGCTGGCGTCGGCGGTTCAACTCCGTCCCTGGCCACCATCATTCCTAAATAGCTTGGTAGCCAGAGCGCTTCCCTCCCGCGGTATACACCTTGATGACCGCCTACTAGCCGGAAGCGGATCACCCGCTGGGTGTCTGCTGACGCCGCGCGACCCCGTCCACCTTCGTAGGATTCTGTGGACATCCAACTGCATACGCGCTAGCGTTCCAGTGTAGCGACGTTGCCGGTCGTGCCTCCCGGCGCAAATTTTATTCGCCGACCGTCCTGCCGCGGGGAAAGGAGGGGTTTCGATGTTCTGGCGCCAGCTGGGCACAAACGTGGTACTTAGGAAGACCAGTCAAGAACCTTGAGGTGAAGTTATGGACGCTAGCAGGAACTTGCAGAATATGAAGAAGCTGGATGATTCCTGGAACGCACAGGACCTTGCGACGTTTCGCAGTTATCACGCGAAGGACTGCATCGTGCGCTGGCCGAATCAGCCGCCAACGCACGGCATTGATGCACACGAGCAGGAGGCAATTGCGTTTTTCAAGATGTTTCCTGACCAGCACCTCATCAACGATCCTTACAAGATCATGCTGGCCCAGGGCGAGTGGACGTGCACGGTCGCTGATTTCACCGGCACCATGAAAGGTCCGATGACGATGCCGGATGGAATCGTGATTCAGCCCACGGGCAAGAGCTTTCACATTGATTTCTGTACGGTCGCACACTGGAATGAACAGGGCCAGATCCTGGAAGAGAATCTCTTTTACGATCTCATGGGCATGCTCAAGCAAATCGGGGTGTTGCCGGGCCAAGCGCAGAAGGCGGCGTAACCAGGAGCGATTGACAATGTCCGAGCGGATGCCAGCGTTGTTCATTGGGCACGGCAATCCGATGAATGCTCTGCTGGCAAACTCTTACACGCAGCGGTGGGCGGGCATCGGCGCGAGCCTGCCGAGGCCGAAGGCGATACTTTCGGTATCCGCGCACTGGTACATCGAAGACGCGGCCGTCACCGTGAGCACGGCTCCGAGGACGATCCACGACTTCGGCGGCTTTCCGCGCGAGTTGTATCAATTGCAGTACCCCGCGCCAGGTGATCCCAACCTCGCGGCGCGCGTCCAGAAATTGCTTGCGCCTACGCCGGTGCGACGCGACGATCATTGGGGTCTCGACCACGGCACCTGGTCGGTTCTACTCCATCTCTATCCACAAGCCGATATCCCTGTCGTTCAACTCAGCATTGATGAGACGCAACCGCCGCAATTTCATTATGAGATCGGCCAACGGTTGGCGCCCCTCCGCGAAGAAGGCATTCTCATTTTGGGGAGCGGCAACCTCGTCCACAACTTGCATGCCTATGCCTGGGGACGACACGCGCCCGAGCCGTACGACTGGGCGACATCGTTTGAAGCGCGAGTGCGCCAGTTGCTCCTTGCGGGAGAGTACAAGCCGCTCGTGAATTACGAGCACCAACTCGGCAGCGAAGCGGAATTGGCGGTGCCCACGCCGGATCATTATCTGCCGCTGCTCTACGTTGCCGGTACTCGCACGTCATCCGAGTCCGTAACGTTCCCTGTTGAGGGCGTAGATGGCGGGTCAGTTTCGATGCTTGCAGTGAAAGTCGGCTGATAAACTGGCAGCGCGGAGCGGATAAAGAGAAGGGCTCATTAAGTCCGCAATCCCGAACGATCCTCGCCCCGGGTCACTCGCAACACGGAATCTCTGCCTCACAGCTCTCACTCCAGTCTTGGCACACTCTTCGCGATAAGTTTTCACAATTCATTCATTGCCGATCTCCCATTATGTGCATCTAGTGCATGTAGAGAGAGTATCCGAGAGTCAAAAAAACTGTACTGATGACCCTGCGAATGAAAGTTTTTCTCTTCAAAAGCCTTTTGCCAATTACAGTTCCGCTCGTCTCGCTGATAACACTTCCACTCCTCGCGCAGCAGCATGTCAGCTTCGCCGATTCTCAGGCGAGCCTGCCGGATGCCCCTTCTCAATCGCAGCCTGCCGTTCAATCTACACAGGCCTCCCTGCATCCGGAGAGCAGCGCGACTTTGTCCGGGACAGTAGTCGACAAAAACGGAGATGTCCTGCAGGGGGCTCAGGTAACACTGTCGGATCCAGCAGGTCCGGCAAGGAACGCGCAATCTGGCAGCGATGGACAGTTCGCCTTTTCAGGCCTGCGCCCCAATACTTATAAACTCACGGTGAGCGCGCCGGGAATGACCACTTTCACCTCGTCCAATATTCTGTTGAGCGCTGGTGAGTTTCACATAGTCCCTACCGTTACACTCGCGATTTCACCGGTTACCTCCAGTGTGACCGTGAACGGAAACAGCAAGCAATTATCGGAAGAGCAGGTACGCATCGCCGCGCAACAGCGCATTGTCGGCGTCATCCCGAATTTTTATAGTTCCTACGACTGGAATGCCCCGCCCATGCTGGCGAAACAGAAATACCAGTTGGGCCTTCGATCGGTCTTCGATCCGGTCTCGCTGTTGAGCGTCGCGGGAATCGCCGGCGCTGAACAGTATGAGGGAATCTTTCCGGCATACGGCTCAGGTTTCGAAGGATACAGCAAGCGATACGGAGCTGCGCTCGCAAATCACCTGTCGGGCACTCTGTTGGCCAGAGCTGTATTTCCATCCATTTTTCATCAGGACCCGCGCTACTTCTACAAGGGCAAGGGCAGTTTCAAATCGCGCGCACTGTATGCCGTCTCTGCCGCAGTCGTTGCCAGGGGCGACAACGGACGTTGGCAACCCAACTATTCTCTGGTGCTCGGCAATTTCTCGGCGGCTGCCATCTCGAATCTCTACTATCCCGCTTCCGACCGCGGAGCCTCTCTCGTCCTCTTCAATGGCTTGGCCGGACTCGGCGGAGATGCCGCATCAAATCTGATCCGCGAATTCCTTCTCAAGCGCTTCACATCGCACGCTCCGAAAGACCCGAACCCGCCCCACTAACGTCGCGAACTGTGTCTGATCGGGCAACAAGGTTTTAATCCCTTGCGCTTCCATCATCTCCTGGTTTGCTTTCAGCCAGCCTTCAGCTTCCAGATGGGATAATTACGATTCTGCCCTGACGCGAATCGTCCACCGTGAATCTCGTCTCCCCATCCCGGAATACAAGGTCCAGATTTTCGCGATCTTTCCTCAACCTCGCTGTGGTTGCGCTCATCAGCGCCGTAACGGCCTTCGCACAAATTTCTGCTCTCCACGGCACGGTCACTGATCCAAGCGGTGCAGTCGTAGCGAATGCGACGGTCACCATCACCGATTCTTCGGGTACGGCCCGGTCTGTGCAATCCGACAAAAACGGCAACTACTCCTTCATCGGGCTTATACCCGGCAGCTATACGCTGCAGGCATCCGCGCCGGATCTGATTCTTCCTGAGTCAGTCCCAGTCATATTGTCCGCGCGAGCGCAAACCCTCAACCTGACGCTCAAAGTGCAAACGGAAAAGCAGAACATCAACGTCCGGGAACAAACTGGTCCGACCGTCACCGTGGAAAACACCAGCAACGCCAGCTCTACGATTCTTCAGGGGAAGGACCTCGAAGTACTCGGCGACAGCCAGGAAGACCTGGCAGCGGATTTGGAGGCGCTTGCCGGACCTTCTGCGGGCCCGAGCGGCGGTGCGCTCTATATCGACGGCTTCAGCAACGGCGATCTGCCCTCAAAAGAGTCCATTCGCGAAGTCAAGATCAACCAGAATCCATTTTCTCCGGAATACGATAAGTTGGGCTACGGGCGCATCGAGATCAGCACCAAAGCGGGAGCGGACCGGTATCACGGCCAGGCTCACTTCAATCTCGGCGACAGCGTCTGGAATTCCCGCGATCCTTACACCCAGCAAAAGGCTCCCTTCCTGCTGCGCGAATACGGAGGGAACCTTGGAGGGCCGCTCAATCGAAAGCTGTCTTTCTTCCTTGATGTGGATGGCGCCGCCATCGATAACGGCGCCAACATCGACACCATAACACTCGATCCGCAAAATTTCGCCATTACCCCTTTCACCGATGTTTTCACCGTCCCCCAACGCCGGATCATCGTCACTCCGCGGCTCGACTATCAATTGAATGCCAGTCACACTCTTTCTTTTCGTTACCGTGTCGAACAGGCCGACATCACCGATTCCGGCGTCGGCAGCCTCAACCTTGTGTCCCTCTCAAATCACGTGCATTACCTGAGCAATACTTTTCAGGCCAGCGACACGGCTACTGTCGGAAGCCACACGGTCAACCAGGCAAGATTCCAGTTCTTTCGCATTGCAAGTTCCACTCTGCCCAACACTCCCGGCTCCCAGATTCAAGTGCTGGGCGCCTTCAACGGAGGCGGCTCGCAACTCGGTCCCGTCTACGACACGCAGAACAACTACGAGTTTCAGAACTACACGACCATCATTCACAAGAATCACACGCTCCATTTCGGAGTCAGAGTGCGAGAGACGGGAGACTCCAACCTTTCGCAGGCAAATTTCGGAGGCACCTTCACCTTCGGCGGCGGAATCGGCCCGGAGCTTGATGCCAACAACCAGCCCGTTTTGGACGGCTCCGGCAATCCGGTACTGATTCCGCTGCAATCCATCGAGGTGTATCGCCGCACACTCTTATTTCAGAGCATGGGCGATTCCCCTGCTCAGATTCGAGCGCTCGGCGGAGGCGCGACTCAGTACTCCGCCTATTCCGGAATCCCCCAGATTGCTGCGAGTCAGACGGATGTTGGCGCGTTCTTCGGCGATGAATGGCACATCACGCCTCATCTCATCCTCAGCCCTGGATTGCGCTACGAGTGGCAGACGAACATCAGTGACCCACGTGATTTTGCGCCACGAATCGCGGTCGCGTGGCAGCCAGGTGGAAAATCGAAATTCGTCTTGCGGGCGGGATTCGGAATCTTCTACGACCGCTTCGCGCTCGCGAACATCATCACCGCGAAACGCTTCGACGGCATGGTTCAGCAGCAATTTGTAATCAACAGCCCCGATTCCTTCCCCTATCCTCCTCCAATTACCGTGCCATCCTCAATCCAGGAGGTCAGCCCTTCGCTGCGGTCGCCCTACATCATGCAATCCGCCGTCACTCTCGAGAGGCAGTTGGCGCCCCGAACCACGCTTGCCGTCACCTACACGAATTCTCATGGACTGCACCAGTTGCGCACGCTCGATGTGAATGCCCCGCTTCCCGGCACCTACGACCCGTCCCTCCCAGGCAGCGGCACTTTTCCTTTGGGATTCAATGCGCCCGTCTTCCAGATGGTCTCGGATGGTCTGTACAACCAGAATCAGTTGATCCTGAATGTGAACTCGAAACCCACTTCAAGTTTGTCGTTCTTTTCTAACTACACATTGAATCGCGCGCTGAGCAATACGGACGGCCTCCCCACGATCCCGGCGAATCCCTACAACTTCTCCGGAGAATACGGCCCGGCAATCACCGACATTCGAAACTCCGTCGTGTTCGGCGGGACTCTCGAACGATGGAAATTCCGCATCGCCCCCATGCTCAGGATGCTCTCCGGCCCACCGTTCGACATCACGGCAGGAAGCGACATTTACGGCGACACACTTTTCAACGCCCGTCCCGGCATTTCGTCCAATCCGGCCAAACCGGGATTGATTCAAACGCAGTACGGTCTACTCGATCCCAATCCCGGCTCCGGCGAACCGACTCTTTCCCGCAATTACGGACGCGGACCTGGTTACGTTTTGTTTAATTTGCGGCTGACTAAGCTCTTCGAATTCGGCGGCATGCCGACTTCGTCGGCAACGCAAACCGGGGGTAAATCCTCGAGCAGATCGGAGAACCGCTACACGATTTCCCTCGCGGCTTCTATCCGCAACATCATCAATCATAAGAATCCGGGGCCGATCATTGGCGACATTACCTCGCCGTTTTTCGGACAGGCCAATCAGAGTGCCGGCGCAGCCAGCTTCGGAGGCACCGGCTTCCTCGAATCCGCTAACAATCGCCGCATCGAATTTCAAATCAAATTCAGCTTCTAGAATCAGGGATCACTCGGCGAGAGGCAGGCTTTCTACTCCGCAGGGGTAACGACCATTCCCAACCAACTTTCAAGTCAACCGGCATTGCTAAGGCAAGCATCCAATATTCCCGCTACTTCCTGGAGGCCGGGATGTGGAATGCGAGCTTTGAAGCTGCAATCAGCAATCTTTGCCGGGAGCTCGTCGAATCGCGCAATGACCTGGACGCGCTGGAGCTGCACATGAAGGAGATCAATGAGGTGCTGGAAGAACGGATCCTGGTGCTTCGTCACATGCGCAGGCGCGAAGCGCACAACCCTGTGTTCAAATCCGCGGCCGGGAGCGAACGCGTGCATTAATGGACATGGCGCGTCTCAGAGCATGGTGGCGAACGGACATCTCTTCCCTTCATGTCCAGTCGCATCGTGTTCCTTCACCAGTTGAATCGCAAAGCGTTCCGCGCGCGCAACGGCTTCTCTCTGTTCCGAACTCAGGCCCTGAATGGTCGCCATCTTGCGAATGTCGGAGAGGTGCTGCTCCAGCTTTTCTTTGGCCTTGCATTCCATGAACTTTATCCCGGCTCCTTATAGGAATAATCATTGTTTATCTGAACCTCGAAAATAGCACGAATGTGGTGAAGGAATCGCCCCATTTTCTTTGATCATTCACGGGACGTAGCCGGAAAAGCAAGTTGTAGGATCGATGTGCAACATAGGGCTCGGGCTCGCTGACCAACCCTGAAATCTTTTTTCAAAGACCCTTGACACGAATTCCGGCCTGTCCTATATTTAACCCATCGGTTATTTAACCGATTGGTTTATAGCGATGCAGGATCCACTCACCTCCACTTTCGCCGCACTCGCCGACCCCACCCGCCGCGCCATCCTGGCCCGGCTGGCTCTCGGCGAAACCTCAGTGACGGAACTCGCCAAGCCTTTCCAGATGTCTATGCCCGCCGTATCCAAGCACCTCAAAGTGCTCGAACGCGCCGGCCTGATCTCGCGCGGCCGCGAAGCGCAGTGGCGGCCTTGCCGCCTCCACGCGGCCCCCCTCAAAGACGCCGCCTCGTGGCTCGACGAGTACCGCCGCTTCTGGTCCGCTCACCTCGATGCTCTCGAACGCCACCTCGACCACATGGATCAGTTGCCACAAAAGAGAAAAAAGAAGAAGTACTGACAATGCGGCTCGCCGCAAATCTCAAAGAAAAGGAAAATACGATGAAAATCAAACTGACCACTCTCTACGTTGACGACCAGGAAAAAGCTCTGCGCTTCTACACCGATGTGCTCGGCTTCATGAAAAAGTCCGACTTCAGCAATGGTCCGTATCGCTGGCTCACTGTGGCCTCCGCCGAAGACCCGGACGGCACCGAGCTGCAGCTCGCGCTCAACAACAATCCCGCGGCCAGGACCTATCAGCAGGCTCTGTTTCAGCAAAATCAGCCCGCTGCCATGTTCTTCACTGACGATCTGCAGGCGGATTACGAGCGCGCGAAATCCCGCGGCGCAGAGTTCACCATGCCGCCCAAGGATGTCACGGCATCCAAAATCGCCATGCTGAATGACACCTGCGGTAATCTCATTCAGCTCACGCAGTTGGTGCGCTGGTAGTGCAGGCGAAGCATGGCAGCCCGCTGGCTCTCCCAGTTGCGGCGGTTCTGGTCCGCGTACCTGAACGGTCTCGAGCGCTACCTCAACCGCATGGATCCACCAAAACCAACGAAAAGAAAGACGGGAAGCAGATGACCGATCGAGAGCGCTACACACCGGGTCCGGCCAACGCGGCACACGTAGAAGACATTGCCGGCAAGCGAACGCTGGTTCTGGTTCGCGAATTGCGCCATCCTCCGGAGAAAGTCTGGAAGGCCCTGACCGACCCGGAGCACCTCCGCGAGTGGGCTCCCTTTGACGCCGACGCAAACCTCGGCACCGCTGGAGCCACCGTGAAGCTCACCACAGCCGGGCTGCCTACGCCGCGAGTGACCGAAACCGTTGTGAAGCATGCCGACCCTCCCCGAGCGCTCGAGTACAACTGGGGAGGCTTCGATATTCGCTGGGAACTCCAGCCGAACGGCACGGGTACGCGCCTGACGCTCTGGACCAACATCGGGGACCGCTACATCGCCATGGGTGCCGCCGGATGGCATATCTGCTTCGATGTCCTCGATCACCACCTCGCCGGCGATCCGATCGGACGCATCGCCGGCCCCCCGGCCATGAAGCACGCCGGCTGGCAGCGTTTGCACGCCGAGTACGCGAAGCAGTTTGGCATCGAATCCACCTAGCGACAGCCGCCTCGGCTGTCCTGCCGAGTGGAAGAGCGGCGCCGCCTCAAGTAAGCAAGGACTGTGGGCTTTAGCCCCAGAGATCGAAGGAGTAACTCATGGCCACATCCGCCAACTCAGCAATCCCGACCCGGAGCATCCCGCGCTCGGTCTTCCGCTGGATTCACCTTATCTTCAGCATTCCGATCCTCGGCTACATCTACAGCCCGTTCGACAAACTCCCGCTGTACGCGTTCCGCACTCGATTCATCTTCGTTCCCATCATGATCCTTTCCGGCTTGTGGATGTGGAAAGGCCACGTCGTTCGCCGGCTCCTTTCAAAAAAGCCGGCCTAGGATATAAGCTCACTTTCGGAGCATCCCGATGAATCAAAGAAATCCCAAGGTGGACGCCATCCTCCGCCAGGCCGCCAAGTGGCAGAAGGAATTCGAGGCGCTCAGAACCATCGCCCTCGGCTGCCAACTCACCGAAGAATTGAAGTGGTATCAGCCCTGTTACTCGCTGGGGAAAAAGAACGTAGTTCTCATCCACGGCTTCAAGGAGTACTGTGCCCTGATGTTTTTCAAGGGCGCGCTGTTAAAGGATCCCCACCGCATTCTCGCCACCCCCGGCCAGCATCAGGCCGCACGCCAGATCCGCTTCGCCAACCTTCAGCAAATCATGAAGGTGAAACCGGTCCTGAAAAGCTACATTCAGGAAGCGATCGAAATCGAAAAATCCGGTCAGAAGGTAAAACTCAAGAAAACTTCCGACTACAAAGTTCCTGAAGAATTCCAAAGGAAACTCAAACAAGTCCCCGGCCTGAAAACCGCCTTCGCCGCCCTCACGCCCGGGCGCCAGCGCGGATATCTTTATTACTTCTCTCAGCCAAAACAATCCAAAACCCGCGAAGCAAGAGTCGAAAAATACATCCAGCAAATTTTCAACGGCAAGGGACCGGACGACTAGGGCAATGCCGAGACCCGCGGCGAAGAGCAATTATGTCCAAGAAGAACAATCAACGAACGGTAACCCTGCACATGGTCTCCAGCCTCGACGGATTCATCGCGAGCAAAGACAACACCGTCTCATGGATGGAAACCAGCGGTATCTACGAAGCCGGCCTCTCCATTTCGAACGAAGAAATCGCGGCATTCCTGAAATCCATCGACTGTTATGTCATGGGCTCCCGCACCTATGAACACGCACTCGAACTCGGATGGCCCTATGGCAACACTCCCGTCATCGTTGTCACCAACAGAAAATGGCCGCCCCACAGCACGATAAAGACCGTCGAATTCTATTCCGGAGATCTCGAGAAGTTGGTCGACGAAAAACTTGCGCCCCGATATCGAAACATCTGGCTCGTTGGCGGAGCGATCTTGTGCCAACGTTTCCTCGAACTCGCCCTCGTGGACGAAATCAGACTAACGATTGCGCCCGTTCTTCTAGGCGAAGGACTCCGCCTGTTCCCCGGTTCCCTGCCCGAGAAGAAATGGAATCTGCAGAACGTAGCCGCCTACAAGAACGGCTTTGTCGAACTCTCGTACTCGACCGTGAAAGCGTGAACCTATGCCAAAAGCGACTCTCTCATCGAAGCAACGCGACGAACTCCTCAAAGCACTTCAATCCCGCTTCGAAGGAAACATGCGCCGTCATCCAGGCCTCGACTGGACCGAAGTCCGGGCAAAGCTCGAAGCCAGTCCCGTCAAGCTCTCCTCTCTGAGCGAAATGGAACGAACCGGTGGCGACCCCGACGTCGTCGCTCACGACAAAAAGACCGGCGAATACATCTTCTACGATTGCTCCGACGAAAGTCCGAAAGCACGCCGCAGTCTCTGCTATGACCGCGAGGCGCTCGATTCGCGCAAGGAAAACAAGCCCAAAGGCAGCGCCACCGAAATGGCAGCCTCCATGGGCCTCGAACTCTTAACCGCAGATGAATATCGAGAGCTGCAGAAACTCGGCGAATTCGACACGAAAACCTCCAGCTGGATCAAGACTCCCGCAAATATCCGCAAGCTCGGCGGAGCACTCTTCTGCGACCGCCGCTTCGATACCGTCTTCGTCTACCACAACGGCGCCGAATCCTATTACGCCGCCCGGGGATTCCGCGGCGTGCTCAGAGTCTGACTTCAACAGTGTCATCCCGACCGAAGCAGATCATCGCAAAGCGATGATCTGTGCAGTGGAGGGACCTTTTGTTTGTGTCAACCGGCTCCAGCCGACCCAACCTTGAATGCGCCGCCCGCACGAGATGTTGACTTGCATAATCCGCCCGGATTATCGTTTCATCTCAGCGCACGGGGCGCATCCAGTCCGCGGAAAGGGCCAAGCCCACCCTGCAGAAACAGCACGATTACAACCTGACAAATCTTCTTTCTGCCTGCGATGCGGACACAGGCGACTAACGGAAAGGAGATTTCCATGCCAAAGCAGCTCCCGCCGAATCCCAGCCTCGAACAACTCAAGAAACAAGCCAAGTCGCTGTTGAAGCGCCAGCAAGCCGCCGATCCCGAGGCTTTAACCCGCATTCGCGAAAATCATCCGCGCTATAAAAATCTCTCGGAAAAATCCATCGCTTCCCCGCTCGCCCTCGCCGATGCCCAGCTGGTGATCGCGCTCGAATACGGATTCTCCTCCTGGTCCAAGCTCCAGTCTCACGTCAAAACCCTCGAAGCGGCCAGCTCCACCGCGGAGGCCTTCGTGTCTCTGCGCGATGCCGCCGGAAAAAGCGATCTCGCTCGCCTCAACGCACTCCTCGACGCGCATCCAGACCTCATCAACGAGCGCGGCGGCGAGGGTGTGCGAACTGCGCTGCACCAGGCTGTCTTCGGCAATAGCGAGGCCGCCGTCAAGCTGCTGCTCGACCGCGGAGCCAATCCCAACATCCGCTGCGAAGGCGACAACGCCTATCCGCTCCATTTCGCCGTCGAGAAGCATCGCTTCCCCCTCATCCGTCTTCTGGTCGAGCACGGAGCCGACACCATCGGCGAAGGCGACTACCACGAGCTCGGCGTCATCGGATGGGCAACCGCATGGGATTACATCCAGCCCAATCCCGAGATCGTTCCCTATCTGCTGGCGCATGGCGCGCGGCACAATATTTTTTCGGCAGTCGCTACGGGCGAAACAGAAAAGATTCGTGAGCTGGTCGCGCGCACTCCGGCCGATCTCGAGCGCCGGATGAACGGAACCATCATGCGGAGCATGCCGCTGCATCTCGCCGTCATGAAGAATCAGCCCGCATCACTAACAACGCTGCTCGATCTCGGTGCGAACACCGAATCGCTCGATGAGGCCGGATTCTCTGCACTCGATGTGGCGGCATTCCGCGGCCATCACGACCTGGCGCAATTGCTGCTGGAGCGCGGGGCAAAGGTGCGCCTCCCGGCTGCACTCGCTCTGCATCGCACCATGGACGTCGAACGACTTTTGCGCAGCGATCCCGGCACGCTGAACCCCGGCTGTCGATGGGGCAACTTGATCGTTCGCGCCGCCGAGCGCGCGCCCGGCGACGTGATCGAGGCTCTGATCCGCAACGGGGCGTCAGTGAATGTACGCGATAATCCCAAGACCTCGATCGACAACACCAGCGGATACACTCCTCTCCATGCGGCCGCTTGGTACGGAAACCTCAGCGCGATCGATGCGCTGATGAAGCACGGCGCCGATGTCCGCGCCCGCGAAGAGAAGTATCACGGCACTCCCGCCGGATGGGCCGACTACTCCGGTCACAAAGAAGCCCGCGACCTGATTCTGCGCGGACCCATCGACATCATCGAGGCGATTCAATACGACATGCCGGACCGTGTCAAAGCCGTCCTCGAAGAAGACCCCGCAGCGCTGAACCGAGCCTTCCGCGATTACGGCCTATTCCCCTGGGATGCCGAACCCTGGCACACTCCGCTGGCCTACGCCGTTACGCGCGGCCGTGAGGAGATCGTCCGCCTGCTACTCGTCCACGGTGCAGATAAGACATTGCATTCCCCCGAAGGCAAGACGCTGACCGAGATCGCACAAGAAGCCGGCCATCGGGAGATCGCCCAGGGTCTTGATTAAGCCGCGGGAGAAGTGAAACCCGACGCTGGCCCGATCTTTCAGGCGAAGTTATCTGTTAATAGCAAGCTTTGCCAGGAGCAATTTACTAGCCTCAAGCCACCGACGAGAGTAGTATTCGCTCGATGAAACCGATGGAAATCGCTAAAGCTGTGTATCAGGTTTTTGGGACGCCCTACCCTCGGCTGTCGCTAGGTGCAGTCGCTCTCTTGGGCGCTATTTCCTTCGCGGCTGTATGGCTATTTCTCGCCAAACAAGTCGAGAAAGACCGTGCCGCCGCCCCAATACCCCCAGCTATGACCGGACCGGCGACGGCCGGAAATGGGAGCGTGGCGAATACAGGCAACGGGAATACGATAACGAACGACTCATCGGACCGAAAAGGTAAGAAGGAATAGATTGGGAATGCGATATCTATGCTGGCTTATTCTGACGACGCTACCCTGCTGGTCTCAAACAATCCCATCCACCGGCCACGCGAACAGCGCGCCTTGTAGCATCGCAAATACAGGGAACGGCAACAAGGTTCAGATCACCTGTGGCATCGGGAAGAAACAGGGCGACCAGATGATAGCAATTTTGAACAAGATACTGGCAGAGCAGCTCGATCCAGATGCCGTAATGAAGAAACTCGACGAGATTCTCCATGCAGTCAATCCAAATGCCGCGACGACGATTTATTTTTGCAATGGTGGGTCCCGAACCGCAGGACCGGGACTGAACACTGGAATGCAAGTCATCATGAATGCGGGCCCAGACCCATACTTGCAACAAATGATCGACATGCTGAACAGGCGACCGATCACCACCGATAACAGCGAAGCCCTACTTCATCTTTGCAGCACGCAGATGGAAGCCAAGCCCGAGTGGCTCACGCCTCGTCTTTTCTGCTCGGCAGCGTACGCGCTGATGGGGGATAACTCGAACGCGAGCAAGATGCTCGCATCTTATGATCAGAGGAAAGGCCCAGGATATGACGAAGACACTCTCTGCAGCGACCTGTCCAATAAACTTCATGCAGGTCTAGACCAGCGGTCTAAATAGGGGGCTGGCCCATCCTTTCAAAGCCATCGTACTTCAGAGGGTGCCCTGCCCTTCTCGCGTTTTGTGCGAGAGGGCGGGGATTTTGACTTCCCTTCAGCGCTTTCGTGGACGGGCAGTGGCGCCCCGTTCCTTGACGTTTTTCTTTCCTTCCCGTTTCGGAACACAGGATTACACTCAATCGTGATCCTCCCGCCCATTGAGCGGATCTTACGCGTTAAGGACTGCGGGACCCCGCACCATGCAAAACGCGCAGAGCGACTTCAGCGTCCTCCGGTCAACACGCTTCAGTTTTGGCGTACGCAGAAGTTTTCCACAGATAAATCGCCCGCATTGTGACGTACAACCTTGCCCTCCACAGCCCCCAAAAGCGCACAATGCCAACGTGCGCATTGCACCGCAAGAACTCCGGAACATAGTGGGTCGGGTCTCTAGTCCCGAGCCATCTGGTGTGGTACTAAACCAGGACTCGGGGCTCAGGACTAGCGACTAGCTATCTCCTTATTCCGGAAGATTTTGCGTGTAAGTCCTTCTTTGACAATATTTTGCGAGGCATGTTTTGGATCTGGGCTAACTAACCAGCTTGGAATCAATATTTTGCGGGATTCGATCTAAAAAAATGCGTTACGTAGAACGGTCCAAGGTCCTACGTAAGTCCTTATTCTGAAAGATTTTACCCGTAACTTCTTTCTTTCCAAGATTTTGCAAGCACAAGAACGATCCAAAACCAGCAACTCGTTTATCTGGAAGATTTTAGCGGGATCAATCAAAAATTTTCGAGCATCGCAGCCTGGTGTGCGCACGTGCAACTTAAAAACGTTCCGCCAGAAAAGAGGATCCGGGAAGACGCCGCCGCGGTTTTCTAGTCCCGAGTCCCTGGCCTCTGAACCCTGGCCGCTGAACTCAGGACTCACGGCTAACGACTAGCGACTAACGACAAACGACGAGTAGAAGTTGGCTGCCCCCCAGGGATTCGAACCCCGATATGCTGATCCAGAGTCAGCTGTCCTGCCGTTGAACGAGGGGGCAGTTTTTGATTGGAAGAGCCCGAGCCACAGGCTCGTTCTGATTTTATGGGCACGGACGAATCGCGGTCAACCGCCGGCGTTTAAGGGATGCGAAACGGAGGTATCGGGCGCGGTAGAATTTTGAATAACGTCCGTCGTCGACGGAGATCGAACGGAGATCCATGGTCACCACCTTCGAAGCCAGCCCCACTACATCCGATTACGCCGAGATGGCGCGGCGTCCTCTCGTGGCCGAGCAGTGTGCATTGATTGTCATCGATATACAGGAGAAGCTGCTGCCGCCGATCTTTCAGAAAGAACAACTCGTCCGCAACGCGCAATTGCTGATCCGCGCGGCCGGCATCCTCAAAATTCCGGCCATGGTCAGCACGCAATACGCGAAGGGTCTCGGCCAGACCGTTCCTGAGATCGCTTCCCTGCTTGCCGGAACAGATCCCGTCGACAAGACGCTGTTCTCCTGCTTCGGCAGCGACGCGTTTTGCTCGTCGCTCAAGCGCCTGCCCGGCCAGCGCACCACACTTCTGCTTTGCGGCATGGAAAGCCACATCTGCGTGGCGCAGACCGCCCTCGCCGCTCTGCGCGAAGGATATCTCGTCCACGTCGCCTCCGACGCCGTCAGTTCGCGCACCGAATGGAACTGGAAGATCGGCCTCGAACGGATGCGCTCCGCAGGAGCGATCATCTCATCGACCGAGATGATGATTTACGAGATGATGCGAGCGTCCTCGTCCGCGGCGTTCAAAGAATTGCTGCCGTTCCTGAAAGGGTAGCTTCAGGTTTCAAGTTTCTAGTTTCAAGTTCGGAACGCGTGCGGTTTTCTCGAAACTTGAACCCCGACACTCGAAACTGGCCTTACGCCTCGGCCGGTTCCTGCTCTTTCTTCTTCACGCGGACGACGGTGATTTTCGCGAAGCCCTCGTCGAACGCCGGCGGCTTCAGCTTGGCCGCCATGCGCCGCATGATGTCTTCGGGGACAACACGGTCTCGCCGGTTGTGCCGTTCGATACAGACATCGAGCGGCACATCGAAGAAGACGGCGTGTACTTCGTAGTTGTAGTCCTTGGCGAGCTTGATCCAGTGCTGGCGTTCCTGAGGGGTAAGGTTCGTCGCGTCCACATAATTCATCGGACGCTTCGCGATCAGCCGCGCCTTCAGCATCGAGCGCAGATTCGAAAACACCAGATCCTGGTAGCGCTGCTCGCGGACGTCGTCGAACAACAGTGCCCGCACCATGTCGCTCGAAAGCGGCGTCACGTTGTGCCGCTTGAACCACGAACTTTTGCCCGAGCCAGGCAATCCGATCGCGAGTACAACAATTCCCTTGGGAGCCCGGGCCGGAGCCGCCGGAACGGCGGGAGTTTCGGGAGCCGCTGCTTCCGGTTCGCCCGTGGGAGTTTCGGCGGCAGGCTTTTCGGATCCCTCAACCCCGGCGATCGTGCCTTTCGCGGCGGCTGGAGCGAACGCCTGCGCGACGGCCTGTTCGCGGCCAGGTCCGCCACGTCCGCGCCCACCGCGACGGCGGCGTCCGCGGCCACTGCTACTGCGGCGGTTGCCTTGCCTTGCGGGGGCCTGGTCGGCTGATTCGGGAGCCGCGGCAGATTCTTCGGCTGCTGGCCGCGGTTCGACTACACTTTCCGGTGCTTCTGCTGAACTGTGTTCGGTTTCGCTCGCTGCCGACTCGCCCGCTTCAAAGTAGGCTGGCTGCAGGGGCGGCGGCGCTTCCTGCTTTGTTTGTTCCGTATTCTTTTTGCGGCGCTGCAAGCGCTCGCGCATCCATTTACGCATGTTCAGGCTTGTAACACAGATGGGCAGATCGGAGCAATCGCCGGAGCCCGGTTGCGAACCATCCACGGCAGCGGGGAAACCATCGAGCGCTCGCTTTTGCGCGCCGCGCCACCAGAAAGGACGTTATGCCGAGCCAGGTGCCATCCGCCATTCATAACCAGAAGTATATTTCTTTGACGACGTTTCGGAAAACCGGAGTTGCCGTGCCAACGCCGGTATGGTTTGGCGAGGAGGACGACAAACTTTACGTGATGACGCGCAGCGATATGGGCAAGACGAAGCGGGTTCGGAACAATCCTCAGGTGCGGGTCGCGCCGTGCACGATTCGCGGGAAAATAACGGGACCGGAATTCGCCGCGACGGCACGGCTCCTGCCGCCGGAAGATTGGCCAAAAGCACGCAAGACCATCACGCGCAAATATCTGCTGGCGAAACTGTCATCGCCGTTCTCACGAGCGGACGCGTTCATCGAGATCAGCTTCGCTTGAGAGAAGCGTTCTGGCTCACCATTCCCCAGTCGTGAGGTATTCGTGAATCGATTTTGCGGCGCGGCGGCCTGCTCCCATGGCCAGTATCACGGTTGCGCTGCCTGTGACGATGTCACCTCCGGCGAAGACGCCTTTGCGGGTGGTGCGCTGGGTTTCTCCGTTGGCCTGAATGTATCCGCGCTTGTTCGTGCCCAGACCTGGCGTTGTGCTCTGCACGATGGGATTCGCGCTTGTTCCGATCGCGATTACTGCGACCGAGAGCGGCAGATCGAATTCCGATCCGGCTTTCGGGACTGGACGCCTGCGTCCTGAGGCGTCGGGCTCGCCCAGTTCCATGCGAACGCAGCGCGCCGCTGTAAGCCATCCTTTGCCGTCGGAAAGAAATTCGACCGGCGCGGTCAGCATCTGGAAATCGATCCCTTCCTGCCGCGCGTGGTGCACTTCTTCGGCGCGGGCCGGCATCTCCGCGTCACTGCGCCGATAGATGACGTACGCCTTCTCCGCTCCGAGCCGGAGCGCGGAGCGGATCGCGTCGAGCGCCGTGTTGCCGCCTCCGATGACGGCAATGTGCTTGCCGCGCAAATCGAGCATCGGCTCATCGTAGACAGGGAACTTGTAGGCCTTCATCAAGTTGATGCGCGTCAGGAATTCGTTGGCCGAATAGACGCCGTTCAGGTGCTCGCCGGGAACGTTCATGAACTGCGGCAGCCCGGCGCCAGTGCCGATATAGACGGCGTCGTATCCTTCTTCTTCGATCAGTTCGTCTATCGTGATGGTCCGGCCGACGACAACGTCGGTCTCGAACTCGACGCCCATCTCGCGCATATAGTCGATCTGCTCACGCACGATCTGCTTGGGCAGGCGGAACTCGGGGATGCCATAGACGAGCACTCCGCCAATTTCGTGCAGAGCTTCGAAGACGCGGACTTTATGTCCCTTCTGAATGAGGTCGCCGGCGACGGTGAGCCCTGAAGGCCCGCTGCCCACGACTGCGACTTTCTTGCCCGTAGACTCGACTTTTGGAATGATGTGCGTTCCCATGCGCTGCTCGTAATCGGCGACGAAGCGCTCGAGATATCCGATACCGAGCGGCTTCACTTTTTTCGAGAGCAGGCACTTCCCCTCGCACTGATCTTCCTGTGGACAGACGCGGCCCGTAACTGCTGGCAGTACGTTGGCTTCGCGAATCTTTGCCGCCGCGCCAAGAAAATCTCCGATGACGATTCGTGAGACGAACTCCTTCACGTCGATGCCGACCGGGCAATTGTCGGTGCAGGTCGGCTTGGCGCATTCCAGGCAACGCAAGGCTTCCTGCTGTGCCAATTCTGCGCTGTAGCCGAGATTCACTTCCTCGAAGTTGTGGGCGCGCAGTTCGGCGGGCTGCTCCGGCATCAGTTGCCGCGGAATCTTCATCCGGTCCTTGGGCGATACGGGGTTCTTCGATTTGCTAGCGGTTGGGCTCATCGTTGAACTCCTTGCCGCGATCCGGAGGCGACGCAGGCTTCTTCCGGATGTTCCTTGGCATGCCGGTAGTCTTCCATCGATTTCTGCTCGGCATCGCGGTACATTGCGTTGCGCTGCACGAGTACGGAGAAGTCGACCTTGTGCGCATCGAATTCCGGCCCGTCGACGCAGGCGAATTCGCTCTTGCCGTCGATCAGCACGCGACAGCCGCCGCACATGCCGGTACCGTCGATCATGATCGGGTTGAGGCTGACTACGGTATGAATGTTTTCCTTGCGCGTCATTTCGGAGACGGCTTTCATCATGACGATCGGGCCGACGGCGATGACCAGGTCGATGCGCGTGCCGTTCTCGATCAGTTGACGTAGTTTGTCGGTAACGAATCCCTTGTCGGCGTAGCTGCCGTCGTCGGTCGTCAGCAAGAGCGCGTCGCTGACTTCACGCATCTCGCGCTCGAGGATGACGAGTTCCTTGTTCCTGGCACCCACGATCGAGATCACGCGGTTCCCGGCGCGTTTCAGCGCAGCCGCCGTCG
>Ga0070735_10002031_pt1 | contig 18688 bp, 17 predicted proteins | sample Coa_R1_FD_66443 | JGI IMG/M metagenome (GOLD analysis project Ga0070735, IMG submission 66443) | Surface soil microbial communities from Centralia Pennsylvania, which are recovering from an underground coalmine fire - Coalmine... | ecosystem: Environmental > Terrestrial > Soil > Unclassified ... | reverse complement strand
CCCGATTTCGGATCGGGCCAGAAATTGGGGACGACGAACCGGCTGGACGAAGTGGCCGCGACGACGGATCTCGCGATCTGCGACATCGTGACGCCGCTCAACCCCGCCTTTTCGCGGTCGATCTGCACATCGACCGTCGGGTAATCCAGCGCCTGCGACACTTGCACGTCGCGCATCTCCGCCAGTTTTGACAGCTCCTCTTGCACCTTGCCGATGAATTTGCGGTTTTCGGCGAGGTTTGCGCTGCGCGCGGCAATTTCGATCGGCGTCGCCGAACCGAAGCTCATGACCTCGCTCACGATATCGGCCGGTTCGAATGAAAACCGAACTTCCGGCAAACGTCGCGAGAGTTCCCGCCGCAAGACCTCTTTCATGTCTTCGGTCCTGACGCCGCTTCCCGGCTTGAGGGCCACCCGCAAGATGGCTTCTTCCGGTCCCCGCGACCATTGATAGACCGCGTTGATCGGATAACTCGAGGGGATGACGCCCACGTATCCCAGCGTGAGGGCGATCTTGTCGGCCCCCACCTCTTGGCCAATGGTGTCGAGCACGCTGAGCGCGATTTGCTCGGTGCGGTCGATGTGGGTTCCGTCGGGGGCCCTGAGGCGCAGGCGAAATTCATTCACGGTGCCCGCCGGAAAAATCTCGAATCCCAGGCGCCCCCCCACGAAGAAAAGGACGGCAGCGCACCCGGCCGCATAGCCGGCCAGCAGCATCTTCGGGCGGCGCACGAGCCGTTTGGCCAGCGCCTCGTAGCGATCTCGGAACCGCGAAAACAGCGTGCTCCCAGGAGCCGCGCCGGCCTCATGCCGCTGCGACCTCAAGAGCCACACCGACAGCACCGGCACGAAGGTGCTGGACAACAGGTACGAGGCGATCATGGCAAAGCCCACCGCCAGCGACAGCGGAACGAACAGCGAGCGGGCCGCGCCCTGCATGAAAAACGACGGCACGAAGACCGCCAGCACGCAGAGCATCGCCAAAAGGCGCGGCACGGCCGTCTGCATGTTCCCCAGCCGCACGGCCCTGGCGATCGAATCGCTGTGTGCGAACTGAGTGTGGATATTTTCGATTTCGACGGTCGCTTCGTCGACGAGAATGCCCACCGCCAGCGCCAGCCCCCCCAGCGTCATCAGGTTGACCGTCTGCCCGCACAGCCAAAGCCCCACGATCGCCGCCATGATGGCCAGCGGAATATTGAGCACCACCACGAGAGCGCTCCGCCAGTCGCGCAAAAAGACGAGCACCATGAGCCCCGTCAGGCACGCCCCCAAAAGCCCCTCGGTCCCCAGGCTGTCGATGGCCCGCGTGACATAGGGAGACTGGTCGAACTCGAACGATACGCGGATGTCGTCGGGAAGCTCCTGCTGCATCTTGGGAAGCGCGCCTTTGATCTCGTCGATCACGCTCATGGTCGAAGCGTCGGCGCGTTTCGTCGCCAGGATGTAGACGGCGCGCCGGCCGTTGACGAGCGCATAGCCGGTCGTAATGTCGGCGGCGTCTTCGATCGTCGCCACGTCGCGCAGGTAGACTGAAGGCGCCTTTCCCGCGCGGATCGGAATGTTCCCCAGCTCGCGGATGTCCTTGACCATGGCGTTGGTCGGCACGATGGGATAGCGATCGCCGATGTGCAGGTTGCCCGAGGGGCTGACGGCATTCCCCGTCGTGAGCGCCGAGACGATCTCGTCGGGCGACATGCCGTAGGCATTGAGCCGCCCCGGATCGGCGCGAATTACGATCGTCCGCTGGCTTCCGCCGAAAGGAGGCGGGGCCGAAACTCCCGGCAGCGCGGCGAACATCGGCCTGACTTTGAACAGCGCCTGATCTTGAATTTCCGAGATGGTTTTCGTAGCACTCGACAGCACGAGGTACCCCACCGGCACGCTCCCCGTGTCGAACCGCATGACGAAGGGGGAGACGGTCCCCGGCGGCATGAAGGCCTGCGAGCGGTTGACGTAGTTGATCGTCTCGGCCATGGCCTGGGCCATGTTCGTGCCGGGATGAAAATAGAGCTTCATCAGTGCCGTCCCCTGCACATTTTTGCTTTCGACGTGATGAATGCCGGTGATGTACAGGAAGTGATATTCGTAATAGTTGGTGAGCAGCCCCTCCATCTGGGCCGGGTCCATGCCCCCATACGGCTGGGCCACGTAGATGACCGGCAGGTCGAGACTGGGAAAGATGTCGACCGCCATGCGTTTCACCGGCAGCTCGATGCCGTATTTCTGAAGCGCGGCATCGACGCTTTTGGGCCGCACCGCCAGGAAGCAGGTGAGCGCCAGCGCCACCAGCGTCACCATCACGGTGAGGGGCCGCCGCAGGGCAAAGATAATGGGGTTCATCACGTCTCCCGATCACGATCGACGCTCAATGTTCGGCGTAAGGTCGCATGTTCGGCGCAGGTCTCCTGACCTCGCCGCGCGGCCGACCGCAGGTCTCCCGACCACGATCGCGGCTCCAAAGAACGTCAACCCTGTCGCCAAATATACTCACAAAGAACACCACAAAGATACTCAACAGTGGCCGTCAAAAAACGTAAGAATCCTTCGAGAATCGATCAAAGGCATTCAACGGCGTCCAAAGATACTCAAGCGCGCGGCGGCTCAACATAATATTTCAGAATTGCGGAACAAGCGTTACAAATGCGGCATTCAATTTACGCGCGCACGCTCTTCTTCGACGGCGGGTTCTCTCACCACCGCGAAATCGGCAGGTCCGCAGGCCGTGCCCCCGCGGTTCCTGGTAAACGAGCAACAAGTATCCCCTATTACAATTGTCTCACGGCCAACGATTCTGACAATTGCAATTCCGTCAAATCGAGCGAAGAGAAAGCAAATAGTTGTATCCGCTTTGTCGCCATGCGGTTAGTACGTCTGCTTCGGCGCGGTTGCAAACGCCCGAGAGCGATGGCCTGACGATCGCCTGGTAAGGGCAAGCGAGACGCTCGCCCAGCGCATCACTTTTTTGAATGGACCAATTCAATCGACTCATCGTCTGTTGATTCAATCAATAGATCGCTGAATCCTGTCGGCCTCAAAACCGTGATTTGTGCGATCGGCGGCGCGTTGTTTCGCTGTTGCAGTTCTGCGCCGATCACCGTTCGTTGCTTGTTTTTGGAGGCACATTTCAATGCGACTTCTAATCGATCCGGCCGATCGCGAGCGAATACGAGCAGGTCGGCGATTTCCTTCGGCACTGCGGGCTCGTCTTCAGCGGCCAATACGTCCCCGCAAATTGCGTCGATTTCGACTCGCACGACGCGTTTTCGATTTGCCGCCAGAAACAGGACCTCGATCGCGTGTTCCGGGTGGCGACGGCTGATGCCGGCGCGGAACGGCGTTCCGGCCGGACACTCGCCGCGGGCGGCAATGACCGCCGAGAGAAGCGTTACGTTGCTGCCTTCGAAGAATGCAGTTATTTCGGTTAAGCGATCGATCGGCGGCGCACCGGCCACCGGATTCACCGAAAGGACGGAAAGCGCCGCGCAAGTCTGGATGACGGCTCTGAGCGCCGACAAAGGGGACGATGTCGAATGGCGACTCATGAATCCTCCCGGTTTCTGTTGAGTTCAACAGCCATCCTGGGCCTGTCGGCGCCATTAGGCACATGGCGCGCGTCTTGCGAATCTTCGCCTCGTGCATCGAAATCGCCGTTCAACAAGCGACAACGCGGGCAACGGAGAGCGATTTTGGGCTGAAGTGAATGCAACATCAAGACGTAATCTCGAAGATGAACGGTTTCTCATTTTCCCTTAATGGTTCTTCGCAATTGTCCGAACGAAAACGCTCGCGGCGCGAAGCATGGAGAGGTTTTCATTTCCCATTCATTCGTTCCGGACCAATTTGGCGGAGGAAAAAGGCAACGGCTCCTGCCACCAAATGCTGTACCAGGTTGTAGGTGATGATCGGAAGCATCACACGTGGATGATCGGCGAGCGCCACGGAGGCCAACACCAGCCCTGTGCCGTTATTGTTCATGCCCAGCCCAAACATCAGGGAGGTCCGTTGGGCCGAATCGCACTTAAGCCAGCAGGCCAGCGCCCAACCCGAGCCGAACGCGAGCGCGCACATCGCGAGGGCGATCCCCAGGGCGGTCAGCAGGAAGTCGAGATCGGGGTAAGCGATCGCCTCCGGCAGTGAGACTGAGGCATTCACATAGATGAGCAAGATCAGATTCAACCAGTTGAACAATTTGAGCTGCGGTTTGGCCGCGACGAGACGAGTTTCCCCGATGATCCAGCTCGGGGATATGCCCACCAGCGACGGCACGATGACACAGACCATGAGAAAGATTTCCGTGCCGTGGGCCGCCAAGGCGCGCAGGTCCTGGGCGTAGTCTCCTGTCGCCAGTGCGCTCACGGCTCCCAGCGTCAACGGAGTCGTCAGCGGACTCATAACGGTTGAGACCACGACCAGGCCCAGGCTCAGGACGAGGTCTCCATCGGTGTTTTGAGACCAAGCGGTGGACGCGCCGGCAATTGGCATCGAGGCGACCAGCGCCAGGCCCAGCAGAATACTTTGCACTTCGTCGCGATCGAGCCAGAATCCCATCGCGGGAGTCGCGCTAAAGATGAACGCGATGGGGACGAGCACGTTGGCTGTCAGGCCCGCAAATAAAGCGAGCGAGACGCGCGGCAGCCCTTTCAACCGCGAGGAGCGCACCCCCAACCCGGCATTCAGCAGCAGCAGAGCCAGCATCAACATGGGCAATGTCAGCCGGGTCTTTTGCTGGAACAAGCCGAGCTCGCCAAATGATACGTCCCGGATCGACACACCCAAGCCAGGCGCAAAGCCGGCGGCAGCGTAGCTGCCAAGCAACAGCCACAGGAAATGACGGTTGATGAATGCAGAAACCGTCGTTACGAATTTGTTGCGAACGTCCATATTCGACTGGCAGAAGGCGTGAACACCACTTGTCTGCAAGAATCTTGGCACGGCAAAGGCCGTCGGCAAGATGCGCTTGGGCAAATGAATGATTTCTCATGTTCCCTTCATGGTCTTTCGGTGGGGCGAGAACGATAATTTCCTCTGCATGTCGGAGAACCATCCATGCAGCGACTGCTCATCATCGAGGATGAAAAGAAACTGCTCGCGAGCCTCAAGCGCGGCCTGGCTCAGCAAGGCTACGAGGCGACGATTGCCGCGACCGGGGAAGAGGGTTACTACTTGGCCACGACAAAGTCATTTGACGCGGTGATCCTCGACCTGATGCTGCCCCGCCGCGACGGCATACAGGTGTTGCGCGACCTGCGGGGGCGAGGTTTTGCGACGCCGATCCTGGTCCTCACGGCACGGGACACAGTCGAAGACAAGGTCGAGGGCCTGGACGCCGGCGCCGACGACTATCTGGTTAAGCCGTTCGCCTTCGCGGAATTGGTCGCACGGTTGCGCGCACTATTGCGCCGCAACCTCCCGTCGCGCGAGATGGTCCTCAAAGCGGGCGACCTGGAGGTGGACTTGCTTGCGCGGCGAGTCGTTCGCGATGGCGAGGTGATTGATCTGAGCAGTCGGGAGTTTGAGCTTCTCGAATATCTGATGCGGCACGCGAATGCGACCGTCACGAGAGACATGATCGCGCGCGATGTCTGGAAGGAACCTGGGGGCGTGTTGACGAACGTGATTGACGTGTACATCAAAGCCCTCCGGAAGAAGATCGAGAATCCCGATCGGCGGCAGCTTCTGCAAACCGTCCGGGGCGTCGGTTATGTCTTGAGGAATCAGTGATGCGGAGCGCAGCCGTCCGTTGGCGATTGACGATGTGGTACGGCGCCGTGCTGGCTGCCGTGCTGACAGGATTCGGCTCGGTCACTTTCCTGGTGATGCGGCACCAGCTTGTTGAGCGAACGGACGCCGGTCTGAGTGAGGAGTTGTCGGATGTGGCGAGCGAGGTTCGGCGGGCAAAAGACCGCGAAGGGATGCTGGCCTGGCTTGACCGGCGGTTTGGCCAGCACGAGGGATTTGACTTTCAAATTACGAGCGAGGCCGGCGAGTGCGTCTTTTCCAACGCGCGCCTTGGCGAGCAGCGTCTGCCAATCCCACAACTGGAACGTGGGAACAATGCGCCCCATTACGAGGAGTTCTCGCTTCCAGATGGCGTCCGTTACCGGACCGTCACGCATCCTGTCGAAGGGCCGGATGGCGTCCTGATCGTTCAGGTGGCCAGGTCGCTCGCGGAATTCAACCACGAACTCACAGAGCTGTTGGCGGCCTTTTTGATCGCCGGACCGGCTGCCTTGGCTCTCACGATTGGCGGCGGATATTTCCTCGCGCGGCGGGCACTCGCGCCGGTTGATCGCATGACAGTCGAGGCAAGCACAATTGACGCACGGGCGTTCCATAAGCGGCTGGAGGTCGTCAAACGTGACGATGAACTCGGCCGGCTGGCGGGGACGCTCAACCACATGCTGGACCGGCTGGAGAAATCGTTCGATGAAATGCAGCGATTCACCGCGGATGCTTCACATGAATTGCGCACGCCCATAACCGTCATCCGCACCGAGGCCGAGGTCGCATTGGCGAAACCAGTCAGCGAGTCGGAAAAGCAGGAGTTGCTGGGAAATATTCTCGAAGAGTGCCAGCGGCTGACGTGGATCACGGACCAACTGCTGACGCTTTGTCGCGAGGATTCCGGCATCACCGAAAACCCTCGCGAACCTGTCAATCTGGCGGAACTGGTCGGCGGAGTCGCGGAGACGATGCGCCCGCTTGCCGATGCCAAAGGGCAGCGACTCGCAGCGGCTGTGAACGGTTCCATTGTTGTTCAGGGCGATGCCGTTCGACTGCGGCACGTCGTCTACAATCTGGTCGATAACGCCATCAAATACACGCCGCACCGTGGAACGGTGAAAGTCTCGATCACGACGCAGGACCACAATGTCCGCCTCGTTGTCGAGGACACGGGAATTGGAATACCGCCGGAACATCTGCCGCATGTCTTTGAGCGGTTCTACCGGGTCGACAAGGCCCGGAGCAGGTCCGAGGGGGGCGCCGGGCTCGGACTCAGCATCGTGCAAAGCATCGTCTTCGCCCACGGGGGGTCGATCGAACTTGCCAGTCGTCCAGACCAGGGAACAACGTTTACCGTCACGTTTCCGACCGCGACGGCGGCTGCGGCAAGTGTCTGCGCAAGCAATGGAAGTGGATCGCGGGGATCGCGTTAATCTTCAAACAACGGAGGAACCACCATGAACCAAATTATTACGAACGCAATTCGAGGCGTCGCACTTCTTGCCCTCGTCGCAGGAACCGGTTGGTTCGCTTTGGCGCAGTCGAAGACCGACCACGCGCGGCTCGATGCCGACAAAATTGCACAAGCGTCCGGCTCCAAGGCCACCACCGCGCCAGACGGAGTCGTCCGCATCTCGTTTCCGCGGAACGAGGTCCTCGTCAAGGTGGACGGGATGCGGCTTGAGCCGTTCGCCGGCCTGGGTTCATGGGCGGCGTTCTTGCCCACGCCGCACGGAGCGATGGTGATGGGAGACACGGTCGTATTTCAGGATGAAGTCAGTCCGGCGATGGATGCGGCCTTTGCCCGCGGACTCGAAGTCAGCGCCCTGCACAACCACTTCTTCTTCGACGAGCCAAAGGTGTACTTCATGCACATCGGCGGGCACGGCGATCCCGAGAAGCTGGCGGCCGACGTGAAAGCCGTTTGGGACGCGATCAAGAAAGTCCGCGCCGACCATGCTGTGCCGGCCACAGGTTTCGGTGGAAAGACTCCCCAGGAAGGAACCATCGATGCGGCCAGCATCGAAAAAACATTGGGCCACAAGAGCGAGAGCCAGAAGGGGATCGTCAAAGTGACGATCGGTCGTGAGGCGGCCATGCGCGACTCGAAGTTCGGCGCGTCGATGGGATTGACGACTTGGGCCGCATTCTCCGGCACCGATGACCTAGCTGCCGTCGATGGCGATTTCGCGATGACCGCTGCCGAAGTGCAACCCGTGCTGCGCGCGCTCCGCAAGTCAGGTATCCATATCGTCGCGCTGCACAACCACATGATTGGTGAGCATCCAGCTTACTATTTCACGCACTTCTGGGGGAAGGGATCGGCGGCAGACCTCGCGAAGGCAATCAAGTCTGCGCTGGCGGCACAGGAGAAGGCAGCCCAGGCCGCGCATTGAACGGACCGAATGACGCGCGTCGCCGCCGGGCGACGCTCCGTAGATTTGGAGCAAAGCATGGTTCAAGGAAAATCACGATGGTTCGCAATCGGGATTTCGGTTGCGATCGGATTCTGGTCGGCGACCTGGGCGTTCGAGCCGCTGACCGTTGCCAGGTCCGAAGTCACCGGCGCTCCCTCCAAATCGGCAGAGGAAAAGGTTCTTGATGAATTGGAGAATAGACTCAACAAGGCAGTCGTGCAGGGGGACGTGGCGACATTCGATCAATTGTTCGCCGCCGACTTCACGCACACCAGCCAGAATGGCCGCTTTCGGACCAAGCCCGAGTGGATGAAAGGTCGAGTCCAGGGCAAAACGAACTATGTCTCATTCGACGTCGAGGGGGTGCAGATTCGGATTTGCGGCGAGACGGCGGTCGTCACAGGTCTCTCGAAGCCCTCTTGGCGCGAGGACGACGGCAACTTGGCAAATGGACGGTTTCGCTTTCTTCGCATTTGGGCGAAACGCGGCGGGCGCTGGCAGGTCGTGGCGTTTCAGGGAACACGGATCAGTGAAGAAAAGGAGTGAGTCGATGCAGCAAGGGCAGCGCGATTGTTCCGAATCGTCGCTCGGCCGCCGCAAGACGCGCCGACAGTTTCTCGCTCTGGGAACAGCGTGTCTGACGCTTCCCTCAGCCCTCCCGCACGCCGATGAGCCGATTGGTCGCGTGCGGCCGAGCCATCTCAAGTTGAGCCTGGCGGCCTATTCCTACCGTGCCTATTTGACCGGGCCGCAGAAGTCGATGGATTTGTTCGACTTCGTCAATTTGGCTGCCGACCTGGGACTCGATGCGGTCGAGCCGACGGCGTATTACTTTCCGAAGGAAGTCACGACTGAATACCTGCACCGGCTGAGGCAGAGCGCCTTCTTCTTGGGGCTCGATATCTCCGGGACGGCGATTATGAGTGATTTTTGTGTTCCGCCGGGCAACGCCGCCGACAAGGAGATGGCGAACGCCAAATTGTGGATCGACCGGGCGGCAGAACTCTCCGCCCCAGTCATTCGCCTTCTCAGTGGGAACTGGATACAGGGGACGCCGGATGAGGAGCTTGAGCAGCGGGTCGTTGAGAGAATCAACGCGCTGATCCCCTATGCCGCTCAGAAGAATGTCATCCTGGCGCTGGAGAATCATGGCGGCGGGGTGACGGTCACGGCCGACCAGCTTCTCCGCATCGTTCGGGGCGTAAAAGGGAAAAACTTCGGGGTGAACCTCGATGCCGGGAATTTTCATGGCGACGATCCCTACGCCGAAATTGCGCAGGCCGCACCTTACGCCGTGAACGTGCAAGTGAAGACGGAGATTCGACGGAAGGGGCGCACTAAGGAGCCCGCCGACCTGGAGAAGGTCATCACGATCCTCCGCGAGGCCCGTTATTCGGGCTACGTCGTCCTGGAATACACGGCCGAAGAGGACCCGAAGACCGCAGTCCCGCGCTACATCAAGCAACTCCGGTCTTTAATCTCCTGACGACGACGAGGAGAGACTTGAAATGGCGATAACATCGGCCCGGCAATTCGGCTTCGGGCTTGAGACAGAATACCTCTTGGTAGAGGCTGACTCGTTCCGGCCGCTGTGGCATCATGACTTGAAGTTTGATGTCTTGAATGCGGCACTGGAATCAATCCGAGTCGGTGATTTGCCGGTGCTGGACGGGCTGGAACTGGAAGCCCCCCACCGCAAGCTGATGGCATACGTGGTCGAGGGATACCATGTCCCCGACCCGGACTTGAATCCCACGGACTTGAAGCCGAAGGGGATCGAGATTCGCACTCCGGTCTGCTCGTCGATCGGAGAGTGCCTGGCGTGTCTGCAAACGCTGCACGCTCGACTTCAGGGGTCACTCGCCGACCTCGGATTGCAGGCCGTTTCGATCTCGCACCATCCTACCGAATGCCACTTCGAGGGACCGCAGAACAAGCGTCGCCACGACTTCTGGCAATGGGCGATTCAGGCCATGTTGACCTATGGACCGGATGTGAACGTCAGCCTGCCTCCGCGCCTGACCGAGAGACTGAACCTGGCTGATCTGCACGCCAAGGTTAACTACTACGCCCCCGCGCTCACCGCACTGACTCTGGCGTCGCCCATCTATCGTGGTGGACTATGGAATATCCGCGGACGGATTGGAAAGTCGATCCGCACGTACCGCCGGAGCGTCATCGCGCCGGCCATCGAAGTGCACCTCAACGAAGCCGGCAGACTCGAGTACAAGACGTTTGAATCGAGCACGCACGTTGCCGACTTTCATGCGTATTTCCTGCTGTGGCTGGAGTTGCTGCTCGATGAAGGCCTCTTGGGCAGAGCGAGCGAGCAGTCGCGGATTTACGATCTCGGCGCCGTCGCCCGCGATGGATTGGATGTCGAAACCGTTGGCGAACGCGCGGCCGAGGTCCTCGGCCGGGCGCCAGACATCCTGGCTCGGCATGGTTTCGACGCGAAGCCGCTGGCCCTGTTTTCGCGACGGCTCTCTTCGGGCCGGCTTCCGGCGGATGATATGATCTCGTCGTTCGAGCAGGAACCGTCGATTCCACCTCTTCTGCGCCGCCTGACCCGCCTTGTCCCGGAGGACCGGGCAGAACTCCTTGAACCTGTCGCTTCCGCAGCGCCTTGAACATTCGAGTAAGTTAAAATTCACTTTCTTATCGTCCGGAGATCGAATCATGAAAATCGGCACGCGCTCAATGATCGCCATCGCCATTGCCATCCTGCCGCTCCTGGGAATCGGACTTGTTCCAGGAGACGCGAGAGAGAGAACGGATAAAGGGACCAAGACGGTGTGGTCGTTCAACGATAATGCCGAAGGAAATGTCGCCAAAGGCTTCAAGAGCGCGGTCGGCGAATGGAAAGTCGTCTCGTCGGACGGCGAAAAGGTGCTGGCTCAGCAGGCAAAGAACTCGAATTCCACGTTCAACCTCGGGTTCATAACGGATACCAAAGCCAAGGACGTTGACCTGAGTGTCAAGATGAAGGCCATCGCCGGCGAAATCGATCAGGGCGGCGGCCTGGTTTGGCGGGCCGAGGACAAAAGCAATTACTATCTCGCTCGCTTCAACCCGCTAGAAGACAATTACCGGCTCTACAAGGTCCAGGATGGAAAGCGCACTCTGTTCGTTAACGCAGACATCAAGGCGACGCCGGGATGGCACACGCTGCGCGTCGTCATGCGGGGAGATCAGATCGAATGCTTCTTCGACGGCAAAAAGTCCTTGGAACACGCCGACTCGACATTCACCAACGCAGGGATGATCGGCCTCTGGTCAAAGGCCGACGCACAGTCGTACTTCGATGATCTGACGCTCATCAGTAAAGCGTCGGAGTGAACTCCCGCACCCAATTGCCCCATACCTTCGAACTGTGCAGGATCATCGGGAAGATTACAAACGAAGGACGCGGGAGCTATGAAACGGAAGGCCGGAATTTCTCATGACGAAGCCATGATTCGGGAATTGCGCGCGAACCCCGAGTTTGCCGTCGAGTACTTGAAAGCCGCACTGGAAGACGCTGACGAACCGAAAGTCCTGCTCGTTGCCCTTCGCCGCGTCGCCGAAGCCCGCGGCGGTGTCGCCAAAGTCGCAAAGGCCGCGGGCATCGAACGCGAAAGTCTGTACCGCGCGCTATCCACGCACGGCAATCCCCGACTGTCAACACTGGTTGCAGTCACCAAGGCCATCGGCTTGAGAATAACGGTCGAAGCAGCGCAACCCCAGCATTGATGATATTCAGACGGCATCTTCCGGCTGGCCATTTGCACCCGCTGGCCCGAGCTGCCATGTGCCGTCCTCATGCAGCTCAAGCTGCATGTCATGCCGCGAGAGCAGGCTCGCGGGGCAACTCGTGGTGACGTACGCGATCGAACTGTGGGCCAGCGCCTGATACAGCCGCTCGGCCAACGGCGGCTCAATGACCTTGGTTGGATCATCCAGGAAGGCGAATCGCGGACTCGCCAGAAGCAGCCGGACGAATGTCAGGGCCTGAAGGTCGCCGGGGGAGAGCACTTGAGCCCAGTCCCGTTCGGCATCCAATCCCCCCTCGCGCGTGACGGCCGCTTCGAGACCGACCTCTGTCAACACGCTCTTGAGCTGTTCGTCAGCGACCGGCTGGCAAAGCCCGCTCAACAGAATCTCCCGCAGCCGGCCGGATGCCGCGTATGGCCGCTGCGGGACAAAAACGACGTCGCTGGGCGCGGGACGGCTGATCCGGCCCTCCCCGTCTTGCCACAGTCCGGCGGTGGCCAGCTACAGCACTTTGCTCGCCTCGCTCGGCCCGGTGATGGCTATGCGCTTCCCTTCGGGCGCCTCGAGCGACAGTTCCCGAATGAGTGGCCGTTGCTCCTCGGGCGTCCACAACGTCAGGCCGTCGTACAGCACGCGGTGAGTCTCCGGAGACGTTTCGACGACTGGTCCTGTGGGCGCCGCGGGCGAGGCGCAGGGGATCGAAGAGGCCTGCCGGCGCCGCTTTGGGAGAGGGGTCCGCGGCACGGGCCCCCACGGCGTTGGGGACGCGGCCTGCGACTCGATGGCTTCCCGCAATGCGCCCAGGCGGCCGATGATGGCGGCGTAGGTGGCGAGCTCCTGATATTGCGTTTCGACGAGGGCAAAGGCTCCTTGCACCTGTGAGAAGGCCATCGCCGCCTGCGTAACCGCCCCGAACTCCACGGCGCCGCGCATGTAGAGAGGAGCCACGACCGCCACCGGAATGATCTGAGGCATGTACTTGAACGAAGTGATGAAAAAACCCAGGTTCCGCCCCACTCGAATCACTTCTCGAAAATTCTCCACCACTTTCGCAAGCCGCGGCAGCAGCCGGTCCCTCTGCTGCTCCTCGCCGGCCACCTGCGCCACGGCCTGGGCATGTTCCCGGAGCCGGCCCAGGCCGTAGCGGAAGTCGGCTTCCTTGCGAATCTGCTGATCATTGAGGGTGACGAGTCGCCTCCCCAGCAGGATCGTTCCGATCGAGCCGATGGCCGCGTAACCCAAGGCGGTGAGCAAGAGCCAGGGGGTAATCGACCACAGGATCCAGGAGAACGCGGCCAGCGTCAGCACCCCATTGACGATCAGAACGAAGATGGAGAGCGTCGTCGCGGTGAAGGTTTTGATATCCAGGCTGATGCGCTCATCGGGATTGTCGATTTGGCTTTGTTCGGCCAGTTGCAGATAGGCACGTTCCGCGAGATAGCGGTCGAGGAAGCGGCCCGTCAGCCATTCGCGCCACACCAGCCCGAGCCACTGCTCGGCATAGAGGGCGAAGACTTCGACCACCGTGGAAATGGCGAAGACGCCAGCGAATATCCCCGCAAAGGCGAAGAACCGACCGGCCTGCCGTTCGGCCAGCGCCGTCATGAAATCGCGACCCACGTAGCTGTTGACCACGTTCATGCCATTGACGGCCAGCAACAGCGCGAAGAGAACGCTCAGTCCGCCCAGGGCCTGCCTGCGGACAATTGGTTCTTTGTAGAAGGGAAGTCCGACCGCTACCAGCCGAGACCGCATCGAATTGTTCGGGGAGGGCATGCTTCACCCTTTTCGATGTTCTCGCCCGCCGCAGGGAGCGCCTCTGCCGGTGCGAGGCTGGTTGTGGCTGTAGTCGTATGGCTAAATGACGGCGATCAAACCTCCGTTCGGGAGCATTTTTCGGTCCGTAACCGTGCCCGTAGCACAAGCGTCTCACTTGTGCGGCTAACGATTTGCGCTATGTCGACGGAACGGCATTCAGCCCGCCCGCGCGTCTTGGCTGCTGCCGAAGCGATCGCTCAATCTCCCGAGCCCGTTGCCATGCGCGCCATTATGCTGGGGCAGAGAGCGGGAGCGCGTAAATGTACACCTCGTCAACGCTCAAGCCACCGAAGTGCCTCCCATGATAACGCGTGGGAATCTTGCTGGGATATTTTACCATTACATCCAGAGCGGCTTTCGCCAAGGGATCTTCAATTCCGATCACTTTGACCTGAAACGGATCAATCCACAGGCTTTGTTGAGGACGAACGATCCGTAGCACCTCGCCGTAGGCGTGATCAAAATTGGAATCGTTAATCTGATCAGACGCCAAATAGAAATACCACTCGTCGCTGTCCCGCTCTCTTAGCCAGAACGCGGCTTGAACGGGAATTTGCTTGCTGAATTCACGGATCAGCAATTCTCCGGCGTCGATCTGTTCGGTCACCAGCGGGCTCTTATCCATGTCTCCGGCCACTCTTCCGGTCCGTATCCCCGGGCGATACACGCTTTGAGAGCACATTCCACCGCATAACCCGCCAAGTAATACGCCCCGTCAGGCATCGGTGCGGGCAGTGTCAACAACGCCTGAGCTTCCGAAATACGCAATTCGGCGAGCGCTTGAAGTTCAGCGCGGTTCATTTCATACCCACGCAGCAAGGGACAGCCACTCGATCCATTATACCTTCGCCCGGTCGCGGGTCGAAGTCCCACGTAGGGCAAGCGTGTCGCTTGCCCATCGGCGCAGGCAGCGTGTTCACGACCAGCGCCGAAAAACGGGGCTGCAATGCGGAGTGTCGAGCAAGGAATCGGACTCAGGCCGGCGTCCGCGGCGGAGCACATTTTGGGGGCCAAAATGCAGTCTGGCATATGCATATGTGGATGCATAAGGGTGGCGCAGGGCATGCATAATCCTGCCGCGGACGCATATTGCTTCATAACAATGAGTTGCGGCGTTTTTGCTGGAGAAAAACTCGCAAACAGCGAGCTGGGAGCAAGTGGTCGCCGACTCGTTTCGAGATGCCATAAGCAGAAGCCGAACAAAGACCTGTGGACAACGGAATGCTCGCCGCGCGAAAAAAAAATCTTGGCGGATTATGCACTCCAAGTCTATGCATGGGTTTTGTTCGATTTGTTCCGCCATTTTCGCCGGTAGCGGCGGCGAATGGAATGCACTCAGCGTCTCGCTCGCGCAGGAATCAGACTTGGCTTCCGACCCCCAACCGGCCATAATTAACATTGAACCGATTCCGTATTGAAAGGCAAAAAGAGCGAAAACCGATGCCCCAGCCTTCCCCCGATCACCCTATCAACCGCCGCGCGTTTCTCGGCGCCAGCGCCGCGAATGCCGCCGGAATGGCTGCGGCGGGCGTCGTCGGCTGGACCGGCGTGTCGGCGGCAAAGGCGGCGCCGAGCGAGCGCGTGACGGTCGGCGTGATCGGCATCCGCAACCAGGGAAAGACTTTGGGCACGGTGCTGGCGGCATTTCCCGATGTCGATGTGGCGGCGCTGTGCGACGTGGACGAGGGACTTCTCCCCGAAGCCGCGCGGGAAATTGCGCCGTTGCAGGCGCATTCGCCGCGCCTCGAGACCGATTTTCGACGGCTTCTTGACGACCCGGCTCTCGATGCCGTTGTCATCGCCACGCCCGATCACTGGCATGCTCTCATGACGATTCTCGCCTGCCAGGCGGGCAAAGATGTCTATGTCGAAAAGCCCGTCTCGCACGCGCTGGACGAAGGCCCCGCGATGGCGGCTGCCGCACAAAAGCACCGTCGGATCGTCGCGGCCGGCCTGCAACAGCGCAGCGGCGCGCATTTTCGCAGCGCGGTCGAGTTTATCCGCAGCGGAAAGCTGGGACGAGTGCATCTGGCGAAGGCCTGGACGGCCCACCAGCGCAAGTCGATCGGCTTCAAGAAAGACGCGGCCGTCCCGGCGGGAGTCGATTACGACCTCTGGCTTGGCCCCGCTGCGGCGCGCCCTTTCAACCCCAATCATTTCCATCACAATTGGCATTGGTTCTGGGATTACGGCAGCGGCGAGCTGGGCAACTGGGGCGTCCATCTGCTCGATCTGGCGCGCTGGGGGTTGGGGGTCGAGTATCCAAGCCAGGTCGCCGCGGCCGGCGGCAAGCACCACTTTTACGATGACCAGCAAACTCCCGACACGTTGCTCGTCAATTACACTTATCCCGGCAAGACCATCACCTGGGAGCACCGCTTGTGGAGCCCGCACGGGCAAGAGGGGCGCAGCGCGGCGGTCTCTTTCTGCGGCGACCGAGGCACGTTGATCGTGGATCGCGGCGGGTGGAAAGTCTATGGGCAAAAGGATTCGGCGACAGCCTCAGCGAGCGATCTCATCGAACCGCACTTGCGGGATTTTGTCGATTGCGTCAAGACGCGCTCGGCGCCGGCGTGCAGCCTGGAATGCGGCCGCGTCTCCAGCGACTTGTGCCATTTGGGGAACCTCGCTTACCGTGTGGGGCGGAACATTACCGTCAATCCTGCGACCGGCACGATCGACGAGGCCGCTGCCGCCAGCCAAATTGCCCGCCGCGAATATCGCGCTCCCTGGACATTGACTTGATCCGGCTTCGGTGCTGCTTGTGGATCGGCCTGGGCTTGGCTTGCGGGGCCGTTTCCAGCGCGATGGCGGCTCCTCCCGCGGGGTTTCTCACCGGCAACGCCTTTCGCAAAGCGATCGAACAGCCGATCTCGGCAAGCTGGGACAACGTTGATTTGCGAGCCATCGCGCAGGGCATCGAGGCCACCAAGCATGTCTCGATCGTTCTCGACCGCAGGCTCGATCCCACGGCCAGCCGTTCGGCGCACGCCGTCGACGAGCCATTGAAGGCGTTTCTCGAGCGACTGGCCGCCGAGTCGAACGCGTTGCCGAGTTTCATCGGCAATACGGCCTACCTGGGACCGCCTGAAACGGCCGGTAAGTTGCGAACTCTGGCGGCCTTGCGATCTCAGGAGTTGTTCGACAAGACGGCAGCGATTCCTGAATTTCGCCGCATCGAATTGACGCGCGGCATTTCGCTGCACTGGGACGACCTCGACCGGCCGCGCGACATCGTCGAGCGCCTGGCCGGCGAATACGCGCTTTCGGTCGAAGGGCTCGAGCGCCTGCCGCATGATCTATGGGCCGCGGCCCTGCTGCCTGAAGCCAGTCTCGCCGAGGCGCTCTCGGTGGCGCTGGCGCAATTCGATTTGACATTCGGCTGGGTCGGTCACGGACGGGGCGTGCGGATCGAAGACATTCCCGCGCGAGTGACTATCGATCGCCCGCACGACGCTATCCGCGGCCTCTCGGCCAGCGCGTCGCTCGCGCGTTGGAAAGAAGCGATTCCCGATCTCGATGCCCGCGCCGAGACAGGCAAGGTGATCGTCACGGGCACGATCGAGATGCACGAGCGGGTCGAGCACGTGCGCCGGGGCGGGCGCGTCGCCGAGAATCCGGCAGGCAAGGCGGCGCCCAAGCTCAAACCCCTCAAATTGCAGCGCTACACGGGCACGATCAAGAACATTCCCGCGAGCGCGCTGCTCAAAGACCTCGCCGCGCCCGAAAAGGGGCAATTGACTTTCGAATACGATCCGGCCGAGCTGAAGGCCGCCGGCATCGAGCTCGACAAGCTGGTAACGCTCGAATTGAAAAACGCCACGATCGAAGAATTGCTGAAAAGTGCGCTGGGTCCCTTGGGCGTGGCGTTCGAGATCGACGACCGCACGGTGCGATTGAAGCCGGCCAATCCCAAGATCGACAACTCGCCCTGATGGCGAGCCGCGTGGCACTTCGCCGACCGATCCGACGAAATGGAATGACGGCCGATCCATGAATCTGCGAGCGGGCTTCGAGTCCGAATATCCATTTGCGTCAAATTTCCTGGAGCTCGGCGGAGTCCGCTACCACTATGTCGACGAGGGGCGTGGCGAGACGCTGCTGTGCGTGCACGGAAACCCCACCTGGAGCTTCGCCTGGCGGAACTTCGTCAAAGACCTTTCGCGCGACTACCGCGTGATCGCCGTCGACCACGTGGGCTGCGGCCTGTCGGATAAGCCCCAGCATTACGAATACCGCCTGGCAAAGCATATCGACAACCTGTCGCAATTCATCGTGCAGAAGGATCTAACGCGCGTTACGCTTCTGGCGCACGATTGGGGCGGGGCGATCGGCATGGGAGCGGCCGGAATGCTTCCCGAGCGGTTTTCCCGGTTCGTGCTCTTCAACACGGCTGCGTTCCGGTCGCGCCGCATGCCGCGGCGCATCGCCGTTTGCCGCTGGCCCGTATTGGGGCCGATCGGCGTGCGAGGTCTCAACCTTTTCGCCCGCGCGGCCCTGCGAATGGCCGTTTGCCGGCCTGAACGAATGACCCAACCCGTGCGGAAGGGATTTCTCGCCCCCTACGGCTCGTGGAACGACCGCATCGCCATTCTGCGATTCGTGCAGGACATACCCATTTCATCCGCGCATCCCAGTTTTCAGACGCTGGTGAAGATCGAAGAACGATTGGAGTTATTTCGCAACTTTCCGATGCTGCTCGTGTGGGGCATGCGAGACTGGTGCTTTACGCCGGCGTTTCTGGACGAATTTCTGGCTCGGTTCCCCAAGGCTCAGGCGCTGCGGCTGGCGGATGCCGGCCATTATGTGTTTGAGGACGCGCACGAAGAAGCGATCCGGCGGCTGCGCGCGTTTCTTCGGGATCATCCTTTGAGTGTGGGATAAACAACGCGGTGACGACACGCCCCGTTGCGGCCAGTCCCCCAGTTGTGCCCGGTCTCCCCGTTGTGGCCGGTCTCCCCGTTGTGGCCGGTC
>Ga0070735_10002029_pt1 | contig 18692 bp, 16 predicted proteins | sample Coa_R1_FD_66443 | JGI IMG/M metagenome (GOLD analysis project Ga0070735, IMG submission 66443) | Surface soil microbial communities from Centralia Pennsylvania, which are recovering from an underground coalmine fire - Coalmine... | ecosystem: Environmental > Terrestrial > Soil > Unclassified ... | reverse complement strand
ATACATTCATGGCCTTCTTCCATGTCATTCTGAAGGCGGGATCGTATACGACGCGCATCGCATTTGCAAGCGCAAAAAAGGACCACGGCACGAGCAGCGCGGTCGCGATGCCGAAGCCAAGCACAATGGTGAAAGCACGGCCTTGCGACACGCCGATCACGACCGGGATCGCGATCAGCAGCCCGACGACCTTCCACGATCGAAGGGTCGTAAAAAACGCGCGATCGTATGCTGCGCCGAACAGCGGGCCAAGGCGCGCCGGCGATCCGATCATCGCTGACACTCCCTGCAGTAATACGTCGATTCACCGCCGCTATGGATCGATGAAATGCGGTGGCCGCATCGCGGACAAACAGACTTCGATCGCGCATGGATCTTCATGAACGAGCGGTCCTGCTTGTGCAGCGGATGATGCTTTCCGGCGTACTGCTGCGCAACGGTCGCAACCGAATCCCGCAACACGGAGCGCAGCGCGTCGTACAATGTTTTCCGTTCGTCCTCCGAGAGCGTGCTCGTTCGGCGCAGTGGGCGAATGCGTGCGGCGAACAATATCTCGTCGGAGTACGCGTTGCCGATGCCGGCCACGAACACTTGATTGCGCAAGACGTTCTTGATCTCGCCGCGGTGGCGCTTGAGCCGCGCCGCAAATACGTCGAACGTGAGCGCCGGATCGAGCGCGTCGGGTCCGAGCTCGCCGAACGACGGCACGTCAGATTCGGGCGAATCCGTCAGATAGATGCGCGCGCCCATCGTCGAGTCAAGAAAACGAAAATCCAGCGCTCGATCAAACTGCAGCGTGAAACACGTGGCCGGTAGTTCGGGCGCGGCGCGCGATGCGAGCGCGAACCGTCCGCCGAGCATCGCGTAGATGACCAGGTGAAGCGCTTCGCCGGCGAAGCCGAAGAGCACGAATTTTCCGCGCCGATCCACCGCCACGAGTTTGCGGCCCGTCAGCTCGCGCGCGAAATCTTCGAGCGGATGCCGTATGACAAAGGCGCGCTTCGGATTGAGCACGACTGCTTGCACCGTCCGGCCCAGCGCGTGCTCGCGCATCGTCTTGACGACGAGCTCGAGCTCGGGCAGTTCGGGCAAGCGAAAGCCGTCGCTACTGCGACGCGGTCATGTCGATCGAAACGTTCTGATTGCCGTTCTCAACGACCGTGAGCTGCGCGGATCCGGTCAGGCCGGGCGCTCTGGCGATGAATGTCTGCGGGCCGGCGGGCACTTGCGGAAACGTGACGTTGCCGCTCGCATCGGTGTTCAGCGCGGCGGTGCTGCCGACGCTTACGAGCGCACCGGCGACGGGGCTCCCGTCGGACGCTTTTTGGCAATGCACGGTGACGGCGCCGAAGACTTGCACGCCGATTGAGTTCGGATTCGTACAGCCCACGAGACTGGTCAAACCGAGTGCCAGGGCGGCCGCAAGCGCATAGCGCATGAGATGGTACCTTTCCTAACCCTGTGGTTGCAAGGGATGTCCATTCCGCCACCTGTCCCGCTCGCCCTGGGGACCCGTTTAGTGTGCGCCGCAGACCATTGCAACCGAGCCGACCACGGGGGTATACTCTCTTCCACAGGGTTTGGGACAAGGAGTGTCCACAGATGAAGCCGCGTCCGATATTCGCATTTTTGGCGCTCGTTATGCTGATCAGCGCGTCGACCGCCGCACGCGCCGTTGCCGACACGCAGACGGGTTCAGCGCCGGCTCCATCTGGCGCACCCGTGCAGAGCACGGCTCGGCCCACCACCGGCTCGGCATCAGATCTCCTCGCGCTGGCGCAGGCGAACATCGCGACAGGCCATAACGCCGAAGCGCTCGCCGAGCTAAAGCGCGCCGCCGAAATCGACCCCGGCAATCTCGACATCCAAAAGATGCTCGGCGACGTCGAATACCGGCTGCAGGACTTCGCGGCTGCGGAACGCGCCTATCTCGCGGTGCTCGCGAAAGAGCCGGACAATAAGGATGTCCATAACCGGCTGGGCGGCGTGTATGCGGCGCTCGATCGTTTCGACGACGCGCTTTCCGAATTCCGCAAGAGCCTTCCGCTGCGCGAAGGCTTCGCTAATTTGGTGCTGGTCTATCAGGATCAGGGGCGGCTGTCCGAGCTCGAAAGCGAATACTTCATCGAGATGGAGCGCGAACCGTTCGAACCCGGCACGCATTACAATCTCGGCATCGTGTATGAAGCCGAGGATAAGTACGATCAGGCGATCGAGCAATACAACGCTGCGCTCGACAAAGATCCGCGCTTCGTCGATGCGCTGAACGCGCTCGGCGTCGCGTATGCGGATGAAAACCGGCACAGCGACGCGATCCGCGAGTACCAGCAGGCGCTCGGCCTGGACCCGAGCTACTACCTCGCGTACATGAACTGGGGCGTCGAACTCATCAAGACGAGCGACTACAATGGCGCGATCGTCAAGATCAACAAGGCGATCTCGTTAGACCCGCAGTTCTCGCTTTCGTACGAGAATCTCGGCGTCGCGTACGATTATCTCGGATCATTCACGCAAGCGGTCGAGCTGTACCAGAAGACCATCGAGCTCGATCCCGGTGATCGCAACGCGTACTTCAACCTCGGCTCGATCTACTTCAACCACGGTTTGATGAATCTCGCCGAAGCGGCATTCATCAAAGGGCTCGCTGTGACACCGCGCAGCGCGAATCTTCACTTCGGTCTCGGTGACGTCTACCAGGTGCAGAAGAAGTATCAGCTGGCGGCCGATCAGTACAAGGCGGCGCTCGCGATCACGCCGGGCGACGTGACTGCCCAGGCGAAGCTCTCTGAAGTCGAGGCTGCGCTCACGCCGCATTAGCGGCGCGCGTTCTCGCCGACGAGTTACTTCGAGGCGACCGCGTCGATCTCGATCAGCGCGCCTGGGCGCGGAAGCGCCGCGACGCCGACCGTGCTCCGCGCCGGCTTGTGCCCGCCGAAGAACCGCTTGTAGACTTCATTCATCGCATCGAACTGCGCCATGTCCGTTAGGAAGACGTTCACTTTGACGATGTCTTCGACGCGGCAGCCCGCCGCTTCGATGATCGCGCGGACGTTCGTCAGCGCATTGAGCGTCTGCGTCTCGATGTCCGCCGGGAACGCGGCGGAGCCTGCATCGAAGCCGAGTTGGCCGGCCGTGTAGACGACGCCGCCCGCTTCGGCGCCTTGAGAGTACGCGGCGACAGGGTTGGGTGCCGCGGCTGTGCTTATCGGTCGCATGGGCGCCGAGTTCGCGCCGCCCGCACGCCACCCTGTCAAACCACCAGGCGAAATTCCGGCCCGGCCATATGCCGACCAGCTCGGGGGTCTGCCGATAACCTGATGGTGATCATCGGCACGGATCCGCACGACGACGACCGGCTCGAAGAACGCCGCAGCATCGAGCTCGAGATGCTGCGCGGGCGGACGATCGCGGCGATCATCGCCTCGACTTTGGTGCTCATCTTACCGTGGCCGGCGGCGGGTGCCTTGCGGCCGTTGCCGATCATCGCATGGTTCAGTGCCGGTCTTTTTGCGTATGTCTACGTCAAACGCGCGCACGATCTCACGCGCATCCGGCTCATCACGCACCTGCTCGTCTCGTTCGACATCGGCTCGTCGATTCTGCTCGTCTATCTCTATTGGCCGACGGTCGCAGCCGCCTGGGCCGCGATGCTTGCCCTCATCGTCTATGCCGCGACACGCCAACGGGAGATCGGCGCGGCCATCACCGGCGTGCTCACGACGCTGCTGCTGTTCGCCGGTTACGTTTTCCATCGAAGCGGCATCGTCGGCGAACCGGCTGCGCTGAACCTTCTCGCGCAAGTCGCGTTCACGTGGCTGACCGTGCTCATGACCGGCATGCTCGTGCGCGCGACGGTCGCGCGCACGGACATGCTCGCGGCGCAGCGCGCGTCGCTCGAGACGGCGGTCGCAAGCGAAAGCACGAAGCGCGCCGACTCCGAGGCGCAGGCCGACACGTTGCGGCGCGTCGTCGAATTAGCGGTGACGCTGCTGCGGGAGCGCGAACTTGACGCGCTGCTCGACCGCGTGCTTGACGTGACGCTTCGGACATTCGGCTTTCGCTGCGGCGGCATTCTCGTCGCGCAGCGCGAACGCGAGATTTTCGCCTATCGAACCGTCTCGGGTTATACAGATGCTGTCGCGCGGCGCCTGCTCGAACGCGAAGTGTCGTTCGCAAGCGTGGAGATCAAATTAGACAACCGGTTCTGTATCGCGCCATCGGTCTATTACGTGCCCGTCGAGCGTCAGACATGGCATGTGGATCCCGATCTCTGCTACCGGCCGGAACGGGCAATCGAGCAGCGGTCGGCTCGCGATGCATGGCACGAAGCCGACAATCTCTTCATCTCCCTGACGTCGTCGTCGGGCGATGTCATCGGCGTGCTCTGTCCGGACGCGCCGATCGACGAAAAAGTTCCGTCAACGGCGACCATGCGCAACGTCGCACTTTTCGCCCGGCTCGCGGCTGCGGCGATCGAGAACGTCTATCTCGTCTCCACCGAACAGCATCGTGCCCTCGCGCTCGAGCGGCGTTCGGCCGATGCAGAGTCGCTGGCTGAGCAACGCCGCCGCCAAGCCGACCGCTTGGCGCGCATCCTCGATGTCACCGCCGCCATCTTCCGCGAGCGCGATCTCGACTCGATGTTGCGCAATATCCTCACCGTGACGCTCGATACCTTCGGATTCGCGGCCGGCTCGATATCGACGCGCGAACCAAACCGCGACGTTTTCGTGCGGCGTGCCGCGCTCGGTTACGGTCCGGATGTCGTGGGCCAGGAAACATCGGTCGCGGAGATGCGGCGCATGATGTCTCCGCGCGGCAAGTACCGCAACACCTACTACTACGTTCCGATGGAGCTCAACGTGGACGGCGGTATCACGCGCAACGAAGACCTCGTCGTGCTGCCGCGCATCCAACCGGGAGATTGGCACGAGCTCGACTTGTTGATCTTTCCCATCTTCGATTCGCGCGGCGAGATCATCGGTATTCTTTCACCCGACGACCCGCGCAACCGTCTCGTGCCGGATGACGAGACCGTGCGCACGATCGAGGTGTTCGCGCAGCTCGCGGGCCTGGCGGTCGAAACCGCGCGCATGCGCGAAGCCACCCCAACATAATGTAGGGCGGACCTTCATGGTCCGCCGGCGCGCCATAAAGGCGCGCCCTACATCCCGCCGCCGCGCCATAAAGGCGCGCCCTACATCCCGCCGGCGCGCCATAAAGGCGCGCCCTACATCCCGCCGCCGCGCCATAAAGGCGCGCCCTACATCCCGCCGGCGCGCCATAAAGGCGCGCCCTACATCCCGCCGGCGCGCCATAAAGGCGCGCCCAACGTCCCGGCGCGCCATAAAGGCGCGCCCTACATCACAATTGCAGGTAGGCTTCGTACTCCCACGGGTGTACCTGCAGCCGGTAGTCTTCCCATTCGGCGAGCTTTGCTTCGCGGAAGCGATGATACGAATGATCGCCGAGCGCGGCGCGGACGAGCGCGTCCTCATCCAGCGCGGCGATGGCTTCTTGCAGTGAGGTGGGCAGCTGTTCGACGCCGAGCGAGACGCGTTCGGCCTCCGCCAAGCCTGCCACGTTGATATCCACAGTATCACCCGGAACGAGTTTGCGGCGCACGCCATCGAGGCCGGACGAGACGACGACGGCCAAAGCAAGATACGGATTGCATGACGGATCGGGCGAGCGAAGTTCGACGCGAGCGCCCGCTCCGTGTTCGGGCGGCACGCGGATCAGGGCGCTCTTCGCGCGTTCGGACCACGACGCGTAACACGGTGCATCGTAACCGGGTACGAGGCGCTTGTACGAATTGATCGTCGGATTGGTGATCGCGGTGAAGCCGCGCGCATGTGCGAGCAATCCGCCGACATACGCCAAGCCGATTTCGCTCAGACGCGGCGCCGTAGGACGGGCCGCTTCCGATGCATCCGACTCCGAGAACGCGTTCGCGCCATCGCGCGTGAGATGCTGGATGATGTGGAGGCCGCTGCCGTCCTCGTTGGCATGCGGCTTTGGCATGAACGTCGCATGCAATCCATGACGGGCAGCAACGGTCTTCACGACAAAGCGAACCGTCGCTATCGCGTCGGCGAGGGCGAGAGGATCGGCGCCCGCGAGATCGATCTCGTGCTGACCGCGCGCGACTTCGTGATGGGTCGCCTCCACACGGATACCCATCTCTTCGAGCGCGATCGAAACATCGCGTCGCGCGACATCCCCGCGATCGATCGGGCTCAGGTCGAAATATGAACCGCGATCCGCGGTCACAGTGGTGGGCTGGCCCTCGGGACCGTGTTCGAAAAGGAAGAACTCGATCTCGGCGCCGGCGTGCACTGCAAAGCCGTCGGCCCGCGCGCCATCGATCGCGCGCCGCAGCGTGCTTCGCGGGCAGCCTTCGAATGGCGAGCCGTCGGGATTCATCACGTCGCATATCAAGCGCGCTTCGAGCGGTGCGCCCTGGACGGTGGGCAACACGGCGAATGTCGAGATATCGGGTGCGAGATACATGTCGGCTTCTTCGAAGCGGACGAAGCCCTCGATGCATGAACCGTCGAAGACGATATTCCCCTCGAGTGCCGCGTCCAACTCGTTGACGGGGATCGCGACGTTTTTTGTGACGCCATGGATGTCGCTGAACTGCAGCCGCGCGAAACGGATGCCTTGTTCCTTGGCTCGTTTGATGAGCTCGCGTTTTGTCATGATTGGCTTGCGTCCTCGCCGCGATGCATCTGCCGTATGGCGAGCGCCGCTCGCACGGAGAGCTGGTCTTTCGGAGATTTGAGGTCGATCTTCAAGATCTGCGAGATCTGGTTGAGCCGGTAGAAGATCGTGTGACGATGCACCGACAGACGTTCGGCCGCGATCTTCACGTTTTCGCCGGCCTCGACATAGAGCCGCAGTGTGTGCAGCAGGTCGGTACGATGTCTGCGATCGTAGGCAGCGAGCGGTTCGAGCGCCGCTTCCGCGAATGCGGCGAAGGCGTCGCGGTCGGCGCCCGCGTGCAGCAGCGCGTACAGACCGAGGTCGGCATACGTCGTGACCGAGTTTCGTCCGAAGAGGCGACAGCCCAGCGTCAGCGCTTGGCGCGCTTGGGCGACGGACTCGGGCAGATCGAGAAGATCCGGCCGGTGGCCGCCGACGCCGCAAGCGACCGAGCGCGCGGTGCCCGCTTGCACGAGCACGCGCACTGCATGCGCCGCCGCTTGACGCGCGCGCGCGACGTCGGCCTGGTTCTTCACCGGGAAGAGCGCAAGCGGCGCGCTGGAGGGTATCGGCGCTAAGACCGCGTCGGCGGCCGCGAGCGCCTGCGCAAGTGCATCGCGCGCGGTCTGCGGCGCCGCGCCTTCGACGTCGAAGACCGCGGCGACCAGCGACGGCGGCAACGTGACGCCCGCCTCGGCGGCCTCATCGCGCAAGGCGTGGACGTCCACGAATCCGCCGCTCAAATACCGCTCCCAAAACGTCCGGCGCGCCTGCGCACGCCCGCTCCCGCGTCGCACGCATTCAACACCCGCCGCTCCGGCGACGACGCGCAACGCGGCGGCGGCATGGCTCGGAGCCTTGCCATTGAGGAAAAGCGTCACATGCCCGGCGTTTCCTTCAGATGCGCCGCCGGGCATGGATGCGCACAAGGCCGAGATAGATTCGGTGACTTTTGCGCGCACGATGCCGTCGCGGCTGGGCTGATCGCCGTGAAGCGCAGCAAAACTCGCAGGCAAAGCGCCGAGGCCGGCGCGGGATTCCGCTGCCGCCAAATGGCGCCACTGATCATCTTCGATCAGCACCGCGCCTTCGGTCGCATCAGCGAGCAGTTGCGCGAGCGCCTTCAGACCGCCGCCGCCCGTGATGACGCGCGCCGCACGCTCGGCGAGGCCTGCGAGATCGTCAGCGTTCAAAGGGGACGACGCATTCAGACGAGACCACGGCCTTAAGTACCGACGCGGCTCTTGGCTCGCGAACGTCCCATGCGCGGCAGCATCTTTCGCAGCTTCTCCGGCAGCACGACGTCCATGGCGTCGTCCACAGTCACGATGCCTTGCATGTGCCCGGCATCATCCACGACCGGCACCGCCAAGAAATCGTAGCGCGCGATCATCGACGCGATCTCTTCACGCGAGTCGTTTGTGTGTGCGGTCACCACATCGTCGATCATGATGTCCGCGACCTTGGCGTTCGGATCGGCGGTGATGAGATCGCGCAGCGTGACGACGCCGATGATGCTTTCTTTGTCGTCCAGGACGTAGACGTAGTAGACGAGCTCGGCGTCTTTGGCGCCGTTGCGTATGTGCGCAAACGCATCGGTCACGGTCAAACCCGGCGGAATCCAAAGATACTCCGTGGTCATGAGTCCGCCGGCCGACTCTTCGTCGTGGGAGAGCAGTTCGCGTACGTCCTGCGCTTCTTCGGGCTCCATGAGATTGAGGATCTCGAGCTGCTTCTCGGGTTCGACTTCGCTCAGCAGGTCGGCGGCGTCGTCGGGCTCCATGTTCTCGATGATGTCCGCCGCGCGATCCGGCTTGATGTCCTCGAGGATCGAAAGCTGCGTGTCGACATCGAGCTGCTCGAAGGCGTCGGCTGCCGTCTCTTCATCCAGCGAACCCATGAGCGACGCTTGATCGGCAGCGTTGAGATCTTCGATGATCGCAGCGAGATCGGCAGGATGGATGCGCTGCATCTTGTCTTGCGGCACCCGCAGGCGAATCGGGTCGCCGGCTTCGTTGCGATGCAGCGGCTGCACGGTATCCCACGAGATCAGCGCATTGCGGATCCCCGGGCGCGACGCTTTCTCGAGCAGCCGCTGGCCGAGCCCGCGTAGGCCAAGCCGGCGCAAGAGTCCCGACATGCCGATGTCTGCGGCGATGACGCGCAAGCTGTCGCCGGCCGGTGCGAGTTTTAGGTCGTTGATGCGCACGACCTTACGGCCGTCGACGTCGAGGATCTGCTTGTCTAAGAGGTCCTTGCGCAGCAGGAGCTCGCCCGCCGGCCGCCCCGATCGGGCGTCGTCGAGCGGTTCGCTCTTCAGGGTGACGTTGTGTTCGTCAATCGCCGCGACCGTCGCAAACGGCGCATACAGCAGCGCGCCGTCGTTTGCTCGCACGAGGACGCCGGAGATCGGCGGGAATGCCTCGTCGCTGCCCGCGATGGACAGGTCCTCGAGCTTCCCGAAGCGTTTGTTCGCAAGCGTGACGGCGCGTCCGCACAACTCGCTGACGAACTCCTCGCGTAGTTCCATGGCGTCGCCTTCTCCAGCGTGTTACGCGCCTTTGGCTTCTCTGATCGAACGATCCAAGATATCGATGGCGCGATCGATCTGCTCGCGATCGACGACAAGCGCCGGAGTAAAGCGAATCGCGGAAAAACCGCACGGCAGAACCATGAGGCCATGCCGGTAACAGGCTGTGGTGACGCGGTCGCGCATCTCCGTATCGTGCTCGCGCGTGACGCGGTTCGTGACGAAGTCCACGGCGAGCATGAGGCCTTTGCCGCGTACGTCGCCGATGCCGTCGTGCACGCTCTGCAGTTCGTGAAGTTTGCCGATGAAATAGGCGCCCATCTCGGCGGCGCGCTCCACGAGCCGCTCGGATTCGATGACTTCGAGCGTGGCCTTCGCCGCGGCGAGCGAGATGCCGTTGCCGCCGTACGTGTTCGAATGCGCGCCTTGGGCGCCGAAGTCGTAGCCTGCATCCATGATCTGCGCGCCGACCGCCACGCCGGAACCGAGCGCTTTGGCGAGCGAGGTGAAATTACCGGCTGCGCCGTGATGCTCTATCGCGAGCATCTTGCCGGTCTTGCCAATGCCGGACTGCACCTCGTCGTCCACGTACGCGATGCCGTGTCGCGCGCACATGTCGCGGATGATGCGAATGAATTCCGACGGCGGCACGATGTAGCCGCCCTCGCCCTGGATGGGCTCGACGAACATGGCCGCCACTTCGTCCGGCGGGATGAGCTGCTTGAAATATACCTCTTCGATGATGCGCGCGCACCAGACATCGCACGCCGGATATGTCATCTTATACGGGCAGCGATAGCACGACGCGTAGGGCACGTGATGCACGTCCGGGATGTTCGGTGTGAACCGCGCGCGCTGCACCGCCTTGCTGGCGGTCATCGAATTCGCGCCCATGGTGCGGCCGTGGAAAGCGCCGAGGAAGGCGATGACGCGCTTGCGCGTGGGAGCGGTCCAGTGCGCGGCTTTCAAGGCAGCTTCGTTTGCTTCGGTGCCGCTCGAGCAGAGAAAGACTTTCTTGCCGGTAAGACTGGGCACGAGGGCCGCGAGCTTCTCGGCCACCTCGGCCTGCAGCGGCGAATAAAAATCGGGGCTGTTGATGAACAGCCAGCGGTTGGCCTGCTCCGTGATCGCCTCGACGACCTTGGGATGGCAATGACCGGTTGCCGCCACCATGCCGCTCGTGAAATCCAGGAAGACGTTTCCGTCGACGTCTTCGAGCATGAGCCCGCTGGCCTGCTTCACGACGATGGGCGCGGTCTTCGTCCCGGTGGTCATCATGGCCGTCTCGCGCGCGACAACGCCGGCGCCCGTTGGGCCAGGCAGTTTCAGGTTTTTGATCTCCGCTTTCTCGTGCAACACCGTGTCCAGCGCATTCCACAATATAAATGAGGAATCTTGCCTTCGTATGCGAAGGCGCGCTCGCCATGAATCTTCGATTGCGCACGGCCGAACGCGCGAGCCGATCCGCCGGGAAACTTCTCCGCGACATGCTCGGCTCCGCGCTTGGGGTGCGCTCGAAAGGCCTGCGCTCCAATCTCGTGACCGAAGCCGACACGGCGTCGGAGCGTCTCATCCGCGAGATCATCGGTGCCGACTTCCCGGACGACGCGATCCTAGGTGAAGAAGGCGGAACGTCCGGCGATGCGCGCAGCGGCCGCTGGATTGTTGACCCTCTCGACGGCACGACGAACTACGCGCACGGGTATCGCTGTTTCAGCGTTTCGATCGCGTACGAGTCCGGCGACGGCTTGCAGGTCGGTGTCGTGTACGATCCCATGGCCGACGAACTCTTCAGCGCGGCGGCCGGCGCGGGAGCGCATTTGAACGGCGCGCAGCTGCATGCCTCTGCTCGTTCAGATCTGCGCGACGGATTGCTCGTCACCGGATTTCCGCCGATCGGGGCGGATGACGATTTGGAAAACTTGCGTGTCATGGGGCGCTTCATGCGCCGCGCGCAAGCCATACGGCGCGATGGTTCGGCTGCGCTCGATCTCTGTTACGTCGCGGCCGGGCGATTCGAAGGATTTTGGGAAGCTGGATTGCACGCCTGGGACGTCGCAGCCGGCGCGCTCATCGTGAACGAGGGGGGAGGGCGCGTGTCGGATTATTCCGGCGCTCCGTTGCGCATCGATTGCGGCGAACTCATCGCCTCTAACGGACTCGTGCACGACGCGATGCTCGACGTGCTTCGTGGCGAGAAATAAGGTGGGTGGCGCGGCGGATGCGGGGCGGACGGCAAATGTGGGGCGGACGGCAAATGTGGGGCGGACCTTTACGGTCCGCCGGCGGGCCGTAAAGGTCCGCCCCACATTCCTAACTCCGACGGTCGCGGTCGTAATCCTCGCTGCCGGCGCCGGTGAACGCTTTGGCGGTGCCAAACTGACATCGCTGCTGCACGGCACTGTTCTCGCTCAGCGCGCGATCGACGCCGCATGCGCGTCGCGCGGCGTCGCGTGCTTTCTCATCGCCGGTGCGCACGCGGAGTCACTGCTCGCTGTCGCGGATCCGCGACGTTGCGCGATAGTGACGAATGCGAAATGGCGTGAGGGCATTTCCTCTTCGATCCGCGCGGGCGTGGCCACGGCCGCCTCCTACGACGCGTGCATCTTCATGTTGGCCGATCAGCCCAACATCACGCGCGAAGACGTCAACGCCCTCATCCGAGAGCTTGAGCTCCATCGCACATCAATCGTCGCGCTCAAGACGGGCAGCGTCTGGGGAGCGCCCGTTGCGTATCCTCGACGCGACTATCCGGCGCTTGCAAAACTCAAGGGCGACTTGGGCGCGAAATCGTATGCGGCGACGCAGCGCAAGCGCCTCCGGTTTGTGCGCGCAGCCGAACCTCGCGCGTTCGACGACGTGGACACGGAAGCTGATCTGCTCCGCGCGCAGAGAGATTCGGCTCGCCCTAGACGTCCCCACGCACGCCGAACGAGCTGAACTCGCCGGATTCGAGCTCGTCGATCTCCTCGACGGATCGCACGACTGCGCCGGGCGGTCCCTTGACACACCACGCGCGCAACGCTGCGATCGATTCCTCGTCGCCTTCGGCCAGTATCTCCATCGACCCGTCGGTCCGATTGCGAACCCACCCACTGAGGCCGAGGTCGCGCGCGCGCTCGAGCGCGGTCGATCGATAAAACACGCCTTGGACGCGACCGCGGACGGTGAGGTGGAGTCTCGGCATTCGCGAGCTAATGTCGCCGGCTCGGAGCGTTATTCATTGTCAGGGCGATTGGGAAAAGCTGCGGAATGATGAAATACGGATCGGTCCCGGTGAAATCGTTGACGAGGACGATGATGTCGATGTCGTCGGCGGGGAACGTCGCGTTCATCGTGACGAAGCCGCCGATCGCACCGTCGTGCCAGACGTAGGGGTGACCACCGAGCGTAGATATGAACCAGCCGTCGGCGTAGGTGCCGTACGATTGCGGGAAGGCGCAGGGCGTGAACATCTGCGTCAACGACGCCTGCGTGAAGATCCCCGGCGCTCGCACCGCTTCATCCCATTTCTCGATATCGCCAACGGTGGATGTGAGCCCGCCGGGTCCAGCGAGCCACTGCAGGTTCCACTGCCAGGTCCGCACGACGGAGACACCGTCGAACGCATAGCCGAGCGCGAGGTCCGTGACGGGCGGCGTCGGATATCCTTGATTCGTCTGCGTCATTCCGAGCGGCCCGAAAATGCGCTGACGCAAGAACGTCCCTAACGGCTCACCGCTGACGTGCGCCACGATCGTGCCGAGCAGGACGTAGTCGGTGTTGCTGTAGTTGTACTGCGTTCCGGGTGTGAAGAGCAACGGAAAGGACTGAAGCGCGGTGGCGATCGGCTGATAGTTCGTCTGCCCGTCCGCCATGAACTGCGCATACGCGGCGCTGAAGTCCGGGTACGAGCCGAAATTGTTGTATTCGACCAAGCCGCTAGTATGATTCAGCAGATCTAGCAGCGTGATCTGCGTCGCGTCGGGTATGCCCGGAAAATACTTGGAGAGCGGATCGTTGACCGAGAGCTTTCCGTCTTGTTGCAAGAGCAGAATCGCGCCCGCGGTGAACTCTTTGCTCACCGACGCGAGATCGAATGCGGTCGCCGCATCCGGTTTGAACTGACCGCGCGGCATGTTGAAAAGTTTGTCCGGCTGCTCGATGCCCCAGATATTCTGGTTCACGAACGTGTCCGGCAAGCCGCGATCGCGAAGCCCGTATCCCTTTTCATACGCAAGCGCGCCGTTCTTGTAAATCGCGAGCTCCACGCCCCAGCCGCCAGGGTAATTGTTCTGAACGATGTCGTCGATACTCGTCGGCGGCAACGTCGGTTTGGGAGTCGCCATCACGGGCGGACCCACAATCGCGCCCGACCCCCCGCACGCAGATAGAACACTGATGCACGATGCCAGGATAATCGCGGCGAATGGGAAGCGCATTGCGGCCTCGATGGCGGAGGGGGTGAGATTCGAACTCACGAGAGACTTGCGCCTCTAACGGTTTTCAAGACCGTCGCATTCAACCGCTCTGCCACCCCTCCGAGCGTCGCATGCGGCGCGTTCGTGTGCTTGTCGGAGCTCGCCTCCCGTGAGATCGATCATGCCACGCCAACCGGCGTAAAGTCTCAAACGCCCGCTCAATTTCGCCTCAATTTCCCGGCGGTCTTCGCCCTTCGCAAAGGTGGCGAACGCGATTGCGCTCAAAGTCCGCCGACGTCCACGATGACCGCTGCCACCATGGCGCCCGACGGCGCCGTTCGACGAAATGACTGCATGAGCGCGACGACACCGGCGTTTTCGCAAGGCGACATCGTTCTATTTTACCAACCCAAAGGGCATTTCAAGCTTGTCACGCTCTTCACGCGCTCGCCATACTATCACGTGGCGATCGCGGTCGACGAGAGGTATATAGTCGAAGCGATGCCGCGCGGCGTCGTGCGAACCGCCATCGAATCGAAACGTGGAAGACGGTGGGTGGTTATTGATCCGCCGGACAAGAAAGTCGCAGAGCGAGCCGTCGCGTGGGCTATCAAGAGGATAGGAGATGGTTACGATCCGTGGGATTTGATCTCGCTCGGACTCGACCGGCTATTCGCGCATCTGCACGTCAACTTCACGAGCCGCGGACGCTACACGTGCAGCGAATTCGTGGCCGCCGCTTTCAAGGCCGCCGGAAAGCCCCTGCTCAAGGATCTAGAACCGGAGGACACGTTGCCGTCGGATTTCGCTCGCTTGCTGCCGTCGTGATAGACTAGCGTCATGGCCAAGCGCTCGTACGCGTTCCCCGTCGCCGCCTCATTCTCTCCGCGTCTCCGAGCCATCCCGTGGTATACCGTCTCCGAGACAGAGCTCGAAGTCGGGGCAAGCCTCGGAAACAGTGCCGTGTGGGTCAACACGAAGAGCACCGGCGCGATTGAACGGGTCTTCAGTCTCGATCGCGGCACGTCGTTTTTTGGATCGGTGATCATCCGGTACGCGGGCAGCGGGGCCGTGCCAAAGGATGCCAGCTCGGAAGACGCGGCCTCAACATACATCGCGCTCGAGCACGACGCGCCGGCCACCGTCGAACTTCACCCCGTCTTCTCGCGCCGCCGGTTCTCAATAGGCGGTGCAGTGTCTGTCACCGAGACGACGTTCGTGCCGCTCACGAACGACTTGTGCGACCCGCCCGTCGCATTCGTCGCCTCAGAACTGCGCAGCACGGACGACTGCGCGCACAACTTACGCGTGACCGCATTCGCGCGCTTGCGCGGGAACATGAGCGACGACATCGTCGCGCATTTTGACGACGATATCTCCGGGCTCGTCGCATGGAACGAGAGCGATCGCGATGCCGTTCGCGTGTTCGGCCTCGACGTTGCGCCGACGCGCTATGCGACGTCGTTCAATTTCGGAAGTGTCACCAACCCATCGCATCAAGTACCACTCAAGAATGATACGTCTGCTCGGGGCGATGTGCTCGGCGCGCTGCAACTCGACATCTCACTCCAGCCCGGTTCGACATTCAACTTCTGCGTGATGGCAGGCGCTTACAACGGCGGCCAGCCAAAGCGCAGCCTCGTGCGGGCGCAGCTGGCAGGATGGGAAAGCGCGCTGAAAGACTCCGAGTCGCACATGGAAGACATGCTCGACAAAGCGCGTGTCCTTACCCCCGACATCTCGATCAACCATGGCGCGCTCTGGAGCAAGGTCAACATGCGTCGCGTGATGGGGACGTATCCGCAGGGACCTGCCTTTACCAATGAGCCGGGAATGTCGTCGAACGTCGTGATGCGCGACGCGGCGTGGTTCATTTTCGGCTGCGACCACTTCAAGCCGGACTTCTCACGCGCGCTGCTCGAGAAATTCGCCGCGCTGCAATATCCCGACGGCAAGATCGCCGAGTACTACAACGCGATCGACGGACGCCGCGAAGACTACGGCCTCAACATCAACGATGATACGCCGCTTTTCATCATGGCGGTGAATCACCATTTCCGCTCCAGCGGCGACACCGATTGGCTGAAATCTATCTATCCTTCGGTCACCCGCGCCGCCGAATGCATGATCGCGCAGTTGGATGACCGAGGTCTTGTCGTCTGCACGGCGGCCGATCCGCGCGGCAACGTCTGGGGAATCGCCGGCTGGCGCAACATCATCGAGAATTATTGCGTGAACGGCGCGGTGACCGAGATCAACGCCGAATGCGCGGCGGCACTACGGGCAGCGGGCCATCTCGCAGAGAACATCGATCGTCCGAAACAAGAATCGAAGAAATGGTTCGACGCCGGCGAGCGTGTCCGCGCGGCGATGGACGAACACCTGCGCAATCCCGAAAACGGGCTTTACTATCTGAACATCGATCTCGACGGAAACGTCCACACCGACGTGACCGGCGATCAGGTATTTCCCGTGATGCTGCGGGTCTGCGACGAAGAGACAGGATACCGCATCATCAGCCGGCTCAACGCGCCGGATTTTTGGACCGAAGCCGGTTTGCGCACGGCATCGCGCAACGACGCCCGCTACGATCCGTCGGCGAACAACGGATTGATCGGCGGCGTCTGGCCCGGCCTGACGTGGTGGTATGCATTCGCTGCCGCCCGCTACCACCCGGAATTCATGATGCGGGCGTTGCGGTCGTCATTCCAACATTTCGCCGCCGATCCGAAATTGAACAACACGATTCCCGGTCAGTTCAGCGAGTGGTTCGACGGCGAAAGCCTCATCAACCGCGGCATGCGACTCAGTCCTTGGGAGCCGCCTCGGTTCCTCTGGGCTGCGGTCGAAGGCCTTTGCGGCCTCATGCTCACGCCAAAGGAGCCGCACATCAGCCCGGTGATTCCCCGTCGTTGGGGATGGGTCGGAGTGCGCCGAATCTGCTACCACGGCGAGGAGATCTCGTTCTTCGCCACCCGGCAGAACGACTCGTTCGTCGTGTACGTCACGGGCGCCGTCGAGACGGATTCGCACGCCGAACGCTACGAGAAAGACGTCTCCGACGACGCGACAGCGTTTTCGGCGGTGGCAGCCGTCATCGCGTTTTCCCGTCGCAACGCGTTCGTCGTCTTAGTGGGCAACGTCAGCGACGAGACCGCCTCAATCCCACTGAATATCGCCAAACTCGTCAACGCCGACAGCCACTACCGGCTCCGCATCTATAACGGCGAGCGCGATGCTTGGGAAGAAGAAGTGCGAAAAAACGGACGAGCGCTTGCTTCGCTTGCCGTCACGATCGAAGCGCACGGTTTTCGTTTGATCGAAGTCCAGAACAAGCGCTGATTTACCGGGACACGTTCCGGAACAACCGTCCTACTCCGACAAGGCGAAAGTAGGTTAGTGCGGCGCATTATTCGGACATAAGGACGAGCAGATTACTTTCCAACTTCTCCTGGGACGGTACTAATATTGCTTCAAGAGCTTCTTCCCCCAATGCTGCCCGGGTCGAGTCGCCGTTCGGCCGTGCATCCGCGGGTGCTGTTCGTCAGTTCCTATCCGCCGCGCCAGTGTGGCATCGCCACGTTCACCGAAGACGTGCGCGATGCGTACGATGCGCTGACCGGGATGACGAGTACGGTCATCGCCATGGACGAGCAGGGCTCCGCTCGCCTGTATCCTGAGTTCGTCGTCGGCTCTATCCGGCGCGACGACGCCGCGTCCTACGCCTATGCCGCGCGTCTCGTGAACTCATCGGATGCCGACGTCGTGAACATCCAGCACGAGTATGGCCTGTTCGGCGGCGAGCGGGGTGAATATCTGCTCGAATTCATCCGTGCCGTGCACCGTCCGGTCGTGGTGACGCTTCACACCACCGTTCCCAATCCCGACGATGCGACGCTGCGGGTCACGCGCGAATTGTGCCGCCTCGCCGACGTCGTCATCGTGTTGACGAACGCGAGCCGCTCGATCTTGGCGCGCGATTACGGAGTCGATCCGACGACCGTTCACGTGATCATGCACGGCGTTCCCGACGTTTCGCCGTATCACGGACAGTTCTTCAAGCAGCTGCACGGGCTGGAAGATCGAACGGTGATCTCCACGTTCGGTCTCTTGAGCCGCGGCAAGGGCATCGAATCGCTGGTCGAGGCGCTGCCGGCAGTGATCGAACGTCATCCTGAAGTGACGTACGTCCTTTGGGGCGAGACCCATCCTGAAGTCCGCCGCGCGGATGGCGAGCGCTATCGCGACTCGCTTCAGGCGCGGGCGGCGGAGCTTTCGCTCGGCGACCGTTTCCGACTCGTCAATCGCTACATGCCGGATGAAGATGTCGTCGGTGCCTTGCTCGCGACCGACCTCTATGTCTCACCATCGCTTGATCCGCACCAAGCCGTGAGCGGCACGCTGTCGTACGCGGTGGCGTGCGGGCGAGCGGTCATCGCGACCGAATATCAGTACGCAAAGGAATTGCTCGGCGATGGGCGCGGCATCACCGTGCCGTTCCGCGACCCGCAATCCCTCGCCGCCGCTATGTTGGCGGTGTTGGATGATCCAGGTCTGCGCGCCAGCCTGGAGTCGTCGGCCTACGCCTTTGGCCGCGATATGGTCTGGCCGAAGATTGCGACCGCGTATCGTGGTGTCTTCGTCGATGCCCTGAGCGAGCAGCTTGGCGCTCTCTCGCAGGCGCATTCCACATCGCGCAGATGACGCACGATCCGCAGCGCACGGCGAATCCAAGTTTCGAGCATCTAAAGGCGCTCCTCGGTCCGGCCGGAGTCATCCAGTTCGCTCGCGGACCAGTTCCCGATCCGGAAACGGGCACGTGCCTCGACGACAACGTGCGCGCATGGATCGTATCGGTGCTGGCGCTGCGCAACGATGCCGAGCAGCCCTACGCGCTACTCATCGGTGACACGACGGTCGCCTTCGTTCGAACGGCGGCGTTGCCGGACGGACTGTTCCGCAATATGGCTGACATCGACGGTAATTTTCTTGAAGCCGTCGGATCCGAAGCATCGTGCGGCCGAGCTGTCTGGGCGTGCGGTGTCGCCGCCGGC
>Ga0070735_10002028_pt1 | contig 18693 bp, 12 predicted proteins | sample Coa_R1_FD_66443 | JGI IMG/M metagenome (GOLD analysis project Ga0070735, IMG submission 66443) | Surface soil microbial communities from Centralia Pennsylvania, which are recovering from an underground coalmine fire - Coalmine... | ecosystem: Environmental > Terrestrial > Soil > Unclassified ... | reverse complement strand
CCATTAAAGGCCGGGTCCACACGGAAAAGGGCCGCAAGAAAGCCACCGAGCTCACCAAGAAGGTGAAGGGCGTGGTCAACGTCGACAATCAGTTGAAGTTGTACAGCGATAAATAACGATAAGTCGGGCGAGGCATGCCTCGCCCCTACATTTTCGTAGGGGCCGGGCACGCCCGACCCAACTCCGCCGGACATTGCGCACACCGGTGAAGACCATCGCGCATCCTAACTAGTCGGCGGCGCCCCCGAGACAGAGGAACTGTCAGGCGAGATATCATTCTTTGCATCTGCATCTAAATCCAATGGGACTGGAAATCGTACGACAGACGGAATGGGGAGCGCAGGTGGACTCTGTCGGGGACCCCAGAAACCAACTGGGTATGCTGCTGCCGCAACTCGATGACGAGAACCACCCGATACTGGCGGGAATCGACCCCTACGAGAACACCATTTTCAATGGAATCCAAATGCATCGTTTTTTGCTGGAGTGGAAGGATGTCACAGCAAAGGCAAGCACCGTAGAGGAGCGAGAACTCGTCACAAAAATCGAAGAATTCGCCCTTCGCTGCCGTGACGAGGTACACCTTTACATCAGGTTCATCGGCGACTGATTGATCGAATGACTCTCGCATTTCGCCAAGTGCTGCTAGTGCCGGAAGTGCCGGACGCCGGTGAAGATCATCGCGAGCCCTAGGCGGTCGGCGGCGGCGATCACATCGTTGTCGTTGACGGAACCTCCGGGCTGGATCACCGCGGTAATCCCATGCTTGGCCGCTTCCTCGACGCCGTCGGGGAACGGGAAGAACGCGTCCGAAGCCACGATCGATCCCTTCAACGGCAGCACGGCCTTCATCGCACCGACCTTGACGGAATCCACGCGGCTCATCTGACCCGCCCCGACGCTGATGGTCTGGCCGACGCTCGCATAGACGATTGCATTCGATTTCACGTGCTTCGAGACTTTCCAGCCGAACTCGAGCGCGATCCACTCTTGCTCCGTCGGGGCGCGTCCGGTGACCACGCGCGTCTCCTCACGAGCCAGAATATGCGCGTCCGGGGTTTGGGCGAGGTAGCCGCCGCTGATGGATTTCACCACCAATGCAGGTGGCTCGACAATCACTCGTAACAAGCGCAGATTCTTCTTCGAGGTAAGAATATTGAGGGCGTCGGCTGAATAATCCGGCGCAGCGATCGCTTCCACGAACGTCTTGGCGATCTCCTGGGCGGTTTCGGCATCCACCGTCCTGTTGAATGCCAGTACGCCTCCGAAGGCCGATACGGGATCGGCCTCAAATGCCCGGCGGTAGCTGTCGGCCAGTGTCGAACCTTCCGCGCAGCCACACGGATTGGTGTGCTTGATGATCGCCGAGGCCGGCTGGTCGAATTCGAGAACCAATTGCCAGGCCGCATCCAGATCCACCAGGTTGTTGTAGGAAAGCTCCTTGCCATGAAGCTGCTCGGCCCCGGCGATCCCGCCATTGCCGCTCGCGTACAGCGCTGCCGACTGGTGCGGATTCTCGCCGTAGCGCAGCGCCAGCTTGCGCGGCGCACGGATATCGAGCGTAGCCGGTAAAAGATCGTCGGTGGGAGGAATTTCGGCCAATCGCGCGCTGACGGCGCGATCATAGGCCGCGGTCGTGGCGAACGCCTTCTTGGCCAGCTTCCAGTGCGTCTCTTCTGAAAGCGAACACGATCCCGCCGTGAGTTCGTCGATGATCGCGGCGTAGTCGGCGACAGAAGTGATCACGGCGACATCCTGCCAATTCTTGGCCGCAGCCCGGATCATGGTGGGACCGCCAATATCGATGTTCTCGATCAGCTCTTCGAGGGACGCGTCCTTCTTCGCCGCCACTTTTTCGAACTCGTACAGACTCACGGCCACCAGATCGATACGCGGGATGCCATGTTCGGCGATGGCTCGCATGTGCTCCGGCTTGGAGCGGACAGCCAGAATTCCGGCGGCGATGCGCGGGTGAATGGTCTTGACCCTGCCATCCAGCATTTCAGGAAACTGCGTGACTTCGGCGACCTCGCGCAGGGGCGCAATGCCCGCTTCTTTCAACACTCGAAACGTTCCGCCAGTGGACAGGATCTCGACGCCGAGCGCAGTGAGCGCCCGCGCAAATTCGACGATTCCCGACTTATCGGTGACGCTCAGGAGAGCACGTTCAATACGCGTGTTACGGGGCATGGATCTTTCATTATGAGGTACCCTGGAACGTCTATGCGACTCGTGACATTTCAGCAGCCGGGGTCCGTTCCGGAAGCCGGTATTGTGGAGGGAAACCTTGTGGACGGAGGCAAGGTTCAGGGGCTGGGTATAGACATGCTCACCGTGTGCGCCGCGGGGCGTGTACCGGAGCCGCGCGGGCCGTCCTTCGATCTGACAGCCGTCAAGCTCATGGCGCCCGTTCCGCGTCCGCCCAAGATCATCTGCGTGGGGCTGAACTATCGCGATCACGCGGCGGAATCCAAGTCGGAGATCCCTAAAGTCCCCACTATATTCAGCAAGTTTTCAAACGTGGTGATCGGTCCGGGCGATCCGATCGTGCTGCCGAAGGCATCGCGCAAGCCGGATTACGAGGCGGAGTTCGCGTTCGTGATCGGACGCGGCGGCCGCCATATTCCGGCTGCGCAGGCACTCGATCATGTGCTGGGGTACACCATCGTCAACGACGTCAGCGCGCGTGATTTTCAGACCGCCACCACGCAGTGGCTGATGGGCAAGACGTTCGATACCTTCGCACCCATGGGCCCTTGGATCGTGACCAAGGACGAGATTCCGGATCCGCACGCGCTGGATATTTCACTCGAAATCGGGGGCGAAACGCTACAGAGTTCGAACACGCGGGAGATGGTGTTCCGCGTTCCGGAGCTGATCGAATACGTTTCGACCGCTGTGACGCTCGAGCCGGGCGACGTGTTTATCACCGGGACTCCCGCGGGCGTCGGATTCGGCCGCAAACCGCCGCGGTGGCTGAAACCCGGCGAGGAAGTAATTATCCGCATCTCCGGCATCGGCGAGTTGAGGAACCCTACTGTAGCTGAAACATAATGCAAACGCTGTTCCAGGACGTTCGCTTCGGCGCGCGGGTGCTGCTGCGCTCGCCCGGCATGACCCTGGCCGTGATTCTTGCCTTGGCGCTCGGCATCGGAGCGAATACGGCGATGTTCAGCGTGGTGGACGCGCTGATCCTGCATCCGCTGCGCTATCAAAATCCGTCAGAGCTGGTGGTGGTCTGGGACCGCGATCCGCAGGGGCAGATCCGCGGGTCCTCTTCAGGAAACTTCCTGGACTGGCGTAAGGCCAGGTCCTTTTCCTCATTCGCCGGCTGGGCGTCATCCACCTACACGCTGACCGGATTGGATCGGCCGGTGCAAATTTACGGCGCGCGGGTCACGGCCGAGTTCTTCAAGACGCTGGGTGTGAAACCGTTTCTGGGTCGGACATTCCTGCCGGGCGAGGACGGCTTGGAAGGTGGAGGCAGCGTCAGCAAGGTTGCCGTGATCGGCTATGACACTTGGCAAAACACATTGAGTGGCGATCCCAATGTGCTGGGCCGGACGATCCGGCTCAACCAGGTTCCCTACGCGATTATCGGAGTGATGGGACCTGATTTTCAGTTCCTGTCGAGGCGGCATCAGGTGTGGGTTCCGGCCGTGATCGATCCGGCCAATCGCGATTACCGTTATCTGACCGTGGTGGCGCGGCTGAATACCTCGCGCGGCGCGGCTGTGGCGGAGATGACCGCGCTGGGGCGATCCCTTGCGGAAGCTTACCCAAAGAATAATGGCGGCTGGACCATTCAGGTTCAGGATTACCAGGATTACCTGGTCAACGGCCACCTGCGAACGCGCTTGCTAGTGCTGTTCGCGGCGGTAGGCGCTGTTCTGCTGCTGGCCTGCACCAACGTCGCGAGCCTGCTGCTGGCGCGGTCGGCTGCGCGAGGGCGGGAGATCGCCGTGCGCGTTTCCATGGGCGCGACGCCGGCCCGGGTCGTGCGCCAGTTACTTACGGAAAGCGTGATGCTGGCGCTGATGGGAGCCGGGTTGGGACTCGGCCTCGCGGCGCTATTGATCGATTTGGCTCCGGGCTTCGTACCCATCAACGCGATTCCGACCACGGCGCCGATCCAATTGAATGTTCTGGTGCTGCTCTTCACCGTGGGGATCGCGGTCCTGACCGGTGTGCTATTCGGGCTGGCGCCGGCGCTTTCGCTGGCGCGTTACGATGTGCGCGACACGCTCAATGACGCGAGCCGCGGATCCACCGGAGGGCGAGGCCGCCAGCGCTTCCGCCAAGCTATGGTCGTGATCGAGGTGGCGGTAGCTTTAGTGTTGCTCGCGGGCGCCGCGCTGATGACGGAAAGCCTGCAGCGCATGACTGGGATCGATTTGGGCTTCGACGCCAACCGGATACTCACATTGCGCCTTTTTCTCCCGGTGACGCGCTATAACGCGGTTCAGGCATATCAGTTCCACACGCGCGCCAAGGACAAAATCGCCGCTTTGCCCGGCGTGGAGAGCGTGGGCATGGGGAGCAACCTGCCCTTGGCCGCGCTGAGCATGTATGTACCCTTCGATCTGGATACCGCTCCTCCGCGCGGTCCGGCGGAACGGCCTGATGTCGGCTATGCGACCATCAGCCCCGGTTACGTGCACACGCTGGGGATCGCGCTCAAACAAGGGCGCGATTTCACCGACCACGATAACGCCGGGGCTCCGCTCGTGGCGCTTATCAACGAGGCTTTCGCTGCGTTGCATTTCCCCAATCAGGATCCAGTGGGCCGCCAACTTCTGATCAACCTGCCGGTTCTGGGCCAAAACGGATTCTCGGATACCGTTCGCGCTGAAATCGTGGGAGTGGCGGGCAACGTCAAGCTGGGCGATCTGAGCGCACCGCCCGAGCCGATTCTATATTTGCCTTTGGCGCAGAATATTTGGTCGACCGTGACATATCTGGCCATACGGACGCACAGCAACGCGCCCGGCCTGGCGGCGGCGATTCGCAGCGAGATGGTGGATCTCGACAAGGAACAGCCGGTGGAACAGATTGGAAGCATGGAACAGACCTTCTCGGATCAGTTCGCGGAGCCCCGGTTCCAATCGCGCCTGATGGGAGCTTTCGCGGCCCTGGCGCTGCTTCTGGCAGTGGTGGGAATCTACGGCGTCAATGCGTACGCGGTCACGCAACGGCGAAGAGAGCTGGGGGTCCGGATCGCCCTGGGCGCGCGCCCCAGCGATGTGATGCGGGAAACACTGAGCGAGGGCCTGACGTTGTCCGCCATAGGGATCGCGATTGGGCTGGCGGGCGCTTACGCGATGAGCTCCCTCTTCCGCAGCGTGCTGGTGGGCGCGGCCGGAATCAATCCCGTAACGCTGCTGGGCGCGGCGGGCTTGCTGGCAGCAGTAGCGTTGATTGCGTGCTATATTCCCGCCCGGAGAGCGACCCGGATCGATCCGGCTTCGGCACTGCGACAGGAATAGGCATCACCGAAACCTGCGGTGATAAACTGAAACAGTACACTGGGACGTCGTCTAACGGTAAGACTGCAGCCTCTGGAGCTGCGTATCGGGGTTCGAATCCCTGCGTCCCAGCCAAATCAATGCCCGAAAACGGGACCAAATGCGCGCCTTAGCGTCTATGAGGCACATGCCCATGAAACACTTGATCTGGATTTCCACTGTCTTGCTGCCTATGGTCGCGTTGAGTCAGGATCTGACTCCAGCCGAGGCGGCGGAACAGGCTTTGCGCGCGCGTGCTACCCAGTTCATGCAGTATCACGTGGATGGGAACTTCCGAAAAGCGTACGACATGGTCGCCGAGGATACCAAGGAAGAGTACTTCAACTCCGGCAAGTCTCAGCTGGAAAGCTTCAAAATCGAAGCGATTACGTTTACGGATAATTTCACGAAGGCGACGGTGTCCGCGACGCTAACGAAAACGACGGCGATTCTGGGCCAGCCCTTTCCGCTGACGATGGCTTCGAGGAGCACCTGGAAGATCGAGAACGGCAAGTGGGTCTGGTACAACGATCTCAAGGACAGCGCGGTGTCTCCCTTCGTTCCGGTTCCTCAGATAGCTGCCAGCTCAGCGACTACCAGCCCCGCGGCTGCCGATCCCCGGACGAATGGCCCTGGCGATATCGGACTGCCGAAGGATTTCGACCCGAAAACCATCGCAGCTGCGGCCCAGGATATCCTGCAGCAGGTCGGCGTGGACAGACAAGAAGTCACACTGGCGAGCAACAGACCTTCCGACGACAAAGTTGTTTTTCACAACGGCATGACCGGCTCGGTGCAACTGGAGCTGAGCGGACCCGAAGTTCCCGGCTTCACGGCGAAGCTCGAACAAGCAAGCGTGAGACCCGGGGGGGACGGGGCGGTTGTATTCCACTATGAGCCCAATGAGTCAGCCGCGCGCCGGGATCCGATCACCGTTCAGCTTGTAGTGCAACCACTGAACCGGCCCTTTGTGATCCGAGTCAACTTTGCCGCTGCGGGTCCGGTTACGCCCAAGTAATCTTTGGCTACCCAGTTGCTTTTCCTTTAGCGGAGGCAACACGGGAATGGTCAGTTCAATCACCGACTCGCAGTCGTCGAACATCCTGGCGGGACTCTCGCCCCAGCCGCAAACTCCTTCAGGATCAACGGATTCTTTCATGGAGCAGCTGACTTCCGCGCTGGAAGGATATCTTGCGCAGTCCGGGGGCAGCTCGAACCTGGAGATCGATGTTCAACCAACTCAGAGTCAGGATTCCGGCGCTCGTCAGTTTCTTGTCACAGTGAAGGACCCGATTAGCGTACCGGGACCAACCGACTCAGCAGCCACTATCGGCGCGACCGCGACGCCTCCGGCGGCTACTCCGAAAGACACCTCCGGGACCACATCTGGAACTGCGTCTGGGCGCACACCTGGAACCAACGCCCCAGCGTCCACCGCGCCGATGACCGAGATCGATGCCTACTGGGCCGCGCAGCCGCCGGCCGTCCAGCAGCTGCGAGATATCCCGGATCTCGCGAGTAGAAGCGCTCTGGCGCAGCAACTGGCCGACCAGGGGTATACCATCGACAAAGCGATTATGGTGTGGGGCTGGGATCCCCTGAAGACCATGCTGACGCGCCAGATGTACGGCTACACATGGGCGCCCAACATGAACCAGGGAAATGTGTCGACACCCGGAATCACGCTTCCGGGCCAGACGCCTTACGATCCCAAGAGTCCGCCTCCCGGCTCGATCGCGGTGAATACCGATTTTGCCAAGGGAACGGTGATCTCCGATCCTTGGTCTGCGGCACAGCTTCAGCAATCTGCATCACACGATCAAGCGAGTACATAACCATCGTCCGGAGTAGGGGTTGCAACTTTATCTCTGACCATGCGGCTTTGCCAGCGGCCACATGATGGCATCAGGAGATTGTCCCGATGGCCAACAGTCCAATAAGCCCGCCCGTGGTTCCGGCCCAGCCGGGCACCGAATTTTATAACATCCTGGATCTGGCGCTGTTCAAAACGTACTCACGAGACAGTTACCGGACGGCGTTCGGCGTGGAGGCTCCGGCGTACGATCCGACGCGGGTCCTGAAGAGTTGGTTCGACACCACGGTGGACGTCTCCAGTCCAGGTAACGTAGCGGTCTACCGCGTTGTGGGGCAGGATCCGAATGGCAATGGGATCCTGCAGCAGATGATCATGCCCGCGCAAGAGGCGGCCACGGTGAACCTGTCCGGCGCGATTCAGTATACCGCCTACGTCGTGGCGCCTACGCTCGCGACCCGAGGCGGGTCCATGATGAACCCGATCTATCTCAGCCTGCAGACCGACGCCCAGGCGCTGATGACGGAACTGGGCGGCGCCAACTTGCAGCAGGAAGATCTGCCGTCGTTTCCAGCGACGTATCCCAGCGACGAACTTCGGCGCCCCTGGTATTTCCTGGTGCAAGGCCAGTCTGTCAATGTGGGTGCGCTCTTACTCACCCGCAACGCAAAAGGAGTTGGAGCGCCCGGGCACTGGGATGTTTCCTCGCCGCAGCCGGTGTGGGTTCCCAATCCACCAGCTCCGACGGGGGAGGATGACGCGCGCTTTCCTCGGATGATGCCGGTTCGCGATCTGCTGCCCAACGAACAACTGTACAGGGGCACGATGGGAATTCTGGGAGTGGTTCGGACCGATCTCCAGAAAACCGCTGCTGAGGCCAGCGGCCAATTTACGGCCGATGATCGCGCCATGTTGCGATCCATCTACCTGGCAGTCAGCAAATCGTCGAGTTGAGTCGGAGCAGGTCCCGGAGACCTGCCCCAAGCTTGCTATTGGTACTGCGGCGTAAAGCTCCAGACCCACGAGTTATTAGCGGTCAGGATATCCACGCCCGATGGAGACGTGAAGCGAACTCCCTTGCCGCTGCCCGTTACGGAAAACGAACCCCGGGTAATTATGCTAATGCCGTTGGTAGTCGTTACCGAACTGGCCGGGAGCTGTGCCAGGATGCTTGCTGGCACTGTGAATTGACCGGCCGACACGTTTTGGCTGCAGATAAATGCGTTTCCGGTTATTGTCGCGCCATTGAGAGTGGCGCTAGAACCGGAAATGAACACGAGGTTGGACTGCTCGCCGCCAGTCCAGTTCACCGTAACTCCGCCGCTGCGGTTGATCAAGCTGAAATTGCTTGGGTTGGTCACAACCAGGTCTGCCACAGTGTTGAGGTTCCCGCTAAAGGCTCCAACATCGGCGCCCCCGGGTCCGCTGAGCGCGTACTGGCCTGCGGCGAGGTATGTGTTCGGAACGTTGCTGGCGCTGTAAGTGAATCCCACACCTAGACCGTTCAGCCGCAAAGCGAGCTGCGTGCCATTGGGTCCGTTCGAAGTCAGCTGCGGGCCCGCATCCAGATTCACTGTCGTTAAGTTTGGAAACGGGTTCGTGAGCGAGGAGATGCTGTAAACGGAGCAGCTTCCTACGGCCGGGACCAAGACCGGAAAACCGGCCGGCAACTGGTTGTTCAGTAACTTGGAAAGATCCGAGCCGCTGGTCTTGGTGAACTGGCCGAAAAACGAGTCTGTTTTCGTCGTGGATGTCGTCGGAGACTGGCCGGGATTGTCGGTAGTAGTGAAGGTAGTGTTCCTGCTAAGGCTGAGCTGGCCCGAGACGTAATTGCCTCGCGCGATCCAACTGTTGATCTCGTCTTGAGTCGGAGCCAAGGCGCTGCTTGTGCCTGTGCCGGTGCCGCCTGTGCCGGTGCCGCCGGTGCCTGTGCCACCTGTGCCTGTGCCACCTGTGCCTGTGCCGCCTGTACCGGTGCCGCCTGTGCCCGTGCCCCCTGTGCCGGTGCCACCTGTGCCGGTGCCGCCTGTGCCGGTGCCGCCTGTGCCTGTGCCGCCGGTGCCTGTGCCACCGGTGCCAGTATTTGTTCCGCCTCCGCCTGTGCCTGTACCACTGGCGACCACGTTCGCCAAAAGCACCGTATTGCCGGTCACGAATGTTTGCCCGTTGTTAACCACTGCAACCACCAGGAGAGGTTGATCGAGCCCGACTGGAGAATTCGACGGAACCTGAAACTCTACTAAGTAAGTGCCGATCGATCCGAACAGATAGGTGGCGGAAAGGGCGGGTAAGCCGGTGCCGCTCAAGAACACCGCTACCGGCAGATTCACGGTTTGGGATCCCGTGCCGGCCGAATTGGTGATAAGGGCAGGAGTGGTTTGACCAAGTCCTGTGACCATCAGATATAATTTCTCGCCTTGGCGGGCTGGGTTGGCCGCCGTGACGAAAGTGCCGTCAACCTCGCGGATCACCGCGCCATATAGCTTGTTACTGGGCGCGCCGCTGGTAAAGATGGCGGGCTGGACCGGTAACACGTTTACGCCAGTGATCGTGGTGCTGGCGCCATTGACCGTGACCACAACGGTCGCGCTACTTCCAGTGAGCTCGCAGGGAGCCTGGAAGTTAGCGTGTTGCCCGAACTGGTCATTGGCGACGGATTGGATCGGAACCGGGGTATTGTTCACCGTAATGGAAAGCCCAGCCAGGGTATAGGGCATCAACCCGAAGAAGTTTGCAGCCACCACCACGCCCTGAATTCCGGGCGCGATGCCGCTTCCACTGACGGTGACGATTCCGCAAGGAACCATTCCGACCGCCCCACTGGCGGCGTTGCTGAAGCTGGTGGTGATGAGCTGGGGTCCGGATGCGTGCGCCGAAAGGGTCGCCGTGGCAGTAAGATTACTGGCCGAGGCGGTGACGACGATGGTCCCCCCGGTGGCGCCTGCTGTGACGATGGTCTGCACTTGGCCTTGCAGGTTGGTCGTCGCACTGCCGGGATTAATGGTTGCGCTGCCGGTCACCGAGAAAGTGACCAGTGCCCCCTGTATGGGGTTGTTGTTCGAATCGTGGACCACGAAGACCAAGGGCTGAAATTGTTGCCCAATGGTAACCGACTGTCCGCCTCCGCTGACCAGGGAGATCCCGGAAAGCGAGACCTGATTGGTGATGTTGAAGACGATGGGTGTCAGGCTCGGACCGGAGAGCTGAACTTGCACAGTGCCGGCGGTCTGGCCGAGGGTGACCTGTGTCGTGATAGTTCCGCCTGAATCCGAACTCGTTTGCGGATTGACAAGTTGCGCCGGAGCCGAACCCTGAAGGAGGCCCCAATTCAACCCACTGGCGGCAATGGGCTGGCCGCAACCATCGCTTACGCGCGCTACCAGCGTAAAGGACGTGCCGGGCTTACCCGTCTGACTGAGGGCCGAAACCGGAGTAATGAGCGCGGGGGTTCCTCGCGTGACTCTGATCGTGATGGCGAAGCCTATGTTTTCGCCTACATATAAGACTGCGCCAAAGTCTCCGACCTGGCACGAAGTAACCAGCATGTTGCAAGTGGAAATTCCGTTGGTGTCCGAACGCGAAAGGCCCTGGCAGGTCGCGATCGTGGAGTTATTGGAGATATTCGTCGGATCGGCGAGTCTCAGGCCGACGTTGGGGATAAACAAGCCTGTGTCTTCCGCAAACGTTTGGACCTCGATCGCATCGACCAGTAGTCCCCCCTGCGGGGCCGGTATGAGGCGGCTGTTCGACGGTTTGGTGATCACAGAGTTGGGTGGCTTAAGGGCATTGACCGGGGCGTCATGGGTTTCCTCAAAAAACTCCACCGTTCCGTAGACCGAACTCGCGGCGACCTTGGTTAGCAGGACGGTATCTTGGTTAGGAAGGTTGTCAGAGGTATAGTCGGCTCGGGCCAAACCGGATGCATCCGTGAGGCCTTGATTCTGTGGATTGACGGTGCCTATGCCACCGGATTCGACCGCAAAGGTGACTGCGACATTGGGCAAAGGATTTCCCATCGCATCCACGACCAGTACGGTCAAGGGCACGTGCGTATCTGAAAATGCGGTCGACGAATGCTGCCTCAGTAGCTGGCCATCGCCGGCATAAATAGACATCTGGGGTGTACCGGTTCCACCGGTATTTCCGCCTGACCCGGGACTGTTCACGTTGACCAGGAAGCTGGCGGAGAGCCCTCCGACAGAGGTTACGTTTACGACGTAGTTGCCCGCGGTGGCCGGCGCTGTGATGGTAGTCTGGGCCCAGCCTCCCGCGGTGGTAGTGACGGTGGGATTTGTAATCGCAATGCCCGCGGAAGGATTCGCGGAGAAAGACACCGAGGCGCCGAACACAGGACGTCCCACCGAATCGAGAACTTGGGCGATGAGTGTGACGGTGGCGCTGGGAACTACGTTCTGGCTCCCGTTGAAGAGAGATAGACTGGCTCCTCCGGACGTGGGCGGGATCGAAACAAACTGCAAAATGGTGCCATCGACCGGGTCCAGTGTTGTTTGCTGATCTACCCCGTTGGTAGCCAGGTTCACCCGCTGAAAGCTATGATTGGTGATCAACAGATACAGAAACCGGGAGGAAGGATTCTCATTCGAAACCGCCACTGCTGCCACGGTGCTCGTTTGCAACGTCGCGCCAAGGGCGCTAGGCGTCAAGCCCAAGGGCGCCGGAGATATATCCCATAATTGTGTGGTGGCCGCCGAGTACCCGAACACGCGATTGTTGCCGGCGACCAGCACCTGATCCACCGCCGGCGGAGCACTACCGTCCGTGGGGAACCAGGTGGATATCGAATGGGTTTGAACGGTCAACTTGAAGATCGGCGAGCAGCTCCCGCAGACGGTTTGGTTCACAAAATAGGCAGCAGTCCCATCGGGAGTGAATTGGAGAGGACCGGCAAGTCCCGGGAGCGTGATCTGCCCAAAGGTGGTGACGCTCATCGTGGTTGGATCTATCTCGTAGAGGCGGTTCGCGGCGGATGTTACGTACAGAAGACCGCCTGGCGATAGGACGAGAGAGGTGGCGCCCGAGAGCAGGTTTAATTGGCTAGGCGCCGCCTGGAAGCTGGTCAGGTCCATCGCGGTTACGGTGCTGCCCGTGTTCGCGGTGGCGAGGATCCACGCGGTTTTGGCGTCATGGCTCACGGTGACGTCGACAGCCGTGGCCCCCGAAGGGACTCCTGTATCGGGCTGAGCAGTCAAGGCGTCGGTAGCCGTGTTGAGGATGTAGAAGTGATTGCCAGCCACCACCAGGAGGTACAGTCCATCCGGCGTGATCACGGCGTTGCTGACGGCACCGGTGATAGAGCTCACGGGGGTCGTGGCGCCTAGCGTTGAGTTCGCCGAGAACAAGCCATTCGGCGTGAGGACGTAAAACTTCGACGCGGACGGCGTAGCGATCACCTTGTTCGCGCCACTAAAATTATTGCTGTCCAGGGGCCCCAGTATGCGCCCGAAATTATTATCGCCAACGCCTTCTACCTGCGGCGCATGCGCGGCCTGAGCCAGGCCGGGAAGTTGAAAAACGTAGCTGCTTTGAGCAAACGCGGCCCCGGTCACAGTTAGGCACGCACAGACAAGCAGGGATGGACGTAGTTTCACCATGGAAAACCTCTAAAGGATATATCGGAGGGACGCGGGCGGAACACCAATGAGTATAACACCCGATTACGGCAAAAGGCAAAAAACAAATTCAAGATTAAATGCTTTGAATGGAAGGAGCTCCCAGAAAACAAAAAGGGAGGAGCCGAAGCTCCTCCCTTTCCGCTACAGATGTGCTGCTTAGTGCGCGATATTCTCGCCCGTGGACGAGGTACGCGGCAGGCCACCGACATCCAGGACGAGGCCAAGGTAGCCCATCGAGGTGTTGGTCGGATCGTTGAATCCAGCGCCCTGCTTGCTGATGTAAGCAAAGCCGTGGCAGTACTGGAAGTTGGCCTGAGCGATGACGTAGCCGGTAAAGCCAGTCGCCGGTAACAGGACCTGGCCAGCGGGGCCGCCCGGAATTGACCCACCGCTTGCAACCGAGTAGACCAGATATCCGCCGGGATTTACGCTGGTGAGTGTTCCGGTGCAGCTGCCGGGGGTGGTAGCGTTAGTACATTGCGTGTTCGTCTGACCCAGGAAGTTGGGCTCCGCAGGCGGCGTCGCGTTCCTGCTGTAGAACCACAGCCGAACCGGACCAGACTGCGCGGATCCCTTGTACCCGAAGAATCCGGGAGCGGTATTTCCGGGATCGAGAGACGCGTTGACGATTGCGATTCCAGTATCAAAGTTGCCACCGGATCCTGGCAGGTTCGTTACGAACGGGAACAGGAGGTTGCAGGAGCAACGGTTGATCTGGAAGAACGGCACTGCCGGAGCGATCTGGAGGAAGCGTGGAATCGCCAAGGTATTCGGGATCACGACAGTGTTCTCCGTGCCCGCCTCGAACGCCGTACGCCTGACGTTGTCAAGCGGCTGGTAGAACGGAGCGAAGCTACCCTGAATCTGGGCAGTCACGCCCGGCGCCGGGAGATTGGACGGCAGGTTGGGTAATCCAGACACCGCAAGCAGAACGGACGCTTTTTCGAGCGCGGCCGGGTTCGAGAAGAATACCTCGTACACGGCAAAGCCAGGAGCAGCAATACCGCCCACGACGCCCGCGACCGTGGTATTGGTCGTCAAGCAGTTAGTGAGGCTTGCAGGCTGTCCGCCGAAGCCGGTAGCCGAAGAGCCATTAATCAAAACCGCGATGCCAGTTATGATAGGGGCATTGGCGGGGCTAATTACGTTCACGAGGTTCACGCAGTTGGGCGCCGATACACTGGAGCCAGCCGGAATACTCGAGAATCCGATGTACAGCCGAGTGCCTTGACTGGCGATGCCAGCGGCAGCGACATTGGTCGCTGAGCCGCCCGTGTTGGTAAATGGATTGCCATTGCCAGCGCCGCCGCTCGGTGGGCCGCCCGTGAGAGCATTGGTCGGAACGTCGCCCGCTGCCGGACCGAGCGCGTTGGTGAAGCCGCTCTCCGTATCATAAACAGCGCCCGGAACGTTTTGGTTATTGAGAACGCCTTGGGTCGTGTTGGGGGTTCCGCTGTAGGCGTAGCTAGGCTTGGCAGCGCCATTCAAGAGTACTTGAGTGAGGCTCTGCGGCTTAAACGCTTCATTAAAACCTTCCTGGAAGGTGTAAACCAGGTTCTGGTTCTGCCCAGCCAACGAATTGCACTGGATGAAGTCGATCTTGGCAGCGTTGAGTGCCGGACCGATGAGGCCGAGCTGGACGCGGGCAACGGCGTGCTCTGGATTATCCACCGGGAGACCCGAGGACGGGTTGATGATCAGGTCAGCCGTGACAGTCTGGGTCACATTAGCCACTACCACGGACTTGGCCGTGGCATCTCCGCGGATGTTGGTGATGCGGATGATGCGGTGGCACTGGCCATTGACCGGGTTGGGGCATTGTGTTCCGGGCGGGTCAATTGGGATACCGGCGAATACGACCTGGTTGAACTGACCGGTGATCAGCCGGAAAGAACGGCCCTGGAAAACATTCGGATGTCCAGAGAGGCCGCTGTAGGTGTTCGCGGCGCCGTTCGAACCGCCGCCGATAATGCCGCAGACGCCCGCGCCCGCCTGAGCTTGTTCGGGTGCCAACGTTTGGCCGCAGTTAAGGATTGGACGAGTCGGATTCGAGGGCGAATTGGGCTCGTCGATCATCAGCAGCGACTCGAGGAACTCGACTTGACTCAATACCGCCGTGGTCTGGGCAGTAACGTTCACGTCGAGGTTCACCGCGATGCTGACTTGCGGAACGCTCTGATTGGGCGGCGTTGGAATTCCACCGGTGCAATCAAGCACCAGGTCGCCCATCAGTTCTGCATAGCCTTCCGCCCGAACTAGGGGAGGAACACCGGTGCTGTTGGTACATTGGAACGCTTGCGCGCTAGCCGACACTGTGAACCCCGCGAGCAGGGCCACTAGGGCGAGCGCATAAAGACATCTGCGAAAATCTGCCATTTCCTTCTCCTTGTGAAATCTGAAATTTGAATTGATGGAAGTTCTCTTTTTCAACCTGAGCCTCAATCCTGTCGTCCCGTAAGCGGGACTCGAGCCTCTTGATAACCTGTCGGCCGCTCCGTGCTCGTCACTCTTTTAAAGCTCATTTGTTTCGACTTCTCTTGTTGCTTCTTATGTGCTCGCGGGATCCACGGTCAATGAATGCCGCCTAAAAAACTGCAAAAGCTGTTACACCCTGGACGCAGTCAGAATATAGATACCACCCTCCGGCGGTTCAAGTCAAGCAAAAAGTAATACTTGCGCTCTCTGCTTAGGGCTCTGAACACGTCAGGGACTGTTTCAATTGATAACACTCGACAGCTTCAGAAACAAACTTTAGCAGCGAAAACGGGCCAGGCGGGAGCGAATGGAGAAAAACCGGGCGCGAATGGCACCTGGTATTTCGCCGCTGGAAGGGTATCCACTATTAGTTGAAGGACTTGCGCAGGTGCCGGACGCTGGTCTTAAGTTCCTGGCTGGCTTCTAAAAGATCGTTGCTGTCATAGATGACATGGGGGGTCATAAAGATAATCAGTTCGCTGCGATCGTGGCTATACGTCTTGTTGCCAAATATCCCCCCGACAAAGGGGAGCCGGTTCAACCCGGGGATGCCGGCCGAGCCGCTATTGGTATTTTCCGAGATGAGGCCTCCGATGGCGATTGTATCGCCATCCTGCATCGTGATCTGGGTTTGCACCACCTGCTGATCGAAGGACGGCGTCGGAATGTTGGAAGTAGTGGTATTCGTGGGGTTGCTGATCTCTTGATCGATGATCAGCGTAACCACGCCGCTGGGATTCACGCGCGCGTTCACTTGCAGGGTTACGCCGGTATCGTGCGAAGAGATCCCTTGCGTTTGCGTATTGGTTCCACCACCGGGCGTAATGACTGTACCGGTCAGCACCGGAACCTGCGCCCCGACGTTGATTGAAGCCGGAATGCTATCGGTGGCGATGAGGCTAGGCTCGGAAATTACGCGTGCGTTGGTAGCGTTATCGGAGAGGCTTAAGAAGGCGAGCAGTTCCTTGGCTTGGCCAACGAGCATTCCCGCGGACAGCTGCGTCGCGGTATTCACCAGGCTCGCCAGAGGTTTGCGCTCTTGCCCGCTCACCTTCTGAAAGTAGTAATTCACGCCCATGGCAAAGCTTCCGCTCATCACCACCGAGTAGATTTTGGCTTCGAGCAGAATCTGGCGCGGCATCACGTCCAGTTCCTTGAGCAATTTCAGAATGCCCTGGTACTGCTGGGCGTCGGCTTGAATCAGCAGAGAATTATCCAGCGGATTGGCGACGATGCGGGGTGGTCGTTGCGAGCTTTCAACCGCGGCAGCGGCGGGCGCTCCCGCAGCCGTAGCGCCGGCGGCAGGTGCGGCTCCAAGCGGACCTACTGCGCCGGGCGCAGCCACCGTTTGCGCGGAATAGCCTCCGAAAGAGGGGTAGCCGTATCCACCGCCCATCCCGCCCATTGCGCCCATCCCGCTGGACATGCCGCAAGGTCCTCCCGTGCCGCCGAATCCGCTGCTGAAGCTGTTCTGGCTGCCGTATCCGCCGGCCGCCCCGCCCATCCCGCCGACTCCGCCATAACCGCCTCCGTAAGCGCCGCCGCCATAGGCACCTCCTCCGTACGCGCCGCCGTATCCGCCTCCTCCGTATGCGCCGCCATAACCCCCCCCGTAAGCAGCTCCGCCATAGCCTGCTCCGTAGGCTCCCCCGGCGCCAGCGGGCATATACAGCTGGTTCAGCGACATCGCCAGACATTCGGCGCTGCCATAGCGAACGTGGTAGACGTAGGTATCGATCACGCCGCTGGTGGATGAAACCGCTACGTCCAGTTTCTTGATCCAGGTTTCGACGGTGTCGAACACGCCCGGGCTCGGCGCCACCGCGATCAAAGTTCCAATGCGGTCCACCGCCAGAAATCGTACGGTGGCAGTTTTGCTATCGAGCGAGATCGATTTGAAGATATTGTCCAGTTCCTTGACCAGGTCGGATGGCCGCGCGTTGTGGAGTTCGTACAGCCGGACGCGTTCTCCGGCGAAGGTATCGCTATCGAAGAGCGCCACCAGCTCCATCAGACGGCGCATGTTGCGGCGGCTGTCCAGAATAAAAAGCAGATTCGCCGGAGGATAGACCTTCATCACGGCGTTCACATCCGTGAATTCCTGGAGCACTTTGCTCAGTTCCTCCACGCTGACGTATTTCAGAAAAACCAGGTTGAGCATGAGCTGATCGTCAGCAGGGATATCTTTTCCGTTGACCTGGAACGGAATCGGCTGGCGGACGGCATCGGCCATCGGAACGATGCGGAATATATCGCCCTCCTGCACCATTCCATAACCGTTGACGCGCAGAATCATGTCGAGCAGATTGCGCGGATCCAAATTCCTCGTCTCGCCGTAGGTGTTGAGCGTGACCGTGCCTTTCACGCGCGGATCAAGCTGGATATTGATTTTCAGCTGGCGCGCGAGCCCGTCGATTACTTCGGTAAGCGAGGCTTCCTGCAAATTCAGGACAGGTCCTGGAGCGGCCTGCTGCACCGGCGGTGGAGCAGGCGCCTGTTGAGCAGTCGCGGGCTGGTCCGGCGCTTGTTGAGCAGGCGCTGGTTGAGCAGGCGCTGGTTGAGCAGGCGCTTGCTGAGCAGGCGCTTGCGCGGGCGCTGGAGGTTGCTGTGGCGGCGCGGGCGCCGGCTGTGCATCCACCCGCCAGACTACCAGCGCGGCCAGAACGAACGTCAAAAACGTGAAATTGCGCACAATGCTCATTGAATGGGCTCCCACTGACACATCGGACCGAACAATCCGGGCTTAATCGATTTTCTGAATCCGTCTTTGACCGTACCCGAGGGGCTGTTATCGCCTACAATGCAGCCTCGTATTTCACCGTTCTGCGGGCCAAGCACCGGCTCCTTGCTGGTGCTGATGCCGATGATGGGAGTGGCTGAGACCGCCTGGTCCGCAGCCGGAGCCGGAAGCCCAGCTTGCGCCGGCGCCCGTGCCTTGGGCCGCAACTCCGCCAGCGGATACCGCAGCGTCTTGTCTTTCCATAGGAATGTAATGGTGTCGCGGTCGAACGCGACCAGCTTGAAAGGTCCCACTTTATCTCCGGCGCGAAAGCCCTTCTGGCCGCCCTTATCGTTGCTGAGGAACGCGACGGGCTCGCCAATTCCCATCTGGCCGAAGTACTCGGGACGCGGCGGCGTCGGCTCCTCCGGTTTCGGTGGCGGCGGCGGAGCCACTTCGATGATCACGTTCGGATTCCGGTCTTTCGAGAACAGCGTCTTCTGCGCGACTTCAAGGTAGTTGGCCGGCACCACGGGCTCGGGGGGCCGC
>Ga0070735_10002027_pt1 | contig 18701 bp, 14 predicted proteins | sample Coa_R1_FD_66443 | JGI IMG/M metagenome (GOLD analysis project Ga0070735, IMG submission 66443) | Surface soil microbial communities from Centralia Pennsylvania, which are recovering from an underground coalmine fire - Coalmine... | ecosystem: Environmental > Terrestrial > Soil > Unclassified ... | reverse complement strand
CACCAGAACGGCCGGTCGGCGAATCGATCCCACACATGGGAGAGGAACCAACCCACGGGCTTCTCGCTGTGCCGCAAGCGGTGCAATACGCGCGCGCTGTCGCCAAAGCCAGGAGTGTCCCAGAGCAGCAGCGCATCGCCCTGGGGCGAGCCGATCAGCAGATGACTCTCGGCAACTTCGGTCAGATGTGGCCGGTCCCCTACTTCGCCGATGTCTTGCCGCAACAGTGTGCGCGCCAGCGTGGTTTTGCCCACGTTGGTATGTGACAGAAGGTTGACATTCACGGTTGCGACAGTTGTCGCATCGCCTTCCGGCGTGGCGCCACCACTTGGCGAAGCACGCGGGACGCTCACTTTTCGCTCGCCGTCCATAACGCCGCACGGGCAGCGTCACGGGCACTCGCTTCTGCCGTGGTCCCGGGCCGCATTTGGGTCAGATCCACGATGCAGGCGCGCAATGCATAGCCGGCCACGAATTCCCGCCACAGTTTGCGTCGATCCGCCAGACGCTGCTCCAAACCCGCATCGCCCCGCATGCGCGCCCCGTACGCAGCCTCATCGATGACGACCAACAGGGGCGCAGCCGTTGCATTGCGGCTCATCCAATCCCGGAAGCCTCCCAGTAGTGCGCCATGATTCTCCACCTCGGGCGTGGCCGCCAGAGTCATGAGAATGACGTTCCAGTCAGCCTGGCTGCCGCGCAAGCCCTCTTCTTCACCATACCGGACGGGCTCGCGCACCTGCACTTGCAGGTTCGCGCCCAGAGTCACGGCCAACAATGCTTCCAGTCCGGCCTTCGACTCCGCGCTGGGCTCATACGCGTAAGGAATCACGCTCGCGACGCCGCGAACCGACCCACCTGTGCCGATAATCAGGGCGCGGGCGTAGCCCAACAGACCGGGAGGCAGCGGCGGATTGCGTGAAAACCGCCACAGGCCAATGCTCGCTGCGGAAGCGGCCAATAAGCGCGGAATGACGATATAGATCGCCGCGGTGAGCGCGATGAGGTGGATCCACGCGGCCGCTTCGCCGCCGCCCTCATGAGCCGTCCAGCGGACGGCGCGAATCTCGTCCACCGAGCCGATGGGAATGCCCGACAGGTGCGAGGCCGGCCCGTAGACGAACTTCAGCAGCGCGTGCGCGCCCTCGGGATGCAGGAAGGTGCTTTCCCATCCTGCCTCGTACCGCAGCACGATCCCCCGCACATACAAGCCGCCGATCAATCCGATCGCAACCAGAGCCGCGGACACGTGCAACAGGCGCTTGGCGCGCAACAGCCACATCGGCCGGGACACCGCACTCCACTCGGCCAGGAAGCGCCGCAAGGCGGTGGTGAGCGGGATGTTGAATCGGGTGGCATGTCGCAACAATTCTTCGACGTGATGGCCGATCCAGCGCTCGTACAGCGTGGCGGACCAGAATCCGCCGCTGTCACCGCCCCGGAAGCGCAGCCACGCGACCAACAGCAACAGGTACATGAAGAGATTCCAGATCACCAGGCCCAGCAGCGGAAAGGCCAGTATGTTGATCCGGCGGCTGCCGTCGAGAGTGGCCAGCGACACGCCAAAGCAGAACGCGAGTACGGCGATGAGGCGTCCTATCAGTGTCAGACCGCCGGCAAGCGTCAGGACCTGAATCACGACCGGAGAGCGCGCGCGCAGTCGCTGCAGCAACCGTTCCGCGCGCCGCTGGAGGAAGTTCCGTGACTGTGTGGACAATGACGCGCCCGAGTCGCCCACGCGAACGTCCGCGGCTTCCCGCACGACGGCCCTGGAGGCCTCGGCGCGGTCGGCGAGTGGGATGACCTCTCCTGTGCGATCGGTCTCTTCGATCGCCTGGATCAGTAGAACGGTGCGCAGAGCTTGTTGGTGCATGGCGGGTGGGAGTCCTAATCCACCCGCTGCACCTTGACGGCGGAAAGGGCGCCGCCCGACTCGCGCTCCACGATGAATTCGATCGGCCGGCAGCAGACGGCGCAGTCCTCGATGTATGAAGGCTCATCGGCCGTCAGATCGACGCGCGTTTCCAACCGCTCGCCGCAATAGGGACATTGAACCCCCACAAACTCCTCGGGAAGCAGCGATCCAGAGCCTGAAGAGGGCTCGTAAACGGGCTCGAGCCCGTACAGGTCATCGATGCTGCGTGCATCGAGAGCCGCAATCCGGCGGGTCACCTTCAGGAGCTCTTGGGATTTGGGTCTCTTCACCACCGCCATTCTACGCGACGGTCTGTCGCAAGTGAGCCAGAGCGCCCGCCGACCGCGGTCAGCCGAGCCGACCAGCGTCGTGCTGCCGGCATCTATGAGCACGCTCGGACGAGAAATCGAGCGTGCGTCACCCGATTCAAGGAGTTCGTCATGATTTTCAGAAACTGCTCACGCGGTACCGCGGTGGGGCTTGCAGCACTGTGTTTCGCAGCATTTGGCACCTGTCGCGCGGACACTGTGTCCGCCGGACCCGATGCAGACAACCGCGTGGTGATCCAGTTCGTGCGCGCGGACCTGGATCAGCCAGGGGCCGCCAAGCTGCTCTATCGGCGCATCCAGAGCGCAGCGGGCAAGGTATGCCAGGGGTCCACCCGGCGCGAGCCGGTGCTTTCCTGGATGTATCAGAAGTGCATCGACCGGACAGTGGACGATGCGGTAACGCAGATAGATGCGGCAGCTTTGACTGAGCTTCATCGGCGCCGGGTAGAGCACATCAGCTGAGCCGGCGGGCCTGCGCGCACGGGTAGAGAATTCAATGCCACCCGCCTTGCGGGACGGGCACAATTGCCCTTCGTTGCGAGGATCTCGCGCAAAGGCGTTGACTACATGACCGAGAGTGCACCTATCGAGGGGTTCCTGAAACTGTCGCCGGTGATGCCGGTGGTCACCATCGATGACGCAGCGATTGCGCCAGATCTGGCGCGCGCGCTCGTCCGTGGCGGTCTGCGTGTCATCGAAGTGACGCTGCGCACCCCGGCAGCGCTGCGGGCCATTGAGGCAATTGCACGCGCCGAGCCAAACATCCGCGTGGGTGCCGGCACCGTACTGCGCGTATCGGATCTGCATGACGCGGCGAACGCGGGTGCCGCATTTGCCATTTCACCCGGCTGTACCGACTCTTTGCTGGCGGCCGGAGCGATTGCGAAGATTCCCTACCTGCCGGCCATTGCGAGCGCCTCGGAGCTGATGTCGGCTCTGGCGGCAGGCTACCACTGCTTCAAGTTTTTCCCTGCTGCGGCGGCAGGCGGCATCCCCATGCTCAAATTGTTTGCCGGGCCCTTTCCGCATGCGCGCTTCTGTCCGACAGGCGGCATCACGCAGGAGACAGTGCGCTCCTATCTCGACTTGCCGAACGTGCTTTGCGCGGGTGGCTCGTGGCTGACACCCCCCGATGCGCTGGCCGCGCGTGATTGGTCCAGAATCGAGGCACTCGCCTCACAGGCCGCGAGCTCGCGCAAAGCCGCTTGCGCCGGTTGAGGTAGTCGGCGCGCGACGGATGCCGGAAGAATCCGTCAGTCGTTGGCGGGACCCTGCCGGGACAACGGCTTGTCCGAGCGGTCGTAGACTCTTTTCAGCTCCACCGCCGGATAGTCACCGCCACCCAACCTCAGCTGCTCGATGAGATGTTTGCCGTCCTCGGACAAGCTGAAGGACTCCATCGAGGCCACACCCTGTTGGGGCTTCACGTGGATGATGTATTGCTTCCCCTTCCATCCCGAACTCTGGTCAGCGACGCCCCAGTCGGCGCCGACCACGCTCCTTGCGCCCGGTGTGAACGTGCGGCTGGAGCTTCCATAGTCGAGCAGGAACTCATCCGTGCTCTGATGAATGGTCATCTGATCCGCGCGGGCGATGTCCGCTGTCAGCTTCTGCATGACGGGGACTTTGACCAGCGAATCGTTGTACGCCCTGTATGACTGATCCACCTGCGGCTGTTGGTCGCCGCGTCCGCGTCCGCGTCCACCACGTCGGGTCGCGCCGCCTTCGCCGCCAGGACCTGCGGACTGAGTCTCATCCTCCAGGTCGCCTGGAGGCCGGCGCATGGGTCTGGGGCGCAACTTCTCCAGCAGGGGCTGCGGATTGTCGCTGGCCGCATGATTCAGTACCCAGTTCCCCGACAAATCCACGGACTGCGCCGGAACAGGGTCGAACCTGCCGATCGCGCAGCCGGCCAACGGGCAGAAGGCCAGCAGCGCTGTAATTCTCGCGACACGCACAAAAGCCATGTCTGACTATAGCTTGATCCGTTGCCAGGCGCCCGAGCGCCACCGTAAGAATAGGGTAGTTCCCAGTAACAATACATAAATGACCAGCGCCGCCCAGCCTCCCACCGGTCCCCAGCCGAACTGGGGCAGGAAGCTCACCCAACCTTGCCCGGGCGCAAACGTGAAGGCGTGGGCCAGCGGCAAGAACACACACCAGGAAACGGGGATGACCAGGGCCGCGGGCACGGTCACATCGCCCGCTCCCCGCAGACACAAGCCGCTGCCGAGGTTCAGGCCATCGAAGAATTGATAGCCGGCCGCAAGCCACAGGAGTTGGGCCGCCAGGACCGTCGCGGCGATAGCATCCGGATCCTGAGATCCGGTGAACAGAGGCAGCAGCACGGGCCCGGCCAGCGCGAGCAGGACCCCGATGCCTCCCATATACAGGGAGGTCAGCAGAATCACTCGCGATCCCACGCGCATGGCCCATGCCTTGTCCGCCGCGCCGATGGACTGACCCACCAGAGTGGTCCCCGCCATGGCAATACCGAAGCCCGGCATGTATGCGACCGAAGTGAGGATCATCGCCATCTGGGTCGCGGCGCCGCCCGCCGTTCCGAGCCGCACCTGCATGATCTGGAAGATCGAGATGCCCAACAGATCCGCGGCAGGCAACAGCCCGGTGGGCAGTCCCAACTTCAACTGTTGGCGCAGCGGCCGCCAGCGGGGGCGCCAGGTCAGATAGGGCTGATATTGCCGCCGATAGCGCGGGCCGAGAAAAACCACCAGGCAGCCGATGAGGCCGACCAGCTGGGCCGCCGTCGTCGCCCAGCCCGAGCCGGCCACACCCCAGCCCCACCGGAAGATGAACAGATAGTTGAATAGAACATTCGCGGCGGCGGTGATCAGGGTGATCAGCAATGTGACACGCGGCCGGCCGATTCCATTGAAGAATCCGAGCATGCCCCAGGCCGCCACGCCGAAAGCGGCACCCGCCACGCGCGGAAACCAGAAGGCGCCCGCGAGTTGCTCGATGGTCGCATTCAGTCCGAAGGGGGCGACGATGAAGTGGCTCGAGGCCGCGATCGCGACGAATAATGGGCTGACCAACAATGTGGTCCAGAGCGCGGTCCATACGGCCCGCGAGGCGCGTGTGTAGCACCTCGCTCCATAGGCCTGCGCGACCAGGGTTTGGACAGCGGAGGCGGGCCCCGCAAGCACCAACACGACCACCAGCACGAGCCATTGCACGGTTGCGACGCCAGCGAGCGCCACGGTCGATATGTGCCCGATGAACCACATGTCAGTCAGGTTCAACACGATCTGAACGGCGTTGTTCGCCATGAGCGGCAGCGCAAGCGCAAGCACCGCCCGCTGATCGACATGGCTGTGCCCGGCGGCATCGATACGCTGCGCCGGCAAGAGCGCTGCCGCGGTAGTGCCCGGGCGGGACGAGCCAACGGAAACCCCCGGCCGGGAGGGCGCTGACAGATCTTGCGGGGAAGCGGCGTTATTCATGGGCTGCGGTCAAGCGTCGAGCTGGGAAGGCGTCAGTCAAGCCGAGTATTCTCGCACACACCTCTTTACTGTGATGCTGTCGAACGGGCACCTTATCGGCATGGCAACTCGCAAAACCGCAGCGGCCCCCAAGGCCGCCGCCAAGAAGGGCCGGCCCGCCAAGGGCCGAGGCAAACTGGCACCCGGCAGCAAGGCGCGCGGGCTGGATGCGGCCGAGGTCGCCATCGCGCTGGAAAGCCCGGAAATCGCGGCAGTCGCGGAGCTGGTGCGCAAGGCCGGAGGCGCACCCATCGGCGCGTACCACGAGCCTCTGGGGGGCCGGCCGCTCATGCTCGCTTCCCTGCCGCTCAGCGCCGTGCAACCCACGCCCTTCCAGCGCGATCTTTCACCGACTCACGCCAAGCGCCTGGCCGCGAAGATTGATGAGACAGCGGCTTTTCTCGATCCGCTCATCGTAGTTCGCGGCGAGGACGGGCGACTCTGGACGCCCAACGGGCGCCATCGTCTGGCGGCGGGCAAGGTCCTCGGGATGAAGCAGATCACGGCCCTGATCTCTCCGGACGAGGCGCTCGCCTATCGCATCCTCGCGTTGAATACCGAGAAGGCGCATAACCTGCGCGATCGCAGCCTGGAAGTGATCCGCATGGCACGCAGCCTTGCCAAACGGGAGAGCACCGCCGCCGAGTCCCGCTTCACGGCTGAATTCGAGTCCCCCGATCTGCTGACGCTCGGCATCGTGTATGAGAAGTCCTCGCGCTTCGCCGGCGGTGCTTACAGCTCGCTGTTGAAGAAAGTCGATCGCTTCAGCACGCGCGCCTTGCCGGTTAGTTTGCGTGAGCGCGAAAGCTTCGCCGCGCGGCTGCTGGAGATCGATGCGCAGGTGAAGAAGATCATCGCGACATTGCAGGCGAAGGGATTCAAGTCACCCTACCTGCGCAACTATGTGGTCGCTCGGATCAATCCCGTGCGCTTCCACAAGGTCAAGAAAGGTGACACCCAACCTCCGATGCCGCTGGCGCAAGCGCTGACGCGCATGGCCGCGGCCGCCAGAACATTCAAGACCGAGTCAGTGTCGAACGCGGATCTGGCGTGGGTGGCCGTGGGCGCCGGTCAGGACTGACAGCGGATATCGCACAGCTCCAGTTCGCGCACGGCCCGAGGACTCCCAGGCCGCTTGCGTCCCGCGGCGGCGATAAATTTAGGCGTTCCCGCTCTACCGGAAATCCACTCGGCCACCGTCGTGCGCACAGCCTGCGCGGCTAACGGCGCTGGCCGGATCACGCGCGGGTGTTGCCGATGTTATGTGGAGGGATTGTTGCGCCAACGAGATTGTTGTGACGGCGCGCAGCCGCTCTTGCCCATTGTCGGAAATGGAGGCCGAGATACGTAGAACCGATCGGCCCACGAGAGACACCTACCCGGCAGATACCCATTCACGGGTCGCCGGGCGAAGAGTTGCCGCCGTTCAGGATGGAACCGAGGGGATAGTGGCGAAGGACATCAGGTGTGATGCTGGCAGTGTCGGTCCGGATCCGTTGGCCGATTCCTTGCGTGTGCGTACGCTTCACCCGACTCGCGATCCACACGGAAATATTTCCTCCGGGAGCAACAATTTACGTCCCCTGAGAGGAATATCAGAAATATCAGCACGGCCAGTCCGGTCTTCTACATGCCGTGCACAATTTTTGATTACTAACCGAGCCGTATTGTTCTCATTTCCACAGTGCGCACTGACAGGCGCCGGCGGGGGCGAGGATCACGCGGTCATGACAGCGCTGTCAACCAAAGGTCGATTCAAATGCTGGAGCAAACAAGACATACCCACATGCCGGATACCTCCACGGGACTGCATGCCAAGCGCGTGATAGATCCTCCGAGTGGTCTCGGCGATCTGCCTGATCTGCTGCTGGTAGAGCGTACCCGCGGGCGCGACACACGCGCCTTCGAGACACTCATGCGTCGTTACAACCGGCGGTTGTTCAGAATAGCCCGCAGCATCCTCAGCGAGAACGACGATGCTGAGGAAGCGGTCCGGTCCGCTCATGTGCGGGCCTTCGCCAACCTCGACCGGTACGAACCGGCGGGGAAATTCGGTGCCTGGCTTGCGCGCCTGGCATTCAACGAGGCGTTGGCGCTGCGCAAACAGTCCGGCGGCACCGCCCGCCCGGCCGAATCGAACGGCGCGGGGCGTACGTCGTCAAACGCCATCACGGCGGCCACACTCAGGCCGACCAACGGCTCGGCAGTGACGAATGGCGGCGCAGTCGCAGAGCCCGGCATTGAGCCGGTCAGCCCCGGAGCGAGTCGCGAGATGCTCGAGCATGCGATCGACGCACTCCCCGAGGTCTTCCGAACCGTTCTCGTGCTGCGCATCGTCGAGGAGCTCAGCGGGGTCGAAGTCGCCGTTTGTCTCGGGCTGAACGAGACCACCGTGCGAACCCGACTCTATCGAGCCCAGCAGCGCCTGAAGGTAGAGGTCGCACGCCGGCTGCGCGCTGAGCCGTACAACATCTTCGAGCTGACGGCCGAGCGCAACGATCGCATAGTGTCGCAGGTCTTCGCTCGACTGCACGGTCCGGCGGCGCCAGCTGCGGCCATGGCAGTGGCCGAAGCCCGATAGATGCCGGTGGCGGCGCGCGGACTGCGCGCCGCCTGATCACGGCGGACTCTCCAACAACGCGGCCTGCGTGCCGCGCGGTGGGGCGTGCAAATTCCGGGCGTGGCGCGCAAGTGCCATTTTCGATGATCCATCGGCACCCGCGGCGATAGTGGCCCTGTCGCGGCGCGTGCAGACCGGTATCATTCGCCGCCTATGAAACCTCACCTGCTGACAGCAGCGCTCGCCGCTGCTGCATTTTTGCCGGCACTCCACGCCGCCCCCGCCAAGACCTCCTTGGAGACCGTCGCCGAGCAATCGCATTTCCAGCGCACGGGCCGCTACGACGAGGTGGTTCGGCTATGCGCAGCCTACGAACATGCGTGGCCCGATGCCGTGAAGTGCACGCAGTTCGGTCAAACACCGGAAGGACGTCCCATGTACGTCCTGGCCGTTTCTCGCACCGGCGCGCTAACTCCGGCACAAGCCCACCGGCGCAATATGCCGGTCATGCTGATGCAAGGCGGCATCCACGCAGGCGAGATCGATGGCAAGGACGCTGGCCTTCTCGCTGTGCGCGAGCTTCTCGAGGATAAGGCGGCCCCGGGCGTACTGAAATCGTTCGTCCTGGTGTTCGTGCCGGTATTCAACATCGACGGCCACGAGCGATTTGGGTCCTGGAATCGCCCGAATCAGGTGGGACCCGAGCAGATGGGCTGGCGCGCTACGGCGCAGAACCTCAATCTCAACCGGGACTACATGAAGGCCGACGCTCCCGAGATGCATGCCATGCTGCGGCTCCTGGGCGCCTGGGATCCGCTCCTGTATGTGGACCTGCATGTCACCGACGGCGCCCAGTTCCAATATGAGGTGTCCAACACCCTGGAGCCGATTTACGCGGGTGACCCGGCTCTGCAGCCGGCCGGTCGCGCACTGGTCGAGGAGCTCAACGGGCGCATCGCGAAGCAGGGCTCACTGCCGCTCAACCTCAACTTCTATCCCAGCTTCCTCGCCGATGACGATCCCGCGTCCGGCTTCGCGGCGGGACCGCCGCAGCCGCGGTTCTCCAACGGCTACTGGGATCTTCACAACCGTTTCGCTCTGCTGGTGGAAACCCACTCGTGGAAGGATTATCCGACTCGCGTGCGCGTGACCCACAATATCATCGTCGCGCTGTCGCAGATGATGGCCAGCGAGGGTGCCGGGTGGCTCAAACAGCTGCATGAGGCTGACAGCCGTGCCAGCCACCTCGGCGGTCAGGAAGTGGCTGTGGATTTCGGCAACGGGCCGCATGTCACGATGATCGACTTCAAGGGATATGCCTACACCCGTGAGCCGTCGGCGGTTTCCGGCGCGCTGGTTACGCGGTACGACCCGAGCAAGCCGCAGAACTGGCACATACCGCTTCACGACGAGGTGGTAGCCAAGTCCACTGTGAAGGTTCCCACGGGGGGCTACATCGTACCGGCGGCGGATGCCGCCTGGGTGAGCGAAAAGCTGACGCTGCACGGCATCCGATTCCAGAAAATCGCTCAGGCGAAAGTCAACGCAGCGCTCGAAACCTTCCGCGCGACCAATGTGTCTTACGGCAAGGCTCCCTTTGAAGGGCACACGATGATGACTTTCGAGGGGCAGTGGCAGGCCGAGAGCCGGACGGTGCCCGCGGGGTCGCTGTTCGTGCCCATAGCCCAGCCCAACGCGCGGGTGCTGGTGGCGCTGTTGGAGCCGCAGGCACCTGACTCACTGGCTGCCTGGGGCTTCTTCAACACGGCCTTCGAGGCGAAGGAATACATGGAGCCCTATGTCGCCGAGCAGGTCGCCCGCGAGATGTTGGCGAAAGACCCCAAGGTCGCGGCGGCATTCGGGCAAAAGTTGGCCACCGACCCGCAGTTCGCGGCCAGTCCGCAGGCGCGGCTGGACTATTTCTACCAACTCTCGCCCGCATGGGACGAGCGGCTGAACCTGTATCCGGTCTATAGGGTGGCCGCGACGCCGTAGGTCCGTCGCCCCCGACGCCGCCCGCCCGGCCCGCCGACGCCACGAGCGCGGCCCGCCGACGCCGCGCGTCAGCGCGGCCACCCTGGCGCAGCCGGCAAAAGTCACGCCTTTTGCCGGCGGACTACGTGCAATGTCCGCCGGAATCGCCGCAGGCGATTCCGGCCAAATAGACCATAGCGGATCGCAACTCTCGCATGAGCATCGGCTCGAGCGTGCGCACGTAGCTGGCCGTGATGTGATTCCTGTGGCGGTAGACCAGCACGTTTCCAATGACCGGCGGGCAGCTCGAGCGGTCGCAGAAGTACTCGGTCAGGTCCAGAAATCTCACATTCTTCGGGGGATTGCGCAGCAACTCGACGGGACTGGTGGCCGCCAGCAGTTGCGATCGCGACAAGGTGCATTGCGGTGAGCTCGCGCCGTGAAGCTCGACGCACGCGGACGCATCGAATTCGAAGTCCGGATTGTCGCGCAAGGCCAGCACCCGGATGTTCCTGGCTTCGAGCGCGCGCCAGGCGTTGATATAGCCCTCGGGCACGAATTCAGTCTCTTCGTGCCGCGTGGAAGTCGTGAAGACGGCGTCCGGGCGCAATTCGATCAGCCGCTGCAGCACATTTTCGTTCCACCGGCGGCAGGAGGAGACCTCGTTGTCACTCACGCTCTCATGCAGGAAGAATGGGCAATTGCTCTTGGTGAACACCACCAGCTGCCATCCGGAGCGTCGCGCCAGGTCCGTCAGCGCCGGCAACCACTGGGCGGAATGTGATCCGCCCACGACGGCGAGTGTGAACATGCCAGTCGAACCTGTGAGCACACAGTTGCGTGGTGTCGGGTCCTCCGGAGCCGGGTCGCAGTTGGGACCGTCGAGCATCTCGCGGTCGTAGTCCACCGCCAGGGGGCCCGGAAACACGTCGGCCACGGGAAGCCCGCGCCGCTGCATGGCGGGCTCGCGTGCGTAGGCACCCGGATAGTTGCTGTTAGGCAGATCGAGGTGTCGTGGTTGAGTGTGCCGGACGTGCACGTACAGTGCGCTCCAGGCCGCCAAACCGATCGCCACAGGCGCAACACAGGCCGCGCCCAGAGCGAATCCATGGGCCACGCGCACCTGGCCGATGTTCGAAGTACGAATCGGCCGCTCGACGAATCGCGTCGTCAGCGCCGCCAGACCGATCGAACTCACAATGATCGCCGCACCCGTGAGCACGCTGATCTGGCCGGGATCGGTCATGGCGCGCACGAATATCAGCAGCGGGAAGTGCCACAGGTAGATGCAGTAAGAGATGCTGCCGAGGTATACCAGCGCTCGAGAGCCAAGCCAGCGATCTACCCCGAACGGACTCTTCGTGGATCCCGCTGTGATGACGAGCGTGGCGGCCAGAGTGGGCCACAGGGCGGCATACCCGGGGAACACACGGGAGACCTGCAGCAGGAATCCGCAACTCACGATGGCGGCCACACCCACCCAGCCGGCAACGATCCGCACTGGCAACGACAAGCGCAGATGCGGCAGGACCAGCGCCAGGAGGGTGCCGATGCTGAACTCCCACATCCGTGTGAAGGTGTTGAAATACGCGAACGGCTGATTGTGGCGCGTGAGATAGATCGAGTAAGCCAGCGAGGCGGTGAACACGACCGCCAGCAGGCCATACACCACGAGGCGCAGGGGCAGTTTGCCGCGTTTCGCCAGCAGGCCCGCTCCCGCGAACAGCAAGGGCCACAGCACGTACATCTGCCCTTGCACGGAAAGGGCCCAGTAGTGCTGCAGCGGACTCACGGCCGAATGCTGCGCGAGGTAGTCCACCGACTGGAACGCCAGCAACCAGTTCTCCAAATACAGCATCGCTGCGCCTGTCTGCGCGATGGTGTCCTTCCAGTGCGACTTCGGCATGAGGAACAGCGAAGCGAGGATGACGGTCAGCAATACCAACATCGAGCCCGGCAGCAGTCGCTTGAGCAGGCGAGCCCAGAAACGCGCGAACTGAATCTGACCCGTGCGCTCGAGCTGGCCCAGCAGGGTGGTGGTGATCAGGAAGCTCGACACCACGAAGAACACATCGACACCGCCGGAAACGCGGCCGACCCAGACGTGAAAGACCGCGACCAGGATGGCCGCGATGGCACGCAAACCTTCGATCTCGGTGCGTAACGCCGGCTCTTTGGCGGCCGGTGACGGCTTGGCGAACAAACGAATCCCTCTTTTTGAACGGGGTGTTGGGCGAGGCGTCCATGGTATCCGCCATGACCTCGCCGTGCCTGACAGGTTGCTGTCATTAAGTCAAAAGGGAGCGCGAAAGTGGTGGCTTTTGCAACCTATCAACACCGGAACGCACCCTCTCCTCGCGTGAATGTGAGCTCGCTCACATTCGCAGTCCGAAGCATTGGCAGGCCTGTGTAACTCCCGCCAGTCGCCGCGAAACGTGAGATTGCCGCACTCGCGTCCTGACAAATCCCGGTAGATTGGTGCGGATGAATGCACAAATAATGAATCGACGTCTCGAAGACCCAAAGACCGAACACGAACGCGTGGCCATGAGCAAGGAGGCGTTCAAGCGCGACTTCCTCAATCATCTGTTCTGTGTACAGGGCAAGATTCCCGCGCTGGCCACCCGCCACGACTACTACATGGCGCTCGCGTACACGGTGCGCGACCGCATGTTGCACCGGTGGATCAGCACAGCGGAGGCCTACACGAAGCACGGCTCGCGCACGGTCGCCTATCTGTCGGCGGAATTCCTGATGGGACCTCATCTGGGCAACAACCTGCTCAATCTGGGAATTACCGAGGAGGTGCGCCAGGCCGTGGGCGAGCTCGGCCTGAACATGGATGAGCTGCTGGAATGCGAAGAAGAGCCGGGACTGGGCAACGGCGGACTCGGGCGGCTGGCGGCGTGCTTTCTGGATTCGCTGGCCACGCTGGAAATCCCCTCGCTGGGCTATGGCATCCGCTATGAGTTCGGCATTTTCCAACAGGACATCGCCGACGGCTGGCAGATGGAGAAGACTGACAAGTGGCTGCGCTTCGGCAACGCGTGGGAGCTGCCGCGTCCCGAGTGGGCAGTGGAGGTGAAACTCGGGGGCACCACGGAAAAATATACCGATCACACCGGACGGCTGCGGGTTCGCTGGATACCGAACCGGATCGTGAACGGAGTTCCCTATGACACGCCGATCCTCGGCTATCGCGTCAACACCGCCAACACGCTGCGGCTATGGCGCGCTGAAGCTCCGGAGTCCTTCGATTTCGCGATCTTCAATCGCGGCGATTACTACGGAGCGGTGAATCAGAAAGTCGTTTCGGAGAATCTCAGCAAGGTGCTGTATCCGAACGACGAGGCCATCCAGGGCAAGGAGCTGCGCCTGGAGCAGCAGTACTTCTTCGTCTGCTGCTCCCTGCAGGACATGCTGCGCATCCTGCGCGTGCAGCAGATTCCACTCGCGCGCTTTCACGAGAAGTTCGCGGTCCAGCTCAATGACACCCACCCTTCCATCGCGGTCGCGGAGCTGATGCGCCTGCTGGTGGATGAAAACGCCCTGGACTGGGACACCGCCTGGTCCATCACGGTCAGGACTTTTGCCTATACGAACCACACGCTGCTGCCCGAGGCACTCGAGCGATGGCCCATTGCCGTATTCGCCAAGGTGTTGCCCCGTCATCTGGAGATCATCTTCGAGATCAACGCCCGCTTCCTCGATGCCATGCGTATCCGCTATTTCGGCGACGAAGCGCGAATCGCGCGCCTCTCATTGATCGACGAGAGCGGCGAGCGGTATGTGCGCATGGCTCATCTGGCGTGTCTGGGCAGCCACGCGATCAACGGGGTCGCCGACCTGCATACGCAGCTTTTGAAGCAGGACGTGCTCAAGGATTTCGCGGAACTGTGGCCGGAGAAGTTCAGCAACAAGACCAACGGCGTGACACCGCGTAGATTCCTGACCTTGAGCAATCCACGACTGTCCGAGCTGATCTGCGACGCCATCGGCGACGGGTGGATCAAGGACCTGTCGCAGTTGTCGGATCTGGAGAAATTTGCCGACGACGCCGCCTTCCAGCGCGACTGGCAAAACATCAAGCGCCTGAACAAGGTGCACCTGGCCGCGCTCGCACTGCAGCGCACGGGCGTGGTGGTCGATCCCAACTCGCTGTTCGACGTCCAGGTCAAGCGCATCCATGAATACAAGCGCCAACATCTGAACGTCCTGCACATCATCGCGCTGTATCACCGGCTGAAGAGTGATTCGAGATTCGACCTGCAGCCGCGCACCTTCATCTTCGGCGGCAAGGCGGCGCCCGGCTACCACATCGCCAAACTGATCATCAAACTGATCAACTCGGTAGGTGATGTCATCAACCGCGATCCGCACATCCGCGAGCGCATCAAGGTGGTGTTCCTGCCGAACTTCAATGTGACCAACGGCCAGCGCGTCTATCCGGCGGCGGATCTTTCCGAGCAGATCTCCACGGCCGGCAAGGAGGCCTCGGGCACCGGCAATATGAAGTTCTGCATGAACGGCGCCCTGACGATCGGTACCCAGGATGGCGCCAACATCGAGATCTGCGGCGAGGTGGGCGCCGCGAATTGCTTCATGTTCGGCCTGACGGCGAGCGAGGTCGCGGCGCTGCGCAGCAGTGGCTATCGCCCCGGCTCATTCTATGAGAGCAACGCCGAGCTGCGTGGGGCGATCGATCTCATCCGCGACGGCTTTTTCTCTCGCGGCGACACCACGCTGTTCAAGCCGATCGTGGACAGTCTGCTCGGCTGGGACCCCTACCTGCTGCTGGCCGACTTCCAACCCTACCTGGACTGCCAGGCACGGGTCAGCCAGGCGTATGAAAACGCCGGCCACTGGAGCCGGATGTCCATCCTGAATGTCGCGCGCTCGGGCCTGTTCTCTTCCGACCGAACCATTGCGCAGTATGCGCAGGACATCTGGAGAGTGCCGCGAGTGCCCATTCGCCTGCTATCCGCAAAGGATGTGACGGCAGGCCGGGAGCAATAGCTATCGCTGCAGGTAGCTTTTCAGCAGTCTGGCGGGCTCGCCGGCGGCGATCGCCTCGGCCAGCCAGCTGTTGAGGCTCCTTTGCCACTCGGCATCGCGGGGCAGGAAGATCGCCTTCTGCGCATGGGTCAGCAGCGCTGCAAACGGCCGGCATAGCTCGTGATGCCGGCGGGTCTGCAGCTCCACCTCCACATCGTCGGTCACCATGACATCGGCGCGGCCGGCGACGATCTCATCGAATATGGCGCGATTGTCCGGAAACACCACGACCTGTGCCTGATGCAGGTTCGCACGGACATACTGCTCGTTCGTGCCGCCGGGATTGACGATCACCCGCACCGGGCTGCGGTCGATCGCCCGGAGGTCGCCGAACTTCGCCACATCCGTGCAGCGCGCAATGGCTGTCTTACCCCCTGAAGCATAGGGCAGCGAGAACGCCCCCTGAGCTTCACGGCTGGGGGTAATGGTCACTCCGGAGAAGACCAGGTCGAACTCGTCTCGCTGCAGATCATCGAGCAATCCGGACCAGGAGGTACGGACGAACACCGGCCGCGCATGCAGCTTCTGCGCGAGCTCTTCGGCCAACTCGATGTCCGCGCCGCTGACTGATCCGTTCGCCTCCACACTGAAAGGTGCGTAGTCGCCCGTAGTCCCTACGCGCAGGACACCCGTGGCTGCAATTCTCTGCAGGACGGGCACCGGCGTGCGCCGGATCTGCGCCAGTTGCGCCAGTAATTCACGGCGGCCCTCCCCGGACCATCCGTCACTGTGCAGAGCCTGCTCGGCCAGCGCGTCATAGCGAGTGGCGAAATCCGGCTGCTGCAATTCCGGGGCGGCCACGTAGATGGCCTGCAGCAGCGCGATCGTCAGGCCATCCAGGCGCGGGCGCAGCTCGGCCAGCGTGGTGGCCGGACCTTGATCCGCGAAGCCGTTCGCCTGCCATTGCGCATGCAGCCGCCCCTGGACCTCCCGGGCGAGGCGGGCCTGCAACTCGAACAGCCGCCCGATGGCCGCACCCGCCAGGCCCATTGGTGCGGCCAGGTCCTTGGCTCGCTGAATAACGGCCGATTCCCTGGGTGGGTCGTAGATGGGGGCGTGCGTCTTCCACTTAACCGCGGCCACCGCGGGCATCACGGCCAGCCTTGCGTCGGCCAGCTCGAAAACCCGGCCGACGGCTGAGGCCGGGGTGGCGAGCGGGACGGGTGTTTCCGCATGACTCTGCGGCGGGCCGGCCTCGCGCGTAGCGGAGGAGCTACTGCTATGAACCGCGGCAACGGCACCCGGACCGCTCATCAAGAACCCGCTGCACGCCCATGCCACGGCCCAGGCTGTGACGCGCGCCATATGCTTCAGACTCATCTTCGACCAACTCCTTGCGAGAACGTGCCGTTATTACACAAATGGGCGCCTCTATCCAACCGTGCCCGCGCCCGTTACTCTGGCCTCGCATCTGGTAATCGCTCAACGTACACGGAAGCTTCAGGATGGGCCTTCTGATTGACGGTGAATGGCGCACGGATCCGCCTCGCACTTACGGCTCCGGGGAGTTCGTGCGGCCGCCGACTACGTTTCGCGGACACCTCAGCTCGGCGGAACGCGCGGAGTTCCCTGCGCTACCCGGTCGCTATCACCTGTATGTATCGCGCGCGTGCCCCTGGTGCCACCGAACTATGATCGCGCGCGTGGCGAAGCGGCTCGAAAACATCGTCTCCATCAGCTACGTCGAGCCGATGATGCTCGAGAGCGGCTGGACGTTCGCCCACCCCGATCCGCTGACCGGCGCGCGCCACATCCACGAGCTCTACACGCAGGCGGACCCACTTTACAGCGGGCGCGCGACCGTGCCGGTGCTATGGGACAAAGAAGCGCACACCATCGTCAGCAATGAGTCCGCTGACATCATCCGGATGTTGAATCGCGAGTTCGATGACATCACACATGAGCTCACCGATTACTGCCCGAGCTTTCTACTGCAGGAAATCGACGAGATCAATGCGCGCGTCTACGAGACAGTCAACAACGGGGTGTATCGCGCTGGGTTCGCTACTGCGCAATCGGCGTATGTCCACGCGGTGCGGGTCCTGTTTGAGTCATTGGACTGGCTGGAAGAACTGCTGCAGAAGCGACGCTATCTGCTCGGCGATCTGCTGACCGAGGCGGACTGGCGGCTCTTCCCAACGCTCATACGCTTCGATGCTGTTTATTACGGTCACTTCAGGTGCAACCTGCGACATGTGTACGAGTATCCAGCCCTGTGGGGATATACCCGTGAGTTTTACCAGTTACCGGGAATTGCCTCGACGGTCTCCATTGACGAGTACAAGGTCCACTACTACGGCAGTCATCGAACGCTGAACCCTACGGGTATCATCCCTGTGGGCCCCCTCCTCGACCTGGAGGCGCCGCACGGCCGTGGCCCCTGACCGCATTTGCGCTATGCTGTGGAAAACGGCTACCTGGGGAGGGAGGAATCATGGGCCTGCTCGATAGTTTGACGAATGCATTGGGAGGTGCTCAAGGCAGCAGCGGTCCTTCCGGTCAGGTGCTCTCGCAGGTTCTGGCAATGTTGCAGAATCACCCGGGCGGCTTGGGAGGTCTGCTGCAATCGTTTCAGCAAGGGGGGCTGGGCCATCTGGTCGAGTCCTGGGTCGGCACCGGCCAAAATCTTCCTGTCAGTGCGGATCAGCTGCGCAATGTACTGGGCAGTGACTGGATCGGCCGGATCACTCAGGCCACCGGTCTGTCACAGGCCCAGGTGGAACAACATCTGTCGACTGTGTTGCCGCAGCTCATCGACCACCTGACTCCGAACGGTAAGCTTCCGCAGGGGGATCTGGGGGGACTGCTTGCCAACGCGGCGCAACGTTTGCTACACGGCTAGCCGTCGCTAATCCACGAGTGGAGGACTTCATGAATAAGCACAAGTTGGGCACGGTATTCAGGGGGGCACTGTTGAGTGCCGTTATTTCGGCCTTGCCGGTCTATGGCTTCGCGGCGGCGCCGGCGGGCGCTGCGCCTCTTCCCACTTGCAAGGACGGTACGACCGCGACGCATGCGGGCAAGGGTGCGTGCAGCCATCACGGCGGTGTTGATAAGTCCGCCTCGGCGAGCGGCGGTGCTGCGACCGCTGGCGGCTCGGGCAACACGGCTCCCGCACCGGCGACACCGGCGACACCGGCGACACCGGCGGCCTCCGCTGCGGCACCGGCCCCGCCACCTGCGGCGGCTCCGGCACCGGTGCCCAAAGCCCCGAGCCCGGCTGCGGCGCCTGGCGGGGGACCCGGCATGGTCTGGGTCAACAGTGCCACCAAGGTCTATCACTGTCAGTCCGACCGTTGGTATGGCAAGACGAAGAAGGGCCAATACATGAGCGAAGCCGATGCAAGGCCCAGGGAAACCGACCG
>Ga0070735_10002025_pt1 | contig 18720 bp, 19 predicted proteins | sample Coa_R1_FD_66443 | JGI IMG/M metagenome (GOLD analysis project Ga0070735, IMG submission 66443) | Surface soil microbial communities from Centralia Pennsylvania, which are recovering from an underground coalmine fire - Coalmine... | ecosystem: Environmental > Terrestrial > Soil > Unclassified ... | reverse complement strand
CGGCACCATCGCCTTGTAGCGATCGTTGCGGATACCCATCTCGACGCGCTTGCCGAAGTCGATGCCCTCGAGGTTCTCAAGGAACCCATGGACGAAGTGCTGGCGCGACTGCTCGCCATCGGTGACGATATCGAGGCCGGCATCTTCCTGTTGCTTCAGCGCCAACAGCGTTGCGTCACGCTTTGCCGTGGCGAGTTCGTCGCCTGACAGCTTCCAGGGCGCCCACAGCATGTTCGGTTCGGCGAGCCAGGCAGGCTTTGGCAGGCTGCCGGCGATACTGGTTGCAAACATGCGCCCCTCCCGTTGCGTTGCGGCATGGGTAGGCGCCACCACGCAAGTTTTGCAAGCTCTGCGGCAATCGCTTTCGTCACAGCGTCCCAATCGCCTGGCGTGGGCTGCCGGAACAGGCGGAGCGAGCTGTACCAGGGCGAATCGGACCGGCCCAGCAGCCATCGCCAGTCTGGAGCATAAGGCAGCATCACCCAGGCCGGCTTGCCCAATGCACCGGCAACATGCGCAACCGCCGTGTCCACCGTGATCACGAGGTCCAACGCCGCAACCAGCGACGCAGTAGCGGCAAAATCGCCCAGCGGCACCGATACAAGTGGTAGTTCCGCCGCCCGCGGCCCGACCTGTAGACTGACGAAACTGATGCCCGGAATGGCGATCACAGGCCGCAGCGCGTCGGCTGGCATCGATCGGCGGCGATCATTTGAGTGTGCCGGGTTGCCCGCCCATGCCAGCCCGACCTTCAACCCATCCGGCAGGCGGGCGTCGCAGGCAGGAGCGTGAAGGTAGCCGTCGGCCGATGGGATCGTATCCAGACGCGTGCCGAATACGCGCGGCAAGCTCATCTGATCGATCCAGCAGTCATATGCCGGGAGCGCCGCATCCTTCGATACGACGTCCACACCGGGCAGTTGTGCAAGGAGCGGGGCCACTGGTCGCTCGCAGGCAAGCACGACATGGCCGCCAATGCGCGGCAGATAGCGGGCAAACTGTATCGTGTCGCCAAAACCCTGTTCCGCATGCACGAGGATCGTGCGGCCCGCCGGGTCGCTGCCGTCCCACTGCGGCCCGGGAAGGTCGATGAAGTCATGCCGATACCGGTCGTGCCGCTTACGCCATTCATATTTGCTGAAGCCGAGCGCGAAGTCGCCCGCCAGTAGCGCTGCGACCGCCTCGTTCCACTGCGCCTTGGCAAAGTCGGGCTTCAGACGGATCGCCGCATCGCACGCGGCAATTGCCGCCTCGAGCCGACCGAGCGATGTCAGAATGAAGCCGTGGCTCGCATGCGCCTCGGCGAGGTCAGGCGCCAGTTGCAGTGCCTTGCGGCAGTGCCATTCGGCTCGCTCCAGCCGATCGGTATCGGCGTAGGCATTGCCAAGATTAAGCCACGCCGCCGCATTGCCGGAATCGCGCGAAATCGCCTGTTCCAGGGCAGGGACAGCGCGTTCTGCATCGCCGAGCGCATTCAGCGCAGTGCCTCGCAGGAAGGCTGCCTCGGGATGGTCGGGTAACGCGGTCAGCAACTTGTCCGCGATCGGTAACGCCTCGTCAGGCCGGCCGTCTGCCAGCAGCGCACGCGCGAGGTACACCAAGGTGGCAGTGTGCCCCAACCGCATCTCAGCCGCCGCGCGGAGGCGTGGTACTGCCTCGCCTGCTCGGCCCGTCTCCAGCAACAACAGACCATACAGATAGAGTGCCTGACCATTACCAGGTTCTGAGGCGATAATCGCGCGATACAGTGCCTCGGCGGCCGAGTGCCGGCCAGCACGCTGATGCGCGATCGCGGTCAGTAACGCGTCAGTGGCGACCAACCGGGGATTACGCAGCGTGCTGCGAATATGGCGCCATTGACAGCCGTTCGACCGGCCCGTGGTTCGCCGCTTCGTGGCCCGACTCACTGGCGGCCGCGCGGAAGTATTCCAGCACATACACCCTTACCGCGCTGGTCCGCCCACCCCGGTGTCCGATCGATTCGATGTGGCGCACCAGCTGATTAATATCCTGGCGTTCGCGCCGGCAGATCTCCTTCAGCGCGTCCCAAAGCTCCGGCTCCAGGCGCATGCTGGTGCGGCCACGCCCTGCCACCACGTTGCGATTGATCAACCGACTCACGGCTGCCCCCTGTGCTTTCCTGGGGACAGTTCAACACACGCATACTAAGAAATGGTTTGTGACCGTTCAGAGTGGCAATGGGCCGTCCTTCAGCCGTTCCATCGAGAAGCGGCTCGTCACGTTCCGCAACGGCACTGCCGCGATCAGCTTGCGGTAGAAATTGTCGTAAGCGGCGATGTCCGGCACCACGACATGCATCAGGTAGTCCACGTCGCCGCTCATCCGCCAGGCGTCGACGATTTCCGGCATGCCCTCCACGACCTCGGCGAAGCGTTTCAGCCAGTCCCCGGAGTGATCGGCGGTCTCAACCTCGACGAACACCGAAACCGGCAATCCGACCTTGGCCGGATCGATCATCGCCACTCGGCCACGGATCACCCCCTCCTGCTCCATCCGCCGGATGCGCTTCCAGCAGGGCGTGGCGGTCAGTCCCACCTTGGAGGCGATGTCCGCCAACGACAGCGAGGCATCCGAGGCCAGCAGCCGCAGGATGTCGCGATCGAGCTTGTCGAGTTGCTTATCGTCGGCCATGGGAGACGGTCCCTATCCTTTCGGGGCGATCCATAGCACATATTTTCTCTAGAACCGCAATGTGACGGGGCCGACAGAAATTTCTTGCTCATCCGGCAGTGCTTTCCGACGAAAAACCGGCATCTGGGCGACGATTCAACGCAAAGCTCGCAAAACCGACACCCATCAGCATCCCAGGCGACGGGTCGAACTCACCCAGTGTCGGGGACGAACTCCCATTACAATGTTGTCTGGTCTACGGAAGGCGTCAGCTCCAATCAGGGGGCAAGTTGTACTGCCGCTGCAACCCGACAGTACTGCACGCCCCCGCAATAAACAAAGTTGTGCCCGAGTTATGACTGGCCCTTTGTCTCCTCTGGCGTGCGAAGTGTCAAAGACAGCGCATGCATCCCCCCGGTGAACTCCGCCTCCAGCACCGCATGCACCGCGCGCGACCGGGCAACCCGATTCATTCCCTGGAATGCCTCCGATACCACCACCACATTGTAGTGGGTCTGCCCGCCCTCGCGCGCCCCGGCATGGCCGGCGTGCCGTGCGCTATCGTCCTCCACGCGCAGCAGCGTTGGCGAAAATGCTGCGGTGAGTACCGCTTCAAGCCTTGCGGCGCGCGTCTGTGTTTCCGACATATGACCCATCCTCCAACAGCACCGAACACCAGTTGCCAAGCGCCCGACAAGCCGCTCATAACGGCACCATGAGCCGACATGCGTCCCGAGCCAGGGCCTACGCCCCAGACCCCGCAGCCCCGATGGGCCGCGGCTGCGACATACCCGGCTGCGAGAACGCCGGCGAATACCGCGCCCCCAAATCCAGGCGGAGCCTGAACGACTACTACTGGTTCTGCCTCGAGCACGTGCGCGCCTACAACTCAACCTGGGACTACTACAAGGGCATGTCGCCCGGCGAGATCGAGGCCCAGCTTCGCGCCGACACCGCCTGGCAGCGCCCATCCTGGCCACTTGGGCGCCTTGGCCGCACCGCCGCCTGGGATGAGGAGCTACTGCGCGACCCGCTGCACCTGCTCGCCGCCGGCCGGGTCAAGCGCGGCCCTGCCAAGACGCAACACGACATGCCGCCGGAGCTGCGCGAACCGTTGGCGACGCTCGGCCTGTCCTGGCCAACGACGCTGGAAGCCGTGAAGACCCGCTACAAGGAGCTGGCCAAGCGTCACCACCCCGACGCGAACGGGGGCGACCGTGCAGCCGAGGAACGCCTTAAGGTGATCAACCTTGCTTACGCGGCGCTTCGATCGCGGCTTGTGCCCGCCCCCGCGCCAGCTGCCGCCGCGGCCGGTTAGTCCTGCCGCTCTTGCGCCGCAGCAATCCGGGGTTAGACTTTTCTCCGCTCAAACAGGAACCGCCCATCAGATGAACAAGATTGCCGCCCTGGCCGAAATGCGCCCGACCTCCGCGATCGACCTGCCCGACACGAAGGTCTCGGCGCGCGAGGCGTTCGAAATTGATACCGACATGCAAGTGCCGGCATTTTCGGTGCGCACCGAGCACGTGCCTGACATCGATAGCGCCTACAAGTTCGATCGTGAGACGACGCTCGCGATCCTTGCCGGCTTCGCCTTCAACCGCCGCTGCATGATCCAGGGCTACCACGGCACCGGGAAATCCACGCATATCGAGCAGGTCGCCGCGCGACTCAACTGGCCCTGCATCCGCGTCAACCTCGACAGCCACATCAGCCGCATCGACCTGATCGGCAAGGATGCGATCGTGCTGAAGGACGGCAAGCAGATCACGGAATTCCGTGAAGGCATTCTGCCGTGGGCGCTGCAGCATGCCTGTGCGCTGGTATTCGATGAGTACGACGCCGGCCGCCCGGACGTGATGTTCGTGATCCAGCGCGTGCTGGAAGTCGAGGGCAAGCTGACGCTGCTGGACCAGAACCGCGTGATCCGCCCCCATCCGTCGTTCCGCCTATTCTCCACCGCGAACACGGTGGGCCTTGGCGATACCACCGGCCTCTATCACGGCACGCAGCAGATCAACCAAGGGCAGATGGACCGCTGGAACATCGTCGCCACACTGAACTATCTGCCGCACGCGATGGAGACCTCGATCGTGCTGGCGAAGCTTGGCGCCGACACCAAGGATGCGACGATGAAGAAGCGCATCGAGGCGATGGTCGCGCTCGCCGACCTGACCCGTGCCGGCTTCATCAACGGCGACATCTCGACGGTGATGTCGCCGCGCACCGTGATCACCTGGGCTGAGAACGCTCGTATTTTCGGCGACGTGGGCTTTGCATTCCGCGTCACGTTCCTGAACAAGTGCGACGAAGCCGAGCGCTCGACGGTGGGCGAATACTACCAGCGCTGCTTCAACGAAGAGATCCCGACGGGTGGCTTCACCACCCGCAAATTCAACTAAGGACTGAGCGCCGCCCCGACACTTCCCCGCCCTTTACGGCTTTGAACCGCGTAGCGGGCCAAGGCCAGAGGTTGGGGGTTGGGGAGGGGAGCCGCGGAACCAACTGAATGAGCGCCACCAACAAAGACAATACCCGCGCCGAAGAGTTCAAACGCGCCACCGCCGGCGTGTTGCGTGCGATCGCCGAGGTACCGGACGTCCAAGTCGCCTTCCAGCCCGGCCCTTCCGGCCTCTCCGGCAAGCGTGCCCGGCTGCCTTTGCCAACCCGCGCCCTGCCCCCCCAGGAAATGGCCCGCCTTCGCGGCGCCAGCGACGCGCTCGCCCTTCGCCTCCGCCACCACGACGATGCGGTGCACGCGTCCCGGATGCCCGCGCGCCGCGAAGCGAAGGATGTGTACGACGCCCTGGAACAGGTCCGTGTCGAAGTCGTTGGCGCTCGCCACATGGCTGGCGTCGCCGCCAACCTGCAATCCAAGCTTGCAGAAGAATGCGAAGCCGAAGGCTACGACCGCATGACCCGCAAGGATCAGCTCCCGATCCAGGCGGCTCTCTCCCTGCTTGCCCGCGAGCAGATGTCTGGTGAAAAATCTCCGCCCGCCGCGCAACGCATCCTCGACCTCTGGCGTGACACACTCGGCGACAACGCCGAAACCGCCCTCGCCGAGATGAATGCTGCGCAGGACGATCAGACCGCCTATGCCCGAGCTGCCCGCAAGCTTCTTGCTGCGCTCGACCTGGCGGAAGCAGAAAGCGACGCCGAACCCGAAGACAACACCGATGAAGGCGAGGAAGGCGGCGAGCAGTCTGGCCAGCAGGATGAACAGCAGGACGGCTCCGGCCAGAGCGAAGCCGAGCAGGACAGCATGCTCGGTGCCAACCCCGAGGAAATGGAAGGCGACGCAGCCGACGACGAAGGCACCGAGTCCGACGAGGAAGCAGCCATTGCGGAGGGCGACGACCGCCCCGGCGGCCCGCAGCCGCGCCGCGAGCGCCCAAATCCCGACAACGAAGCCATCTACCGTGCCTACACGCGTCTATACGATGAGGAAATAGACGCGGAAGAGCTCTGCGATCCCGATGAACTCACCCGGCTGCGCCAGCAACTGGATCAGCAACTGCAGCATCTGCAAGGCGTGATCTCCAAGCTCGCCAACCGCTTGCAGCGCCGATTGCTCGCACAACAGACCCGCGCCTGGGAGTTCGACCTGGACGAGGGGCTGCTGGACGCGGGACGCCTGTCGCGCGTGGTGGTCAACCCGCTCCAGGCGCTCTCCTACAAGCGCGAGCTCGACATGGAGTTCCGCGACACGGTGGTGACGTTGCTGATCGACAACTCGGGCTCCATGCGCGGCCGCCCGATCACTGTCGCTGCGATGTGCGGCGACATCCTGGCGCGCACGCTGGAACGCTGCGCGGTGAAGGTGGAGGTCCTCGGCTTCACTACGCGCGCCTGGAAAGGTGGCCAGAGCCGCGAGAAATGGGTACAGGAAGGCAAGCCCCGCAATCCGGGCCGGCTGAACGACCTGCGACACATCGTCTACAAGGCCGCCGATGCGCCCTGGCGTCGCGCCCGCAAGAACCTCGGCCTGATGCTGCGCGAGGGCCTGCTGAAGGAGAACATCGATGGCGAAGCCCTGCTCTGGGCCTATCGCCGATTGCTGGTGCGCGCCGAGCATCGCCGCATCCTGATGGTGATCAGCGACGGCGCACCGGTCGATGATTCGACGCTGTCGGTGAACCCAGGCAACTATCTGGAGAAGCACCTGCGCGAAGTCATCCGCGACATCGAAGGGCGCGACCAAGTGGAGCTGATCGCCATCGGCATTGGCCATGACGTGACCCGCTACTACCGCCGTGCGGTCACCATCGTGGATGCCGAAGAGTTGGGCGGCACGATGATGAAGAAGCTCACCGAACTCTTCGACGAAGACATGGACGCCGCGTGGGCTCGGGCAGCAGGGGAACGCGCGGCGATTGTGGTGTAGCGCCTAATCCAGCAACCAGGGTGCAGCAGACGCCTGTGCGATCTGCCGCACCTGGTTGAGCAGCCCAGGCCCAACGGGCACGCCATCGCGCATCCGATTGTCGGCATTCTTCCACTGGGGATCGCCCGCGACCATCACCGGTTGCGCCGGGTCCATCGGCTTCGTGGCACGCAGGTCGCCACAGAACTGCGCAACATCGGCCTGGAACTCCTCCGACGTCCGGAACAACCCCGGATCGATCGCCATGAAGAAGTGCCCGATATCCATCCCTTGCGGCTTCTTGGTATGCTGCGGATCGGTAATGAGCGTGGCGCCGGACAGACATGAAGCGAGGATGTTCACCATCGCCGCCAGACCGTACCCTTTGTAGCTGGAATTCTCGGGCGACCCGCCAAGAGAGGTAAGGAAGCCGCCTTTCTCCCGCGCCTCCAGCGGGTCGTTGCTAGGCCGTCCCTCACTGTCCAGCACCCAACCGTCCGGCGTCGGTAGCCCTTCATTCGCCTTGTTGCGGATCCGACCAGCGGCCACCGTCGTCGTCGCCATATCCAGCAGGAAGGGTACGCCGTCCGAAGAGGGTGCGGCAAACGACCACGGGTCCGTCCCTAGTTTCGCCTGCTTCCCAAACGTCGGCGCCACCTGAATGCCCGAGGCAGATGTGCAGGCCATGCCGACCAGCCCCTGCTTCGCTGCCATCAGCGTGTAGTAACCGGTCGCGCCAAAATGCGCTGAGTTCTTGACCACGGCGATGGCCATTCCGGATGCCTTCGCCTTATCGATTGCCACCTGCATCGCGAAATGCGCCGGCACGTGCCCCAGCCCACCGCCGCCATCCACCAGCGCCGAGATTGCGGTCTCCTTCACGATCTTGGGCCGCGCGTCCATCTTCGCGCGCCCGGTGCGGCGCAGCCGGTCATATCCGGGAAGCATCGACATGCCGTGGCTGTCCACGCCATGCAGATCGGCCCACGATAGGATGTCGGCGGTAGGCTCTGCGTTCTCTTCCGGCATGCCCCAGGCAAGCAGAATGGCTTTGATCTGTGCGCGATGCGTTGCGTAAGGGGCAGGCATGTTCGTCTCCTCCGTGGGTAGCGACAACCTTGCGCGGCCACGCTGTTCCGGCAAGTGTGCCCTGCGGAGGTATCCAAATGGCAGACAGTGCAGAACTCCTGCGAGCACGCTTCGGCATCGACCTGCCCGACGTCGAGGTGCCGCCGGAAATCGCCCACCTCCTCGATAGACGAGTCACCCGCCGGTATACTGAGCAGCCGGTCACCGACGCGCTGCTTGATGCGCTCCTTGCCGCCGCTCAATCCGCACCGACCAAGTCTGACCTCCAGCAGTATTCCGTCGTGGTCATGCGCGACCGCGCGCGTATCAAGCAGATCGCCGACTGGATCGGCACCATGGACTGGATCGCTACTGCGCCAGTGTTCCTGGTGTGGTGCGGTGACATGCGCCGGAACCAGCGCCTGTGCGAGCAGCATGGCATGCCGCATGCCAACAACAATCTCGACACCTTTCTCAACACCGCGGTCGATTGCACGCTCGCCATGGGCCAGTTCATCGCCGCGGCCGAGGCGATCGGCCTCGGCACGTGTCCCATCAGCTATGTCCGCAGCCATATCGAGCGCGTCACGCCCCTGCTCTCGCTGCCTCCCGGTGTCTATCCCGTCGCCGGACTCTCGATCGGCTGGCCGGTGTTCCGCCGGCCCGTCGCCATGCGGCTACCTCCATCCGTCGTGGTTCATCGCGAACGCTACGACGACTCGAATCTCAAGGACCAAGTCGGCGCCTACGATGATCGTCGCCGTGCCCGCGAGCCGGTCGCTCCTGGCAGCCTCAAGAACAACGACGTTTATCCCCCACGCGAAGGCGTCGGCTGGAGCGAGAATGTCGCCCGCCAGCTTTCCGTGCCGGAGCGTTTCGGCTTCGCCGCCTATCTGAGGACGCGAGGGTTCGACCTTGCCTGAAGACCATGTCCGTCACGCACCGCTCATTGACCAGCAGACGCCACCTCGCCCTCGCGCGGTGCGGCCGCGCCATGCTGCCAGCCTGATCGTCTACCGCCAGGACGGCGACGACATCTCAATGCTTATGGGCATGCGCGGTGCCAAGCATCGCTTCATGCCAAACCGCCTCGTGTTCCCCGGCGGCGCAGTGGATCGCGCCGACCTTAGTGCACCCGCGGCGACCCCGCTCACCGCCCAGACCGAACATCTGTTGCGCAAGAACGCCAATGAGCGCCTCGCGCACGGCCTTGGTATCGCCGCGGCGCGCGAACTGCACGAGGAAACCGGCCTGACACTTGGCATGCCGCCACGCCTCGATGGGCTGCATCTGCTGGCACGCGCTGTCACCCCGCCGCTCAGCCCGATCCGCTTCAATGCACGCTTCTTCGTGGTCGATGCGGTGCACGTGGCCGGGAGCCTGGGTGGTGATGGCGAACTGGAGGGACTGCGCTTCTACGGGATGCAGGAAGCACTGGCGCTCGATCTGGCCATGCCGACGCGACGTGTGCTGGAACGCCTACGCCTGTGGTTGGAAATGACGCCGGAGGAACGCACCGCGCGGACCCACACGCCGGTGATGCTGCGCGATAAAGGCTGGCGAATGGAGTAGCGCGTCGCTGTCCTAAACGGCATTTGTAACCATCACGCCGCGCGCCACAGTTCCCCGTCCCGCTGGACTTTGCCCTCGACCTCGAGCTTCAGCAGATGCGCCAAGACGTTGCGCTCCGCCGCGCGGCGGAGGCGTGGGTTCACTTGCGAGTAGAGTGTATCCATCAGCGTATAGGTGCCAGCCGCGCCCTTCGCGAGGGCCCGCTCGATCGCCTGCTCGCGCATCGTACGATGCACGAGCATCTCGCGCACCAGCTTGCGAGGCTCCGGCAGTGTCGGTCCGTGGCCCGGCAAGAACACGTCGTCCGTCCGCTCCAGCAGCATACGCAGGCTCGCGAAATAATCCGCCATGTTGCCGCCTGGTGGACTGACCACGCTGGTCGACCACGACATCACATGGTCGGCGCTGAACAGCACAGCGGTGCCATCCCGCGCCGGCAGCGCGAAGCACAGATGGTCCGATGCATGCCCCGGCGTGTGGATCGCCTGCATTCCAGCAATATTGTCGCCATCACCCAACCTGATGTCAGCGCTGAAGCTTTCCAGGCCGCTGTTGCGGAAGCCCACCGTCGGCACCCCCGTGGCTGCCTGCAACGCCGGCACGGCGCCGACGTGGTCATGATGGGTATGGCTCACCAGAATCAGCGCAATCTTCGGTCCGACGGCCCGCAAGATCGCCTCGACATGCTCTGGATGTTCTTCCGGCCCCGGATCCAGCACAACGATGCCGTCGGGCGTATCAATCAGATATGTATTGGTGCCGTAATAGGTCATCGGTCCGGGATTGGCGGCAACGATCCGCGAAATACCGGGCAGCACCGGCAGGACCGCGCCGCGTTCGGGCTCGGGTTCGGTCAGGAAGGGCATTGCGTCCTCTTGGTGGCGAGCCGCTATAGTGGCAGCAGATTGCCGCCACCGCCAAATCCCGCGATTACTCAGCCCGTCAGATGCAGTGCACCGCCAGCGGTGGAAACCCGTTGAACTCCACCGACGCATAGCTCGCCGTATAGGCACCCGCACTGAGGAAATCCACGGTATCGCCGATCGCAAGATCCAGTGGGAGTTCGTAATGCGCGCGGTCGTAGATGATGTCGGTGCTGTCGCATGTCGGCCCTGCAAGCACCACGGGATCGGACGCGCCGAGATCATGTTGCGTGCGCAGAGCGTAGTGGATTGCCTCGCCCTGGGTTTCCGCCAAGCCGTTGTAGCGCCCGGCGTCCAGATAGACCCATCGCCGTCCGTGCCGCGCGATCAGCAGAACCTGCGACCGAAGGACACCGGCATCGCCCACCAGATAACGCCCGGGCTCCACCATGATCCGCGGCGCCGCGCTGCCAAATTGTGCGCTGACCGACGACAGGATCGCCTCCGCATAACTGCTGAGGGGTGGTACGGGAGCGCGATAGTGCGCCGGCAGGCCGCCGCCGACATTCAACAGCTCCAACGCAATGCCCTGTCGTGAGCAGTCGCGGAAGACGCCGGCGGCAATGCCGATCGCAACCGCCCACTGCATCGGATCAGTCTGCTGCGAGCCAACGTGGAATGACACGCCAACCGGCCTCAGCCCCAGCAACTTCGCCCTGACCAATAGCTCGCCGGCCATGCGCGCGGGACACCCGAATTTGCGCGTCAGCGGCCACTCGGCGCCACGACCATGTATGGACAACCGGCAGAATACGCGCGCGCCCGGTGTGGCGCGCGCCAACTTGTCCAGTTCTGCCGGACTGTCGAACGCAAACAGATCGAGGCCCAACGAGTGAGCCCAGCCAATGTCGCGTTCCCGCTTGATCGTGTTACCGAAACAGAAACGCTCCACCGGAATGCCCAAGGCAAGACAACGATCGATCTCTCCGGTACTCGCCAGGTCGAACCCAATGTCCAGCCTGGACAGCGCCTTGAGCACCGGAACGGCGGGATTCGCCTTTACCGCGTAGTAGATCAGCGCATCCGGCAGTGCGTCACGCAGCGTGTGGTACTGCTGCCGGATCGTCAGCAGATCCACAACCACACAAGGTGTTGGCGGTGTCTCACGCGCGAGATACGCATCGATCCGCTGCAGCGAGTCCATGGTCGCGTTCAGTGCGCGATCAGCACCGGAAGATCCGCTCCATGCAGCACACGGCGTGTGAAGCCACCGAAGATCACTTCCCGCATCCGGCTATGGCTGTAGCCACCCATCACCAGCAGGTCGACCTTCGCCGCGGCTGCAGCCTCCAGCAGCACATCGACCGCCGCCCGACCTTCCGGCCTGAGGCTTCTCACTTCGACGTGCGCATGGTGCCACGCCAGCGCATGGCGCAGCCGCTCGGACGCGGCAGCATCGGTCTCCCTTCCTTCGTCGACCGTCATGATGACGACGCGATCCGCAGCCTCAATGAATGGCATTGCCGCAGCCACCGCATCGGCAGCCTCGGGCGCATCCTTCCAGGCGATCGCAACAATCCCTGACCGAGATGTTGGCGCTACAGTGGGCGCAATCAGTACTGGCCGGCCTGTCTCCATCAGGCAGGCCTCCAGTGTATCCATCGCGGTGTCATCTCCCTCTCGCTCCCGACCCATGACAACCAAATCGGCAGCACGACCATGTGCGGCAAGCCACGTCGGCTCTTCGCCAGTCTCCATGCGCAGCTCTGCCGACGGCAGATCGGTCGCGGGATCGCTTGAGACCGGCACCTTCTGCTGCTCGCAAAAATCGCGGAACGCCGTCTCTGCTGCCTTCTGCCGTGCCGCCGCATCCCGCTCCAGCGATTCCAGCATCTGGTCGTAGCCGGCGCCACCGCTCACGTCGTTGGACGCCATCGCCGTCAGCACTGTCTGCACGTCGAGCCGCACATGCAGGAACTCCAGGTGCGCCGAGAGCAGCCTTGCCACCGCCAGCGCAGTCGCGAACACGGGCATATCGACGGCAGTCCCGGTCGCGGGGACGACAATGTACTTGATCATGGCTCGCTCCTGGTACCAGGGCGCAATGTGGCCGGACCCCGAGGCCAACGCCTTGATCTCGATCAACGCTTGCGCTCGGAAGCCCCAGTCTGCCACCCTGCTGGCGGTGTCCACCATACAGGAGACCCACCAGCATGCAGGTCGAAATCGAATACTGCGGACAATGAGGCTATGAACCACGCGCCCGTGGGGTACGGAACCTGATCGTCAATGCCCATCCCGACGCGCAGGTCACTCTGCGCAAATCCGGTGGTGGCGTGTTCGAGATCACCGTAGACGGCAGGCTCGGCTTCTCAAAGAGGGCGACCGGCCGGTTCCCGTCGGATGAGGAAGCGCTCCAAGCGCTCATCTGATATCCCCGTTCAACACGGGGAAGGACCCTAAGACAGCGTGGTGCCTGCCGCGTGACGGTGGCTCCCTCATCGAACAAATCAATGTCCCCCCGGTTGCTGCCGGCGCCAAACCGCGCCTATTTAGCAGGTGCAGCAATCAACAAAGGGATCGGATGGATCTCGGGGAAGAACTTCCGCCGAGTGCGCGTTTGCGCGCCATGGCGGCCGTGGCCATTGCGATCGCGATGGCGGTGCTCGACAGCGCGATCGCCAACATCGCCCTGCCCACGATCGCGCGCGACATGGCCTCCACACCGGCCGCGACAATATGGGTCGTCAACGCCTATCAGTTCGCCGTTACGGTCTCGCTGCTCCCACTCGCCTTCCTCGGTGACGTCTTCAGTTACAAACGTATCTACATGGTGGGCTTGGCGGTGTTCACCGTGGCCTCGCTCGGCTGCGCCCTGTCTCCCAACCTGCCGGTGCTCGTCGTCGCGCGCGTGGTGCAGGGCTTCGGCGGCGCCGGCATCATGGGTGTCAACACGGCGCTGATCCGCTTCATCTTCCCGCGCGCCCAGCTCGGACGAGGCCTGGGTTTCAACGCGCTTATCGTTGCCACCTTCTCCGCCCTCGGTCCCTCGATCGCTGCCGGCATCCTTTCGATCGCGAGTTGGCACTGGTTGTTCGCCATCAATGTGCCACTTGGCGGCATCGCCCTGTGGCTTGCATCGCGCGTCCTGCCGGTGACGCCACGCGCCAAACACCGCTTTGACGTGCTCAGCGCGCTGCTGAATGCCGCCACCTTCGGTCTGCTGATCACTGCTGTCGATGGTCTTGGCCGAAGCCGGGGCGTTATCGAGATCGGCGAGCTCGCTGCCGCCCTGATCGTCGGCACGATCTTCATCTCCCGCCAGTTCACCCTCACCGTCCCGCTGCTGCCGGTCGACCTGTTCCGCCGTCCGGTCTTTGCCCTTTCGGTTGTCACCTCGATCTGCTCGTTCATCGCGCAAACGATCGCCTATGTCGCATTGCCGTTCTACTTCCAGAACGTCAGCGGTCAGTCGCAGGTCGAGACCGGCCTGCTGATGACACCCTGGCCGGCTATCGTCGTGATCGTGGCCCCGATCGCCGGGCGTTTATCGGATCGCTATCCGGCTGGCCTGCTTGGGTCAGCCGGCCTGGGACTGATGACCGCGGGCCTGGTCTGCCTGCTGCTCATGCCAAGTCACGCCAGCTATACCGATATAGCGTGGCGCATGGCGATCAGCGGACTGGGCTTCGGTTTCTTCCAATCCCCAAACAACCGCCTTCTTGTCGGGAGCGCGCCGCGCGAGCGCAGCGGCGCCGGTTCTGGCATGCTCTCTACCGCCCGCCTCACCGGTCAGACGATTGGCAGCGCGCTGGTCGCGCTGACATTCGGGCTCGCGGGCACTGACATCGCGCACGGCACCCATCTCGCACTGGGCTTGGCGGTGCTTGCTGCCGCCACCGGCATGATTGTCAGTTCGCTACGCCTGCGCGCGGGCTAGGATTCGCAGTCGGACGAGCGCCAGTCATTTGAGTCCCCTGTCGGGTGACGTCGCGTATTCGAGTCGAGATTGCTTCGTCGCAATGCTCCTCGCAGTGACAATCGGGCGCTGCTAACCAGGCTGCTCAGCGAATCGCAATACATGGTCTGGTATCATCACGCCGTTCATCGCGCGCGACGTCCAGATGTGTGCCGCATCCGCCAGGTCTGGCGGTTCATCAAGCGATCCGCCCTTCACGCTCACGGTCGATTCTCGCGCATCGGCGTGACATAGACGCGTGCCACAAACTCCACAGAACGAACACACCAGTTCTCCGCCAGTATCAGTCTTACGGTTCCAGGTCCGCACCCGCCCGTGCGTTACGTTGAACGCATCGACGGGAACGATCACTGATATCCCGAAGGCCGAAGCCGACTGCTTCCGGCACTCTTTGCAGTGGCACACGTAGACCTGGATCGGCTCAGCGGCCACCTGATAGCGCACCGCACCGCACTGGCAGCCGCCGAGCAACATCGTCGCTCCCTGTCACGCGCCCTCAGCCGGTGCCACCCCCACATACTTGAACTGGTGCACAACGTCGTTGATCGGATATGCCGTGTCCTGCTTCACCTGGAAAACACTCACGACGTGTGAGGTAAGATCACCGTTCTCGTCGAATGTGATCGGCCCCTGCAGGGTCTCTACGTTCCCAGCCTGAATGGCATCGCGCACCGAGGCTCTATCTACCGGCTTGCCCGACTTCGCCACCGTCTCGATCGCGGCCAGCAACACCAGCGCAGCGTCATATGCCGTGATCGAATAGTCCGACGGCGGATTACCCCAACGTCCGACAAAGCGTTTCAGCCAGGATGACAACTTCGCTTCATCCAGCATATGCGGCGCAGCAATCGTGCTGTACCAGCCCTGCGCCGCGGGGAAGCCGGCGCCGGCCAGGATCGATGCCTGGTGCAGCCCATCGCCACCTGCCTTGATAATATCCGGCATGATCTCGTAGCTCTGTTTCACCAGCTTCACACCAGCCAGCGCGCTCGATCCGCAATACATCGCCTGTGCATTCAGGCTCTTCACCTTGGTAAGGATCGGCTTGTAGTCGCTCTGCAACGGATCGACCCGATCGCGCCCCAGCACCTGGATGCCGCGCTTCGCCGCCTGCGCCTGGAACGTATCGGCAATCCCTACGCCGTACGCGCCCGTATCATCGATCACGAAAACTGATTTAACCTTGAGCCGATCCGCCATGAAATTCGCCATGTTGGGACCCTGGTAGGCATCGGTCGTCACGGTACGGAAGTAGATCGCCTTCCCAGCCGGACGATATTGCGCCGCGAATTTGGGGCTGGTGAGGTCCGGACTTGTCGAACTCGGCGTCACGATCGCCAGATTGCCCTGGCTCAGCAGCGGCGCCATCGCTTTGCCACTGCCGCTCGCCATTGGCCCAATGGCACCCACACATGACGGTTCGACCACCATCTTGCGGGCATTGATCGCTGCTTGCGCCGGATCGTACTGCCCCGCCGTCGCGGTGCCATCGTCCAGGATCAAGGTGCGAATTTCATAGCCGGCAACACCACCCTTCGCATTGGCTTCCTCGATTGCCATCACGGCGCCATGCAGAATGTTGGTCGCATCTTCGGCAGCGGCACCTGTCAGCGGCAGATTGATGCCAATCGTAACGAATTTGGCCTCCGCGCGAGCAGGGCTAACAGCACCGGCAAGAGCGGATGAGCCGAGCAAGGCGAGGGTCGAGCGGCGAGTGACGCGCATTGAAACCTCCCGTTTGCATTACGGGATTTTGTAACAGCAAGCCCCATGCCAGCGCATGTAGGGGAATTGCCTGATTTGTCAGTCAGCCCCGCTCGCCGTAGCAGGGCTTCAAGCCGCAACGGCCGCCTCTATCGGAAGCCCCAGGCGGACAACCGGCAAAGGGCTATGTTGTTACCGCCGCCCAGCCGTTAGCCCCCGGCGGTCAGCGAGGCGGTGGCAGGCTCTGCTGCTGGACCGAGCCCCGAGCATCAGGCTGCGCCGGCGCCATTGGTGGCGCTCCCGGCTGGGGCGCGTAGCCCGGTGGTGGCGGAGGCGGCACTAATGCCTGCTGCATCTCACCCGACCCGTACCGCGTCAGCACATCACGCAGCGGGTCCGCGCCGGGGTTGGCCCCTTGCATGTCGATGATGATCTGCCTGGCGTCGTAGCCGCGGCCGTAATAGGCCTGATCCCAACTGATGCGCTGCCCCATCAGGCTTCCTTCGAGGGATATGCCGCCGTACAGACCGCGTGTCTGCGAGAATGCGATGATATCGGCTCCCAGCGCGCCGGTGGTCGAGCCTTGCACGCCCGCCCCGACGGTCGCGATCGCCAGCGATGCATCGGCCCCCAGCTTGAACTGGCTGTTGAGGATCGCGTTCAGTCCCTTCTCGGTCATGATCATCATGACAAACTCGGCATCCTGGATACCGATCTGCAGCCCGAAGCTGCCGCTGCCCATGCCGTAGAAGGCTGGATAGGACCAGGTCCCATTGCCCGCCCGCGCCAGCAGAACACACGCCCCGCCCTCGCCGCCGAAGAAGAATCCAGCCTTGAAGACACGCGGACAAATCAACACTGCCCGCGCATGCAGCAATGCCTTGCGCGGCTCGTCCGACATGCTGCTCATCTCCTGAAGAGCGAGCGTAGAACGGTCCACCAGTGTCTGTTGATCGCTCTGCGCATGCGCGGAATGCGGCGATAGCAACAGCAGAGCACCGAGGGCGGTTGCGGCAAAAAGGGTGCGAAACATAATCCTCTCCTCGATTTCGGACGCCACCGCGCTCGATTCGGGTGCCCCCCATCTGATCGCACCGCTTCGCGGCGGGATTGTGATCTCCCGGTCAGCCCCGGCTCTTCAATATCCGGGTAACTCATTGACACAAACGACTCGCCATCCTTCGGGCAACCGCTCGATTCGCGTCAAGGACAGGTTCTGCACAGAAAGGTGAAGAGCGTTATCGGGACCAATACGCAGGCAATGGGCCACCGCCGCCCGAATCGCGCCCCCATGGCTGACGGCAACAACGTCCTCGTCGGGATGGTTGGCTGCAAGCTCCTCGAGCGCAGCGCCGACGCGCTGGATTACCTCGGCCAATGTCTCGCCACCGGGCGGCCGTTCGTGGCCGGCAAGCGGCCAGAAGGCGTGCTTCGGCAGGTTCAGGCGCGCCGGCAGTTCGGCATGCGGCAGGCCCTGCCACTCGCCCAGGCTCTGCTCGATCAGCCCCGGCTCAACCTGCGGTTCGACGCGAGGGTACCCAGCCGCGAAGATTGCCTCCGCCGTGCGGCGCGTGCGGGATAGCGGCGTAACCTTCCACGCCGCGGGCCGCGGCAACCGCGCCGCCAAGGCGCGATACATGGGAGCCTGCTCCAGCAGGCTGGTCTCGCAGAGCGGCACGTCCATCACGCCGTACAGCATCGCCCGGGCATTCTCATCGACGATCGCATGGCGGATCAGCCAGAAGCGGGTTTCAGACATGGGTCAACGCACTCCCGAACGTCATTCGCCAATACTGATCAACGCACCGCGCAACCGCGCCTGGCGAAACTGGCGGGCGAACAACACGGCCGCCGCGGCCAGCCACACCGCGTTCAGTCCAAAGGCCGCTGCCAAATGGTACCATGGTACGACACCGTTCAGAACGATTGCACGCATACCCTCGAAGACGTGGGCGGAAGGAAGTGCCAGCGCGACAGGTTGCATGGCGCGGGGCAGGACCGAAACCGGGTAGAACACTGCGGAAAATGGCGTCAGGCCAAACAGCACCGACCACGCCAGTGCCTCGGCGCCCGCCCCGTGCCGCAGGATCAGCGAAACCACGCCAAGTGCCACTGCCCACCCCATGATCATGAGGTTCATGAAGAACAGCACCAGAATGGGGCCCAGCGAGAACAGGTTATACGCATAAAGCAGCCAGGCCACGCCGATAGCGGGGATGATACCGGCCAGCATGCGGATCATCGACATAACGATCATGGCGGCGACCAGCTCCCAAGGCCGCATCGGACTGACGAAGATATGCCCAAGATTGCGGGACCACATTTCCTCCAGGAAGCTGAGCGCGACACCCATCTGACTGCGGAGCGCAACCTCCCACAGCAGCACGCCCCCCAGCAGGGTCGCACCGGCGAGTGCGGCGGAAGTACCCAGCCGCGCCATCAGGAATTGGGCGGTAAACCCCCAGATGCACATCTGCAGAACCGGCCAGTAGGACAGTTCCAGGAGGCGCGGCCACGAATTGCGGTAAAGCGCGAGA
>Ga0070735_10002024_pt1 | contig 18721 bp, 15 predicted proteins | sample Coa_R1_FD_66443 | JGI IMG/M metagenome (GOLD analysis project Ga0070735, IMG submission 66443) | Surface soil microbial communities from Centralia Pennsylvania, which are recovering from an underground coalmine fire - Coalmine... | ecosystem: Environmental > Terrestrial > Soil > Unclassified ... | reverse complement strand
GCTTTCACCGGAGATTTTCGCGGGTGCCGCAGCTTCACGATCTGATCCAGCACGCGCTGCGCGACTTCCCACTTCGTAGTTTCGGGAACGTCGACGACTTCGTCGTGCGTGATAATGGTGACGGCATTCCGGTCGGAGTCAAATCCAACGCCTTCGCGGGAAACGTCGTTCACGACGATTGCGTCAAGATTCTTGGAGACAAGCTTCTGGCGGGCATTCTCCAGGGCGTTTTCGGTCTCGGCCGCGAAGCCGACAACGATCTGAGAGCCCTTCTTCAGCGAGAGATCTTTCAGGATGTCTGGAGTCGCTTCGAGTTCCAGCGTCATCGGCCCCTTGCGTTTGATCTTCTGACCGGCGGCGGTTTTCGGGCGATAGTCGGAGACGGCCGCCGTCTTGATGACGATTGTCGACTGTGGCAGCAGATTCAAGACGGCATCGCGCATCTGCTGCGCCGACTCAACTCGAGTCACTTCCGCCGCGCCGGGCGGTGTGAGAGACGTTGGGCCGCTCACAAGTAGTACGCGCGCACCGCGGCGCAGAGCCGTTTCCGCGAGGGCGAATCCCATGCGTCCGCTGGACCGGTTCGTAAGATATCGAACGGGATCGATCTTTTCGCGGGTCGGGCCGGCGGTGATCAGAACCGTCTCGCCCTGAAGATCCTGGGACGCGCCAAGAGCTTCGAGCACGGCCGCGAAGATCGTTTCATTTTCGGCAAGTCGGCCTTGGCCAGTCATGCCGCAGGCGAGATATCCTGATCCCGGCTCGACGATCTTCACGCCCCGCTTGCGCAGAATCTCGAGATTCGCCTGAGTCGCCGCGTGGTTCCACATATTAACGTTCATCGCCGGGGCGACAATCACAGGAGCAGTGGTCGCGAGGTACAACGTGGTCAGAAAATCGCTGGCAATCCCTTGCGCGAAATGGGCGACAACGTCAGCAGTAGCCGGAGCAACCACAAGGGCGTCAATCGATTGTGCGACGGCAATGTGTTCGATCGCGGAATTGATATTCGGCTCGTTCTCCTCGCCGGACGAGAACATGCCGGTGATGACCTTCTCTCCCGAAAGGGCGGCGAAAGTGAGGGGCTTGACGAACTCCTGCGCCGCACGCGTCATGATGACCTGCACCCGGATGCCGCGGTCCTGCAGCAGGCGAACGATTTCTGCCGCTTTATACGCCGCGATTCCACCGGTGACGCCAAGCGCGATCTTCATGGAAATTTTGATTGTTGATGATTGACTGTCGATTCAAAACCGTGCACGATCGTTTCAACAATCGGCCCACCGAGCTCAACTTTGTCCGAGAGCCTTATCGATAGACTCGGATGCCTGCTCGGCGGCAGAGCGGGTTTCTGGGATTTCCCACTTTACCTTACCCGCGCGGATTTCATCTTGCGCGATGCGGCAGGGCTTGCGCGAGTTTGTGTCGACCACGGGGGGCGCGCCCGACTGGAGTTGCCGTGCACGCCGTGCTGCCACCAAGATGTAGCGGTAGTTGCTGTCGAAACCTTCGATCAACTTCATTGGGAATCTCCATTCGAAGACAGGTTCGAAGTTAAATCAGTGCCGAGCGTCCATCGATGTATTCCGCAGAACATATCCAGCTTTCGGGTCGTTCCGCATCAGGCGATGCTTCTGGTTCCGACGCCGATCAAGCGTCATTGAAATGATACCGCGAAAACTAAGAGTCTGCCGAGCCCTGGGGGTCACTAAAGGACGCAAGGATGCGTTGCACCTTCTGCTTCATATTGGCTAGGCGTAAGCGTTCCGCGCGTTGCAGGATCGCAGTCTCTTGCTCGGAAAATGTCTTCTGGTCGCGGCGGAGGCGCTCAGAGAGCACGATGGAGACAAGCCGGTCGGCAGATTCTTCCAGCCTATCGTTGATCAGAACGTAGTCGTATTTGTCGTACTCTGCGATCTCGCGGCTGGCGGCCAGCAAGCGGGGCTGGATTACATCCTCCGTGTCTTCACTGCGGTTGCGCAGGCGCCACTCCAGCGTTTTACGATCAGGAGGAAGGACGAAGATGCTGATAGCGTCGGTCAGGTTCCGCTTGATCTGGGCAGCACCCTGCACGTCAATATCGAGAAGAAGATCATTGCCCTCGCGGCCTGCATCACGAAGAAACTGGCGTCCGGTTCCGTAAAAGTTGCCATGGACGCAGGCGTGCTCCAACAGCTCGCCGGCCTGAATCATTCGCTCAAACTCATCGCGCGAGACAAAGAAGTAGTGCTTGCCGTTCTGTTCACTGCCACGAGGCGCACGCGTGGTATACGAAATAGAAAACACGAGATTAGGAACTAGCTTCAGAAGCTCGTTCGTTAATGTGGACTTTCCCGAACCAGATGGAGCAGAAATGATGTAGACGAGTGGCTTGCGATTTTCGCTCATTCCAGGTTCTGCACCTGCTCGCGCGATTTTTCGATCTCCGATTTCATGGCCAATCCAGCCTCTGTAATCTTAAGGGCTTCGCCTGCCAGGCCGGAAGTCTTCGAAAGTAGAGTGTTGGCCTCGCGGTTCATTTCCTGCAACAGAAAGTCGAGCTTCTTGCCGATCTCTCCGCCTTCGTCAAGCAGGCCGAGGAAATGCTGGATGTGCGTATCGAGGCGGACGACTTCTTCCTGGATATCGCTGCGATCCACCAGCAGGGCGGCCTCTTGCAGGACGCGCTCACGGTCCACTGCCGACCCCAGCAGCTCTTGAAGCCGTGAATTCAATCGCTCGGTATAGTTCTGCAGGACAGCGCGCCGGTGCTGTTGAACGCTCTTGCTGGCTTCGGCAAGGTGCTCCATGCGTTCGCACAGTTCACGCACGATACCCCGCCCCTCTTCCTCGCGCATCTGGTTCAGGCGGCCAAGCGCGTCGCCGACTTTGGCCATCACTGCCGTCTCAATCGCTCCGTCCGCCTGATCGGTCGCGGCATCGAGGGCGCCCGGAATACGCAGCACCGCGTTCAGATCAGGCTCGGTTGCCAGCGAAAACTCCGCAGCGGCAGCCCGGAAAGCGGTGATATATCCGCCGATGATTTCGCGGTTCAGAGAAAAAGCTTCGCTGCTGGTTCGTTCCAGACTCAGCGAAACTTCCACATGACCGCGCGCCATCTTCTCCTTAAGCAGGCGGCGAAGTTGCATCTCCAAAGAGTCTGTCCCCGAGGGAAGCCGGAAGTGCAGGTCGAGGAAGCGGTGATTCACCGACTTCAGCGAAAGCACGAAGGCCAACCGGCCGTTGGACTGCGCTTTGCCCGCGGCCGAAGCCGAATCCTGCGCGATTTCTCCGCGCACCTGCGCGAAGCCGGTCATCGAGCGAATTGGGCTCTTAGATCGCATGTTTAGCTTCCGGCCACTGCATTGGGTATGTCCGCATTCGCAAACTGCAATTCATAAAGGCGCCGATATGTGCCAACCTGCTTCATCAACTCTTCGTGTGCGCCCGTTTCCGCGATGCGACCGTTCTCGATGACTACGATCCGGTCGGCGCGGCGAACCGTGGATAACCGATGCGCGATCACAAACACCGTTCGTCCACTCATCAGGTTGTGCAGAGCCGATTGAACCAGAGCTTCCGATTCGCTGTCGAGCGCAGACGTCGCCTCGTCGAGAATCAGAACCGGGGCATTCTTCAGAAGCGCCCGGGCGATGGCCAGACGTTGCCGCTCGCCTCCAGAAAGCCGCACTCCCCGTTCTCCGATGACAGTATCGTACCCGGAGGGAAGGGCCAGAATGAAATCGTGCGCCAGCGCAGCGCGCGCAGCGGCCTCGACGTCTCTCATCGCAACGTGAGGCTGCCCGTAAGCGATATTGTTTCGAACCGTATCGTTGAAGAGCACCGTCTCCTGTGTAACGATTCCGATCTGAGAGCGCAAGGAGGCAAGGGTCACGTCCCGGACGTCGTGCCCGTCGATGAGCAGGCATCCCCCGGTCACATCGAAGAATCGCGGGATCAGGTGTACGAGCGTGCTCTTGCCCGCACCGCTCGATCCGACAATGGCAAGGACCTCGCCCCTTCGCACCTCGAGGTCAATATTGTGCAAGACCTCATGCGTTTCGCCGACGCCCCCATCATTCGCGTACGCGAAGCTGACCTGCTCGAAGCAGACGCTCTGAGAAAACTTGGGTAGCGCCTGGGCCCGTGGCTTCTGCTTGACGTCGTCCTCTACGTCCATGAATTTGAAGATTTCCGAAGAAGCGCCCAGAGCCTGCTGGAAGTTGTTATAAAAGAGCGCAAATTTGCGGACAGGATTATAGAGACTGAACACCGCGGTGATGAAGGCCACGAATACTCCGGGCGTCATCTGGTTATGGGCAATGCGGTCGCGTCCGAGCAGGAGCAGCATAGCGATGCCGATGACTCCAAAGACATCCATCAGCGGAGAGCTGATCGCCGCGGCAGCCACCGAACGAAGATTTGCTCGAAACAGGCGGCGAGCAGCTCCTCGGAAGCGGGAGAGTTCCCAGTCCTCCGTGTTGAAGGCTTTCACGATACGGTTGCCGGTGATGGTCTCGTGCAGAATGTTCTGAATCTCCGCCAGTTTATCTTGCCCGTGACGGGTGGTGTGGCGAACGCGCAACCCGATCTTGCGCGACGAAAAGATGATGACTGGAACAAAGAGAAGCAGGACCCAGGCCAGATTGCCTCCCAACATAACAACAACGATGGCGACCGAAAGGAACGTAAAGAACTGCTGTAGGAGTTCTGAGAGGACGGTCGACATTGCGTACTGGACGCGCTCGATGTCGTTGACGATCGTCGAAAGCAGTGTGCCGGTCGTATGCTTTGAAAAGAACGCCGCCGAGCGACGAAGCAAAGCGGTATAGAGATCATCTCGCAGATCCGTTATCATTCCGAATCCCGCGTGATTCACGAGATAGGTCCCGGAATAGTCGCAGATTCCCTTCAAGATGGTCGAAGCGACGAGCGCAAAGGCGACAATAGTCCAGGCATTCGTGAAATGCGAAGGGACGAACTGCTGGAGATAGACGACGTGGTGCGTCCCGGGGATCTCGAACAGCTTGATTTCCCTCGACCCCGTGGCGGGATTCAGAACGCGATCGAAGACCGGGCGGACCAGCAGGTATTTAAACGCGTCGAGCGCGCCCACCGCGGCCATGAGCAGCACCGAGGAGACAATCTGCCACCAATACGGCAGCGCATACCGGATCAGCCGCATCAATTGACGCATGGGACTCCGGCGCGGTCCAAGCCGCGATCGCGTGCTGCCGCTGAAATTGAGACGCAGTGCAAGGCTTTATTTTACTTGAGTCCGCCTCATGATTGAGGCCTTAACGGCGCCCGACGCCTGCTGTGCAACTGTCGGGAACACTGTCTAGTTCGGGCTGTCGCGATGCACGACCTTGACTCGATATCCAGCGCGCAGCAGATGCTTCCCGACCTCCTCGGCCATCATCACCGAACGATGCTGCCCACCCGTGCAGCCAAACGCAATCGTCAGATAGCTTTTCCCTTCGTGCACGTAGTGCGGAAGCAGGTAGATGAGCAGCTTGGAAATCCGCTTGATGAATTCCCGCGTCTGCGGAAACGACCGGATGTATTTTGCCACCCGCGGATCCCGTCCGGTAAGCGGCCGGAATTCCGGAACGAAATGCGGATTGGGAAGGAACCGCACATCGAACACGAGATCCGCATCTTCCGGCACTCCCTGGCGGAAGCCGAAACTCACGGAAGAAACCAGAATGCTCTTTTCGGAGGACTGCTCGAGGAATCGTTCGTTGATGTAGGCGCGAAGTTCATGAACGTTGAACTTCGATGTGTCGATCACGTAATCGGCGAGGCGGCGAATCGAACTGAGATGGCGGCGCTCTTCTTTTAGCGCCGACTTTACCGGAGAGTCGGTACCCAGAGGATGCGGACGTCGCGTCTCGCTGAAACGCCGCAGCAGAACGGCATCCGAAGCCTCGAGGAAGACGACTCTCGTCGGAATCATGCGCCGGACTGACTTCACGATTCCCGGCAGTTGCTCGAGCTTCGTTCCTTCCCGGACATCGACGACCAGTGCCGTCCGCCGGATGCCGCGCGAGCGCAGCGCCAGTTCGGCGAACTGCGGAATCAGTTCCACTGGAAGGTTGTCGACACAGTAGTAGCCCAGGTCCTCGAAGGCCTTCAAAACCGAAGCCTTCCCCGAGCCGCTCATACCGGTAATGATGACGAGTTCCGGCGTGCGCTCGCCCGAGCCGGAAGACCCTGTCTTTTTGCGGCGAGGGCGTCCTTTACTTGAGCGCGCAGATTTCCGGGCCATGCACTGGATAGTAGCATCGAAGCCGACGCCTCGCTTTCCCCGGCGAGTGGCAACTGAGATACCGGCGCTCTCCTGAATTTCGGATTGTAGAAAATCGTAATTGCAGATTGTCGGATGGCGGCACGCACAGGTAATCTATGGCGTCATGAAAAAGTTCGAAGAGCTCACGGAACGCGAAGTATTGGCACTGGCGATTGCACTCGAGGAAGAAGACGAGCGCGTCTACTCGGACTTCGCCGAAGGCTTGCGCTCGGATTATCCGGCTACCGCCTCGATGTTCGAAGGCATGCGCGAAGAGGAGTCCGGCCATCGTCGCCGTTTGTTGGAGCTTTATCGGCAGAAGTTCGGCGAGCACATTCCGCTGATCCGGCGGCAGGACGTCCGCGGATTTGTCGAGCGGCCTGCACTGTGGCTGGTGCGCCCTCTGCGCATCGAAGCCGTCCGTAAAGAGGCCTCCACCATGGAGGTCGAAACGCGCCGGTTCTATGAGAAAGCCGCAGCCAGAACTCAGGATGCGAGCATCCGGCAGCTATTAGACGATCTGGCGACGGAAGAGCGCGGCCACGAAGTTCGCGCACAGGAACTCGACATGCTGAAATTACCCGACAACGTGAAAGCAGACGAAGAGGTCGCGCAGCGCCGGTTGTTCGTCCTGCAGATTGTGCAGCCGGGCCTCGCCGGGTTGATGGATGGCTCGGTCTCGACACTGGCGCCAGTATTTGCGGCCGCGCTGGCTACTCAAAAGAGCTGGGACGCTTTCCTGGTCGGCTTGGCGGCTTCTGCCGGAGCCGGCATCAGCATGGGATTTGCCGAGGCGCTGTCTGATGACGGCAGCCTGACTGGCAGAGGGCATCCCTGGGTCCGCGGATTGATTTGCGGCCTCATGACGGCCCTCGGGGGCATCGGACATACCTTGCCATTTCTAATCAAGGACTTCCGCTTGGCACTCTGGGCCGCGGGCGCAGTTGTGCTTGCCGAGTTGGGAGTGATTACGTGGATCCGTCGCCGTTACATGGACACGCCGTGGGTCACAGCAGCTCTGCAAGTCGGACTCGGCGGCGTGCTGGTCTTTATTACTGGAGTGCTAATTGGAAGTTCGTAGCAACTGGGACGTAGTAACGCTTTTGGCTGCGTCCGATGACCGAATCTCTAGTCCCCTAGCTTCTAGTCCTATTCCCTGACAAGCCAGTCCATCGCCTCTTCCCGCGACTTGAACGTCGGGAATTCGCGTTGCGAGAAACTTTTGAAATTCTCGTAGAACACATGCGGCAAATCTTCGGTGCCGACCCACGCTGATTTTTTCACATATGGACGATCCAGCGTCAGCACTTCCTTAATCCGCGTGGCGACTTTCTTGTCGACCTCTGCTCCTGTGAAATCCGCGAGAGTCAGGACCGAACCCTTTTCGTGCTGCGCGACAGCCGCCCGCACCTGATCGAGCAGCAGCAGCATCTCCTTTATCTTGCAGTCGCTGAAATCAATGAGGAAGATGGCTTTTTCTTTGTGCTTCACGAACGAGAGCCGTTCTTTTACCTCGTCATCGGAGATCACCCCAGCAGCGCCTCCACCACGCCATAGGCCCCGTCCAGCGCGGCATCCAGCGCGGACGCATCTTTTCCACCAGCTTCCGCCAAATCCGGGCGCCCGCCACCCTTGCCGCCGACCGCCTCCGCGACTTTTCCAGCCACCTTTCCGGCCTGCACGCGCGAAGTCAGATCCTTCGTCACGCCCACAATCAACGCAACATTTCCGTCCGATGCGGACCCCAACACAATTACGCCCGATCCAATCTTTTCCCTCAGTTGATCGACCAGCGTACGCATTTGAGGGCGCTCCAGATTATCGACGCGATGCGCCAGCACCTTCACGCCCATGACCTCTTTCACCTTCTCGCCGACATTCGCTGTCGACGACGATGCTGACTTCATCCGCGCCTGGTCGAGTTCCCGCGCCAGTCGCTTGATCTCCGCATCTTTCTTCTCCAGCTCGAGCTTCAACGCTTCGGCCGGAGTCGTGGATTCGCTATGCGTGGCGAGTGCCGCGACCACGTTTTCCAGCTGATGGTCCTTCCGGAAATGTTGCAGCGATCCCTCCCCGGTAATCGCCTCAACGCGCCGCACGCCCGACGACACGCTGCCTTCCTTCAGAATCTTGATTAGCCCGATCTCGCCCGTGGCGCCGGTGTGCGTCCCACCGCAAAGTTCGGTGGAAAAATCGCCAATGCGGATCACGCGGACCTTGTCGCCATACTTCTCTCCGAACAGCGCCATCGCGTGGTATTCGTTGACCGCCACATCAATCGGCACGTCCGCAATCGTTTCAACTTTCCGGTTGCGCAGCACCTCTTTATTAATAATGTCCTCAATATCCTGCAGTTCCTCGTCAGCGACCGCCGTGAAGTGCGAAAAATCAAACCGCAGATGCCCCGGAGCCACCAGCGATCCCGCCTGTTTCACATGCTTGCCGAGCACCTCGCGCAGTCCCGCATGCAGCAGATGCGTCGCCGTATGATTGCGCATTGTCGCTTCGCGCACGTCTGTGTTTACTACCCCATCCACCTTGTCTCCAACGCGAATCGGAGATTTCGCGACGACCTGATGCGCCCGCACTCCCTGAATCGGGTAGTAGCAGCCTCGCACCTCGGCGACGACGGTATTGTGATCGTCTGAGTAAAACCACCCGCGGTCTCCAACCTGCCCGCCCGCTTCGGCATAGAACGGGGTGTGATCGAGAATGATCTCGCCTTCGTATCCCGCCTCAAGCTGGTGCGCGCCTTTTCCGTTGTGAATAATGGCGAGCACTTCGCAGTTGTCCGATCGCGTTTGCCGATATCCTTCGAACTCGGACTTGGGCAAAGACTGATAAGCAGGATTCGCCGTCTGCTTCGCCGCCCCTTTCCAGGAGGCGCGAGCGCGGGCCCTTTGCTCCTCCATCGCATGGTCGAAGCCAGCACGGTCGAAAGCTATTCCAAAATCCCGACAAGTATCTTGGATGAAATCGAGAGGAAGCCCGTATGTGTCATAAAGCTTGAAAGCCTCAGCTCCGTTGAAAACGACTACCGCGCCTGCGCCTCTACGTTTTGTAATAAGGTCGACAGTAGAGAGACGATCGTCGGAAGCATTTGGTTGAACCGCGTTCAGTGCTGCTGTCCTAATGCCCAATTCGAGACGCTCCAATCCGACTTCGACCGTAGTCCCAAATCGTGTTTCCTCGGCCCGCACAGCCTTTGACACACGTTCCACAGTCTCATTCAATTCCGGATACGCGTCCTGCATCAGTTCCCGTACCGCGAACACCATCTGATAGAGGAACGGCTTAGTCTGTCCCAGCAGGCGTCCGTGAGTAATGGCGCGCCGTATGATTTTCCGCAGCACGTACCCGCGCCCTTCATTCGATGGCAGCACACCGTCTGAGATCAGAAACGTCGCCGCCCGCGAATGATCCGCGATGACCCGCAGCGAAGCCGCCGATTTCGTATGCGCCTCTTTATTCAATTCCATTTTGAGCGAAGCCCCGGTCAACTCCGCCGCCCGCTTAATCAAGGGTGTAAACAGATCGGTCTCGTAATTCGAGATCACTCCCTGCAGCACTGCCGTTACGCGCTCAAGGCCCATCCCTGTATCGATCGAAGGCTTCGGTAGCGGAGTTAGTTTCCCGGAGACATCGCGGTCAAACTGCATGAACACCAGATTCCATATCTCCACAAACCGCCCGCATTCGCAGCCGAACGCGCAATCCGTATGCCCCTGGTCTGATGCGATTGCGCCCATGTCGTAATGGATCTCACTGCACGGCCCGCAGGGCCCCGTGTCTCCCATCTGCCAGAAGTTGTCCTTCATCCCCATCTCGAAGATGCGGTCCTTCGGTACGCCTTGCCCGAGCCACAGGTCGTAGGCCTCGCTGTCCCGTTCCACGCCGTTCTCGCCCTTGAAGATCGTCACGTACAGCTTATCTTTGGGAATTCCGAACCACTGCGGTGACGTGATCAACTCCCATGCGTACGCGACTGCGTCCTTCTTGAAATAGTCGCCAAACGAGAAGTTTCCGAGCATCTCGAAAAACGTGTGATGCCGGTTGGTGAAGCCGACGTTCTCCAGGTCGTTGTGCTTCCCTCCTGCCCGCACGCATTTTTGCGATGTGGTCGCCCGCGAATAATCGCGCTTCTCAAGGCCGAGGAAGACGTCTTTGAACTGATTCATCCCCGCATTCGTGAACAGAAGCGTGGGGTCGTTGGCCGGGACAAGGGACGACGAGTGCACTTCCTTGTGCCCCTTTTGCACAAAGAAGTCCAGGAACTTTCTGCGGATTTCCGAGCCTGTCAGCATGAGGTCTCATTTTAAATGATGAGGGTAGTAAACGCCCTCAAAGCTGCGTGTCCTTCCGGGTGGACCGCGTTTCATACAGATTGTTGTTGCCAGAATATGTCGTGATACGATGATATATCGTGATACGATATATTGTGTTGGAAATAATCGGGTCACGATACAATCGGCGCATGAAAAAGCTCACCTTGGCGGATTATCAGGCTCTGGCGGAATTCCGGTATCAGATTCGAAAGTTCTTGAGGTTCAGCGAGCAGGCGGCGCGCGCGGCCGGCATCGAGAAACAGCAGTACCAGTTCATGCTGCAGATCAAGGGCATGCCCGATGGAATGCGGCCGCGGATACGGGATCTGGCAAACCGGCTGCAGGTCCAGCATCACAGCGCAGTGGAACTGATCAACCGGCTGGAATCGCGAGGGTTCGTGAGGCGGGAACGGGGAACGGACGACCGGCGCGAGGTCTTGCTGGCTCTGACGCCAAAGGGCGAGCGGGTCGTGAGCCAGTTGGCAATGCATCATCACGAGCAGTTGCAATCGGCAGGGCCGAGGTTAGTTGCCGCCCTGCAAAGATTGCGCCTGGGGAAACCTCCTCGATCGAATCGGACTCTGATTGGAACCAGAACGGCGAAAGCTGGATGAAACATCTACGTTAGAAATCCATTTCACAAGTTACTTCGTCAGTGTTTCGCAACGTTTGCCGAACCGGGTGCGGTGTAAGTAACCGGATTTAGGCGAAGCGGTCATAGCTATGCAAGATACGATCAATACAACCTCAGGAAAGAAGGGTTCGGGGCCACGGGAGCGGCTGCTCGTAGTCTCGCTCCTCGGGATTGGTGTGGGTGCACTCGGCGGGTTCGTGGCCGAGACGCTGCTGCGTGCCATCAATTTTCTGACCGACCTTTTCTTCTTCGGCCAATGGAGCAGCGCTTACCTTCCGCCAAACACGGCGCCGCATCATTGGTGGCATCTGTTTCTGCCCGCGGCCGGGGGACTCGGGGTAGGTCTGCTCGTGCAGTACTTTTCTCCGGAAATCAAGGGTGACGGCATTCCCGAGGCAATGGCGGTGGTGTTGACCAAGGGCAGCGTCGTGAAACCGCGGGTGAGTTTCTTCAAGCCGCTGAGCGCGGCGATCACCGTCGGCACCGGCGGCCCGTTCGGCGCCGAGGGTCCGATCATTCAGACCGGAGCGGCGCTGGGCTCGATTATCGGCCAGATGATCCCTTCGTCTCCCGCAGAGCGAAGAATCCTGCTGGCCTGCGGAGCAGCCGCTGGACTGGCAGCCGTATTCAAGACACCATTCGCCGGCGTGATGATGGCGATCGAATTGTTGGTCTTCGAATTCCGCGCGCGATCGTTCATTCCAATTGCGCTGGCCTCCGCGACTGGAACCATGGTCGCAATGGGATTCCGCGGCGGCCTGCCCGTATTTCCACTGCAAACGAATTATCAATTCCACGCCGCGGAATTGCCTTTCTTCGTTCTCTTGGGTGTGTTGTGCGCGGGACTTGCCTGGCTGATGACGCGCGCTCTTTATCTCTGTGAAGAATTCTTTGAAGAAATGAAACTGTGGTTCCCGCTGATTCCCGCTCTGGGCGGACTCTTTGTCGGAATCCTGGGCCTGTTCTATCCCGAAGTTCTGGGTACGGGATACGCCGTGATTGCCAACATACTGGCCGTCCCCCAACCGCTTCACCATCTCGTCGGAATTGGCCTGGCAAAGCTGGCATCGTTTGCAGTAGCACTGGGATCAGGCGCTTCGGGCGGAACCTTCGCTCCGGCACTGATGATTGGCGGAAGCCTCGGCGCGGCATTCGGCGCACTCGTCCACATGGTGCTCCCGAATTCTTCGGCAATTGGAATCTATGGAATGGTCGCGACCGCGGCGCTGTTTGGAAGCATCTATCGAGCCACTCCAAGCGCGATCCTGTTCATGCTCGAAGTGACTGGAGCCTACAATGCGTTCCTGCCGGTCTTCCTGGTCGCAGTCGTTGCGGACCTTGCCGTGCATTACCTCATGCGGACCACAATCAACACCGAGCGGTTGGTCCGTCGCGGAACCCTCGTTCCCGACGCGTACACGGTGGATCCGATGAAGCTGATGCGTGTGCGTGATGTCATGAAAGCCGACGTCGATACTGTGCATGAGCATCAGCAAGTCTCGGAGTTCCTGACCGACGTGATGAATCACGGGTCGGTTCCGGTAGTAGATGAGAACGCGCATATCGTTGGCATGCTCCGCAGAAGCGATCTGCTTGCGGCGAAGCCCGAGGCGAAGGCGGAGGACCTGGCGCAGCGAGAATATCCACTCGTCTATGCGGACGAAGTCGTCCACGACGTGGCACTGCGCTTCGTGCAGGAAGAGTTAGGTCGATGTCCGGTTATCGATCGCAAAACCGGTGAACTGGTGGGCATTCTAACCGCTTTCGATCTTCTCAAGGCAAAGGATTGGGAACACCTCCAAGAAATGTCGGAGCCCGCAAGACTATGGGGACGGGGGGCCGTCTGAGGTGGACCCGCACCAAGGACCAACCTGTTATTTCCGCTTATCCAGTGAGGCCCGACGCTCGTAGCGTCTGCAAGCGACTGATTTGGATGGGCTTTACACAGCGTCCGCGCACGGCGTTACGTTAGTAGTAGGGCTCTCGCACGCCTTTCCACACTCGGTCCGCCGGCCCTATCTAGGTATAATGAAAATACACAGCAATGACTCTGGACCGAATCGGGTATGGCTTCGCCGTTTTGGCGGTGGTGTGTGTATTGTCGGTTTTCTTTTTTCCGGCGATACAAGGGCCGTACTCGGTTGTACACGGGCCGGTGACAGCATTGCTGGCCGTCCGAGCCGCGGCACGTTTGCGTCTGGTGATTCAGGCTGGACTGAACGCGCTAAGACTGTGGTTGGCCTGCTCGCTGGCGCTGATGCCGTGGGCAATGATGCAAATCGAAGAAATCCGGTTCGGAAGCTCCTCCGCCGGAAGCTGTTTGGTTCTGCGTTGCTGATTTCCTCTCTGTAGTACGCTCCCCAAAACTCCCTTTGCGCCGCTGCCGGCGATGGATTCTGCTCAGGCGGGTATTTTCCATGGGCCGTGGCCGTCCAAAGTCTTTCCGCCACTCAGACTTCGTTCGAACTGTATTGAGGAGGATTCAAGTGACAAATGTAAAAGCAGTAACGCTCGTAACGATACTTGTCGGTGTATTGTCGTTTGCAGGTTGCAGCAAAAAGGCCGCCAAGGCCACTCCGCCTGCGCCGCCCGCTCCGCCATCGCCGACCGCAACTCTGGCCGCTAATCCTGCCGTAATCGAGCAGGGACAAACCACCACACTCACCTGGCAGACAGGCAATGCCACCGATGTGACGATCGAGGGGGTCGGCACAGTCTCAGCCTCGGGATCCAAGACTGTGACGCCGAGCGAGTCAATGACATACACGCTCACCGCGAAAGGTCCGGGCGGATCGCAGGATGCTTCAGCCCGTGTAACGGTGAACGAGAAGGCTGCGGCAGCAACAACTCCATCGCCGACCGATGCGGAACTTTTTGCTCAGAACGTGAAGGACGTCCTGTTCGACTACGACAAGGCGAATATTCGTCCCGATCAGGCGCCGGCAGCTCAGGGCGACGCTTCGTTCCTCGTGCAGCATCCTTCGATCAAAGTCATGGTCGAGGGGCATTGCGACGATCGCGGATCGGAAGAATACAACCTGGCGTTGGGAACGAGCCGTGCGGAATCGCTGAAGAAAGAGTTGCTGGCGCAGGGCGTTTCGGCAGATCGCGTGAAAACGATCAGCTATGGGAAGGAGAAGCCGTTCTGCAGCGAAGACAATGAGCAGTGCTGGGCGCAAAACCGTAAAGATCATTTTGCAATGGCACAATGAACTCTGAACTCTGAGCTCTACGGGGCGGCACGCGGTGCGGGCCGCCCAATAATTAAAAATCCCGGGGAATCTGCTTCCGCTGAAATATCCGCATAGAATTGGGTAGAGATCGGATTGTGCTCCAGCAAGAAGACAAGAAAATAAAAAGACGATTCAATCTGCGCCTGTATTTCCGGCAGCAGCCCGTGATTTTCGCGGTGCTGACGGTACTGGCCATTGTGTTTTTTCTGATCGTAACGGGACTGTCTCGCATGTATCAGTCGCAGCGCCAGGCGCTGGGAACCCGCTGGTTCACGCGCGGCGTAGCGGAACTGAATGCCAAGAATTACCTGCCGGCTGTAACCGATTTTCGCGCTGCGCTGCTGTATTCGAGAGACAACTACGATTATCAGCTCAACCTGGCCGAGGCGCTGATCGGGGAAGGGCACACCGGGGAGGCCTCTGCGTACCTGCTGAATCTGTGGGACCGCGAGCCGGATAACGGCCTCGTGAATCTCGAACTGGCACGCATTGCGGCGAATCAGGGAAAAACCAAGGAAGCGATCCGCTACTACCACGATGCTGTGTATGCGGCGTGGCCGAGCGATCAGGACGAGAACCGTCATCAAGCTCGACTGGAACTCATCCAACTGCTCTTGCGCATCCACGCGTATACCGACGCGCAGTCGGAGTTGATTGCATTATCCGAGAACGTCGGAGACGAGCCGAAGCGGGAAGAGTTGATTGGTGAATTGTTTGTACAAGCACAGGACTATGAGCATGCCTTGGGGGCATTTCGCATCACATTGAGGACTGACCGCCATAATCAGGCGGCACTCGCGGGCGCTGGAAATGCCGCGTTCCAGTTGCAGAGATACCAACTCGCAGAACGCTATCTGCAGGAGGCGGTTGCGGAAAATCCGAAGGACACCCAGAGCGCCAGCCTTCTGAAGACAACCGAAATGGTGCTTCACCTCGATCCTTTCCAAAGGCAGATCTCAGCGAGCGAGCGCAGCCGCAGGGTTATGGATGCATTCGACATCGCGGGACAACGGCTGGAGAAATGCCCAGTCCAAGGCACTGGGGTACATCCGGGGGGCGGCGTTTCAAGCCTGAATGATGAGTGGAACGCAATGAAACCGAAGATTACGCCCCGGGAGTTGCGAGGCAATCCGGAGCTGGTGGATTCCGCCATGGACCTGGTATTCCGCATCGAGCGCCAATCCACCCTGGTATGCGGAACCCCGTCCGGAGAGGATCTGGCATTGACTTTGATCGCGAAATCGCGCGAGGGAACATAAAGTGGATTTGCCGTCAAATTCTGAAACTGATGTGCTGACCGACGAACAGCAGGTTCAGCAGCAGACCGCGATTTCCGGGCAGTATCGCGGAACGCTCTGGCGCACTGTGTTCCGCGAGGAGAGATTTTTTCTCTTGCTCTCGGTATTCATCGGAGTCTTCTCCGGGCTGGCGGTCGTATGTTTCCGCTACGCGATCGACTGGTGTCGATTGTACTTGCTGGGTACAGGAGCAGTGCTCAGCCGGGAGCGCTTGCTCCTGGCGCCGACCCTGGCCGGTTTTGTCATCGCGTTTCTGGTGCTCCACTTCTTTCCCGCAACACGCGGCAGCGGCGTCAACCAAACCAAAGCCGCACTCTACATCTACAACGGACACATTCCCATCCGTACCGCGATCGGCAAGTTCATTTGCTCCGCGCTGGCGATCGGGTCAGGACATTCCCTCGGGCCGGAAGATCCGTCACTGCAGATCGGTGCTGCCTTGGCGTCGATGCTCGGCCGCAAAATGCGGCTATCGCGCGACCGTATGCGGCTGATCGCTCCCGTCGGCGCAGCCGCAGGACTCGCCGCTGCCTTCAACGCTCCAATCTCGGCCGTGCTGTTCGTCATTGAGGAAGTCATCGGTCGCTGGACAGCCGGAATTCTGGGATCCGTGGTTCTTTCGGCGGTTTCCAGCGTGGTGGTCATGCGCTGGTTCCTCGGATCGGAGTCCTTATTCCGCATTCCCGCTGTTGAATTGAGGCGTCCTTCAGAGCTTTTGGCCTATGCCGCCTTGGGAGTTGTGGGCGGATTTGCTTCCGTTGCTTTCTCGAGTGGGATCGCTGCGCTGCGTCCGATCTTCAAGTCAATGCCCCGCTGGACGCAATATCTTCAGCCCGCGATCGCAGGATTGCTCATCGGAGTCATTGCCGTGCTGGGAGCGCCGCAGGTCATGGGTGCCGGATATGAATACATGGATCAGGCCATGCACGGACAGTTCACGTGGCAGTTCCTGGCGATATTGGCAGGATTGAAAATTCTGGCCACGCTTCTATCATTTACCAGCGGCACACCTGGCGGTATGTTTGCTCCGACATTGTTTATCGGAGCCATGCTGGGTGCGGCGGTACAGGGTGCCCAGCACTTCTTTCTGCCGCACCTCACCGGATCTCCCGGAACGTACGCACTCGTCGGTATGGGTGTTTTGTTCGCAGGATTCCTCCGAGTACCGATGACCTCGGTATTCATGGTGCTCGAAGTCAGCGGAAATTATTCGATCATCGTGCCGGTCATCATTGCGAACACGTTCGCCTATGTCATTTCGCGCGGGCTGCAGCCGATCCCCATCTTTGATTTGTTGACGCGGCAGGACGGACTGGATTTGCCCTCAATGGAGGAGCAGCGCGAAGAAGATATCCTGCGGGTAGAAGATGCCATGCAGGAGGCGGAAGGTCCGGTGCTCGAAGCGGAGGAAACCGTCAACCAGGCGGTGCAGAAGGCAGAGCATTCCGAGAGCGATCATCTGCTCGTTCGCCTGAGTCCCACGGGATGGAGCACGATCACCAAGCAGCAACTGCGGACAATGCTGGCCGAGGATAAGGGCTCTCAAAAACTTGGCGACCTCTTGCCGATTCGTCATGTGCCATATCTGCATCCTGACCATCCCCTCGAAACGGCCTTGCGATATGTAGACCGCTGGCCGCTCATTCCCGTCGTGAGCCGGGCAGACTTCCGGCAACTGGAAGGTGTGGTCTCGCAGCGGGATGTGCTGGAAAGGTATCGGGAATTCGGGGAAGGATAGAAGAACGCTATTCTAGGCGAAACGGCGCCGATTACCGGCGCACTTCCTCTCGAACATTCGATGAATGTTTGTCCGCACCTGTTTATGAGATAGCTTCTTAAGTACGTTCGTGCACGTTCTGCACTTGAAATTCGACAACATCCTTGGTTAAGCTTTTCCCACTCCACGAAGACATTTGCAGGGAGAGTTGTATCCTGAAGGCGATGGCGGAAAACCGATTGTTCTTTCCTGGACGTTGCGCTCGGAAGCGGCTGACGCGCGTCATTGCCATGCCATGCTCTCCCCGTTGTTGCCGATGTCTTCCTTTCGTGACGCTTCAATAGAAAAAACCTGAATTCCAACAATGTTGGGGGAAAAGACCATGGCGAGTAATGCAATCAGGATTGCCGCTCTCAGTGTCATCGCACTGGCTCTGGCCGCTCAGGGCTTCGCGCAAGGCGGAGCTACTGGAGCCATCACGGGAACCGTGCAAGACACAAGCGGTGCGTTCGTTGCGAATGCCGACGTCCGCATCGTTAACCAGGAGACAAATGTATTAGAGCGCGCAGTGAAAACCGGACCTGACGGTTCGTTCACGGCGCCTCTGCTTCCTGTCGGCACCTACAAGCTGACAGTGCAGGCGGCGGGGTTTGCTCAAGGTAGCTTTGCCGGCATCGTTGTGCGCGTCACCGAGACCACCCATATCATCGCCAAGCTTGCGCCCGAAGCTGTGCAACAGAAAATTGAAGTGCAGGCAGAAGTGCAGACGGTAGACACAAGCGACGCGACGACGGGGCAAGCAATCGAGAGCAATACGATTCGCTCCCTCCCGCTGGCGACACAGAACTTCCAGCAGTTGCTGACTCTCTCGACCGGCGCCTCCGGTGAGTTGAACTCGGCCTCTGAACTCGGGCGCGGCGTAGTCCATATCGACGTGAATGGCCAACGCGAAGACAACAACAATTATTCGATCGAAGGTATCAGCGCGACCGATTACAACGTTGCCGAGTTGACGACCACCCCGCTGCCGAATCCGGATGTGGTCCAGGAATTCAAAGTTCAAACATCGCTCTACGACGCCACCCAGGGGCGAAACGGCGGCGGGAACATCAACGCAATTCTGAAGTCCGGCACCGACAAATTCCACGGCGATGCTTACGAATTCTTCCGCAATACCGTCCTCGATTCGAACGAGTACTTCCTGAAGGGAAGTGGATCGCCTCGGCCCGTGATTCAACAAAAT
>Ga0070735_10002023_pt1 | contig 18722 bp, 16 predicted proteins | sample Coa_R1_FD_66443 | JGI IMG/M metagenome (GOLD analysis project Ga0070735, IMG submission 66443) | Surface soil microbial communities from Centralia Pennsylvania, which are recovering from an underground coalmine fire - Coalmine... | ecosystem: Environmental > Terrestrial > Soil > Unclassified ... | reverse complement strand
CATCACGCCGATCCATTCACGCCATCATAATAATAGTGCAGTTCGCGCTCTCGGCGTAGCCATCCCTCAAATCCTGTACGTTCGGATCCGGCGCGCGCACGACCAGGAACGCCGGCGATTGGGGGAATCAAGAAATGCTACTGGTGGCCCGGGAGAGGTCCATGCAGCGATCGCAGGTATGCGATGATCGACGTCGCGTCATCGTGATTGAGATGATAGATGTGCATCGGCGGCTGAATCGGCTTACCCTCAACTCCTTCGCCGTTTTCGAGGACCCGGTCCACCTGCTCGTCCGTATAATTCGCCAGGCCTGCAAGCGTCGGCGCGCTGTCCGCCCAATTCGGCGTCCGTACCACCGGCTGAATCCAGATCGGCGCGCCCTGCAGCCAGCGATCCCGGTCCAACTGATTGTTTTTGTCACGCGGCGTGTGACATTCGGTGCATTTTGCGACTTCCTCCACGAGATATTTGCCGCGGCTGATTTCGCGCGCGGACGCCGATTGCGGAGCGGATTCAGGCGAGAACGCCGCCGCCGCGACGGCAACCGGAATGAGCGCCACAAATAAAAGATGGGAAGTTATTCTCATAGCTGCAGCTTGAAGTTGACCGACTTCTGTTCTGCAATCCGATACTGCGATCCAAAGACCTCCTTAGCGTTCCACCCGGTCTTTCACACGTCCATCGGTGTGACCTTGTATTTCTAGTGGAAGATTCCTCGACGCGCCATGCTCCCTTCGCCCGTATGGAATACATCGAACGGCGTATGGACGGAACTGGCCCCGAATGGTCCCATCATAAAAGTTCCATCGAGATGGCGGATTCGCGGCAGTCGGAGAAAGCGAATCGCGGCCGGCACCGACATCATGACGCTCAAAATGGCCTGGCATACCGGACGCGCCGCATGGTTCGTCTCGAATAGCGCAATCGCGCGACACTTGGCGGTTTTGGCATTGAGTTTATTGGCGGCCAGTTCGGTTGTTCGTGCGCAATCTGCCCCGCCAGCGTTCCGCAGCGGAACTGATAAATCTCACAGTGATAAATTTCAAGCGGCTGCTGATTCGGGCACTGCAGAGGAAGCCAGCCCACCTTCGCTGTTCACGCCGTTAAAACCGCAGTCGCAAGAGAGCCCGTACGTCCCCATCACGCCGCGCCAGCGCCTGCGCTGGTTCCTCACCAACACCATCGGACCAGCGCACCTGGCCGGCGGGACGGTCACCTCGGCGTTTGGAACAGCGCTGAACCGGCCGGAAGAATACGGGCCGCACTGGGCCGGAATGGCCGACCGCTACGGGATGCGGATGACTGGCATCGTAACGGGCAATGCCATCGAGGCCGGCGCCGGACTGCTGCTGGGAGAGGATCCGAGATATTTTCGCGTGCGTGACCGGCCGTTCCGGGAGCGCCTTCGGAATGTGGTGCGGCTGACATTTTATGCGCGCACCGGCGATGGCAGCTATCGCCCCGCCTACGCGCGATATGCCGCGATCGCGGGAAACAATTTTCTCTCCAACACGTGGCGCGTTCACAGCGAAGCCAACACCCATGACGCGCTGCTGCGGACGGCGGAAGGTTTTGCCGGGCACATGGCGTTCAATGCTTTCGAGGAATTCTGGCCGGATGTGACGGAATTTCTGCTTCACCGGCGCCGCTGAATCGCCGCGACGCGTCTGCGCTGCGGAACTTGTCGCGCCCCTTAGACCCAGTTCGGTTCTGCCCCTATTTCAAGTAGCGAAGCGCCACACATCCTGATTTAAAAATCCTGGACTCGACAAGTTTTAATTGCAGTCTCGCCGGCAGGCTAGTACCTTCCAACAACCGCCGCCCTTCTCCCACAACGATTGGCTGAACAACAAAAAGAAATTCATCTACCAGACCAAGCTCTATCAGCTGGGAAGGAATGTTTACACCGCCGGTTAGAATCTTTTTGCCTTGCTCCTGTTTCAACTTAAGTATTTCTTCTCGCAGGTTGTCGCGAACAATTCTCGTATTTTGTTCAGCGCGATCCAATGACCGTGAGAAGACAATTTTCTTGATGGGGTCGAATGCGTCGGCAAAATCGTTCGCTGCTTTTGCCATGGAATGGCTCTTTGCGACCTCCGGCCAAAAAGGAACCATTAACTCGTAGGTTTTCCGCCCAAAGACGAGCAGGCCGACATCTCGCAAGAGGTCCGTAAAATATTCATGTATTTCCTCATCGCCGATTGTTTTGGTGTGGTCGCAGCAGCCATCCAGCGTCATATTGATCGCGAAGATTAGATTCCTCATTTTTCGCCTCGGGTCGAGCAGCATGGTCCCGCCGTTATCGCGGCGCTCCACACAAGCTTCGCAATCTAGAGAAGGCTTTGTGCCTCATCGGCCCAGGCGGGCTACTCGGGCGCGACCAGAAATACAGTAGCTTTCGAGACCGGCGGCGCCTTCCATGGGGAATATTTTTTCTCTTTCGCCTGAAGCACACCTTCCTTTACGGTTGGATCGTCGACCACGGTCAAGGTGCGATCAAACAGCTGGTCTCCGATTTTGAGTCGCACGTGGGGATTACGCAGGATATCGTCATTCCACAATTTGCCGGGATTCGAGGAGATATACAGATTGCCGTTATAAACAGCGCACCATATCGTCACGGAATGCGGCAGCAGAATCGGGGTCTGAGTTTGAATCTTGATCTGTTGAATCTTGTCCGTGAATGACCAATCGGTGACTGGAGTCGTGACAAGTTTTCCTCTCAGCCAAAGCCCCGGCAGCTTGCAGGACAACGATCTATTGAACGGCGAGCAGTCCTCCGGTTCGAAACCGAAGATGCGCGACGCCGAGAGCAGCAAAATCAGGCAAATTAAGATCGACCCACCAATCTTCAATAGAGTCTTCAATGGTTCACCTCATAGCTCGCAAATTAATGAGCTCTAACCCCAGCAGGCGCTTCCGGTCCAGTATTTCAGTGAGGCTTCAACGAAGCTGCGGTCTTCTCCCCTGCCGGACGCGAAGTTTGGTCTCCCGCCCGCACATGGTACGCTTCTCCCGCCCTTGATTCAACGAATGTGGGATTCCGAGGCAAGGTAATGGCCCAAGGCAGTCCAAGTGTTGTTTATTGGCACCGCGAGTTACCACCGTCCGATGCCGAGCCGCTGGGTGAGCATGTTGTTGAGGCAGCCAGTGTGCGAGTACCAGGAACGCTGGCTCAAAGCTCGCGCGCAGCTGCAGCAAGAGGTTGCGCGTCTCGGAGGCAATTACGCGCACGTTTTGAATGAATCCGTCGACAGCCGCCACAATGACGTGACTGGTGAGAACTGGCTGCATGGTTGCTTCACCTATATGCTCTACCGCCAACCCAATAAATAAAGTACTCGATTCGAGAATTGCCTAAATTGGCCCAAAGCTACATTCCTCCTCTCAATGTCAGTCCCGTCAGGGACGCCAGATCGTAGCCCACCGCGGCAGCGGTGGGACCCAGGCACGAGAAAGCAAGAGCCCCGGAGGGGCGACACAGCGGCCTGCAACCCATCTCTAACCGAAAATGTATTTGGGGTCGTATTCCGCGCCGTGTTTATTGAGGAGGGACCGCGCGGCTGGAATTTTTTCGCGATGGTATTGCGGCGCTCCTTGGTGCTGAAAACCAAATGGATATGATTACGGGTAAACGAATGGGCCATTGTGCCGCCCCCCCGGGGCTTACTCCTACCCCTCACGTGTTCCCACCGCTTCGCGGTGGGCTACGGTTTTTCGTCCCTCCGGGACTTTCGGAATCGCTGATATTTGATTTCGTCAGCGATTTTCGGGATCTTGACAAACTTCCTCCCGCCATGCAGAATTTGTCTTAGGCGAACAAAAAGCGAATATGAAACACACCGCTTTTTCTGCCTCCGACGACTCTCATGCGTGCCAACCTCGCTCTCCTACGCTCCGAACTCGAAACGGCCCTGGCCGGACGCATTCCCTCGCCTTTTACCTATCGCAATCGCCAGCCAGCTGACATCGTTTCCACCGGCATCGTGGAAATCGATTCCCTAGCCGGCGGACTGCCTCGCGGCGGCCTGACGGAAATTTGCGGCCCTCCCTGTTCCGGCGGCACCAGTCTTCTGGTTTCGGCTTTGGCCGCGCGCACTTCCAGCTCCGAGGTGTGCGCGCTGATCGACGGGTGCGACTCGTTCGATCCGCATTCCGCAAAAGCCGCGGGCGTCGAACTGCAACAGTTGCTGTGGGTGCGCTGCCGGAATATCGATCAGGCCTTTCGCGCCGCGGATTTGCTGATCCAGGGCGGCGGCTTCGGATTGATCGCCCTGGATTTGAGCGGGCTGCCTCCGGAAACCGTGCGCCACGTGCCGCTCAACGTCTGGTTTCGTTTCCGGCGCGCGGTGGCGGATACGCCGACCATCCTGGTGGCGCTGGAGCAGGAATCGAATGCCAAGACCTGCGCGTCGCTGGTGCTGCAGCTGGCAGCGGAGCGGGCGCACTGGCTTAGCACACTGGGGACGCAGGAGGCCGGCGATCCTTTGCGGCATCCGCCTTCGTGCCTGCTCGATCATTTTGAGCTGGGTGCCGACATTCTGCGGTCGCGGATGGGCATCGCATCCCCTGAATTAAAAACAGGAACTTCGAATGAGGCATTTCCTTCCGTCTTGCATTTGAAGAATCCGGATCGCGATGCAGTTTTTATCGCCCAATCGATTTGGAGTTTTCCGTAGCGGCTTAAAGTGGCACAGACTTCAGTCTGTGGGGTTCCATCTGATCTTGCCTGACGATGCGCAATCTAGCTTGCTTCGCGATGCGCCGCCGCATATGGGAGCGGAAAGCCGCAGACTGAAGTCTGTGCCACTCAAATCCCGCGCTTACGGCACGGCTGAAGCCGTGCCCTACAAAGATTTCTGATGGTCACACAGCCGGGTGCCGCACCCTTGCGATTTTCAAGGGCGGGTTTTGCTTCTGGCTGTTTGCGCCATTTCAACGATTTGATGACCGTTGCCATTTCGCTGGGAGCGCCGCGCTGGCCCATCCGGGGCCGGCAATTGGGTATTTATGGTTTTTGCTGCGATTCACATTCCGGATTTTTGGGTGCAGGCCGTGGCCCGCTTCGAGCCTGCGCTGCGCGGCCGCGCCGCGGCGCTGTTGGATGGCATTCCGTCCCAATCAAAAATTGTCGCCGCCAATCCGGCTGCCTTAGCGTGCGGCATTCAGCTGGGTATGTTCAAGGCCTTGGCGGTGAAATTTGAAGGGGTCGAAATACGCCATCGTTCTCCGGGAAAAGAGGCGTCGTCGCATGCCGCGTTACTGGACCTCGGCTGGTCGTTTTCTCCGCGAGTGGAGGACACCGCGCCGGACACCATGGCCCTGGACCTGGCCGGCCTCGCTTCCCTGTTTGGCTCCCAGGAAAATATCGCCAACCAACTGACGCAGCGCGCCGCGGATCTCGGCCTAGCCGCCCATGTTGCCATTGCCCACAACCTCGAAGCAGCCCTGCTCGCGTCCCGCGGTTTTCCCGGAATTACGCAAATTCCGATTGGCGAAGAAAGCCGACACCTGGGCGCATTGCCTATCCATTTTCTTCCTGCCTCTCCGGAAATTCTGGAAACGCTGGAGCGCTGGGGTATCCGGGACTGCGCGGCATTGGCAGCCTTGCCACTTCTGGATTTATCGGAGCGCCTGGGGCAGGCAGGCGTTCATCTGCACGAACTGGCCCGCGGCACATTCCTGCGCGCTCTGGCGCTGGCCGAGCCCAGCCATTCCTTTGAAGAAGAAATGACGCTCGAAGATGCCGTCGAGGAACTCGAACCGTTATCCTTCATCCTCGGCCGCCTGCTCGATCAACTCACGGCGCGGCTCGATTCCCGGGCACTGGCCGCAAATTCCATCCACGTGCGATTCGAGCTGGATGCGGCTTCGCAAACCGATAACCCGGAATCGAATTTGCGGAATTCCTTCGCGCGCAAGGCGCGATCGAAACCGCAACGGCAAAAGCAATCCGAATCGAGCGCTCCAGCAAGCAGCGGCCCCGCTCCCGCAGCCGCGGCGCCATCCATCGCCAAAAACTATGAAAAAACGCTGACCCTGCCCTTGCCTCTGCGCGATTCCAAATTGCTTTTGAAACTGCTGCGCCTGCAGTTGCAATCCGATCCGCCGAACGCGCCCATCCAAAAAGTCACGCTGACCGCCGAGCCCGCAAAGCCCCGTGCCACGCAGGGCGGCCTTTTCCTTCCCAGCTATCCCGATCCGGAAAAATTGGAGCTGACGGTCGCTCGCCTCGCCAATCTGGTCGGCGATGCCAACATCGGCTCGCCGGAAATCGTCGACACGCACCGCCCCGGAGCGTTCCGCATCCGCCGTTTCGTGCCGCCGCACGATGCTTCCGGGAAAGCGGTTCCCTCGGAAAATCGCCGCCCAGCCATCGGCTTCCGCATGTTCCGGCCCGCGCCGCCGGCGCGAATCGAACTGCTTCACAAGCGCCCGGTGCTCGTTTCTTTTCTTGGCAAGTGCGGCACCGTGGAGGCCGCCTCGGGCCCGTGGCGCACTTCCGGCGACTGGTGGCGGGAAGACGCGTGGAAACAGGAGGAGTGGGACCTGGAAATTCTTTTTGAGGCGCCTGCGAATTCCAGCGGCCGCTATTCCACGTTGCAAGAACGCGAGCCGCAGCGCGCCCAGCGGCGCGGCATCTATTGTCTGTTTTTCGATTCCGTCCGGCAAAGCTGGTTTGTACGCGGAACTTATGATTGATGCTTGTGGGTCGTGGCTTTAGCCACGACATAAATCCCGTAGGGATATGCGGCTTTAGCCGCTGAGGTTCTCAGATGGGAACTCGCCCGCGCACTCCCTCAGGGGCTGAAGCCCATTCTTTCTAACGCTTTGATGTCGCGGCTGAAGCCGCGACCCACAAAGCATGCGTTTATGAAATGGCTTCTGGTGATCAAGGAATTCACGATTGAAGTACACCGAACTCCATGCGCGCTCGGCTTTCAGCTTTTTGGAAGGCGCCTGTGTGCCCGAAGATTTAGCGAGCAAGTGCGCCGAGCGCGAAATGGGCGCGCTGGCCCTTCTCGATCGCGACGGCGTCTACGGCTCTCCGCGTTTTTATCTGGCCGCGAAAAAACTTTCCATTCAGGCGCACATTGGCGCGGAAATCACGTCCGAAGCCGGATGGCGCTATGCCGTTCTCGTCAAATCCCGAGCAGGCTACCAGAATCTCTGCCGCCTGATTACGCGCATGAAGCTTCGCGCAAAAAAAGGCGAGGGCCATGTGCTACCCGAAGAAGTTTCCGAAAGCGCCGGCGGCCTGGTTTGCCTCACCGGCGGCGACGAAGGGCCGCTGGCCAGCGCGCTCACGCCCGGCGGCGGCGGATTCGATTCCGCCACAAAACTGGTGGAGCGCCTTTGCCAGCAATTCGGGCGCCGCAATGTTTACGTCGAATTGCAGCGCCATTTTTGCCGCGACGAAGAAGCGCGCAACCAGGCGGCGCTGGCCATCGCCCAAAAATTGAAATTGCCGCTGGTGGCCACCAACGGCGTCTCGTACGCGCACCCGGCCCAGCGCGAAATTCTCGACGTCTTCAGCTGCATTCGCCACCACCGCACGCTGGCCGGCGCCGGGCGCCTGCTCTCCCGCAATTCCGAGCGCCACCTGAAATCGCCCGCGGAGATGGCGCGCTTATTCGCGGACCTGCCCGAAGCCATCGCCAACACGCAATCACTCTCCGCGCGATTGCAATTCACCTTGAAAGACCTGGGCTACCAGTTTCCCAAATATCCTGTCCCGGGCGGCGAATCGCAAATCCATTTTTTGCGGGAACGTTCGCGCGAAGGCATGCTCTGGCGCTACGGAAATCAGAATGAAAAAGCGCGCGCGCAAATCGAGCGCGAACTGGCCATGATCGAGAAGCTGGACCTGCCCGGTTATTTCCTGATCGTCTGGGACATTGTCCGCTTCTGCCGCCAGCAGAATATTCTGGTGCAGGGGCGCGGCTCCGCGGCCAACAGCGCGGTTTGCTACGCGCTCGGAATCACAGCCGTCGATCCTGTTGGCATGGACCTGCTCTTCGAGCGATTCCTCTCCGAGGAGCGTGGCGAGTGGCCGGACATCGACCTCGACCTGCCGAGCGGAGACCAGCGCGAGCGCGCCATCCAGTACGTGTACCAGCGCTACGGAAAACTGGGCGCCGCGATGACCGCCAACGTCATCACCTATCGCGGCCGTTCCGCCGCGCGCGAAATTGGCAAGGCGTTGTCGCTCGATCCCGAAACCTTGAATCGCCTCACCGGCCTGGTGGGCGCCTGGGAATACCGCGACGCCAAGGACACTCTGGAACGCCAGTTCCGCGATTCCGGCCTCGATCTGCAGCACTTGACGATCCGCAAATTTTTTGATCTCTGCGTGATGGTGCAGGATTTGCCGCGCCATCTGGGACAGCACTCCGGCGGGATGGTGGTCTGCCAGGGGCAGCTGGATTCCGTGGTGCCGCTCGAACCGGCCACCATGCCCGGACGCGTGGTGGTGCAATGGGACAAGGAAGATTGCGCCGACATGGGCATCGTGAAAGTCGATCTGCTGGGCCTCGGCATGATGGCCGTGCTGGAAGATTCGCTGAAAATTATTGAGAAGGATTACGGCGAGGAAATCGATCTCGGCCGGCTGCCTGCGAACGATCCCGTCGTTTATGGAACCCTGCAAAAAGCAGACACCGTGGGCATGTTTCAAATCGAGAGCCGCGCCCAGATGGCGTTTTTGCCGCGCATGCATCCCAAATGTTTTTATGACATCGTCGTGCAGGTCGGCATCATCCGCCCCGGGCCGATCGTTGGCAAGATGGTGCATCCGTATTTGAAGCGCCGCCAGGGCCGCGAGGCTCCGGACAGCCTGCATCCCTCGCTCGAACCGGTTCTGGCGCGAACGCTGGGCGTGCCGCTCTTCCAGGAACAGTTGCTGCGCATGGCCATGATCGCCGCGGGATTCTCCGGGGGCGAAGCCGAGGAGTTGCGCCGCGCTTTCGGCTTCAAGCGTTCCGCCGCGCGCATGAAGGACATCGAAATAAAATTGCGGCACGGCATGGACAAGCAAGGAATTTCCGTGGACGTGCAGGACAAAATCGTTCGCTCCATCACTTCCTTCGCGCTGTACGGTTTCCCGGAATCGCACGCCGCCAGCTTTGCGCTGATCTCCTACGCCAGCGCCTATTTGAAGTGCCACTACCTGGCCGCTTTCACCGCGGCGATCCTGAACAACCAGCCGATGGGATTTTACAGCGCCGCGACGCTGGTGAAAGACGCCCAGCGGCACGGCCTGAAAATCAGGCCGATCGATGTGACCTGCTCGGACTGGCTGTGCACGCTGGAGCGGATGGCCAATCAGGAATTCCCTTGCGCTTCCTCTGCTTCCACACCGGAAAAATCGCCCGGCGAAAATGCGCCGTTTGCCGTCCGGCTGGGCTTGCGTTTCGTCAAGGGCCTGCGTGCCGAAACCGCCGCGGAAATTCTGCGCCAGCGCGCGCTTGGTCCCTTTGCATCGATCGATGACCTGGAGCGCCGCGTCTCCGCAATCCAAAAATCGGAACTGGTGACGCTGGCCGAGGTGGGCGCTCTGAATTTCATTCCCGGCAAGCGCGGCCGGACTACTCATCGCCGCGACGCATTGTGGCAAATCGAGCGCGCCGCCCGCCGCGCCGGACCCTTGCTGGAATCCTCCGATGCGCTGCAGACCAACGGCGAAGAAATCGAACGCGCCCCCGATCGTGAAAAAGATGGTGAGAAAGATGACGGCGGGAAAAATGAGAATGGAAAAAATAATGGCGCCGAAAATGGCCGGGCCGCGCCGGCCCTGTGGGATTCCGCCGAAAATCCATCCCCGCTCTTACAGATGACTCCGGAAGAGCGGCTGGTCGCGGATTTTCGCGGCACCGGAATGACCATCGGCGCGCATCCCATGGCCTTCCATCGCCCACAAATGAAAAAGCACGGCATACGCGCCGCCGTTGAACTCCGCGATCTACCCAACGGCTCCCAGGTTTGCATCGCCGGAGGAGTGATCGCCCGCCAGCGTCCCGGCACCGCCAATGGATTCGTCTTCCTCAGCATCGAAGATGAAACCGGCATCGCCAACGCGGTCATCACGCCGCAGCTTTTCGACCGCTACCACGTCCTCGTGGTGCACCAGCAATTTCTCTTGATCGACGGCGAACTGCAGAACCAGGAAGGCGTCGTATCCGTGAAAGCCGCGCGCATCCGTCCGTTGCGCATCACCCGCGCCAAAACCATTTCGCATGATTTCCATTGATCCGTTTTGTTTGTCCCTTCCCGCCGCGGATCCGAAACCCAGGAAAATCCAAACAAACATCCTCAATAGTCCAAAAGTCCCGGAGGGACGACAGAACGTAGCCCACCACGGCAGTGGTGGGTGCAGACGAGCCACGCGTCGAGCCCCGTAGGGGCGGCACAATGGTTTCCGAGTCTGCCGCCAATCTTTGTGCCGCCCTTACGGGGCTTGTGTCTTAGCCGCACACGATTCCCACCACTGCCGTGGTGGGCTACGTTCTGCCGTCCCTTACGGGACTATTATGGGGCTATCCAGATAAAAACCGTTCTAAAACGCCCCCAACACACCAAACAAAAAACATGGCGTCGGGACAGGATGACCGGCGCGAGCGGATCTTTCATTTCCGCTCGCAACCCTGATTGCCTCCGTGCGGCAGAGTCGGCAACTTTGGCGTCGCGGCATCTAAACCCTGCCAATGGAGAGGCGAGCTACGGCAATTGCACCGAACTATGCGTGTCTCACTCTGACGCCAGGATTCGCGTCAAAGGCCGTTTTCTTTTCCACTCATAATCCTTGCGCAAGAGCGCCTGGTGTTTCTTGCACTGCTTACAAAGTTCGGCAAACGCGACTTTTACGCTGGCGAGCACGTCGGCGCCTTCGCCCGTTGCGTGCAGCGTGCCCGTGGGAAGCGAGAGGTTGACGGTAAACGTGTAGCTTTCCTTTCGCGCGTGCTTGTCGATATCCGCGTGCAACTGCACCAGATCCGGAGCATAGCGCTTCAGAAGCTTTTCCAATTTTGCCGCTTGCCGATGGGTCTCTTTTTCGACAGGCTCTCGCCATTCCTCATGGGCATTGCGTATCGTCAATTTCATGGCAGGACCTTTCCCAGCAGGATTTGAAAGCGGGGTTACGTTTCGCGGCTGAATCCCGAAAACGCATGGGCAATTTCAGAATAGCAATTCGCTCCCGCCGTTGCAATCGGGCGATTCCTGAATGGCGATACAAAGTTTCAAGCCGGTTTTGCGGAAGTTGGAGCCGCCCGGAACGGCGTATTCTTCAGAGCGTTCGGACACCCCTGCAAACGTCGCAGACGATTTGGCGAGAAGCCGGTTCCACAACCGGCGATCTGCTACGGAAAACCTATTTCTTGAAGAGATTCTCAAACGCCTGCCGGGCGTCGAGCGGCCGTGAAGAAGCGCGTTCCGGCGCGGGCCCCGGCCCCGCTTGTGGCGCCGAGGGCGCCGTATCCTTCTCGATGGTGGTGCGAAATTCGTAGAAGGTGCAGTCGTTGACCTGATCCTTGCGGGCGATGCGTTCGGGAATAGGCTTCATGCATTCAAAGCGCGCCGCGGTGTCAAAGTAGGCGCACTGCTTGCAGCAATGCAGCTCGAAGGCGCACTTGGGGCATTTCCCTTTGGGGTCGAATCCGGGCTGCAGCACCGTGCCGCAGTTCGAGCAACGCGCGCGGGTGATGGTGCCCACCATGCGCGGGGTTCGCGGCCCGATCTGTTCCTGTCGTGGATGCCCTTCGTGATGCTGGCGTTTTTCTTTCTTCTGAGGCTCGTCGGAACTCTGATAGCCCCTGTGCTTATACTTCCGGTCCAAGTAAACCTCCGCGGGGGATGCCCAATAGTACTCTGAATAGAAAATGCCAGTCGAATATTAAGTGAACCTGCAAATCAACTTAGGAATCGCGACACGCGGATGAATGACCGTTCGCGGGCTGCCGCTTACGATTCTTTTGCCCAGAGGCGCGCGAGTCCTTCCGCGGGCAAGTCCGGCTGCAAAAATTTCCTTGGCGTTCCGGCTTCGGAGAGAATCGCTTCAGCGGCCAGGTAGCCTGAGCGGACGGCTCCCTCCATTGTGGACGGCCAGCCGGTCAATGTCCAGTCCCCAGCCAAAAATAAGCCGGCCAGCGGGCTTTTCTGCGCCGGGCGCCAGCGATCCGATCCCGGCGCCGGCGAAAACGTCGCGGACATTTCCTTCACCACCGTTCCCTTCACCAGCACGGCCTCGCGCGTCGCCGGCAGCACGCCGCGCAACTCTTCCAGGCACATCGCGATGATCTCCTGGCGCGTGCGGGAAGTAAGGCCGTACGACGCGCTGATCACCAGCTGCAAATATTGCCCGCCATTTTCCGCGGCTTCGCCAGAGAGTTGCGTCTTGTTGAACACCCACTGCGTGGTGCTGTCCAGCAGCGTCAGGAATGGTTCGCTCATCACTTTCCGGTCGAACCACAAATGCACTCCGGTGATGGGCGAAGTTTTCAAATGGCGCAGATTGAAAAACACCGGCTCGCTTTCGACAACTGCATTGGGCAACAGCTCCGGCAAGATGTCCTGCGGCACCGCGGCCAGATAATAATCCGCGGTCTCCACCGTTCCGTCTTCCCTTTCCAATCCTTCGACGCGGCCGTCAACCACCAGGAACCCGCGCACCCCGGCGCGCAACTGGACTTCGCCGCCCTGCGCGGCCAGCGATTTGCGGCATCCTTCGTACAGATCGCCAAGCGGCACGCGCGGAATGCCGACGCGATAGCCGCCGCGCGTCGAAAGAAACGCTTTCCAGAACACATCGATTCCGTAGCGGGCGTCGATGCGGTCGAGTTCCTCATCCAGCGCGCTGACCAGAATCACTTCCCAGAACCGGCGAATGCCCCGCTCGGTCTGCCGGTGCTTTTGCAGCCACGCCAGCATGGTGACGTTTTCGCCTGCGACGCTCGCCGCAAGATCCGCCGGCTTTCCGCCGCTGCGCGCAATGCTGAGCAGCGCCTGCGCGATGGCGCGCTTGTCCGCCCACCCCAGTAGCGGATAGGACGCAAACGCCGGACTCATGTGCAAAGGCGGCGGCAGCGCCACGGAAGAGATTGCGCCGCGCTTCCCGTCCGGAGCGGCGAACAGGAGGCGGTCAAAAAAACGAATTTGATTCGCGGCGCCAACCCGCCGGTAGAAATCCTCGAGATTGGTGCAGCAGCCCAGGGTCACATGCTGGCAATTGTCCACGTGCTCGCCGCCGGGCAGCACGTAAGACGCAGCGCGGCCCCCGAGGTGGGGCCGCTTTTCGAGCAAACGCACGCGGAAGCCGGATTCAGCCAGCGCGACGGCCGAGGAAAGGCCCGCCAGACCGCCGCCGATAACGATCACGCTCTTCGAGGACATTCGTTTGGGAATACCAGCCCAGCCGCGCGCGCAGCAGGATCCCGGTTTTTTCCGGAGTGCTCAGCCGCACGCGTTCGGAGAACACATCATAACCGCGCGTCTCGATCCGGCGCAGCAAACTGCTGTAAATTCGCGCCAGCGCCCACAGCGCCGCGCGCGCGTCGGCGTGCACCAGCGGAATCAATTGCGCGCCTTCATGATAAAAATTCCAGGCGCGCGCGGTTTCAAATTCGAGCAGGCCGCGCATTTCGGGAGTCACTGGGCCGGCTCTCAGCGCCTCCGGGCGAACACCGAATTGCCTGAGATCTTCCAGGGGCAGGTAGACGCGGCCCATTTCGTAGTCGCCTTTCACATCGCGAATAATATTGGTCAGCTGAAAGGCAATGCCCAGCTTTTCCGCGAGGTCCGGAGCGTGTGGATCGTCAAAGCCGAACACGTGCAGGCAGGTGAGGCCGACGGTCCCGGCAACGCGGTAGCAATATTCCCGCAGCCGGTCAAAGGTGGGGTATTCGCCGACGGTTAAATCCATTTCCGCGCCGGAAATCAAATCGTGAAAATAGCGCGGCGGAATCTGGAATCGTGACAACGTGTCTGCAAAAGCCGGAAGAATCGGATGGCCGGATACTTCGCCCGCCACAGCGGCGTCCAGCGCCGCCCGCCATCGAGCGAGACCGCGCTGCTTGTCCGCGGCGCTGCCCACGGTGTCTGACACATCGTCGACCAGGCGCATAAAGGCGTACAGCGCGCACAACGCGTCGCGCTTGGCCGGCGGCAACATGAAAAACGCATAGTAGAAATTGCTGGCGGACGCGCGCGCCACTCGCCGGCACTCCGCGTACGAACGCGTCACGTCGTCGCGATTGCCTCGCAGCATTTTTCCGGCGTCCGGACGCGCACAACCGCCGTCGACAATCGCCAGCCTTCCGCCCACCGCAGGCACGGCGGGAACAGCAGGCGCGGTCGGTTGCGCAAAACCAAATACACGCAGCACGAGCGCTTGCGCCAGAAGTTGTAGCTGCTTCGATTTTGAAATCGAAGGCCGGTGCTGGAGCGTGTTGTAGCCGACGCGCTCGATGGCATCGAGAACCGCCAACCCGCCGCGGCTGAACATTTCGATGTCCACGCGCAGCGCCGAATCAACGCTCGCCGCCAGCGGCATCCCCTCCGCAAACAGTTGACGGGTGCGCGCAATCACGTCCTTCATCAGCGAAACGTAACGAGGATCGAATCGCCGCTGCACGATATCCTCTTCCGCAAGACTGTGCGTCGCGAGCGCTTCCAGCGGAATGTAGATTCGTCCCTTCTCCAAATCGCGCGTCACGTCCTGCCAGAAATTCGCGAACTGCAACGCCGTGCAGGTCGCGTCGGAAAGCCGCTGGCGCTCCGCATCGCGATACCCGCAGAGATACAGCACCAGCCGCCCCACGGGATTCGCGGAATATCGGCAGTAGGCGAACACGTCGTTCCAGGTGGCGTAACGTTTCACAGTCTGGTCCTGGCGAAACGCAACCAAGAGGTCGGAGAACGGCTCGATGGGAATCTCGAGCGCGGTAATCGTTTGGCGGAGCGCGATGAACACGGGATGCGCGGGCTCGCCCGCGTAGCAGTCGCGCAATTCCTGGTCCCATTCATTCAACAGCGAAAGCGCGCGCGTGGGATCGGCAATTTCATCGCCCAAGTCGTCCGCCCAGCGGCAATACGCATACAAATTGTAAAAATGCTGGTGCAGCCGCCGCGGGAGAAGCCAGGAAACCACGTTGAAATTTTCGTAGTGATGCGTGGCCAGCCAGCGCGTATAGCGTTCAGCCTGCGCCACCGAACATCCGGACGGCGGGAGCCCCTTGGAAATCTCCAGATCAGCGGGTATTTGCATGGTGCGGAGGCCAGTGGCACAGGCTTCACGGGCTACGGAAAAGTCTTGTCTTGTCATTCTGAGCGAAGCGAAGAATCTCTCTTCGATTTCAGCACGAGAAAAAACACAGAGAGATTCTTCGCTTCGCTCAGAATGACAACGTCTTAAGGTTTTCCGCAGTGTGGTCAGCCCGTTGGCCTAAGTGCCGGGCGGAAAATCAAACCCAACAGGCTGAAGCCTGTTCCACTTTTACGGAATTACCGCGACTTTCATCTCACCGTTGCGATACTTCATGTGCTCGAACATTTTCGGAAGATCGGTGAGCGGAATTTCCGCGTTCACGAAATCGCTGGAACGAATCTCGCCGCGCGACACGCTCTCCAGCGCTTCCCGGATGAACCGGGGCGTGTGATGGAATGTGGACTTGATGGTGATTTCCGAGTAGTGCAGCGCGTTGGGATCGATCGCCACCTGCGTGCCCCGCGGGCAGCCCCCGAACAGGTTGACCGTGCCGCCGCGGCGCACCATTTGCAGCGCCCACTCCCAGGTCTGCGACGTGCCCACCGCTTCGATCACGGAGTCTGCGCCGCGCCCGCCTTCCGTCAGTTCCCGCACCGTCTGCGCGGGGTCGCTGAGGTCCGGCGCGATAAAGGCCGCGCGAGCGCCAAACTGTTCGGCCGCGCGAATCTGGTTCGGCCGCTTGCCGAGGGCGATCACTTTCACGCCGCGATTCGACAAAACGCGAATGAATTTCAATCCGATCGGCCCGCAGCCGATCACCACGGTGGTATCGCCCGACTGAATGCCGGTCTCATGAATTCCGCGCAGCACGCACGCCAGCGGCTCAACCATGGCCGCATCCTGAAACGAAACGTGCTCCGGAATCACCAGCATGTTCTGCCGCACGATGCGGCCCGGGATGCGGATGTATTCCGCATAGGCGCCGTTGTTGAACAGCAAGTCCTCGCACAGGTTGCTCTGCCCCTTGCGGCAAAACAGGCAGACATTGCACGGCGCGGAGTTTGACGGCACCACGCGAGCGCCCACTTTCAACCCGCCGTTCACATCGGCTCCCAGAGTCTCGACGACTCCGGCAAGTTCGTGGCCAAATACCGCAGGCGGCGTGATCATGCGCGCGTGGTATCCGCGCTTCCAGACTTTCAAGTCCGTGCCGCAGGTCAGCGCAACTTTTACGCGGATCAGCGCTTCATCTGCGGCGAGACGCGGAATGTCGATGCTCTCGATCTTCAGGTTCTCGCTGCCGTAAAGAACCGCAGCGGTCATGTGACCGTTCTTGCTTCGACCGTTTTTGCTTACGAGATGTTCTGCTGTATTCAAGGATGAATCACCACTTTTAATGATTCTCCGACTGGACGAGCCGCCAGTTGTAACGCCTTGTCCATATCTTCCAACGAAAACCGGTGCGAGATCAATTCTATCACTCGTAACCGATGCGTAAAAATCAGCCGCGCGGCTTCCTCGGCCCGGTCGATAGCGGCGCTGTAGCTTCCCAGGATTTCCTTTTCCTCGACGCCCACGGTCGCCGCCGGAAACTCAATTTTCATCAGCGGATCGTTCTGCGCGAACAGGAGCACGCGCCCGCCCGGCCGCACAAGGCTGAGCGCATCGGTCAGCGCCGCCGGTATCGGCACGGCCACCAGCACCACGTCCGCCCCGCGCCCCTCGGTGCGTGAACGAATTTCATCCGCCAGCTTTCCCTGCCGCGGATCGACGGCAAGATCGAGCCCGAGCGACAAGCTCTTGGCGCGGCGCTCGGCCATCGGATCGCTGCCGATTACCGTCGCGCCCTCGAGCTTCGATAGCATGGCCAGGAGCAGCCCGATAGGCCCGAGTCCCATCACCACGGCCGTTTCGCCCGCGGCCACGCGCGCCTTTTCCACGGCCTTGATGCAGGTGTTTACCGGCTCGATAAACGCCGCTTCATCGAAGCTGATGTCATCGGGGATCGCCACCATGCCGCGCTCCGCAACCCAGGGCATGGCGCGCACGAATTGAGCGAATCCGCCGCCGTTGGGATCGAATCCGGCCGTCAGGCCCACTTTTTTGTAGGCCGGGCACTGCGAAAACAGCCGCCGCTCACAATAAAAACAGGATCCACACGGCACGTGGTGAAAACTCATCACCCGGTCGCCCAACTTCCACTTCGTAACGCCTGCGCCCACCGCCACGACCGTTCCGGAAACTTCATGCCCGAAAATCTGCGGCGCCGCCACGAATCCGTACTCGATTTTTTTCAAGTCCGTGCCGCAAATTCCGCAGGCCGCGACGCGAATCAGCACTTCTCCCGCACCGATCGCCGGCACGGGCACGGTTTCCACCACCACGTTACCCTTGCCGCGGTACACCGCCGCGCGCATCGTGGACGGCACGGGCTGCGCCGTTCGCGGAGTCTCGAGGATCGTTCCTGATTGGCTCATATCGCGCCTACCGTATCCTGCTCGATGGGAATCAGGCGCTCAGCCATGCTTCCCGCAAAAGCGTCCAGAAAATCGGCCAGACGCCGCGCCGCAAATCGCGAGTCGCGCGCCAGTTTCAGAAGGTCCGGCAAACCGGCTGGATTCCGCAAAACCTGGGCGAACACGCCCATCACGCGAATCTGCCCCTGCGCGTCCCGCGCGAGCTCGAAGTCATAGGGCACGTCGAAATCCGCCGTATCGCTGACAGCCCGAATGGCTACCGCCGGAACGCCGCAGCGCGCCGCTTCCGCGAGTATCGTATAGCTCTCCATGTCCACGGCTTCCGCCTGCACTCCCAGTTCCCGCTTTTGCTCGGACTTAGTGACCAGATTCCGCGACGTGGCCAGGCGCTCAATCTGCCGCGCGCCGCAATCCACCGCCGCAGCCAGCAACTCGCGATGGCTGGCTACCGCCACCGGCTCCCCCAATTCGCTTACCAGCCGCGCCGCCAGAATATCTCCGGGCTGCGAGCCCGTTCGCAGCGACCCTGCCAGGCCGGTGGAGATGCAAATGTCGGGCCGGAACGCAAAGCACTTCTTTGCGGCGGTCTGCGCATGCTCCTGGCCCATCCCGGTCAAGATGGCCCGCACCTGCGCCCCGCCGAAGGCGGCTTCAAACACCGGCGCATCCCCGGGAACGCGCATAAAGTTCCGTCGGCGCTGCCACGGCGCGAATTCCGCCCGCACCGCGAATGTGACCAGTATTTTCATGAACTCCAGGCCCCATCTATGCCGCGCGCGCGCCGGCAACTGCCGGAGCGCGCCCTGCGGCGGCGTAACCATTCGACTCGTACCAGGCGACCGCGCGGCCCAGGGCGGCTTCGATCGGCCCAGCCTCAAAGCCCAGTTCGCGCACGGCTTTTGACGAATCGACAAACATCTTGTGGCGTGCCATGCGCACGCCTTCCAGCGGAATCTGCGGTTCCCTGCCCAGCAGTCGCGACACGCCGGTATCCACGCAGCCGGCGGCATAGGCCACAGCATACGGAAACTTCCATCGGGGTGCGG
>Ga0070735_10002022_pt1 | contig 18723 bp, 19 predicted proteins | sample Coa_R1_FD_66443 | JGI IMG/M metagenome (GOLD analysis project Ga0070735, IMG submission 66443) | Surface soil microbial communities from Centralia Pennsylvania, which are recovering from an underground coalmine fire - Coalmine... | ecosystem: Environmental > Terrestrial > Soil > Unclassified ... | reverse complement strand
CTTGCCGCGGAGCTGGCCGACACCGGATGGCTCGGCACACCGCCGCGCGTGCCGCTGGACGGCAAGAAGGCGCACCACCTGCCCGACCCGAACGAGGAGCAGGCGGAGGCCGTCTCCCGCGTCATGGGCATGCGGCCCGGTCAGCTTTACCTGATCCAGGGCCCGCCCGGCACCGGCAAGACGACGGCCATCGTGGAATCGATCAGGCGCATCCTCGGCCGCAACCCGAACGCGTCGATCCTCATGTCCTCCCACTCCAACGACGCCGTCGACACCGGGCAGGAGCGCCTGCTCGGCTTCTCGCACGTGCGCCAGGCGCGTATAGCGGAGCCGGGCAAAGTGCCACGCAGGCTGCGCCCGACCCTTGTCGAGAGCGACGACCTCGAGCCGTACAACCTCGTCGCGGGCACGTGCAACCGGCTCACGATCGACTCACGGCTCCGGTTCAAGGTCTTCGACTGGCTGATCCTGGACGAGGCGAACAAGGTGCGGGCCAACGAGGCGCTCGCGCTGATGCCGCTGGCCAAGCGCTGGGTCATGATCGGCGACCTCAACCAGCTGCCGCCCGTCATGGAGGAGGCCGCGTCGACCTTTCAGATCGCGAAGCCGCTGGACGAGCTCGTCCGCGACGACAGCTTCTACGGGTGGATCTGGGACAAGGTGCCGGCGGGGTCGCGGATCATGCTGCCGCGGCAGTACCGCATGCGCGAGCCGATCGGCCGCGTCGTGTCGGATCTCTTCTACGGGGGCAAGCTCATCCACGAGGCTCCGCACCAGCGCATGCCGCTGCCGTGGCCCTTCGACCGCGAGCTCGTGTGGGTCGACACCGGCGCGCAGGACGAGTACCGCGACGCGCAGCGTTCGGTGGCGAACGAGTTCGAGGTCGCGCTCTGCAAGGACATCACCTCGATCATCCGGCGGCGCGTGCGCAAGGCCAAGCTCGCGGTGATCGCGATGTACAACTCGCAGGTCAACCGTCTCCAGGGGTCGCTGAAGGGCATCGTCCCGCCCGACGACATCGAGTCCGTCGACGCGTTCGAGGGCCGCGAGTCGGATGGCGTGATCCTTTCCCTCGTGCGGTCCAACGACCGCGCCGCCATCGGCTTCCTCAACGACCCCAACCGCGTGAACGTCGCGATCTCCCGCGCCAAGAAGCTGCTCGTCATCGTCGGCGACTCCAAGACGGTCATCGGCGGAGCGCCCGAGCTGTTCGGCCCGCTGTTCGAGCACTGCAAGGAGGAGGGCCTGGTCGCCGGAGTTGGTGCGGTCGTCACCGCATGCCAGCGCGTCGGGATCCGCTCCCAGGTGCAGCGCCTGTCGCGGCCACACCGTGGCGACCGCCGCACCCGCAGGCGGCGCAGGGGCCAGCGCGGGCCGGGCGAGATGGCTTTGGGCAACGGCGAGGCAGCGGCCGCCGAGACGAACGGCGCCGAGCAGGCGTCCTCGTTCGAGCCGGCCGGCGGCGGTTCCGCGAATGGGGCCTCGCCCCACCAGGAAGCGGCGCCTGAGCCTTCGCCTGTAGAGGCGCCAGGCGAGGGTGAATAGGGCCCTCGAGACTTTAAGCTTCGTTCCAACTTGAGCGACGACTGCGTCTTCTGCGAGATAGTGCGCGGGCAGTCGCCCGCCAGCTTCACGCACGAGGACGATTCCGTGGTGGCGTTCATGGACGTCCAGCCGATCACGCAGGGCCACATCCTCGTCGTGCCGCGTGAACATGCCGTCCTCATGTCCGACGTGGCCGAGCCCGTCGCGATGCGCACCTTCAAGATCGCGCGGCTGATGGCGAACGTGGTGCGCGCCCGTCTCGGCGCGACCGGGGTCAACCTGTTCGTGGCCGACGGAGAGGTCGCGTTCCAGGACATACCGCACTTTCACGTCCACGTGATTCCGCGGTATCCGAAGGATGGCTTCGGCCTGACTTTCCCGGCGACCTACGACCGGCCTCCCGCGCGAGCCCAGCTCGACGCGATCGCCGCCGCGATCAGGGCCGCCGGCTAGTCTCTCAGCCGGTGACGGTGACGTCCAGCGTGTAGGCGACGACGTACATCGGGCACATCGCTCCGGAAGGGCATGTCGGACCGGCGTAGGACGTGACCTGGACGTGTCCCGGCGCGATCGCCTGGAAGGCCGCGAGGGACACGCCACGCGCTGCGGTCGCCGCCGGGTCGACGATCGGCTTGAGCACGGCGGTGTTCGTCGACACCGGGTGCATCCAGGGGTTCATGTTCGGCGCGGCATGGAGCGCAACCTCGAGCGTCTGGCCGACCCGCAGCGTGACCGACCTGTCCTTCTCCGTGGCGACCACGTCAAAGCCCAAGCCGTGAGTCGGGCTTGGCGAGGGCGTGGCGCCGGGACCGGCCGGGACGGCGCCGCACGCCAGCACCAGAAGCCCCGCCCCGGCCACGAGCCCGAGCTTCTTGCCGGCCAAATGGCGAAAGATGCGCTGGAGTGCCATCTGCGTATCGAAACGTTGCCGCCGCCGTTGGGGTAACAGGTGCCGGTAACATCCGCAGCTCACGTGCGAAGAATCCTGGCCCTCGTGGCCGCCGGCCTCGTGGTCGCGGCTTGCGGGGGCGGTAACACCGCCGCCGTACACTCCCCCTCGCCGCTCACGGGCGGCATCCCCGGGGGCCTGATCGCGTACTCGGCGACCGCCGGGATCGGCGTCCTCGACCCCGCGACGGGCAAGTCCACCATCCTCGCCGCCTTTCCCGCGGGCGGCGCGTTCCGCTCCTCCGGCCCCGTCTGGGGGCCTGCGCCCAACCTGGACTACCCGGTCATCTACTTCACCGTGCACGACGACCGGCCCCCGGAGAACCGCACCACCGCCGGGGTCGAGCCCTACGACTGGCTTTTCCGGCTGGACCCGTTCACGGGCGTGCTCGACCCGATGGCGGCATCGTTCGATCCTCAGAGCGAGGGCCCGATCGGGCTCGTGGCCAACCACCACTACCTCGCGATGACGATGGGCTGCTGCGCGTCGTACGAGGTGGACGCCTTCGACCTCACCCAGCCGTCGGGATCGATGAAGGTCCTGTCCCGGCCGCCGGCCCAGGCGCCTTTCTTCACCGAGGGCGTCGCGCCAGGCACCTCGGGCCTGGTCGCGGTTCGCGAATTCGGGAGCGGGACCTGGTACTGGCTCAACGCCGACGCGGGAGTGCTCAATCCGTTCCCGCTGACCTCTCTTGGCACCGACGACGGCCCGATTGCGATCACGCCCGACGGCACGATGGTCGCGGTGGCGCTGCCCGACCACGGCGCGACGATCCAGCCGATCAACCTCACCCTGCCGCTCGCGTCTCCGAGTGGCGGCGCCGCCGCGAGTGCGTCTCCCGCGGCGAGCGCCTCGGCCGCACCATCCGCCCATCCAACCGCAGCCGCGCCGCCCCACCACGTCGACTCGCGCCTTCCCCACCCGGATGGCCTGGCGTGGAGTCCCGACGCAAAGCAGCTCGCGCTTGCCGTCAACGGGGAGCTCGACGTCTACTCGGCATCCGCGGCGGATGGCACCGCGCCCAGCGCGAAGTTTCTGTCGGGCGCGGGTGTGCTGGCGGGGTCCTGGTCAGAACCGATCCTGGGCCGGTCCGCCACCTCGCTCAAGCCGAGCGCCGGGCCACAGGCGATGGTCGACGCTTTGCTTGCGGCGACGAAGCTGCCCGCGGCGGCCGACACGCCGGCGAACCGCCCGTTCACGAAGATCTATGTCTGGCAGTTCGACTCGTCACGCACTTCGCCGATAGCCGCGATCGCCGACGCAACCCCGGCGATACTCGCGAAGTACCCGCCGCTCGCCGCGGGGGTCGCGTTCCACCATTGGGCCGCGTCGGACACGTGGGCGCTGCTTGGCGGCTGCTACCGCTATCGCGTCGTCGTCACGGGAAGCATCCCGCCAGTGGCCTCGACCGTCGGCCTTCCGACGAGCACTCTCTGCTTCGGTGCGAAGGCCAGCCCTAGCGCCTGAGCCGCCGCACATAGGATTGGGCTGTGGCCGCTGATCACCTCGCAGTCCACGCCGAGTCATCGCCGGACAAGCCGGCCGTCGTCGCGGGCGAGCGAGTCATCGACTACTCGACTCTCGACCGCCGCGCCAACCAGGCCGCACACCTGCTCGAGGGTCTCGGCTGTGGCAAGGGTGATCGGGTCGCCATCATGTCCTACAACTCGATCGAGTACGTCGAGATCGGCAACGCGCTGCGGCGGCTCGAGGCCGTCATCGTGCCGGTCAACTACCGGCTGCGCGGCGCGGAGGTCGCCTACGTTCTGCGCGACTCAGGCGCGAAAGCCGTCCTCGCCGACGCCGACCACGTACCCGTCGTCGATTCGGCCCGGCATGACGCCGGCGATGGCGTCCACCTCGTCGCCCTTGACGCCCGTAGCCCGGGCTGGTTCGACTACCAGGCATTGATGCGATCCGCATCGACATCCGAAGAGCCGACGGGTTCGGCCGCGAGCGTTGGAGCGCCGATGATCTACACGTCCGGCACGACGGGCAACCCGAAGGGGACGTGGCGTCCCGACGGGATCGACCTCGCCAACCTGGTGGAGCTCATCGTCATGTTCGGGCTGAGCCAGGACGACGTCCACCTGGTTTGCGGTCCGCTCTACCACAGCGCCGTCGCGCTGCTGTCCGCGCTTCACCAGGTCGTCGGGGCGACGCTCGTGATCCAGCGCAAGTTCGACGCCGCCGAAGCGCTGGAGCTCATCGAGCGGCACCGGGTGACGACGACCTTCATGGCGCCGACGCTCCTCCACAGGCTCGCGGACGAGCAGGGCGCGCGGCCGCGCGAGGTCTCGTCGCTGCGCGCGCTGATGATGAGCGCGGCGCCGTGTCCTTACGCGCTCAAGGTTCGGGCGGAGGCCCTGTTCGGGTGCGTGTTGTGGGAGTTCTACGGCTCGACCGAGACCGGCGTGAACACGATGCTGCGGCCCGAAGACCAGCTGCGCAAGCCCGGCTCGTGCGGCACCGCCATGCCCGGCCAGGAGGTCCGCCTCGTCCGCGCGGACGGGACCGAGGCGGCGGTGGGCGAGCCGGGGGAGTTCATGGTGCGCACAACGTGGCTCGCCGAGTACTTCGGCCAGCCCCAGGCGACCGCAAGCCACATGCACGACGGCTTCTTCTCGGTCGGCGACATCGCGTATCGCGACGAGGAAGGCTTCTACTTCATCTGCGACCGGAGCACCGACATGATCATCTCGGGCGGCGTGAACGTATATCCGGCCGAGGTCGAGGCTGTGATCTCCGCGCACCCTGCCGTGATGGACGTCGCCGTGATCGGCGTCCCGGATGACCGGTGGGGAGAGTCCGTCAAGGCGGTCGTGCAGCTGCGTGATGGGGCGACGGCAACGCCGGACGAGCTGATCGCTTTCTGTGCCGAGCGCCTCGCCGGTTTCAAGAAGCCGCGCTCGGTCGATTTCGTCGAAGAGCTGCCACGCGACGCCGCCGGCAAGCTCCTCAAGCGCCGGATACGCGAGCGCTACTGGCTGGGAGCGGGCCGCCAGATCTGACGCTCAGGCGAGCAGGGGCAGCAGGTACTCGAGCGAGCGGCTGATGCGTCCGAGCGGGCGGTCGTCGGCAGAGGCGAGCCTCGTCTCCTGCTCGAGCGTGTACCAACCGCGATAGCCGGTCCGTTTCAACGCCTCGACCAGGTGCGCGACTCCGGCACCGCCTTCACCCAGTGGCTTGAAGAGGCCATGATCGACCGCGTCCGCGTACGTAAGGGACCCGCCGCGCACCTCGCGGACCACGTCCATGTCCACGTCGTTCAGCTGGACGTGCTGGATGCGGCCCGCGGCCAGCTCGACGACGTCGACCGGGTCGGCGCCGGCCAGGACGAGATGTCCGACGTCGATGCAAAGTCCCGCCTCCGATCCGACCAGCACTCGCTCGATGTCATCGGGGCCCTGGATCGTGCTGCCGAAGAGCGGCTGCACCGCGACACGCAGGTGGTGGCGCGCGCACACGTGCTCAACCGAGCCGACGAGGTTCAGGAGATGCGCCCACTCCGGGTTCGAAAGCCCCGGAGCCGGCCCCGCCGATGGCGCGCGCTCCGGAATCGCCGAAAGGACGAGCGTCGACGCACCGAGGGCGCCGAGCCAGTGAGCGTGTCCGTCAATGTGGGCGAGCTCCGGTCCCCGCGTGTCGTGATGGTGCAGGATCCCGTGCACCTTGCCCGCCACCAGCTCGACCCTGTGCCGGCGCAGCATCGTCTTCGCCAGGTCGCTGCGGTCCGGCAGGAAGCCCGGCGGACCCGCGGTGATCGCGCCCTCGCCCACGGCGGCCGCCTCGGAGATGACACGATCCGCGTCGATCTGGTGGCCCCAGTCCTTGACGTCGCTGATGCCCCAGCACGCAGGCGAAAGGGCGAGGCGGTGCACGGAGGTGCGCCGCGCCCCCAGGCCGCCGAAGCCACGCACCCCACGGGACGTCACCGCGCAGAGATTAACCTTCTAGGCGGGGGATGCCGGTGGCCAGCTTCGATCTCGACCTCGAACCCGCTTCGCTCGACGACGCGGCCCTGGTGGCCGACCTCGACCTCCGCCGCAACCCGGACGCCGACGCCGACCCGGCACGAATGCGCCACTGGTGGGCGCGCTCCCTCGCCCATGGGCCCGCGAGGCGTCTGGTCGCGAAGCGCGACGGGAAGGCCATCGCCTTCGCGGGGGTCGGCCACGACCACTGGACTGATGGGTCGAAGCGTTACGGCTGGACGCGTGTCGCGATCGATCCGCAACTGTGGACGGAGCAGCGGTTCCGCGAGCTGCTGGCGGGCTCGGAGGACTGGCTGCGCAGCGAAGGCGCCGAGGCCGTGCTGCTGCGCGTCGACGATCGTTTCACGCGGGAGGTCGAGCTCGCCAACCGTCTCGGATATACCGAAGGACGTCGGGCTCGCGTCTCGGAGCTGGACATCGCCGGGGGTCGAGAACAGCTGATGGCCACGCGCGAGCGCTGCCGCAAGGAGATGGCGGCCCAACGAGTGACGATGCATACCCTGGTCGACGACGCGGACCCCGACCTGTACAAGAAGCTATACGCGATGACCGTGGAAACGGAGCAGGACATCCCGACCACCGTTCCGCTCGTGGTGCTTCCGTTCGAGCAGTGGATGGGATCCTGGTTCGACGACCCCGGCGTGCACAGGGATCGCTTCTGGATCGCGCGGGAGGGCGACGACGTCATCGGAGTCTCGGTGCTGGACTACCCGGTCGCCAGGGGCTTTCCCTTCACGAACTACACGGCCACGGCACGCAAGGCGCGTGGCAGGGGAATCGCCAAGGCTCTGAAGTACGAAACGATCGCGCAGGCCGCGGACCTTGGATTCACGCGTATCCGCACCCAGAACGACGGCGACAATGCACCCATGCTCCACATCAATGACGCGATGGGCTACAGGCCGGTGCATTACATGCTCGAGCTGCAGAGGGATCTGACATGAGCGAAGAGCACTGGGGCGTCAGGACGCTGGTGGAGATGTACAGGGAGTGGTCGAAGAGCGGCATGGTGGCCAACATCGGCACGCAGATCGTGGACGTGGGTTACGGCACGCTGGCCCTCGAGGGCAACATGACCGCCGAGGCGCACGGGTTCGCGACCTCGCGCGGCCCGATCATTCACGGCGGCGCGGTGGCCACGCTGGCCGACGAGGCGCTCGCATCTGTCGCCTTCACCGTGGCGGAGGAAGGCGAGACCACGGTCACGGCCGACCTGAAGGTCGACTTCCTCCGCCCGGCGCGGCCGGGTCGCCTGCTCGCGCGCGCCACCGTACGCCACCGGACGCGACGCCTCGCCTTCTGCGAGGCGGTGGTGGAGCAGGGGCAGGGCCAGATCGTGGCCGAGGCCCGCGCCGTGATCGCCTACGTCAAGGCGTGATGCGGCCCGACATCTGCGGCAGGATCACCATCTCCCAGTGAACGCCGCCGTCGGCGGTCGATTCGAGCAGCGAGCGCGACCCCGCCACCGCGGCAAACCATGCATGTTGCCCGTCCAGGACCTGGAGCGAACCGGGTAGAGCCAGCGGCACCCCGATGTTGCGGGGGGACGTCCACGTCGCGCCGCCGTCTGAGCTGCGCGCCCAGCTGCCCTGGCCGAGCCACCACCAGTCCAAGGGGTTGGCGTATCCGATCGCGCCGCCGCTCGATGGAAGCTGGAGCGTGGACCAGGTCGCGCCGTCGTCGAGCGAGCCGAGCTCGACCTCGTTGGGAACCTGGACCGATGCCCCGGCCCCCGGCGCCGCAAGGCCGGCCCCGGCCATCGAGTCGATCGAGGTTCCGTACACGTAAGTAACCGGGCTGCCTCCGTCGAACGTTCGGACCGTGAGCGGCGGATACACCAGGATCGTTCCTCCCGATGCCGAGCGGCCCGAAGGCGGCGCGAAGTTGACCACCGACGCGACGACGCCGGTCAGCACGGTGGGCTGTGCGGCGACCAGGTACTGGCCGGTGCGCGGCCAGCCCGCGGCCGGCGGCGGAAGGACAGCTTTGGTCCAGGTGCGGCCGAGGTCGCTCGAGTGATAGAGGTAAGGCCCCGCCGAGAGGCTGTCGATCCAGCCCGACGCCGCCCCCGCAAACGAGACGCGATAGGCCTGGTCAGGCAGCGGGACCGGGGTGCCCAGGTCGAGCCACGTGGAACCGCCGTCGGGTGTGCGGTACAGGCGGTTGGACCTCGCGCCGCGGACCAGGAGCCAACCGTGCGCCGCGTCGGGGAAAGACCACGAAAGCGCGTACGCGGCGGGGTTGAGCGCGGGGTCCGCTTCCCACGTGAGACCGCCGTCGAAGGTGCGGTAGAGGATCGGCCGGGGCCCCGTGAGGGCGAAGTAGCCTGTCACGCCGTCGAAGAACTTGAGAAACACGGACTGGCCCCCGCTCGGGCCCGACAGCTCCCGCGTCCAGGAATGCCCGGCGTCCTCGGTGCGCATGACCTGGAAGTCGCCGTCGTCGAAGTCCGCCACGACCCAGCCTGTCGTCGGGTCGACGAAATCGACGGCGGCCAGGCTGTACGAGCTCGATGCTCCGGGGATGGAGCGCACTGCGTTCCGCTGAGTGAGGCCGAATGAAGGGTGGAGGTAGGCGACGGCGGTGATGCCCAGCGCAAGCAACGCGACGCCAATGATCGCGACGGCGCGACGCGCTCGGCCGCGCGGGAAGTCCGATTCGACGCCTGGCTCTGGCTCCGGGATCTCCATCGCGGCCCTCGGCTCAGCTTAGCCCGGCTGGGGCAGGTTGACCGTGTGCCAGCTCGCGCCGCCGTCCGAGGTCATGGATAGCGCGAATCCGCCGGCGACGCCGAGGCCAGACGAGAACATGGTCGACCAGGCGTGCGTCTGGTCGATGACTCGAACTGGCTGATACCTCCAGTTCTCGAGGAGCGGCGCGACCCTCGTCTCCTTCCAGGTGAGCCCCGAATCCGACGTCTTGAACAGGGAGCCGAATCGGAACGCCCACCAGTGCTTGGAGTCGAGAAAGGCGATGTCGCTGTACTGGGCGGGATTCGGAGGCTGGCTGACCGACCGCCACGTCGAGCCCAGATCGAACGTGAGGTACGCGGTCTGATTCCCGGCCGGATCCGTGACGAACGCGATCGCGCCGCTTCGAGGAAGGAGCTGCACTTCGGTGAAGATCTGGTCCGGAGGCTGCTGCTTCACCCCGGGCGGCTGCGGGCTCGAGGTGGGCGCTCCGGGGATTGTCAACGAGGTCCACGTGCGTCCGTTGTCCGTGGTCAGCAACACCATCGCGCGCACGTCCAACCCGCCGAGCCAGCCCTCGCCGTCAGGTCTGAAGGTGGGTGCGCCGGGGCCTTTCCCTCCGACCTGGCCGCCTGCCGGCCAGCTGGCCGCCTCCCACGTCGTCCCCCCGTCGGTCGACGTCGTCAGGCGGTCGTCGGTGCCGGACGGGTCGGTCGCGGTGACCGCCCAGACATGGCGGGGATCCGCGAACGAGTACATGACGGTCGCCGGCGGCAGCTCGAGATGCGTCCAGGTGGTGCCGCCATCGGCCGTACGAAGGGCCGAAGCCGGCCCGGTCATGACGATCCCATTGGACCGGTCGAAGAATCGGAACGTCGGGGCCTGGTCAGCGGCCGATTCGCCGAGCTGCTTCTGCCAGTGCCTGGCCCCGTCCGTCGTGCGGTAGACCCAGAAGTTGCTCGAGGTGGGCAGCGGCTGGGCGATCAGCGCCCAGCCGAGATCCGGCGTGACGAAATCGAAGTCCAACGAGTACTGGGCGGAGAGCGTGGGCACGGCGGAGGGAGATGGATACGCGACCGGTGCCCCCGGGCTGCTCGGCCGCAGGTAGAGCACGCCCGCGACGACGATCGCGGTAATCGCGACGGCGAAGACCGGGATGGCATGCCGGAAACGGAGGCTCAGCCCGCTGTCTTCTGGTGTCTCCAAGGCTCCAGGGATAGATTGTGGGTGGATGGTCAGCCTCGTGCGCCCCGCCGGCACACGTGACGCGAGCGCGATCGCTCGCGTCCACGTCGCGAGTTGGCGGACGACCTATCGCGGGCTGCTGCCAGACGAATTCCTGGCGTCGCTGACAGAGTCCGGATACACGGACCGGTGGCGGCGCAGCATCGAGGAGGGCTCGAGCAGGGTCTATGTCGCCGAGGAGGGCGGCAGCGTGGTCGGGTTTGCCTCAGGAGGCCGCGAGCGCGCGGGCGAGCTCGGCTACGGCGGCGAGCTTTACGCGATCTACGTCCTGGACGTCGCCCAGCGCCGCGGCCATGGCCGGGAGCTGGTGCGCGCCGTGGCGGGCGGCCTTCGCGAGCTCGGCTACACGGACATGATCGTGTGGGTGCTGCGCGACAACGCCCCTGCCCGGGCCTTTTACGAGCGGCTCGGCGGTGTCTTCCTGCGTGGCCAGCCGATCACCATCGGCTCGGCGGTGCTGCCCGAGGTCTCGTACGGCTGGCGCTCGTTCGACGACATCCGTTACTGAGGCGGTGGCAGCGGCTGCTGGCCGAAGTCGAAGCAATCGTCCATGCCATCCGCCGCGGACGTTCTCGCGTTGAGCGAGGGCAGGCCGAAAACCTGCTCGCAGAAGCGGACCAGGCTCACGTGCGAATGCAGCGCCTTCGACACATAACCCTTCTTCGCGTAAGGGCTCAGGAGGAGACATCCGACGCGGCCGCCATATCGGAACTGCGTGCCGTCCGTCCACTTCTCGACCTCGGGCGGCGTCACGTGGTCCCACCAGCCACCCCAGTCGTCCCACGTCACGAAGATCGCGGTCTGCGGCCAGAGCCCCGCGTCCACGACGGCCTGGACCTGGCTGACGGTCCACAGGCTGCCCTTGCTCACGTCGCCGGCGCCGGCGGCACGGTCCGCGGCGGTGTCGGCCGGGTGCTCGCTCTGCGGACCGTCGGAGTAGAGCCATGAGACCGACGGAAGCTTTCCGGCCGCTGCATCGGCGGCGAACTGCTGCCACGCCTTCTTCTTGCCGGCGGTGTACTTGATGAACTCGAACGCGTAGCCGTTGTAGTTGCCCCAGCTCAAGCCCGCCGCGTCGAGCTGGGCGGGCAGCGAAGGCTGGTCGTAGAGGGGTGGGCCGGGTTTCTTCCGGTAGTTGCTCGAGGGATTGTTGATCAAAGGCGAGTCGGCCATGACGAGCATGAGGTGGTTGGGCGTCGACGGCCCCGCCACGTCCGTGAAGTAGTTGTCGCAGAGGGTGAACTCCCTGGCGTAGCCCCAGTAGTGCGGGATGTCGGCCTGAGGAAACGAGACCCTGGGCGCGGTCGTGTCCCGCGTCAGCCACGCCGCGTGTCGGTGGTCGGGGTCTCTGGGCGGCGGGTTCGGGCTGGGCGGCAGTGTCGCGCCGTTGCCGCCGGGGAACGCGCCGAAGTAGTTGTCGTAGCCGTGGTTCTCCTTGACGATGATCACGACGTGCTTGATGGGGCTGGTCGCGGCCATCCTCAGACACACTTCCCGGCGCTGTTCGACCATTCGAGCTGAACCGTATAAGCACCGAGCTTCTTGGTCTGCCACGCGCAGATGTCGCCGATCTCGCCGTTGGCGTCGTCGTACCAGCCCTGGCCAGGCACAGGATCGGTGACCGCCTCGCAAAGCTCATGTGAGCTCGTCGACGTGAGTGCGTCGACGACGGCCAGCGAGCCGGCGCATCCCTGGCAGTCCGGGTAGGGCATCACGGCGTAGAAGACCTGGCTGTTGATGTCGCTGTGATAGCCGCAGAAGGTCGTGCACGATGCGCCGCCCGACATGCTGACCGACACACCTGGAGGGAGGAAGACGAAGTAGAGCGATGACGGCGACGGCTTCGGCACCGCCGAGTCGGATGCGATCTCCTGCTGGATCAAGGACTGGATGTCGGCGTCGGTCACGGACGCGGGCGGCGCCGTCGTGAGCGCGAGGCTGCCGGTCCGGGCGCCGTGCCCGATGGTGAAACCGGAGACGCTGTACTCGGCAAGCTGATCCATGAGCGGGCTCGTCAGCACGAAGTCGAAAAAGCCGTTGAGCTGGCTCACGACCTGGGGCAGCGGATCCTGCGACCACGCGTCACCCCAGAAGAAAAGGAACACCTGCACCGAAGCGAGCAGCGGGCCACCTCGGTACGTGAGCTTTGGAGTGCCCACCGGCGCCGCCGCCTCGGTCCGCAACGGAACGACCTGGATCGGGTTCGCAGCCATCGGACCCTCCTCCTATCGAGTTTCGCTCACCCGCCGCGCCAGGCCGGCGCGCGGCACGAAAGCGGTTCCCGCCGACAACAAACATACGGCGACGATGGCAAGGAAGGCGAACGTCGGGCTCAGCGTGAACAGGGCACCGCCGAGCAGGGCACCCGCGATCTGAACCACCGTCTGGACCGACTGGTACACGCCCTGCGTGCGCGAAAGCTGTCCCGCGCCGGAGAGCCGGCTGACCTCCGCCATGACGGCGGGCAGCCCGGCGATGCTGACCGCCCCCTCCAACAGGCCGAGCCCGATGAGCCATGGCACGGACGCGACGAATGGATAGAGTGCCGAGAAGAAGGCCGAGCACAGGGTGGCCGAGACGATCAGCCTGCGCGGGCCGAGGCGGTCGGCAAGCGACCCGGCATAGCCGCTGAGCAGCATCGCCGGCAGAGCGAACGCGACGAACGAAAGCCCGACCGCAAGAGTCGATCCGCCTCGATAGGTCAGGTAAAGCGGCCATATCGTGTCGAACGTCCCGATCATGTAAGCGGTGCCGGCGCTCATCAGGATGAGCGGGGCGAGGAGGCGCGCGATCCGAATCGGATGCGACGGAACCTCAGCAGCCGAGCGCGAGTGCACGTTCGGCAGAGTGCCCAGCGCGGCCATCGCCAGCAGCGCGAGGGCTGCCGAGACGCCGAACACGATCCCCAGGTTGAACAGCGCGATGAAGCCGCCGATGCCGGGCCCTATCAGCATCCCGGCCATGTTCGTGGACTGCATGTAGCCGAATGCCCGTCCACGCTCCTCGCGGGGCGTGACCTCGGCCAGCAGGCCGTTGGCGGCGGGCCAGTAGCCGCCCTGGGCCGCGCCCTGCAGAAACCTCACGCCGACGTAGGCCGCCGCCGGCAGGGGCAGGAGGTATGCCAGGAACAGCACGGCCGTCGCCAGCATCGCGCCGAGCATCACCGCCCGGGTCCCGACGCGGTCGGCCAGCCAGCCTGCCGGATATCGGACCAGCGCGCTCGCCAGCAGGCCTGCCGCGAACACCGCACCGACGAGCGCGGCCGAGCTGCCCTTGCGGCCCAGGAATATGGGCAGCAGCGGCAGGAAGAACCACATCCCGATCGCGTTCAGGAAGTTGGTGGAGTAAAGAGTCCACAGCGTCCGCCGGTGAGCCATGTCGTTCAGGAATACTGGCAGAGCGTTGACGATCGACCGGCTGCACGCGCACGAATGGCATGTGATGCCCGCCTCACCGCTCACGGCCCACATGCACATGGCGCTCGACGAGGTGCTGCTCGGCGAGGTCGTCGCCGGCCGCAGGCCGCCCACCGTCCGCTTTTGGGAGTGGGTCCAGAACGCGCTCGTCATCGGCTCGCACCAGTCGGTCTTGAACGAGGTCGACCTGAAGGCCGCCGACGAGCTGCGCTTCACCGTCACGAGGCGCATGAGCGGGGGCGGCACGATGCTCTGCGAAGCCGGCCGCACCATCACGTATTCGATGTACCTTCCGGCATCCGCGGTCGAAGGCGTCAGCTTCCGCGAGTCATATGCGCTGCTCGACGGGTGGGCTGTGCGATCGCTGAACGAGATCGGCGTGCCCGCGGGCTACAGGGAGATCAACGACATCATCTCGCCGCGAGGCAAGATCGCCGGCGCCGCCCAGGCACGGCGCCGAGGCTTCGTGCTGCACCACACGACGATGGCGCACTCGATGGACGTCGGCCTCGTCCCGCGGCTCATTCGCATCGGACGTGACCGCCTCGCACAGACCGGCGTACGCAGCGCCGAGAAGAACGTCTCACCGCTGTCGTGGTTCACGGACCTTTCGTGTGCGCAGGTCGCGGAGCGAATGACGGGTCATTTCGCCCGCGAGTTCGGGGCGCGCGACACGGAACCCTCGCATGCGGAGATCGCGGACGCGACAAGGCTCGTCGAGGAGAAGTACTCGACGGCCGCCTGGATCAACCGGCTGCCTTAGCCGCCCTCCATTCCTCGGTGAGGTCCGCCGCCTGCTGGACGTGCTCGCGGTAGTGGCCCGTCAGCCAGTCGATGAGGTCGGCGGGGCTCGTCGGATATGGCTCCTGCCCGGCGACGTAGACGACCGGAGCCTTGCGATCCCAATCGGCCGCCGAAACCTTGTTCAAAGTGCGCAGGACCCCTTCGTGATGACCCGCCATCTCGTCGAGCGCATGCCTGCGGCCGGCGCCGTCGAGGCCTTGCCGGGCCGCTTCGCGCGAGGCCGCCTCTTCACCGGGACCATCCTGCGGCTCGAGTCGCTCGAACTTCCTCGCCACGATCCCTTCGAGGACGCGCCGGTAATGCAGCAGGACCCAGTTGACGTGGACCTGGAGCCCACCGAGCGCGTAGTCGTCGCCGGGCTTCAGGTACGCAAGAGCGTCGTCGGGCACGCGCTCCAGCGCGTTCGACCACTCGCCTCTGGCCACCTCGAAGCCGTCGAGCGCCGCCTCACGATCCATCGACGGCGCCGTCAGCTGAAGTAGTTGTGGGCCTGCAGGTAGCTCTTGGCCACAGCGTCGGCATCCATGTGCTGCAGCGAAACCTCTCCGTTCATGGTGAACAGATCATTCGTCGACAGCCCGGCGGAGATCTTGTTGAGTATGCCGGTCACGTCATTCGTCGCGGCCTTCGTGCGGATGACGGGAACGACGTTGTCCGCGGCGATCATGTGCTTGTCGTCCTGGAGCACTACAAGACCGAGCTGTTGCAGGTCCGCGTCGGTGCTGAAGACCAGGCCCACCTGGATCGTCCCGTTCTTGAACGCCGCCCGCGTCGCCGGGCCGTCCGTGTCCAGGACGAGCGTGTTCTTGAAGTGAAGACCATAAACACTCGTGAGCCCCGGCAGGCAGAACTTGTACGTCTTGCACTCCGGCCCAGCACCGAACACCAGCTTGTCTGCGACGCCGGTGAGGTCGGACAGCGTCTTCAAGTTGTACTGGTCCGCGGTCGCCTTGGTCACGGCGTACGCGTTGCCGTCGAAGGCGGCGGACGGCGTCAGTGCCTCGGCGCCGATCGCCGAAAGATAGGTGTTGAGCTTGCTGGTGGTTTCGGCTGGGTCCGCAGTCGCTTCACCTTTGCCATGATTGAGGTACTCGAGCTCACTCGCCGCGTAACCCGGGTAGAGGTCGATCTGGCCGCTTTGCAGCGCCGGTACCACGATGGACCTCGCCCCGAGCTCGAGCTTGTAGTTCACCGTATACCCGTCGTGCGCCAGTGTCTGGCCGTACACCTGGGCGAGGATGTCGCTCTCAGGAAAGTTGAATCCGCCAACAGTGATCGTGCCCTTGCTGGTGGTGCCGCTTGGTGAGCTCGAAGCGCCGCATGCCACGGCGACCAAAGCGATCGCCGCGACGGCGGCGGCCGACCACACCGTTCTTCGGATACCGTTCATCTAATCCCTCCCAGCCCGTGGCGGGCCTTGCCGATCCAACGCCGGGCACGCCAAGTTTCTTCCATTTCAGACAATCTTGAGCGGCTGATATACCGGATGCCGCCGAAGCCGAACGCCGCGCGGCGAGATCAGACGCTCGAGCGCGGACAGGGAGAACTCGGTCGCCAAGGCCAGCCCGGCGACGAGCAGAGCGCCTGCCACAAGGCGCGGGTTGTCGTTGCGCGCCAGGCCGTCGACGATGTACCGGCCAAGGCCACCTCCTGCCACCAGGGCAGCCAGCGTAGCCGTGGCGACAACCTGCACGGCGGAAGTACGGACGCCGGCCATGATCAAGGGCACCGCCAGCGGCAGCTCGATTCGAATCACCTGTGCGAGCTCGCGGTAACCCATTCCGCGCGCCGCGTCCCTGACGTCCGCGTCGACCTCGCGAAGTGCGACGTACGCATTCGTCACCATGGGCGGGATCGCGAGCAGCGTCAAGGCGAACACGATAGGGCCGCCGCCAAGGCCAAATGCCTGGAAAGCGAGGACGATCACCGCGAACGAGGGAACGGCTCGGCCCGCATTGGACAGATTGATCGCAAGGTTGCCGAAACGGCCGTAGTGCCCGAGCACAACCCCGATCGGCAGTGCGATAAGCGCGCCGATGATGATCGCCTCGACCGAGAGCTGAACGTGCTCCCCGAGACGCGTGGGGATGCCATCAGAACCCTGTCGGTTGGCAGGATCGGCGAACCACTGCCAGAGCTGCTCCAGAAGACTCATTGTTTCCGTGACCATGGGAGCGCGATCCGCTGGGTCCCCGCGAGCGAGAGGTCCAGGAACAGTGCCAGCGCGATCGACAGGATGGTCGCCACAACAAGCGGTGTGTGAAAGTTCTCAATCAACCCCTTGAGGATGAGCTGCCCCAGGCCCCCGATGCCGATCACGGCGGCGATCGTGACGATGCCAATCGTCGATACGGTGGCGATGCGGAGGCCCGCAAACATCGCAGGCAACGCGAGCGGGAGCTCGATGCGAACCAGGCGCGCGAACCTGCGGTAGCCCATTCCGTCGGCGGCGTCCAGCACGTCCGGCGGCACCGATTCCAGTCCAACGACCACGTTCCGGACGAGGACCAACAGGTTGTAACCGATCAGTGGGATTTCGGCCGTCGTGCCGGTAAGACCTGTGTACGGGATCAGCAGCGCGAAGAGAGCAATCGATGGGATCGTGTAGAACACGCCAAGTGCGCCTAGCGTCGGGACTCGTACCGCCGGCCAGAGGTGAGCGACCACACCGATCGGTATCGACAGGACGAGGGCGGTGGCGACCGCGATCGCTGTCAGCATGACGTGCTGCTGAAGCGCAGCGAGCACGGTCGGGATGTGCGTGGACAGCCAGTTCCAGTTGATCCAGGGGTCGACGATGTCCAGGAATACCCCGCCGGCCATTCGGATACGGTAAATGACGCGGTGATCCGCCTGGAGAACGTAAGCAAGCACTTCCCTGGCGGCTCCAACGCCGTACGCGACTTCACGCTCGACATCCCGACCGGCAAGACCTGCGTGCTCATCGGACCGTCGGGTTGCGGCAAGACCACGACCCTTCGCATGATCAACCGCCTCATCGAGCCCGACGCCGGTCGCATCCTGATCGACGGCCAGGACACCCGCGGCACGGATCCGGCCGCCCTCCGCCTGAAGATGGGCTACGTCATCCAGCAGACGGGGCTGTTTCCGCACATGACGGTTGGCGACAACGTCGGCACGGTCCCCAGGCTGTGGAAGTGGGGCAAGAAACGGATCGAGTCACGTGTCGAGGAGCTGCTGCAGCTCGTGGGTCTCGACCCTGCGGAATATCGCGACAGGTACCCACACCAGCTGTCAGGCGGCCAGCGGCAGCGCGTCGGCTTCGCGCGCGCGCTCGGCGCGGACCCTCCCATCCTTTTGATGGACGAGCCGTTCGGAGCGGTGGACCGCATCACGCGCGAGCGTCTGCAGAACGAGTTCATCAACATCCAGCGCTCGATGCGCAAGACGGTCGTGTTCGTCACGCACGACATCGATGAGGCGGTGATGGTCGGAGACCGGATCTGCCTGCTCAAGATGCAGGCGGAGATAGCGCAGTACGACAGCCCCGAGAGAATCCTCACGCGCCCGGCGAGCGAGTACGTCGCGGAGTTCCTTGGGCGCGAGCGCCTGGTGCGGCGGATGTCAGTCGTGGGCATCGACCCATCCACCCTGGTGAAGAGCGCAGGCACGCAGGACGGGCAGGAGCCCCGGGTCGCGCTGTCGAGCACGCTGACCGAGGCGTTTGCCGCGGCACTGCGCAGCCCGACCGAACGAGCGGCCGTTTACGACGGCGACCGCTACGTGGGCGCGTTCACGGCGACGTCGCTTCTGGAATCGCTGAGGCGCGCGAGCGCCGACGGAGGTGAGGAGAATGGCCCGCGAGTTTGACGTCCTGTGCCTCGGAGGCGGGGTCGCGGGCGAGGCGATAGCCGCCGGTCTGCAGGGCAGCGGGATGAGCCTGGCGGTCGTCGAGCGCGAGCTCGTCGGCGGGGAGTGCCCTTACTGGGGATGCATTCCCTCCAAGACCCTTCTGCGTTCGGCGGAGACCCTGACCGAAGCCTTGCGTGCCCGCACCCTTGCCGCCTCTCACGTCGACTGGGATGTCGACTTCGCCAAGATTTCGAAGCGCGTGCTGT
>Ga0070735_10002021_pt1 | contig 18725 bp, 19 predicted proteins | sample Coa_R1_FD_66443 | JGI IMG/M metagenome (GOLD analysis project Ga0070735, IMG submission 66443) | Surface soil microbial communities from Centralia Pennsylvania, which are recovering from an underground coalmine fire - Coalmine... | ecosystem: Environmental > Terrestrial > Soil > Unclassified ... | reverse complement strand
CCGCTGCGCGATCCCGAGCTCGATTGGTTCACCGGAGCGTGGGTCGGCGGACGCGTGGATTCCATGGATTTGCTGCTCAAGATCAGCAACGATCAAACGCGGTTCGTTCCGGCGTACGGCGCGGTCATGACCAAGGCGCAATTCAAGGCCGAGCGCGACATGATGGAGGAAGTCCGGCAGCGCATTTTCGACCGGGTTAAAGCCGGCGAAGGCCCTCAGGACATGCTCAAAGGCGGCGCGCTCGATAAGCTCCCACGCAAGTGGAAGGATCCCTATAAGTTCTTGTACGCCGCCGCGAAGGGTGGCTGGGCATACTATGACAAGTTGGGCGAAGAAGTTGTTTAGGAGGCATGGGTGAAGCGCTTTAATCTAGCCGTTTTCTGTGCTGCCGCCGCGTTCGCTCTAACTTGGGCGCACGTGGTTCTGGCGCAGGCGCAGCACGCACAGAACGCTCCAAAAGATCTCGCGACGCTGGTTCAGGCCGGCGATACCAAGCTGGCCCTCCAGCAAATTCAATCTGGGGTGGATGTCAATCGCGCCCAGCCGGACGGAACCACTCCGCTGATTTGGGCGGTCAATCGCACGGATTATGAAGTCGCGCAGGCGTTGATCGCCAAGAAGGCGGACGTGAACGCCACCAACGAGTTTGGCGTTTCGCCCCTGACGGAGGCCGCCCGGCTGTCCAACGCGCGTTTGGTCAAGATGCTGCTGGATGCCGGGGCGAAGGTCGATTCCGCCAACCCGGACGGCGAGACGGCGTTGATGATGGCGATCAGCGGTGGCGATGTGTCCATCGTCCAGATGCTGGTCAACGCCGGCGCGAACGTAAATACGATCGAGGAATTTCACCGCCAGACGCCGTTGATGTACGCCGCTGCTTCCAACCGGAACGCGGCGCAGATGGTGAAGATTCTGCTTGCCAAAGGCGCGGACGTCAAGCCGCGGGCACTGTACTCGGATTGGCCCAGCCAGGTTACCAGCGAACCCCGTGCGCAGTATCGTTCCGTGGGCGGATTAAACGCGCTGTTGTACGCCGCGCGTAACGGCTGCTATCCGTGTGTCGAAGATTTGATCGCAGCCGGAGCCGACGTGAATCTGCCGACGCCGGAAGGCATTACGCCGCTGATGATCGCTCTGGACAACCAGCATAACGACGTCGCCAAGCTCCTGATGGATAAGGGAGCCAATCTCAATGTTTGGGATTGGTGGGGACGAACGGCTCTTTGGATCGCTGTCGATCGCGCGGGCGGGGGTGCCGGAGGAATCGCTTTCGGCGCAGGCCGCGGCGCAGGAGCTGGTGGACGCGGCGGCGGTGGCCGCGGAGGTCGCGGAGCGCCCCCAGCAGCGCTTCCTGAATCGGGTCCGCCCGTTTCCAGCATGGAGATCATCAACGCGCAGTTGAATGCGGGTGTCAATCCCAATCCGGAGATGAACTTTCATCGCCCTAACGCTGTCGGAAGAGGACGTTTTCAGGACAACCAGATCAGCACGGGCACCACGCCGTTATTCCGCGCAGTTCAGAACAACGATGTCGAAGTGATTCAGGCTCTGCTGGCAAAAGGCGCCGATCCCAATGTCAACACCATGGGATATACCGCCTTCCTGCTGGCCGCTGGAGCCGGCCCCGGTGGGCGCGGAGGCGCTGCCGGCGCTCCGCCGAACACCCAGATTCTGGACCTGTTGATCCAGCATTCGGCTGACGTGAATGCCAAGGTCGCCGGCCCATGTTGCGATGCCGCCAAGCTCTACTCGTTCGATGTTTCCCGCGAAAATATGGGCCCTAGCAGGGCGGCTGCCAGTAAAGGGGGCACCACGGCGCTGCATGAGGCGGCGCGCGCGGTCCGGCCGGATCTGGTGAAGTATCTGCTAGATCACGGAGCTAATCCCAACCTCCTCGATGTCGATGGCAAAAAGCCGATTGACGTTGTCAATGTACAGCGCCCTCTTGGCAGCGCAGTCCCCGGTGCAGCGGCTGCGGGACAAGCCAAAGGCGCCGCATCGCCTCCCGCGGCAGGTGCGGGGCGTGGAACTGGCCCTGGTCGCGGAGCGGCTGGACGTGGCGGCGCCAACCCGGCCGCCGTGGCCGAGATTCGTACTCTTCTGGAGAACGCCTCCAAAACGTAATCTGTGACGCCGGCCCCGGCGAGCATGGGAACTGGCTGGGAATAGCAGCTTATTTCTGAGGCGCCGGACCCTTGCCCTGGGCAGGTGCGCCTTTACCCGGCCCGGCTCCCCGGCCTGGACCATTCGCCTGCAACAGGTGCGTCATCGTGTGGACGAAACGCAGCTTGCCATCCTCCACGCGGAAGAGATGCGTATCAGGCGCTCCGCTGCCGCCATTGGGACCGCCGGCGCCGAACGTGCAAAAGGCCACGACGGCCCCCATTGTCTCGTCGACCACGAAGTGCCGGTTCGCGATGTTGACGCCGCTCGGTACGCCGACGTCGCAGGAGTCCGTCGCGATTCCCGTGCCGGTATGCATGCCGCCCTCGGTGCGATTGCAGGGGTAACCCCACGGCACCAAGTCCTTCTTTCCTTCCAGGAACGCATCCAAGTAGGCATTGGCGGCGGCCACCAGCGTCGCGCGGGTGTCACGCTTGGCGGTGGTGGGGATGGGCGTCCAATCCTCGGAGGTCGCGTACTTCAGGTAGGCATCCACGTTAAACCCCCAGTAACCGGTGGTGGTCCACATCATTTCGATTTCGGCGATCAGCCCGTGATTCACGCGAAGCCGCGTTCCCAGCGCGTACGGCGCGCCCTTGTCCGCAACGATGATCTCGGTGTACGTCTGGCACGTCGAGGTGTCCAGCAGGCTGCGCTGATGATCGATCTTCATCGGCTTCTTGATCAAGCCTTCGTCGATGTTCATCGGCTTAAAGTTCTCGACGTAGCCCAGCCCCTTCGCCAGCGGCAGGCCGGAGAAATCGCCCTTGGTTTGCGCGGAAATGTAGAGATCGGTTGCGGCCTTGAGGCCTTCGCGCGTGCAGGAGACGTCCGCCGCGAAGCTGGTCGCCGGTGCAAGTAGTGCGGCCGAGAGCAAAAACTTAAAGGCAATGCGATTCATCGGACTCCTCCCATTGGGATGCTGCTTATCAGAATCAGCGTACCCTAAATCCCCCGGCTGCGCGCGGCGGTATACTCCTGGAATGCCGTCGACAACACTATGGAAACTTTCGTTCGGGGTGAGTCTGGCAGTGTTGGCGTGCGCTCAATCCACGCCCGCTATCCAGCTCCAGAACCTGGCGCACACTTCCGAAAGCCTCGATAAAACGGTGCCTTTTTACCGCGATGTGCTGGGGCTGCCGGTCAACGGAGCAGGCGATGTTCTCGCCCAGAAGCCACAAAAGCTCGATGAGGACATGTCGAAGTTCACAGCCACCAAAGGCATGAGCTTTCGAGCGGCGACGTTCCGCATTCCGAACGCGCCCTTCGGGTTTGAGTTGACGGAATTCACGGGTGGACCGCGCAAACCGGTGCGCCCGAACCTCCAGGACATCGGGGCGGCAACGCTGGCTCTACAGGTGCGGGATATAGAAAAAGTCCTGGCGAAAGTGAAAGCCTCGGGCGCGCCTATAGTAACTGTGGGCGGAGCTCCCGTGAATCCCACCGGAAATCCGAATAGCAAGCTTCGCGAGATCGTGGTTCGCGATCCCGATGGCTTTTTTGTCGAATTGCAGCAGCCCGATCCGCTGCCGGCCTCGGCGGCGAACGCGACCGGCGATATTCTCGGCGCTTCGGTGCAGTTTTCGGTCGGCGATTCGGCGAAGACGGTCGCTTTCATGCGCGATGCGATGGGGTTCAACGCTCGCCCGACGGGCGCTTTAGGTACGAACGCCGTGGTAGCGAACCTCATCGGCCTGCCAGGCGCCCAATGGCGCATCACGCACGGAAGCATTCCGGGCACGACGCTCGACTTCGGTCTGATCGAGTATTCCGGCGTGGCGCGCGTGAAGGTCGCTGCGGGCGCGGAAGATCCGGGATCGCCCGCGTTCACGATGGTGGTGCGCGATGTGAACGCCGCGGTTGATCAATGGACCAAGGCCGGCGGCACCGTGGCGACAACCGGCGGCAAAGCCATCGTGCGCGCGAATGGCGCGGGCAATGTGTTCGTCCGCGACGTCAACGGAATGATGTGGGAGTTGATTCAGCGCGCGGGACAGTAACTAGTTCGAGCTTATGCGCGCCGTGGCGCATTCTTCGGCGACCTTCAGGAAGTTCAGGACCTTGGCATTCCCTACGATGTATGGATTCGGACTGCCCGGTGCGCGTTTGGCTAGCGTGGGCAAGTTGATCTTGGACCGGTCCCAATCCGTGTGGTTGGCCAGGATGATATCCGCGCCCGCCTGTTTGACGATGCCGCTGAATCGCTGATCCGACCGGATGTAGGTTTGCACGGCTTCCTTGTCGGCATTGAGCCCTACTCCGCCCCAGAGCGCCACAAGGTGTTGCGTCCCATTGTCCTTCACCGGAAACACGACGGAGATGGTGCCGGGTGTATGGCCGGGCGTGATGTAGAGCGTGATGGTGGTGTCGCCGAGCGTGAGCTTCTGGCCGTCGGTGGCCTCAAGGTCGCGCTTCGGCTTGGTGCCGTTGGTTCGCTTATCGAGCACATCCCAGTCCGCCGGCGACATGATGACTCGGGTGCCGTAATGATCCTGAAGGAACCTCGCGCCGCCGTCGTGATCCGGATGAGCGTGAGTTACGACGGCATACTTGATATTGGCGGGGTCCAGGCCCAGCTTCTTCATCCCGCCGGCAACCTCCTCTTCGACCGAATAGTCAAAGATGGTGTCGAGGACGATGATGCCTTCGGAGGTCGTGATGGCCCACACGGCGTACTCGGACTGGCCGAAGAAATAGAGGTTGTCGAAGACCTTTACTGGCTCGACATACCACGTCGATCGGTCGGGCGGACCGCCGCGCCCACCACCCCGGCCAGCTCCTCGGCCAGGCTGCGCAGTGGGCGGCGCGCCCGGCGGAGTCCTTTGGCCTCCAGGGCCGGGCCCGTAACACTGAAAGTTGAACAGATTCTGAAAATCGTCACCGGCGGCGGTTTTCGCGGCGGCGATGTGTGCATCGGCGGTCGTGCTTTGCGCCGCCAGGGTTGAGATCGCCAGCAGCAAGCCGAGCGCGATCCTCATTGGTCTTGCTTGGTGTCTTGTTTGGCTTTGCCCTGGCCTCGGCCTCCGCCCCTGGCTGGGGCCGGGTTGGCCAGAGCGGCTTCGAAGCTCTTCTCATATTGAGCCACGTGAGCCTTGTAGCCCTCGGGATCGACGAACGGATTCGGATCGCCGGGGCCGTGCTTCTGCAATTTGTCGTACTTCGCCGCCATGCCATAGAAAGACGCGTGTGAGCTGACCCACAACTCGACAGGGAACGTGAGGGCCTTCTTGTAAGTAGCCCTGAAGTCTTCGATCATGCCGGGATATTGGTCGAGGGATTGGAGGAACTGGCCGTTCAGACTGCACTCGATAAATGTGTAGTAGGATTTGCCGTTTTCCTTAAGGGTGGTGCTCCAGGCGAGGCATCCTCTGGTGTGGCCGGGCATGATGTGGGCCGTCAGCGTGGTTCCGCCGAGCGTGACCGTATCGCCATCATCGACCAACCGGTCAATCGGATGCTCCTGACCCTGCGGGTGAAAATCCTTGGTCTTGGCTTCGTCCACGCGGCCTACCACGACCTGGGCGCCAGTCAATTCCTTAACCGCATTGTCTCCACCCACGTGGTCCGGATGTGCGTGACCGGCGATCAGGATCTTGATGTCGCTGAACTTGAACCCCAGCTTTTCTACGCTCGCCTTGATCACCGGAACGGACGACTCGTAGTCGCTGTTCATCAGGATGTTGCCCTGCGGGGTAACGAACAGGAACGAAGCCAGTTCCTTCGTTCCCACGTAGTACATGTTGTCCATGATCTTGTGCGGCGGGAACGGATCGTTCCACCCGGCAGGTTGGGCAAGCGCGACAAAGGGAGACAGGGCTACCAGGGCCGACAACAAGAGTTTATGCATGATCTTAATATCCAGTGCGCCTAATATCCAGTGCGGGACGTGACGGGCTGGCTATTTCTTATCTTCTTTACCGTAGCTGCTGCCCGTGTCCAGCTTGCGGCCGTCGGGGAACTGGATATCACTGGAGTTCGCGCGATAGGCGCCGTCCTTCGACATGTGACCGTGGACGATGACCTTGGTTCCCTCGGGAAGGGAATTCCGGGTCCAGCCGTTCCGCAGCAGGACGCCAGGCGCTCCGCCCTCGACCGACCAGTGTTGAATCTGACCGTCCGGCCCCTTGACGTCGAGATACAGCCAGGAGTGCGGGTTCACGAAATCCATCTTCACGACCGTGCCTTCGAGCGTGACCGGCTTGTTCGCGTCGAACTCGGCGGAGAAGGAATGATGGGCCGACGCGACGGACACCAGCAGGGCGGCGGTTCCCAGTATCGTTATCAGTTTGCTGTTCATTGAGTTCTCTCCCTAAAACTTTTTGGATCCGGAGCGTTTTTCTGTTGCGGCTGCAGGTGCATCAGATCGCTATAAAGAAGCTTGTCGGCGAACGGCACACACTTATGTTCGAGAATCTGCGCGTTGTCATCGATCAGCCGGTACAGAGGCATCTCGATGGTCCAGGGCTTAGAGAATGTCTTGGGATCTTCGAGCGTCGCCTGGTAGCGGATGTGGGTCGAGTCCAGGAGGTTGAAGCGCTCGGTCACCTTCAACTGATTGCTATGGAAATTGCCCGCGCGATCGAACTGGGATTTCTCGTTCTGACCGGTGGTGGTCACCACGAGCACGTTCCCCTCCCAGGTTCCATCGGACTTGCCCATCCAGGTATCCACGGGCGGCTCCGAATGATCGGTCATGTTGATGACCCGGTTGGTGGCGTCGAATGGGTAAACCATCAGCAGATCGCCGGTACCCTGCAATATCTGGAAAGGCATGTTGTGGTAGGTGACTCGCGGGACCCCCAGCATGAAGCACCGGGCTTCCGGGTCGGACGCGGGCCAAGCGGCGCGGTTCTGATCGCGTTGTTTGAGCGCTGCCGGCAGATAGGGGATCTTTCCATCACCCGTAATCACGGTCTTGCCCGCAGGGATCGAGGCGATCGCGCCCAGGCCCCAAAAGTCGTCGAGAGACTGCGCGGAATGCGCTTCCAGGTTCCAATAGGCGGTGTTTAGCGCCTGCCAGATGCCGTTAAAGTTGGGATGGCCCCCGATGGTGGCTGGTCGCTGCCCTGGCTGCGTTTGCTTGCCTTGTTTTGCCTGTTTGGCTTGCGGAGCTTGCTTGGCCTCCTGCGCCTGCTGCCCTTGCGCGACTGACATCAGCGCCGCCATGGCGAACGCGCCGATGAATCGATTTCGCATCATCTACTGTCTCTCCCCCACGTGGTCGCCGAAGCCATCTATATTATGGCAGTTTATACGACCATTCAGCATAACATGCTCATTTCCTTCGTTGAAAAGCGTTGCAAGAGGTCGTTAGAGCCGCTATCTCCAGGCGAGTGGGGTTTGCCTCGACGTCCCGGGGAAGGTAAGATTGATCTGGACGGAAAGTGGCGTTCGTAGAGGAGTTTTCAGAATGATCAAACGGATACTGGTTCTGGGCACAATCAGCATCGCCGCAGTTTTCGCTCAGAACGCGGGCGGAGGACGCGGACGTGGAGGAGCCCCCCCAGCGCCGGCCGAACCTGGAACCGCAAAGGAACGGCAACTCTGGGCGTACGACGTGAAGCCAGTCCCTAACTACGTGCCGCCGAAGACGGCTTGGGGCGACCCGGACCTGCAAGGCATCTGGCCCATCAACCATCTGATCGCCGTGCCTCTTACGCGCCCGAAGGAGTACGGCGACCGGCTTTACCGGACCGATAAGGAATTCGCCAGCTTAACGGCTCGCGCCCGCGGTACCGGACCGGTCCCGGACAGGGACTACCCGGACAGACTCATGCGCCAACTATCGCTGATTGTCGATCCCGCGGACGGTCAATTCCCCGAACTCACCCCGTATGGCAAGAACCTCCAAGAGGAGATGAAAGGCAGCTACAAGCCAGGGCAGACCGTATTCGACGGTATTGACGATTTCGCCGCTTGGGACCGTTGCATTACGCGTGGGATGCCGGTTTCGATGGAGCCGCGCAATTACAACAACGGCATCCGCATTATGCAGTCGCCCGGCTATGTGACCATCCTGCTCGAAATGGCCCACGAAGCACGCATTATTCCGATCAACGGCGCTCCGCCGCTGGACTCGCAGATCAAAGAGTACCTGGGTGAATCGCGCGGTCACTGGGAAGGCAATACGCTGGTGGTCGAGACGACGAACTTTAACGGTCTGGTGGGCGAGACCAGCGCCGGCGTTCCCGGTTCTCCGCGCCCGCTGGAGCCGGAGAGCCCGAACATGAAGATCACGGAGCGATTCAAGCGCGTGGCTCCGGATACCATCGAGTTCACGATGAAGGTGGAGGACCCGACGGTTCTGGCGACGGGATCTTACACCGTGGCATATCCCATGTACCTCGATAACAAGTACCAGATGTTCGAGTACGCTTGCCACGAGGGCAACACGGCGATTCGGAACTACATCGAAACGTCGCGTTACGAACGCACGCACCCCAAAGACGCGAAGAAGTAATCCGGCGCCGGAAGGGCAGGAACGGGCCCCTCTGCATCTCTTGCGTTCTTTTGATCCGCTCGAACGTATTTAGTTGAGGATGATTCATCCTAAGAGATTTTCCTTGAAACCGGCCATTCCGGTCGGTGTCGCCGTGTCCGCGCTACTGATTTCTGCGTGCACTCGCGAAACGGAATCGACTCCCGACCCGATATTTGGAAGAGGCGGACGGATTCAATGGGTGGAAGTCTCCGGGGGGACATTGAAGACGGAGATCTATACGACGGCGCAGCTTAGTGCTCATCCAACCTTGCTGGTGGTTTTACATGGCGATCTGCCGAATCCGCGGCCGAGCTACCAGTACGCGCTCGCCCAAGCGGTAACCCAAGGTATCGAAGCGCCCATACTGCCCGATGCCGTGCGGACAAGACTTGGCAAGAGCATTCACGTCGATGATGTCGTAGCCGCCGGTGTGCTTCGCCCCGGCTACACGGATGGCAAGGGAGATCACTCGGATGGCGATATGGGAAAGGCAGTCGGCGACAACTACACTCCCGAAGTAACCGATGCCATCGCGATGACGGTGAGCAAATTGAAAGCTCATTACGGGGCACGTCGAGTCGTGATGACCGGTCATTCCGGGGGCGCCTCTATCACGGCCAACATTCTCGGTAGACACCCGGGCCTCGTGGATGCTGCACTCCTGATCGCGTGCGGCTGCGATCCGAAGGCAGATCGAGAAAGAATGAGCAAGATCAAATCCAGCCCGATGTGGCGAGGTGATACGCGAAGCCTCCAGCCCATGGAACTGGCGCCTCATGTGCCGGCAACAACCAAGGTCGTAATGATCGTGGGTGAGAAGGATCAGACTGCCCTGCCGCAGTATTCTTATCGGTACGCCGACCTATTGCGCAAGGGCGGGGTGGATGCGCAGGTGACGGTCATTCCAGGCGCTGGCCACAACATCACCTTCTATCCAGCAGTCATGGAAGAGATCGAGAAACTGCTGGCAGCTCAATGATTCTCAGCGGGGCTAGGCGTCACCCCGGAAATCGTAGAAGACGCGAAACTGGTTGCCGTCCAGATCCGCGGCCGTGAACTCGTGCAATTTCCAGGGCCTGTCCCCCGGCTCGCAGATGATCCTTGCCTGGTTGTTCTTCCACAGCTGGTATAAATCGTCGACCTCTGCCTTGCTGTTGAGATTGAGCCAGATCAAGACGGGAGCGGCATTCCCGAAGGGCGCCGACGTTTCGGTCGGAGAACCGGCCCGAAATGCCGGATTGGTCAGGAACATTCGGCATTGCCCTTGCGAGATGCCCGCGATACCGCCGTCCTCGCCGCCCCAGTCCAGTGTGAAGCCAAGTTTGTTCTGGTAGTAGTCGGCGGCCTTATTGATGTCGCTCACTGGTATTTCCGGCACGGCGGGAGGAAATTCGGGGTTCATTCAAGTTCCCTCGTAACTTCAGCAGCGGTTGTTACCATCTTTAGAAGGTAACAGGAGCTCCGCCTCCGGAACGCTCCAGTCGAAAAGGAGAAACACGTTGAAGAAAGCGATGTTTATGACCATGGTTGCGCTGGGCGTGACCGCGTTTATGTTAATGGCTCAAGACGCCTCGAAGTTCAACGGAACGTGGAAGGGTGAGGAGGGCGGACAGATACGTAAGCTGACCTATAAGGACGGCGTCGTGTACATGGAAGAGACGCAAAAGAGCGGCATGGTGATCTTGCGCCAATATCCCACCAAGGGACAGGAAGTAACCATGACGGAAGGCGTCTGGAAGGACGCCAAGGCCACGGGCAAGATGGAGGGCAACAAGCTGGTGGTCGAAACGACGCAGGGAAACGGCACACAGTGGCACGATGAATGGACCTTGGCCGACGACGGCAAGAGCTATTCGGCTTTGCGGCAGAGGGTCGGTGGCGGTCCTGGCGGAGGCGGCAAGGGTCCCGGCCCCGGTGGACCTGGAGGCGGCAAGGGCAAGGGCGGTGGTGGAGGTCCGGAAACCTTCACCAAGATCGACTAGCTTTTAAGACTGATTCATTAGGCTTGACAACCGATCGCCTTGTGCCTATCCTATGCATAGGAAAGCGAGGCATCAGTGAATTTGCGCGGCACCCTCCCCACACTCATCCTGGAGGCCATCGAGCGCCACCCTGACCACGGCTACTCCATTGCCCAGCGCATCAAGGAACGCTCCAGCGGCGTGCTCGATTTCAAGGAAGGCACGCTGTACCCCGCTCTGCACAAACTCGAACTGGAAGGCACCGTCGAATCCTACGAAGGAGTCGAAAAGGGCCGAACGCGCCGCTACTATCGCATCACTAAGGCGGGCCGCGCCGAGCTAGCGAAGGGGCGCAAGGAATGGAGCCAGGTATCCCGAGCGGTTAGCTTAATTCTGAAGCAGGCCTGATGTGACTCCCAAATTGTCTCCCTTGGATCAGTGGTTATCAGACGCGACGCGAGGTCTCTCGGCGGAGTCCGCGGCGCGGGTGTGCGAGGAGATTCAACAGCACTATGACTCGGCCTGCGAGGCCGGCGGCGACGCGCTTGCCGCGCTGGGCAATCCGCGAACTGACAACCGCGCTTATCGCAGGGTATTGCTGACCGACCAGGAAGCGCTGCTGGCTCCTAGCCTCACGCAGCCCAGACGGCCCAATCTTCGGCGCATACTCCTAGGCTCTGCTCCGCTGGCCGCGCTCGTCTGGTGGTCATCGGGCAAGCAGCACGGTCCTGGGTTCTGGCCCCTCATGATCGCGATCTTTTGTACTCTACCCCTTGCTTGGTTCGTTCCCCCGACCACGCTCGAACGGAGCCGCATCCATGTCTATGTCAGCGGAGTTCGCAGCCTCCTGGTGGTAGCCATCTTCGGATGGTATTACGGCTGGATCGGTGCCTTGCCTGTAAGCGCTGTAATTTTCTTGCTCGAATATTTCTTCACCTACCGGCGTTTGTTGCTCTTCCGCAAGTTGGCCGCCGGGCAAACCTACAGTCTGCTTCCGGAGGAGCCCCAGTTGACGCACCTCGAAGCCATCTACTTGAACACGCTCCGCAAGGGGGGCGGGGCCGCCGAGAATATTCCCGTCACCATTCTCTTTGTGATGCTTGCCGCGATGACGTTTTGGATGCCCGCGACCTTTGCGCCGATGGCGATCTGGACCGCCGCAGGTTACTTGACGCGGCGAGTCTTACCCATCTACACCGAGGAACGAAGCCGCTGGCTGCGTATCGCCAGATGGTCGACGATGGTAGTGGCCGCCGTGTTGCCTCCGTTGTACGGAGCCCGCGCGCCGTGGATTGGCGCTTTCCTCCTCGCCTGGTTCTTTCTAGTGCTCGACAAGCCGAGCATCTCGCTCCGCCGCAAGCTCCCCGTCACGGAGTGGCCGAAAAGGTTGTACTGGTAGGACAGCGCCGCTACTTGCCCTTCTGCATGACCACGGCCAGCTCGCGATAATTGCCCTGCATCTCCCAGGTGCCTTTATACCCGGCCGGAAGCACCAGAGAGTCGCCGGGGTGATATTCATGCACCGTGCCATCGGGCTCGGTCAGAATCAGCTTGCCGCTGAGCACGTGGACGAATTCATCGCCGTCGGTCGGGCGCGTCCGGTGATTTGTCTTGGCCGGTGTCGATTCGAAGATCTCAGCGCGAAGCTCCTTGCCGGAAAACAGAGTTGCCACTCGCATATTCAGCTCGCCGCCGACAAGTATGTCCTTGTAGGCGTCCGGAGGAATAGCCGTCAGGCCGAGACCTGCGATTTTATCTGGGTCCATCCGCACCGGCGCGACACTGTCCTGGGCGAACACCCTGGTGCCGGCCGAAATGGCCACGTAAATCGATAGCGCGATGCCGAGCACGTAGGCGGATAACTTGAGCATGGATGGTCCTCCGTGAGAGTTATTTATTTTCTATCTGGCAGCGCGAACACGTATAGAGCGTTACCTGAAGCCGGACTGTGTACGTCTGGAGCGACTAAGCTGGGCACGTTGCGGGGGCTGCCTCCGCCGTTGGCGGTAGTCACGGCGAGATATTGTTTTCCCCCCACCGAGAACGTCAGAGGGAAACCTTGCACGGCAGCCGGAAGCCGCTTCTCCCACAGAATCTTGCCGGTATTCGCGTCGAAGGCGCGGAACATGCGATTCAGGTCGCCCGCGAACACCACGCCGCCCGCGGTCGACAAAACGCCAGTGAGAAATGGCGCCCGCTGCTCGTACTTCCAGAGTTCGCGAAGTGTCCGCACGTCGTAGGCTGCCAGCTTGCCGACGTTTCCGTTCGATCCCGGCATCTCAAAGTAGCGCGCTCGCGCGCCGCCGCCTGCCCCTGCGCCTTCCGTTTTATCGACCACCTGCGCGCTGAATTCGAGGCAGCTCTGGCTCAGCGGCACAATCAGCCGATTGCCGGGCGGATAGTACGACATCGCGGGCCAGTTCTTGCCGCCTTCGGTCGACGGACATCCCAGCACCCCTTCGCCGATGCGCTGTTCCACGATATCGTTGCGATAGTGCGGCTCGCCGGTGGCGGGGTTGAAGGAATCGTACACATTCTGGAACACCATTTCCTTGTGACCCAGATACTTCCCGGTCTTGCGGTCGAGCTTCCATAGGATGCCGGTTTTGCCGGCGCTGAAGACGAAACTCTGTCCCTGATCGTCGACGAGCACGCGCTCGAAAACTTCATCCAAGTCGAGCGTCTCGCCGGGAGCATGATCGTAATACCAGGCGAGCTTCCCGGAATCCGCGTTCAGCGCGAGCGTCGAGTTGGCGTAGAGAGTGGCGCCGTTGCCCGATCCGCGGCTCGCGCGCATCCAGGGCTTGGCTTGGGCCGTTCCCCAGTAGGTAAGGTTCAAGTCGGGATCGTAGCTGCCCGTGATCCAGGTTTCCGCGCCTACACGCGAGGCGTCGGGAAGAACTCCCCAGGTATCGCCTCCCGGCTCACCCGTCAAGGCAATCGTGTAGAAGCGCCAAAGCTCTTTACCGGTCTTGGCGTCGTAAGCGCTGATGAAGCATTTCTCGCCGCCATACTGCTGGCAACCGCTGAGACCCTGGATCAGCTTGCCTTTCACGGCAATGGGTCCGCTGGTGGTGGAGTGCTGGTTCTTAGAGCGGTCGCCGATAGTGGTATCCCAGACGACCTTGCCACTGCGGGCATCGAAGGCGATCAGGTGCGCTTCGTTGCTGGTCACGTAAACGTTATCGCCGTAGATGGTGATGCCGCGCATGGCCGGCGCGCCCGTGTTGGTTCCGTAGCGATTCTCCCAGATCAGCTCGCCGGTCTTGGCATCCAGGGCTTGCAACACTTGAGCGGCGTTGTTCACATACAGCACGCCGTTGTGGACGATGGGTGCCGGATCGTTGCCCAGGGGATTCCCATCCTGCATGGCCCAGCTCCACACCTGCCGCAGGTCGCCGACGTTCTGCGTGGTGATTTGATTGAGCGGGCTGAAGGAGCTGGCCTTGTAATCGCGCCGGATCATCAGCCAATCGGCGGGATCCGGATTGCGGAACATGGCATCGGTTACCGGGACATAGTTTTTCACTTCGCCATCGACGGTAATTCCGCGCGGAACCTGCTTTTCTTGTTTCGCCTGCTTGGCCTGTTTGTTATTGTTGGCTTCGACGACTCGCTGGCCCGTTGCGACGCTGCGAATCATGACGTTTGATGTGGCCGCAAGCGGCTGATTTCCAGCACGCGCGCTATTCGCATCCAGAATAAACGCCGCCAAGTTTAGGTACGAATCACCAGGTAGCGTGGCTCCGCCCGGAGGCATCGTGGATTGTATGAAAGTAATCAGTTCGCCGGCGGTCTTGTCCCCCCACTGGGCGAGGAAGTTGGCTCCCGCCAATTGCGGCCCTTCTTTCCCGCTGAGATCGGCCGAATGACACGAGGCGCAGCTGGTCTGATAAATCGCTCGCCCTGCCGCGGCCTGTTCCTGCGTATAGGGTCCCACGGGCCGTTGCTGGGCAACCATAATCATGACGCCGCAGGCTGCCGTCGCCATCGCCAGAATCATCCGAATCTTCATAATGCTCCCCGGCCGAATCCTCATAATGCTCCCGGTCGCCCTTGAACTTTACTGCCGGCACCGGTTCGCGGCGTTCCCCGGCCGGTACTTGTTATGGCAGCTCGCGCAGGACGCGGCCAAGACTTCAGATGCCTGAAGCATTTTGTCCTGATCCTTGGCTAGAGCCGCTCTGTAAGAGAACATACTCGCGTCCCGGAGTCCCTGCACCATTTGCACCCAGTCCGAGTTCGCGATGGGGACATCCTTCCCGTTGCTGCACTTACGGCCGGGCGTCATCAGGAGATCCGCGGAGTCTGCCAATGTGAGCGCGGCATTCTCCACAGCTTCCCATCCTCCGAAAACACCCGTCAAGGGATCGGTGGATCCTGAGGGTTCCACGGCCGGCTTTACCGTGGCGGGGTCATATCTCTGGGGGAAAAAGACCACGTTCGAATTCGGAAAGAACAGCGCCCTCATGAGTTGATTGAGGTTCGCGGCGGGTGCGGGCGCCTGTGGAGGTGTCTTCGGCGTTGACTGGGCCATCAGGAATCCGGTGCAGATAACGGCCACAATCGCCAACGTCATCGGTCTCATGAACCGATTGATTTTGCCAGTACGCTTTTTCCCAGCGCGCTGGGCTCGGAGATGGTGTCCGTCTAGCATGGTTGTCCTCATTGGTCCTGGTCAGAATGCCTGTGATCAGCATACATAATTCACGATCCCGTGATATGCTTCGTGGCTGCGGAAAGCAAAAGCACGAACATGAAACGAAGCGAAAAAAGAATCCTGACGACGCACGTCGGAAGCCTTGTCCGCCCTCCCGAGTTGAAGGCGCTGGCCCAGTCCGGCCAAGATCGTCCCGCGGATGCTGCGCCGACTGCCTCCTACATCGAGACACTGCAGCGCGCGACTGCGGACGTGGTCCAGAAGCAGGCCGCGATCGGTGTGGATATCATCAGCGACGGCGAATTCGGAAAATCCAGTTGGTCCAATTACATCCTGAATCGCGTCACCGGCTTTGAGATCCGGCCCAACCAATTACGCCCCGCCGAGTGGCTCGGCCGGGATCTGCAGCGGTTCGCCGATGTGATCGCCAGGGAAATGCCGAGCGTGCTGACTGGTCGTCCGACAGAGGCCTGCATCGGCCCGATTGAATATAGCGACCGGGAACCCATCCGTCGCGCCATCGCCAATTTTCAAGCGGCCCTGAGGACGGTCGCGGTAGAAGAGGCATTTCTAACCGCGGTCGCTCCAGCCAGCACTGCTTACGATGGCGTCAACGAGTATTACGCGACGGAAAAGGAGTATATTTTCGCGACGGCCGAGGCGTTGCGACAGGAGTATCTGGAGATTCACAAGGCCGGTCTGCTCCTTCAAGTGGACGATGCCGTGCTCGCCAACATGTACGATCACCTGGTGCAGCAGAGTCCGGAACGCTACCGGGAATGGGCGCAACTGCGCGTCGACGCCCTGAATCACGCGCTTCGGGATATTCCCGAGGATCGGGTGCGGTATCACGTATGCTTTGGGAGCTGGCACGTTCCGCACCTGGCGGACGCGGCGTTGGGCGACATCGCCGGCCTGATCCTGCAGGTGCGTGCCGGGGCTTATTCGATTGAGGCCGCGAATTCCAGGCACGAACACGAGTGGCGAGTCTGGCAGGATCGCAAGCTGCCCGCCGGAAAAATCCTGATTCCGGGAGTTATCACGCATCATACGATCACAGTGGAACATCCCCGGCTGGTCGCGGACCGGATTGTTCGTTTTGCGAAGCTGGTCGGTCCCGAGAACGTGATCGCAGGCACGGACTGCGGCTTTGCGCAGGTGGACGTGATTGAGCGCGTCCCCGCGCCAGTGATGTGGGCCAAGTTCGAGGCACTGGTCCAAGGCGCGGCGCTCGCGAGCAAGGAGCTTTTTTGAACGCAGCATCTCCAGCGCTATCAATAAGGTTGATGGCGCTTATCATACTCCGTGCTCTCCTTGCGATGCTACACTAACCCGTTTGGGCCAGTTGAAATGAATCGGGGATTCGGAGATTAATCGACAGTTTATGAGCCAACAGAGTTTAGAGACGCTTTTACAGAAGACCAATCCGGTAAAGCTGTTAAGAAATTCAGCGATCGGCCCCTATGTATACCCGGTCGTGGCGCCTGAATATACGAATTGGCGGGATGAACAGCGCGCCTGGCAGAAGACCTGCGTTCTGTTTAACCAGTCGTATCACATGACCGACATGTACGTTGAAGGCCCGGATGCGCTGAAGCTGCTCTCCGACCTGGGAATCAACACGTTTAAGAACTTCGGCCCTAACAAGGCGAAACAGTTCATCGCTTGCAGTCCCGAGGGGTACGTCATCGGAGATGTCATTCTGTTTGGCCTGGAGCCGAATGTTTTCAACCTGGTCGGCCGTCCTTCGATTCACAATTGGGTCCAGTTCCATGCCGAGACCGGCGGTTACGACGCAAAGTGCACCCGGGATGAACGAGCGGCTGCGCAGAAAGGTCCCGTGGTGCGCAAGACCTATCGGTATCAGGTGCAGGGTCCGAACGCATTGAAGGTGATGGAGAAAGTGCTCGGCGGCTCGGTACCAGAGGTCAAATTCTTCCAGATGGCGATCTTCACGATTGCGGGGAAACCGGTTCGCGCACTGCGGCACGGCATGGTCGGGCAACCTGGATTCGAGCTGTTCGGACCTGCGGCCGATGGGGAGGCGGTGAAGGACGCGATCGTTGCAGCAGGCCAGGAGTTCGGGTTGCGACTGAGCGGCGCACGGGCGTATTCGTCGAACACCTTGGAATCGGGTTGGATCCCTTCGCCTCTGCCCGCCATCTACACCAGTCCGAAGATGAAGGCTTTTCGGGAATGGCTGCCGGCCGACTGTTATGAAGCGATCGGTTCCCTGGGCGGGAGCTTCTACTCGGAAAACATCGAAGACTACTACTTGACGCCCTATGATCTGGGCTATGGGCCGACCGTTAGGTTCGACCACGACTTTGTCGGACGGGAGGCGCTCGAGACGATTTCTAAGAATCCGAAGCGCACTAAAGTCACGCTGGCACTCGATTCGGCGGATGTGATGAAGGCGATTGGCACGATATTCGACAAGGGCGACCGGGCCAAGTTCTTCGAGTTTCCGTCAGCGGTGTATTCCACTTGGCCGTACGACAAGGTCACGAAGAACGGCAAGACCATCGGCATCTCCACTTGGGTTGGCTACAGCTCCAACGAAGGCAAGATGCTGACACTCGCCATACTCGACAATGAACACGCGCAGCCCGGCAATAAAGTGACCTTTCTCTGGGGCCAGCAGCCGGGTAGTGGATCGAGACCCACGGTCGAGAGCCACGTCCAGGTGGAGATCGGCGCCACGGTTGCTCCGGTACCTTACGTGGAAGTGGCGCGCGAAGCCTATCGCACCACCTAACTACCGGTAACTACACGACCTAAACAGACCGGCCGCATCCGCATCCGGGACCCCAGGAGAATTGCATGCATTTGTGTGATATGCTTGTCCAGACTCAGGGGGGCACCCGGGCATTCCGGGGCGTTAGCGAAGTGACCAATATCGATTTGAAACTGCTGGCCGTTGTCACGGAGTTGCACAGAACCAAGAGCGTATCCCAAACCGCGGAGAACCTGGATCTCAGTCAATCGGCGATCAGCATGAGTTTGGCGAAACTGCGCAAACTCTTCAACGACCCATTGTTTGTCCGTACTTCGTCTGGAATGAATCCGACGCCTCACGCGGTTGAACTCATCGGCCTCCTAAAGAACGCCGAGGACATTCTGCAGGCCGCCTTCGATCTGCACGTGGTATTCGATCCGATGGTCGGAACGCCGGTTCAACATGTATTCCTCGGATATCGCGCAGGTCACCTTGATGCCACGCTTGATGCAACGGTTGAAGAGCATCGCTCCGAACGTCGGCATCGATCTGCGAAGACTTTCTGAAGCGACTTCAAAACAACTGGAATCGGGTGATGCAGATCTGGCTGTGGGATTTATTATGCCGCTGGGCGCCGGTTTCTGCCAGCAGCGGCTGTTCAAGGAGCGATTCGTCTGCGTAGCGCGCAAAGATCATCCTCGAATAGGGGATACTATAGATATCGAAGAATTTCAGGACGAA
>Ga0070735_10002020_pt1 | contig 18725 bp, 15 predicted proteins | sample Coa_R1_FD_66443 | JGI IMG/M metagenome (GOLD analysis project Ga0070735, IMG submission 66443) | Surface soil microbial communities from Centralia Pennsylvania, which are recovering from an underground coalmine fire - Coalmine... | ecosystem: Environmental > Terrestrial > Soil > Unclassified ... | reverse complement strand
AAGGCTAAGGAGCCGGTGGTGGCCTCCATCGAAGCAATTCATGCCAGGCAGATCCTGGATTCCCGGGGCAACCCGACCCTCGAGGTCGAGGTGGCGCTGGACGACGGGACGGTCGGGCGGGCCGGCGTGCCGAGCGGAGCCTCGACCGGCGCCTTCGAGGCCGTCGAGCTGCGGGACGGCGGCGCGGAGTACGGCGGCAAGGCGGTCACCCGGGCGGTGCAGAACGTCATCGACGAGATCCAGCCGGAACTGCTCGGCCACGAGGTGGACGACCAGCGGTTGATCGACCAGGCCATGATCGACCTGGACCGGACGCCGGACAAGTCCCGGCTGGGCGCGAACGCCATCGTCGGCGTCAGCATGGCCGTGGCCCGGGCCGGCGCGGACTCCAGCGGCCTGCCGCTGTTCCGCTACCTGGGCGGGCCGAACGCGCACGTCCTGCCGGTCCCGCTGATGAACATCCTGAACGGCGGCGCGCACGCCGACAACAACGTGGACATCCAGGAGTTCATGATCACCCCGATCGGCGCGGCCACGTTCAGCGAGGCGCTGCGCTGGGGCGCCGAGGTCTACCACGCGCTGAAGTCCGTGATCAAGCAGCGCGGGCTGTCCACCGGCGTCGGCGACGAGGGCGGCTTCGCCCCGGACCTGGAGCACAACCGGGCCGCGCTGGACCTCATCGTCGAGGCGATCGGCAAGGCCGGATTCACCCCCGGCCAGGACGTCGCGCTGGCCGTGGACGCGGCGGCCTCGGAGTTCTACGCCGAGGGCGCGTACAACTTCGAGGGGAGCCCGCGGACGTCCGCGGAGATGACCGCCCTGTACGCCGACTGGCTCGACGCCTACCCCATCGTGTCCATCGAGGACCCGCTGGCCGAGGAGGACTGGCCGGGCTGGCGCGAGCTCACCGCCACCGTCGGCGACCGGGTCCAGGTGGTGGGCGATGACATCTTCGTCACCAACCCGGAGCGGATCAGCCGCGGCATCGCCGAGCGCTCGGCCAACTCCCTGCTGGTCAAGCTGAACCAGATCGGCTCGGTCACCGAGACGCTGGACGCGGTGAGCCTGGCCCAGCGGGCCGGCTTCACCTGCGTGATCAGCCACCGGTCCGGCGAGACCGACGACACCACGATCTCGGACCTGGCCGTGGCCACCAACAGCGGCCAGATCAAGACCGGGGCCCCCGCCCGCGGCGAGCGCGTGGCCAAGTACAACCAGCTGCTGCGCATCGAGGAACTGCTCGGCGACGCCGCGAGCTACGCCGGGGCCGGCGCCTACCCGCGCCTCGCGGCGCGGGCCGGCAGGTACTGATCCGGATAGCAAGGCTCTATGTCGCAACCCCCCGTTGCTCCCCGCACCACCCGGCTCACCGGCCGGGCCGCGGTGCTGGCCGTGGTGATCTGCGCGATCGCGCTGAGCCTGGCCTACCCGGTCCGGGAGTACATGTCCCAGCGCCAGCAGATCGACCAGCTCGTCGCGCAGCAGCAGACCATGCTGAGCCAGGTCAAGAGCCTGCAGACGGAGCAGGCCAGGCTGTCGGATAAGTCCTATATCGAGCAACTGGCGCGCCAGGAGCTCGACATGTGCTTCCCCGGGACGCAGTGCTACGTCGTGGCGGGCAGCCACCCGCTGACCAGCGGTGCCCGGGCCCAGCCAGCGGGGCCCGCGCCCTGGTACGCGAAGCTGTGGCAGTCGGTGCAGCAGGCCGACGCGACGTCGTCGAGATGATCACCGACCGGGACGCGGCGGTCATCGCCGCCCAGCTCGGCCGTCCGCCGCGCGGGGTGCTGGCCGTCGCGCACCGCTGCCCGTGCGGCCTGCCCGACGTCGCGGAAACCGCGCCGCGGCTGGCCGACGGGAGCCCGTTCCCCACCCTGTACTACCTGACGTGCCCGCGGGCCAACGCCGCGGTCAGCAAGCTGGAAGCCGGCGGGCTGATGCGGGAGATGACCGCCCGGCTCGGCGACGACGCGGTGCGCGGCCGCTACGAGTCGGCGCATCTGGACTACCTGACCCGGCGGGACGGGGCGGCCCGATCGGCAGGCGTCGAGCCGCTGCCGCCCGGCACGCAGTCGGCGGGCGGCATGCCGGACCGGGTAAAGTGCCTGCATGCTCTCGTCGCCCACGAGCTCGCCACGGGCGACGTGAATCCGTTCGGCCGCGAGGCGCTCGACGCCATCGGCGCGTGGTGGGAGCCGGGACCCTGCGTGCCCGGGGCGTCTGGATGACCCGCCGGGTGGCCGCCGTGGACTGCGGCACGAACTCGCTGCGGCTGCTGGTCGCGGACGTCGGCCTGGAACTGACCGACGTGACGCGCCGGATGGAGATCGTCCGGCTGGGGCAGGGCGTCGACCAGACGGGCCGGCTGGCGCCCGAGGCGCTGGCCCGGACCGCGGGCGTGCTGCGCGACTACGCGGACGTCATCGCGGCGACCAGGGCCGACGCGGTGCGCATGGTGGCGACCAGCGCCACCCGGGACGCGAGCAACGCGGCGGAGTTCACCGGTCAGGTCACGGAGATCCTCGGGGTCGTGCCGGAGGTGCTGACCGGATCGCAGGAGGCCATGCTGTCCTTCACCGGGGCCACCGCGGAGCTGGCCGGGCTGGGCGGCGGTCCGTTCCTGGTGGCCGACATCGGCGGCGGCTCGACCGAGTTCGTGCTCGGCCAGCCGGGCACGCCGGCCGTCCACGGCGTCTCGGTCGACATCGGCTGCGTCCGGATGACCGAGCGGCATCTGCACGGCGACCCGCCGTCGGCGGGCGAGCTGAGCGCCGCCACGGCCGATATCGACGCGGCCCTGGAGGTGGTGGCCGGCGCGGTTCCGGTCCGGCAGGCCCGGACGCTGGTCGGGCTGGCGGGCTCGGTCACCACGGTGGCCGGCATCGCGATGGGCCTGCCGGCCTACGACGCGAACCGCATCCACCAGGCCCGGGTATCAGCCGCCGACGTGCACCGCGTCACCTGGAGCCTGCTGGCCCAGACCCGGGCCGCCCGCGCCGGGATCGGCGTCATGCACCCGGGCCGGGTTGACGTGATCGGCGGGGGCGCGCTCATCCTGGACCGGATCATGCGGCGCTTCGGGTTCGGCGAGGTCCTGGTGAGCGAGCACGACATCCTCGACGGGATCGCCTGGTCCCTGGCGGCCGGTCCCTGAGCAGCGACTGGCCCGATGACCCCGCGGGGCCTGACACGCCGATCGCCCGTAATGCCGCGGAGGTCACCGACCTGGCCGACGGGGCCCCGACCCTGCGTGAGCTCACCGCGCGTCAGTCGGTGTGCCGGGCGTGCCCGCGGCTGGTCGCCTGGCGCGAAGAGGTGGCGCTGACCCGCCGCCGCGCCTTCCGGGACGAGCCCTACTGGGGCCGGCCGATCCCGGGCTGGGGATCGGACCGGCCCCGGCTGCTGATCGTCGGCCTGGCGCCCGCGGCCCACGGCGGGAACCGGACCGGCCGGATCTTCACCGGCGACCGCAGCGGCGACTTCCTGTTCGCCTCGCTGTACCGGACCGGCTTCGCGGTCCAGCCGGCCAGCGTGGCTGTGGGCGACGGCCAGCGCCTGGTGGACGCCCGGATGGTGGCCGCGGTCCGCTGCGCGCCGCCGGACAACAAACCCGAGCCCGCCGAACGGGACACGTGCGCCGCGTGGCTGGTCGCCGAGCTCCGCCAGGTGGCCGCCGACCTGCGGGTCATCGTGTGCCTGGGCGGGTTCGCCTGGCAGGCGGTGTGGCCGGTGCTGGGCCGCTGCGGCTTCGCCGTGCCCCGACCGCGCCCGGCGTTCGGCCACGGCGCCGAGGTGGCCGTGACCGGCGCCCAGACCCCCGGTGGCGTGCTGCTCATCGGCTGCTACCACCCGAGCCAGCAGAACACGTTCACCGGTCGGGTCACCCCGGACATGCTCGACGCGATCTTCATCCGCGCCCACGCGGCGGCCGGCCTGTAAGCCACCGTTCGATTACTTAACGTTAATGCCATCGTGTAATTAGTTACGCTCTGCATTTCTTTCTGCGAAACCCACGGCCAGGTCAGCAAAATAGTGCCGCTATCTCAGTTACTCCCCGCTCTGGCAAATGCACGGGCGGTATTATGAGTCCGCCCCCGTAGCCCAAGGGCAGAGGCCGGCCCCCTAAAAGGGTCCCCAGTGTCGGTTCGATTCCGACCGGGGGTACTGCTTAACACGCATGCACGGTGCCCTCAATTGATCAATGCTGCACCAGGCGAAACACCCAGCACGAAGATCAACTAAGCGCGGCGGACGGTGTTTTTTGTCAATCCGTATACCGGCAATGCTTATGGCGGCATATCCGGACATTCTGCCTACGTCCGGGGGCCAGGCTCGCGGCCGCCGCCCGCGATCGGGATCCCGTATCGCGTCAACGGGACACGGGCTGGTCACTCATCTCCGCCGCCAGTGAGCTACCGCGGCCCGACTTCGAGCGGCGGGCCACGGAACGAGCGAGCTTGCCCGCGAGATTATGCGTTCCCGCGATGAATCGCATCGACGGCCCGAGGCTGCCCGAGGCCGGCGCGCCGGTGAAGTACAGGCCCGGAACGGTTGACTCGCCCGCGCGAGATAGTACCGGGAATCCATCCACCGTCGCGGTCCGCTTCCGCAGCTGGTCCGGCAGGAACGGCAGCCGGGCAATGTCGATGGGGAACCCGGTCCCGGCAACCACGTGATCGACATCGATCGCGGACTGCGTGCGACCGTCAAGGCTCAGCCGCACCCCGTCCCCGTTCGGCGCCGCGGTCCGGACGTGCTGGCCAGCCAGGACCTCGACGACACCCTCGATCCGGTCCTTCAGCCACCAGGATCCGCTCGGACCGAGCACGCTTCGCGCCTTCGCGATCCGCATATCCTGCGGCAGCCGCCGGAAGGCATCCGGGGTGTTCCAGAAGGCGCAGCGCCAGCCTTCGCACAGGTTGGTCACCGGCCGCCGGATGCGCCCGACCGGTCCGACCCGATCCGGATTGGGGTCAACGAAGTTCAGGGCCGGGCTGCGCACGATGACGCAGACGTCGGCTCCCGCCTCGTGCAGCAGCGCCGCGGATTCCAGCGCTGACTGGCCGGCGCCGACCACGGCCACGCGACGGCCCTGGAAGTGGTCGAGACGATGGAGTTCGGAGGAATGCGAGACCAGATCGGACGACAGGCCGGACAACTCGGCGGGAAGGGCGGCGTACGGCAGCACGCCGGTCGCCACGATCACCTGCCGGGTCATCAGCGGCTCGCCCTCTTCGAAGGTCACCCGGAACCCGCCGCCGACGGCGGACACGTCGGTTACGGTGACGTCCAGCACATCGGGCACCAGCTGCTCATGAAACCAGTCGGCGTACCTGAGGAAGCGTTCCAGGGTAAGCGGCCCCACCCGCTCGATGTACTCGAGCCCGTTCTGGCCGCAGAATTGCGGGATACCATATCCGCTGCGGGGCGCGGATATGCTCGACGCGTACGGCTCTGATTTCAGATTCATGCCGACCGGCATATGCGCCCGCCAGGTGTCAATCGGGCGGCCGACAATGCGATGGTCTACCCCGAGCGCGTGCAGATGCGCGGATATTGACAGCCCGAACGGGCCGGCCCCGATGATGAGCGCCTCGCTAGCCGACATATATGCTCCTTTCCGCGCTGCCATGTGACTTATCGCAGCTTCCGCGACTTTATTGCACCCGCTGCCGTAGCCCGCAATTCAGCCAGGATAGGGCCGAGGTCATGTGCATCAAGGCAGTCGTAACGACGAGTTCTGAGAAATTCGGTGGCAAAAGTCTGGAGCGCCTTAGCCCGGGACACGCTGTCCGGCCGGCCCACTCGGCGCTGGTTGTTCACCAGCCAGCGCATTTCTCCCTGCAGCCATCGCGTCCGGACACCGACCCGGTAGCCGCTGATGTGATCAACCGGAAGCCCGGTGGCCCACTGCCAGATCAGCAGGGGGAAATCGACTCCAGAGCGCGTGGCGTTCTCGATCGTCCCGGCCAGCCGGGCGTTGATCTCCATCAGCAGCGGACGATTACCGGCGTCCCGGCGGAACTCCACCTCGCATACGCCCTCGAGGCCGATAGCGGTGACGAGGTCTACGGCGGCGCCGTAGATGTCGGCCGGGATGGGTATGCTCTCGCGCATGACCGAGACGCCGCCGAGGGGCGGATGGGTCCGGTGCGCGACGTGCGCGCAACTCGCGACGACCTCGCCGTTGACGATGAACAGCGATACTCCCTCGCGGCGCCCGCAGGCCCATTCCTGAGCCAGCACCCCGCAGCCCGCGGCCAGCATTCGCTGCGCCACTTCGCGAGCTTCGGCCTCGTTGATCACTTCTTCGGGGGTGATCCGGCCTTCGGTCTGGCCGGTCCAGGACATGGTGGGCTTGAGCACGAAAGGAAAGCTGAATTCGGCGAGGACGGCCGGCAGGCCGTCGAGGCCGTCGAACCTCATCGTCCGGGGGCACGGGATACCCAGGTCGCGCGCGACCGCCAGCGTCCGGTCCTTGTCGGCGGCGATCTCGAGTGCGGAATCCGATGCGCTCGCGAGCACGCATCCCAGTTCGGCCAGCTGCGCCCGCCGCGCGGTCGTGGCCGCGACGGTCTCGTCGCAGGTCGGCAGGACGACCCGGGTAGGGTGCTGACGGACGAATTCGACCACCGCGGCGCCGAAGTCCGCGCCATCGCCGGTGATGTCAGGCAGTTCCACATTCCGGGCCGAGTAGCGGGAGCGGAAGGCCAGCACCGGAACCGGTTGCGCGCATTCCGCCTTGCACTCGGCCAGCGCGACCCGCAAGCCGATCCGGCCCAGGCTCCGGGCACTGGCCAGGCTCTGCTTGCACCGGGCGTCGAGGATCAGGATGTCGTAGCTCGCTGCCGGGTCGGTACGGGTACGGCCGGGGGATGCGGTCACGGCGGACTTCCCCTGCACCGACATCCGGTCCCTCCCCGTCGATCCGGCCCGCGGGGTTCCCCCAGCGGCATCTATATGAGAGAGCCGCAGGTGATTTGATACAAGCCCCGGCCGCGGCTAATGCTTACCGCTGAACGCGCCGAGACTCTCATCGTTGCGATCCGCGTCCACCACGACCACCGAGTCCAGGTGCGCCCCGGCGAGCCTTACCATCTCGCCGACGGCACGGACCCGGGTCGCGGTCGACTCACCCGCGGTGATCACGACCACCGCCTTGGTCGCCCAGGTGGCCAGGTAATCCCCGCCGACGGCCGGGTCCAGGCTCACCAGCGAGAGGACCAGGTCGGCGTTAGCGCACGCGTCGGCCAGCGGCCCGCTCACCTGCACCTGGTCGCCCGGTGCGTTGACCGGTCGCAGCGGGCCGACCGGGGCGATCTCCCCGGCGGCGGGAACGACCACCGCGACGGGGGCGCCCGCGGCGCTCACCGTGCTGACGCCGGCACCTTTCACGCCGAGCTGACGCGCGGCGGGAGTCCCGGCGGACAGGTCAGCGACCACGACCCGCGACCGCTGCTGCGATTCCGCGATCGCCAGCGCGACGACCGCCTTCGCCACCACGGGGGCGTTGTCAACGGCGATCACGGCCAGGCCCGACATGCCCGCGGACCTGCCGTTCGCGGCGCTGCGCAGGTGCCCGACGACGCGTTCCAGGTCGCGCTGCCGGTCCGCGCGGCCACGCACGGCCGGCAGCCGGCCGGAGCTCAGCGCACCCACGCTGAGCCCGACGGGCGCCTCCATGGCGTAGGCGATGTCATCTCGGCGGCGCAGCCGATCGGAGGTGACGGCCCCGATGATGACCAGGGCCATGCCGATGACCATCCCGCCGAGCAGCCCGCCGATCCCGTAGATGGCCAGCGTCTTCTTGACCGAGCGTTTGCCCGGGGACGCGGGAGACACCACCTGGCTGCCCTGGATCATCTGCTGGGTGGTCGTCCGGTCGGTCACCAGCGTGCCGGTCACGTTGCCCTTGACCGTGCCGAGATTGTTTTCCGCGGTGGTCTGCTGCGCTTGCAGCTTCGTGACCTCGGTCTGGTTACCGCTGGCCTGCGCCTGGGCGAGCTTGGCGGTGACCGAGTCAAGCTGCTGCTGGGCCTGGGTGACCTGCTGCTGGAGTACCGCCTCGGTCTGCTGCTCGGTGGCCCGCTCGTAGTTGGCCCGGTACGCCAGGTACTGCGCCGCGATCGCCGATGCCCGCTGCACCGCGGCGGCGCTGCTCGACGCGCTCGCGGTGATCGACAGAACCTGGGTTGTCACCTGCTTGACGCTGTAGGTCGCGAGGAAACTGGCCGGCGTCTGATTCAGCCCGAGCTGGCTCACCACCGCGGCCGCCACCGGGATGCTCTCGGCCAGCGTGATATCGGTGGTGATAGCGGCGGTCGGATCCGCCGCGGGCTTATCGACCAGCAAGATCGTGGTGGCGGCCGTGTACTTGGGCGGTTTCGCGGTCGCGTACCCGGCGCCGATGATCAGGCCGACCAGCGCCAGAGCGCACCAGAGCCGGGCCCGGCGCCGCAGCGCCGACCTGAGGAACCCGACGCTGACCAGGCCCGGCGCGTTAGCGGCCGAAGAATCCCCCTCATCGAAGGCGGCGTCACCGTCGAAGATCGCCAGGCGATCGCGGAAACCCCCGTCCGCAACCCGGTGGAAGGCGGTGGCCTGCTCTGAATCCTTCACCATCTGATCTCCGCTGATAGGCCGTTGACCCGTGTGGGTAGGACACGCCCGGGCGCCGTCAGGCGCGGGATGCGGCCGGAGGTCTGGTCATCCGGATCCGGGTTCGCCACGAGGATCCCGTAGATCTCCCTGCCGTCCACGCTGGCCGCCGTGGCGGCCTGGGCAAGCTGCTCCGCGGTCGCTTTCCCGGCCGAGACCCCCAGCACCGTCGCGCTCGTCCGGGTCGTGTCCGGGATCCGCGGATCCTGCCCGTCGACCACGGTGACGACCACGACGAACGCCGCGTGGAGCTGGCCCAGGCGCCCGTCCTCGGAGACCAGCAGCTGCAGTGACCGTCCGCGTCCCGCCGCGGCCGGAACCGCCGCGCACGCCGTGCGCAGCGTCGCCGTGGCGTTCATGTCCTGCTGCGGCCCGACGACCAGGGCCGTGGGTATCCCCTGGGCCGAAGCGAAGGCCGCCAGGAGCGGCCCGAGCGCCAGCGCCACGGGGTCAGTGGACAGGGACAGGACGGTCACCGACGTGCCCTCCGGGCGACTGCCGTTGGACGTTCCGTTGTCCCCCACGCCGAGCTGCTGCAGGAGCTTGGTCAGCCCGTACGCGTGCACCGGATCCGGCTCGTACCCGTCGAGCATCCTGGCCCACGACCGGGGATCGGACGGGCGCTCCACCGGAAGCGAGAGCAGGACAGGCGCCCCGATGGAGTTCGCTATCGCGTCCCGTTGCGCGAGGCGCCGGTCGCCGCGCCCGGTGAACAGGGAGATGACGAATCCCGCGAGCGCGCCGATGAGCACCCCGAGCACGGCGTAGATGGCGAGCTGTTCGGTCGGTTTCGTCCCGCTCGCGGTAGCGGCCGGCTCGAGGACCTTGGCCACCGCGTGCACGGCCGTATCGGATGCCGCGGCCACGTACGCGATGTAGCTGTTCGTCACCGCGTTGGCGGTCGCCTCCGCCTGCGCGGGCGTGGTGCCCGTGGCGGTGAACGACAGGACGTTGCTGGAGTTCACGCTCGTGACGGAGACTCTGCTCTGCAGCGTTTCCAGGGAGATCGCCGGGCTGATGTGCGGCAGCGCCTCGGCCAGGACGGGTGCGCTGCCCGCGATCACCACCTGGGTGGCCAGGCCGGGATCAACACCCGATACCTGCGCCTGGGCGTTTTGCGCGTAGTTGTCCGAGAACACCACCAGGGCCGTGCTGGACTGCAGCGGCGGGTTGAGGTAGGCGTAACCGGCGCCCAGGAGGAGCCCGACCGCCGCGACGCCGATGATCAGCCCCTTGTGCCGCCGGGCGGTATGCACGGACCCGCGCATGTCGAGGTTCTGCTGGGTCATCTAGCCCTCCGCCTGAGCCCCACCGGTCGCCCCAATGATACGGCGTAGCAGGAATTAACAAAGTGGGCCAAATTCTCACCATCTGCAAAATTCCAGCCTGGTTACGAGGACCATGCCGGAGTTCTCGGAACTTTTCCACAGGAGCACGGGGCGGGCCGCTGTGATACACGCAGTGGCCGTAAAACGACGATCAGCCTTGGGTTGCCGCAGGTCCGGACGCCGCGGGGGTGAGCACCGATTTCGCGCAGCCGAACGCCTCGGCGTACCGGGCCCGGCATTCCATGCCGCGCAAGCGAGCCAGTCCCAGGAAGACTTCGTCGTCCCACCAGTCGCGACCATGCTGCGACGGGAAGCATTTGTGCAGCAGTTCCGCCTTGCGCCGGGCGATCTGGTCGGAAAGCGGGACGTACACCGACGGGCGGCCGAGGTCGCCGTCCCACTTCGGGATCTCGTAGGCCAGGTACAGCTGGTCCCGGAAAACCGTGGTGACCAGCTCGGCCACGGTGCGGTGATCCTGGTGCGCGTCCTGCGCCGACGGAGCCAGCACGAGGTCCGGCACGCAGGTCCGCGCCACCTGCTCCAGGATCTCCTTGACCTCACCCCAGGCCGCGGGCAGGCGGCCGTCGGGCAGCGCGAACAGGTCGACGGCCGGGTCCGCCCCGGCCAGGAAGGACCCGGCCGCGGCGCGGGCCTCGGCGTGCCGTTCGGCGGTGCCGGTCAGGACCACGTACCTGGCCTGCAGCGGGCGTCCGGCCAGGGCGAGCAGCAGCCCGCCCGCGCCGAGCTCGATGTCGTCGGGATGCGCGCCGATGGCCAGCACGGACAGCGGCCGGCCCGCGGGCTCGGGTAGCAGCAGCGGCAGCACGGGACGGCTCAGGCCCCTCGGGCGCCGGTAACGGGCAGCGCGCCCCGCCCGGACCGTTCGGCATCCCAGATCATCCACGGGCAGTTGCCGCGGTGGTACATCTCCTCCAGCTGGGCCCGCTCCTTGACCGTGTCGGCCGGGGACCAGTAGCCCTTGTAGGGGTACGCCAGCACCCGGCCCTCCGGGACCAGCCGCACGATCGCGTCCTCGACCAGGTCCTCGCCCTCGCTGAGGTGATCGAAGATTTCCGGCCGGAGCACGAAGTAGCCGCCGTTCTCCCACTGGCGCAGGTCCCGCATGGGGGTGACCTGCGTGATGAGCCCGTCTTCGCCGACGTCCACCACGTGGTGCGATGACTGCGGCGGCACCGCGAGCAGGCTGGCTACCGCGTCGCTGGCCTCGAACCGGCTGATCATCTCGGGCAGCGGGGCATCGGTCAGCACGTCCGCGTAGTTGGCCAGGAACATCGGCTCGTCCTGGACGAAGCGGCGGACCCGGCGGAGCCGCTCGCCGATCGGGGAGTGCAGGCCGGTGTCGACGAGCGTGACCCGCCATTCGGAGATGTCGGTCCGGAACAGCTTCGCCACCCGGTCACCGCGCTCGAGCACGAAATCGTTGGATCTGGTCTCGTCGTAGTTCAGGAAGAAGTCCTTGACGTACGAGGCGCCGTAGCCCAGGCAGAGCACGAAATCGCTGTGGCCGAAGTGCGCGTAGTAGCGCATGACGTGCCAGAGCATCGGGCGCTCCCCGATCATGGCCATCGGCTTGGGAGCGTTGCTGACGCCATCGCGCATCCGCATCCCGAGGCCACCGCAGAACAGAACGACCTTCACGATTCACCTCGTTCGATGATGTCGAGCTCGGGAATCGGGAAGACGAGCTTCCCGCCCCAGGTCCTGACGTAGTCCAGCTGCCTGCTGATCTCATCGCGCAGGTTCCACGGCAGCACCACGATGTAATCGGGCCGGGTTTCGGCCAGGCGTTCCGGCGCGTAGATGGGAATGTGCGTGCCGGGCAGGAACTGCCCCTGCTTGACCGGGCTGCGATCGACCGTGTAAGAGAGCAGGTCGGACCGGATGCCGCAGTGGTTCAGCAGGGTGTTCCCCTTGCCCGGGGCACCGTAGCCAGCCACCGAGCGGCCGTCGCGGGCCGCGGCGAGCAGGAACCCGAGCAGGTCGCTCTTGATCTTCAGCACCGCGGCGGCGAAGCCCTCGTGACCCGCCACGGTGTGCAGGCCCGCGGCCTCTTCGGCGGCCAGCACCGCCTTCACGTTCGCCGTCGGCTCCCCGGCGGCCTCCTCGGGCCGGGCGTAGACCCGCAGCGAGCCGCCGTGCGTGGCCAGTTCTTCCGCGTCGACCACCCGCAGCCCGGCCGTGGCCAGGGCCCGGGAGGAGGTCAGCAGGGACAGGTAGGAGAAGTGCTCGTGGTAGATGGTGTCGTACTGCCGCCGCTCGATCAGCCGGAGCAGGTGCGGGAACTCCAGCGTGACCAGGCCGTCGTCCTTGACCAGCGCGCGGAGCCCGGCGGCAAAGCCGCGGATGTCCGGCACGTGGGCAAAGACGTTGTTCCCGGCCACCAGGTCGGCGCGGCCTCGGCGGTCCGCGATCTGGCGGCCGGTTTCCGGGCCGAGGAACTGAACTTCGGCCGGGATGCCCTTGGCCTGGGCCACGGCCGCCACGTTGGCGGCCGGCTCGACGCCCAGCACCGGGATGCCCGCGGCCTGGAAGTGCTGCAGCAGGTAGCCGTCATTGCTGGCGACCTCGGTGACCAGGCTGCGCGGGGTGAGCGCCAGCCGGTCTATCATGGCGTCGGCGTAACGCTTCGCGTGTGCCACCCATGAATCTGAATATGAAGAAAAATACGCGTAATCCGAAAATATCTGCTCACCGGGCACATAGGCCGGAAGCTGGACGAGCAGGCACGCGTCGCAGATGCGGACGTGCAGCGGATAGAAGACCTCAGGGTCGTCGAGCCGGTCCGCCGGGACGTAGCTCTCGCACAGCGGGGACATCCCCAGGTCGACGAAGGTGCGGGCCAGCGGGGTGCCGCACAGGCGGCACTCAGGCGAGGCGGACATGGGCGGTAACCCCCAAATTGACCAGAAAATCGGGTGCACATGGACGAGCGGGCGTGCCGGGCCTGCCGTGGCTCAGACGGCCACGTGGTGCTGGACCTGGGTCAGCAGCCGGCCTGCGACTACTTCCCGCGCCGCGACGACCCGGGCCCGGATCCCGTGTACCCGCTGCAGATGTGGCTGTGTTCATCGTGCGGCCTGGCCCAGCTGCTGGCCGACCCGACCGTGCCCGAGGAGCCGCGGGGAACCGAGCCCGCCGCGCTCGTGGCGCAGGCGGCCGACGCCGTGGCACGAGTCAGCACGGCCGGATGGCTGCCGGAACGAGGCGTGGTCGCCGAGTACGGCAGTCCCCACGGCGGGTCGTGGCTGGGGCTGCTGGCCGCGCGCGGCCTTGAGCCGGCCGGCGGCGCGGCGCAGGCCGACGTGATCCTCGATTGCTTCGGCCTCATGCACGCCGCGGATCAGCGGTCGGCGCTGGCCGACCGCGCCGCCAGGCTGCGGCCCGGCGGAGTGCTCTTGCTGCAGTATCACGCCCTGAGCACGATCATCGGCGGGCGGCAGTGGAACGCGCTCCGGCACGGGCACTACGCGTACTACTCGACGACGGCCCTCACCGCGATGCTGGCCGCGGCCGGCTTCAGCCCGCGCACCGCCTGGCGGTTCGACCTGTACGGCGGCACCGTGCTGCTGGCTGCCACCAGAGATGGCGACGGATCCGGCGGGCGCGATGAAGCGGTCCGGACGCTGCTGGCCGACGACGCGCGGATCGGCGTCCGCGACCCCAGCGCGTTCCTCGGCCTGCAGCGGAGCGTGCGGACCCATGCTAGAAACCTGCATGCCTGGCTGGTGGCCGAACGGTCCGCCGGGAGGAAGGTCCTCGGCTACGGCGCCGCATCCCGGGCGGTCGCACTGCTGTGCCATGCCCACGTGGATCGCCTCCTCCTGCCCGCCGTGATCGACGCCTCGCCGGCCAAACAGGGGCTGCGGATGCCGGGTAGCGACATCCCGGTGGCCGGCCCCCCGCAGCTCGCCGTCCGCCGGCCAGATTCGGTCCTGCTGTTCGTCCCGGACCTGCTGGCCGAGGTCCGTAACGCCTACCCCGGGGTGGAAGCCGCGGGAGGCCGGTGGGTGGATGCCGAGACGCTGGGCTCATGAACACCGGGCTCATGAACACTGGGCTCATGACGCCTGCAGCAGCACCCGCAGCTGAGCCAGGCACCGCCCCCGGGTAGGGCCGATGCTGCCCACCGGAAGGCCCATCTCGCTGGATATCTCCGCGTAGGACGTCGGCGGATCGGCCATGAGCAGCTCGAGCAACCGCTGCGACCGCCGGGGCAGCTGGGACAGCGCATCGCGGACGACCTGGTCGCGTTCATCGGCCAGGATCCGCGCATCGACCTCGGGCCCGGCGGCGACCACGCCGGCCAGCGCCTCGTCGTCCTGGGCCAGGATCACCCGCTTGCGGGCCGCCAGGCTGCGCAGGCACTCATTCCGGGCGGTCGCCGCCAGCCAGGAGCCGACGCGATCCGGATACTCGATCCGGTCGATGTGCTCGAGCAGGCGCAGCCACGTGGTCTGGGCGACATCGGCGGCATCGCTCTCCGAGAGCTTGAAGTCCGCGGTGATGGACCAGATGAGCCTGGCGAACTGATCGACCAGACGCTCCCACGAGCGCAGGTCACCGGCCGCGGCACCGCGGACAAGGGCCGCGACGCCGTGGGGATCCAGATTCTTCTCGGGCATCGTAGGCCCGCCCCTCCTTATATCCGCGAGCACAGCATGATGTGGCGGCAGGCTGTTAGTACGCACCAGATCTCCCCACCATGACCCAGATCGTCTTCCACATGATCTGCAGGTCCAGGGCGAACGACCAGTTCTCCACGTACCGCAGGTCGAGGCGAACCGATTCCTCCCAGGACAGATCGGATCGCCCGCTTACTTGCCAGAGGCCGGTCAGGCCCGGCTTGACCACGAGCCTGCGGTGTACGTGATCGGCATATCTCGCGACCTCACCCGGCATCGCCGGACGCGGCCCGACCAGCGACATGTGTCCGAGCAGGACGTTGAACAGCTGAGGCAGCTCATCGATCGACCAGCGCCGCAGGTGCGCCCCGAGCGCGGTGACCCGGGGATCCTGGCGGAGCTTGAACAGCACGCCGTCCGAGTCATTGCGGGCCAGCAGGCGCGCTCGGTGCTCTTCGGCGTCGACGATCATGGTGCGGAACTTGTAGATCTTGAAGACATGGCCGTCCTTGCCCACCCTGGTCTGGGTAAACAGCGCCGGGCCGCGGTCGTGGAGCCGGATCAGCAAGGCCAGCAGGATCATCAGCGGCAGCGAGACGAACAGCGCCACTGCCGCGACCGTCCGGTCGAACAGCTCCTTGAGCAGCAACCGCATGCCGGACAGCTGCGGGTGGTCGACATGCAGCAGGGTCAGGCCGGCCGTCGGCCGGACCGTCGTCCGCGGCCCGGCCACGTCAAGCAGCGCAGGCGAGACACACAGGTCGGTGCCGGTCTTCTCGAGCTCCCAGGCCAGGCCCCGGAGCCTGATGCCGTCCATCTCCGGGCAGGCGAGCACCGCTACCGTGTCCGCGCCGAAGGCGCTCACCGCGGCTGAGACGTCGTCCAGCCCGCCGTACACCGGCACTCCGGCGACTTCGGCGTTTTCCGACGGGTGCACCACGCACGCGCCGACCACCGTCAGCCCGTGGTACCGGTCCCGTCCGAGCTCGGTGATCAGGGCGGCCACCGCCGTCTCATGACCGACCGCCACGACGCTCAGCAGGTAGCGGCCCTCCTCGCGCCACCTGTGCAGCCGCTTGCGCATCGCGTAGCGGGCGAAGAGATCACAGCCCGTGACCGACGGGAGCGCGACCAGCAGGTAGGCGCGGGACAGCTCGACGTCGACCAGATAGGAGAAGATCGCGACCGCGGCGGTCAGGCCCACGCCGGCGTTCAGGATCTTACGGAACTCGTCTGACCCGGTACCGATGAACCGGACGTCATAGCCTCCGGCCAGGCCGACGGCGCCCAGCCACAGGAGCGGAAGAGCCAAGCTCAGCGCGACGTAGAGCACCGTGGCGTGACCTCCGAAGCGGAGCTGGACCGCCGCGAGGACGCCGATGATGGCGCAACCCAGATCGGCCAGTGCGGCCCGGCGCAAGTAATCCCTTGCCCATGCTGAGGCGCCGCCCACGGCCTGGCGGCCGTAGCGGCCGCGGACAGCGGCATAACCAGACATACGTACCTACCCCCCCATGGGTAGCACCACGCGCACACGGCACTTCCCACGCTCCCGCTCCATTCACCTCACCTGAGCTCTCCCGAAGAGGAGACGCGTGGCTAAAAGCACCGGTTTACGGGTACAAGTCGTATCTTTGTGTGACAGATTATTGTGAACTCTCAAGCAACATACCTCACGGAGAGTAAGCCGGATCCGGATCGGCCCAAATGCACCCAAGCAGCACCCGAACTGCTACAAAGCGCGACGGCGCATGGCCTGTCATCAGGTTCGATGCCTAGTTGATCTTTCCGGTCAGGCGGTGCCGACGGCCTGATCTGATCCCGCCGCCGTCTGCGGACCACGTCGTAGGCGCGGCGTCCGGCTGCGCTCCGTGACCACATTCGTACCGCCAGACACAGAAGTTAGGCGGAAGGACGGGTTAAATACACCGCACGTTCATCTGATATTCAGCAAAGCTTTCGATTTCGCGTACTTTCTGTCACCAGCCGCCGAGAAACCTACGTCGTGGCGCGATTTTTATTACGCCAGTTGCGGGGGGAGCCGCGATTCCGCCGCGGGCGAGGCGCCGGCCGCGATTCCTCGGGCCGGCCGCGATTCCCCGGCCGGCCGGGCCTGGCCGCCGCGAACCTAAGAATCTGCCGCGTTTCGGTAAACCGAGAGTCGGACTGTCACGTCTTTCCTAGGGTGCGGTAGTTAGGCTGGCGTACGAACGTAACGGAACCGTACGTTCGTAGCTCCTTCAGCAAGGGATCTGATTCTGCGTACTTTCCGGTGCCGCTCTATGAACATCTATGTCGTGGCACGATATGTTGGCATGTCAGGATGGCGGCCTTCGGATCGCATGACGAACAGCTGCACCATCGATACGTAGTGCACGAAAGGGAGGGACGCGTTGAAACATTATGAAATCGGGCGCTTGGTGGCGCGGATCGCCGTAGCGGGAGCGCTGGCGGGCGGGGTGACCGCCGCGGCCGCGGCCGGACCCGCGTACGCCGCGGGAACCACTACCCGGTACGTGGGCGCTACCGCGGGGAGCGACAAGAGCTGCGCCAACCCCGGTTACACCACGGTGCAGGCGGCCGTCAACGCGGCCAGCCCCGGCGACACCGTTTTCCTGTGCGGCACGTTTAAAGAGCAAGTCATCGTCACCAAGTCGGTCACCCTGACCGGCAGCAAGGGCGCGGGGATTGCCGCGCCGGCCACCTGGGCGCCGTCGGCGGACGCGCTACCGCCCCAGTTCACCACCGATAACCTGCTGAAACCGCAGGCTCTCATTGTGGCCTGGGGGAAGGGCGTGCACGTCACGATCAGCGGCCTGACCGTCGCCGGGCCGCTGCCCGGAAATGGCGGCTGCGCGGCGGAAGAATTCGGGATTCTGGTTATCGACGGGGCCAGCGCGGTGATCAGTCACGATGCGGTGATCAACATCGCCGACGCCAATACCGGCCTGTACGGCTGCCAATTCGGGATTGGCATCGGGATTGGGCACGAGCACTGGCCGACCCCCGGCTTCGCGACCACGCTGACCGAGAACTTCACCGGTAGCGCGACGATCACCCACACCACCGTCAGCGGTTACCAGAAAGACGGTATCGACGTCGACGGGCCAGGTTCGTCAGCCCGCGTCAACGACAACACGGTCACCGCGACCGGGCCGGCCAGCGCGCTGGGCCGGATCATCGCCCCCAATGGCATCGAGGTCGCGCGCGGCGCCGCCGCGCAGATCACGGGCAACACGGTGAGCGGGAACCAGTACAGCGGGCCGGCCCTGGCGGGCGGCAGCGGAATCCTGCTCTTCGGCGGCTGCGGTGACCCGCTGGTCAAGAACGTCGCCGTGGCCCGCAACAAGGTCGTCAACAACGACGTCGGCATCTATCTCGGCAACTTCGATCCCACCTGCAACGTCTCGACGAGCACCAGGACCGGCGATGTCGTGACCCTGAACCGGATCTCGGATTCGGCCGTGACCAACCCCGACGGCTTCTCCACGTCGCCGAGCTGCGGATACCAGGCCGGGGTGCAGGACCAAGCCGGGAACCACGACGTGATCGACTTCAACCACATCTCCGGCGCGGGCTACGCCAGCCATCCGAACTGCACCACCGCGCAGCCGTACGTCACGCTCCCGATCGACCTGAACGGGGCGACCGACCCGATCGTGTTCCTTAACCTGTGACCGGCCGGGCCTGGGAGAGGGTTACCTCTCCCGGGCCTCCCAGGCACGGACCACGTCGCGGTAGCGGCGGGCAGCGGACCGCAGTTCCGCCTCCGGGTCCAGGTCGAGCGCACGCGCCATGGCTACCAGCCGGAACAGTTCGGCGCCGAGGTCATCGCCGGATTCCGCCGCCGGAGCGTCCAGGCGGGCCAGTTCCTCCGGCACCCCGGCCCGCGCCGCGCGGCGCTGCAGCTGGGCCGCCAGCGCGAGTGCGGGCTGGCCGAACGGCACGCCGTCCAGGGCCGAGGGAAGAGCCTGTCCGGCCGCGGGCACGCCGCTCCGTTCCGCCAGATCTGTTTTTTCTTTTTTCTTGATCTCGTCCCAGTTCGCCTTGACCTCGTCGGCGCCGGAGACCGTCACGTCCCCGAACACGTGCGGAT
>Ga0070735_10002018_pt1 | contig 18737 bp, 17 predicted proteins | sample Coa_R1_FD_66443 | JGI IMG/M metagenome (GOLD analysis project Ga0070735, IMG submission 66443) | Surface soil microbial communities from Centralia Pennsylvania, which are recovering from an underground coalmine fire - Coalmine... | ecosystem: Environmental > Terrestrial > Soil > Unclassified ... | reverse complement strand
GCGATCCTCTCCGAAGAGGGTGCCGACGTGCTGACGGCATACGACGAGAACGGCGCCTACGGCCACCCTGACCACATCCAGGTCCACCGGGTGGGCCTCGAAGCCGGACGACGGGCCCGCACGCCGCGGGTGTTCATGGCCACGGTGAACCGCGACCACATGCTCGAGCTGGCCGCGGCGATGCCGGAGGTCCCCGGCGCCATGGACGAATCCCAGCGCGAGGTCATGCAGACCATCGGTGTGCACGCCGATCGCATCACGACCGCGGTCGACGTGAGCGCATTCCTCGATCACAAGCGCCGAGCCATGCGGGCCCATGCCTCGCAGATCGCGGACGCCTCGTTCTTCCTGTCGATGCCCGAGGACGCCTTTGCGAAGATGTGGGGAACGGAGTGGTACATCCATGTCGGCCGGAGCCCCTCCGACGGCATCGAACCGTCCCTGCTCGGCGTCGACGAAGGCTGATCTCCGAAGCTCGACCCCGCGGGTCGCGTCAGGCGACGATCCCGACTCAGCGCGCCGGCGCGGTCGAGAGCGTCGCCGAGACCGTCATCTTCTGCTGGCCCCGGTACAAGGTGATCTGCACCGTCTTCCCCGACGACGAGCCCCGCACGTCGTTGGTGAGGTCCTGCGCGGAGCTCACTCCCCGGCCGTCGAACGACACGATGACGTCGCCCTGCTGGATGCCCGCCGCCTCGGCCGGTGATCCGCTCACGACGAGGACCACCAGGGCGCCGGACGACGGGACGAGGCCGTACGCCTGTTGCTGCTGCGGTGTCTCGTCGGTGACCTCGACGCCGAGGTACGGCTTGACCGCCCCGTTCGTCCCGCCAGTGCGCAACGTGGAGAGCAGTCCCTGCAGGTTGGACGACGGGATGGCGAACCCGATGTTCTGCGCCGGGGCGTTCCCGCTGCTCGAGGAGGCCACGGCGGTGTTCATGGCCACGACCTGACCGGCCGAGTCCACCAGGGGCCCACCGGAGTTGCCGGAGTTGATGGCGGCGTCGGTCTGGATCATGTTCTGCAACGTCTCGCTCTGACCGCCACCGGTGTCGCCCGCCTGCACGGTGCGGCCCAGGGCAGAGACGATGCCCGAGGTCACCGTGGGCGTCCCCGCCGACAGGCCGAGCGCGTTGCCGATGGCGATTACCGCGTCACCGACCTGCAGGTTCTTGGAATCGCCGAACGTCACGGCCTGCAAGTTGGGGGGAGGCGAGCTCAGCTTGAGCAGCGCGGCGTCGCTCGACGGGTCGGTGCCCACGATCGTGGCGGGGAGGGCCGCCGTCTGTCCGTACAGGGTGACGGTGATGGTGGTGGCGCCCGAGATGACGTGGTTGTTGGTCAGCACCTCCCCCGAGCTGGTGATGATCATCCCCGTGCCCTGGTCCTCCACGGTGCCGCCGAACAGCCCTCCCCCGACGCCGTTGGGCCCCTTGGCGTCGATGGAGACCACCTCGGGCAGCACGCTCTTCACGATGGTCGGGATCGAGGCCCCGCCGGCGAGCGCGGGACCGGGCGTCTCCTGTCCCACCTTGACGGCGGGTGCGGCCGCCGACGATCCCCCGGTGCCGACCGCCTCGGCGATGCCCGCGCCGACGGCGCCGCCTACGAGCGCCGCCACCACGGCGACGACGATCCACCGCTGCCACCCGCGGGGTCCCGAGGCGCCCGGCTCGGGGGCGGGCGGCGGCGCCGGCCACCCCGGCCTCGTGACGCCGGGCGGCGGCACGCCCGGGGGGGTGTCCGCGGCGCGCCACGCCGGAGCCGACGGTGTGGGCGCGGTGGGCCACCTCGGGGCCGTGGGCGTCTCGGCCGTCGGCGCCGACCAGGGGGATCCTCCCGGCGACGTGCCCGGTGTCGATCCGTAGGGATCTGCGAGGTCGGCGGGCGCGATGGGAGCCACGGGCGTGCGGGGGTAGTCCCACGAGGGGGCTGCCGAGCCGCCACCGTTGGTGCCTTCGGGCGCGCCCGGCGAGTTCGAGCCGCCGGAGCTTCGAGCGTGACCACCGGACAGGCCGCCCAGGGGCGGGGGCGGAGCGGGTGAGCCTTCGAGCCCGTCGGTCACGATGTCGTCGCGCTCGTCGTCCACCACACGCGCTCCTGTCGGTCGGATCGGCCCCACGGGCGCCACCCGCTCGCGTTCGAGCCTCCTGCCAGATTACGGAACCCCGACGGCGCTCCGGGCACCATCGGGCCACATTCTCAGCACATCCACAGCGACGTTGCGACGCAAGGCGTCGCGCCTGGCCGTGCGCCGGTTCCGGGACTGCGGTGCCGACGGTAGCGTTGTCGTCCGGCATGGCGCGGCGGATCGACATCGAGCTGACCAGCCGGCGCGACGACGGGTCGTGGACGTGGCGCGCCCCGGGGGCCCGCCAGCCGCGCGGCACCGTCGCCGGGGCCCTCGTCCCTGAAGGCTCGGGTGTCGGCGACGTGTTGCGAGCCGAAGCCGAGTTCGACCTCGACGGCATCGTGGTGACGGCGGTGCAACGTTCCCGAGTCGACAGCCGGGCAGGGCGGACGGCCGAACGCATCGAGCTGCTGGCGAACGAACGCGACGCACCAGGCGGGGTGTCGGTCGTTCTGGCGCCCGGCACCCGCCGTCGTCGCGACGACGGTGACGACCGGCGCGAGGGGCGTCCGCCCCGCGGACCTCGCCGGCCGCGTGAGGAGGCCCGAGGGGGTCAGCCCGACGGGCCACGCCGGGAGGGCCGGCCGCGCTCCGAGCGCGCCCGACCGGCACCTTCGGAGCGAACCGAGGGCGACGCGACCCGTCGGGGGGACCGCCGCCCGCCACGTCCCGACCGAGAAGGACGGGGCCGCGCTCCGGGTCGCAACGACGAAGAACGGGGGGGCCGGAGCGGACGGCCGGAGCGGACCGATCGGCAACGGCGCCTGCAACCCGTCGCCACCAATCGCAACGCCGCGCTCGCCGAGCTGCGACCGGAACAGCTTCCCGTCGCCGAACAGCTGCTGCGCGGTGGGATCCCCGCTGTGCGTCAGGCAATCGCCGAACAGAACGCCCGGGCGCGGGCCGAGGGACGCAACGAGGTGACGGCCGAGCCGTTGCTCGCGCTCGCCGAGCAGTTGCTGCCGAAGATGAATCTCGCGACGTGGAAGGACCGGGCGATCACCGTCCGCACCGCAGGCAAGGACGCGCCGCTGCGCGAGCTGCGCTCGGTCGTCACGGCGGCGTCGACGGTGAACCTCGACGACGACGGACGCGAGCTGGCGACGCACCTCCGCGACGCATTGCAGTCGAGGGTCACCGCGCTGCGCGAGGCCTGGGTGGGACGCATCACCAACGCGCTCGACGGCGGCCAGGTGGAGGAGGCGTTGCGGGTCGCGACCCGCCCACCCGAGCCGACCGCACGCATCTCGGCGGAGCTGGCGACGCGTCTGAGCCAGTCGGCCGGCGCCGCCATGTCGCCCGACGCCGGCGAAGCGCAGTGGCTTGCGCTCCTCGACGCCGCCATCGACTCCCCCGTGCGACGCACGGTCAAGCCCGCGGGGTTGCCACGGGACGCGGGGGCGGACCTGGTCAACCGGGCGCGGCGCGCCGCGGGGATGATCCCCGAGCTCGCCCGCCTGCTCGGGCTCCCCATCCCTCCCCCGCCGGGGCCGCGTCGGCCGAGCGCGTCAGCGGCACGCGGCGCCTGATCGGGAACCCCGCAGCCACGCCGGCGAGGCGTTACGCGAGGACGCCGTGGGCCCGCAGGAATGCTTCGACGCCGTCGACGAGATCGAGGTCCGGCACCCTCTCGAGCGCGAACCAGGCGCTGTCGGCGGCGTCACCGCCGGCCGACGGCGGGACCGCTCCCGCGGGGACGTCGACCAGGAAGTCGAGGATCACGAAGTGGTACCCGGGACCCATCCGCTCCGCCAGGCCGAGAAACCTTCCGCAGCGGACGTCGAGGCCGGTCTCCTCGGCGAGCTCCCGCTCCACCGCGTCGGTGAGCGCCTCACCGGGCTCGACCCGCCCGCCGGGGATCGTCCACGCCCCGGCGTGCGGCGGATGGGCCCGGCGCACCAGCAACAGCGCACCGTCCACCACCGCGATCCCACCCACGGCGACGACAGGAGCGGCCGCCGTCGATCCGTCGGTCACCGAAGGGCCCGGTGCACGGTGATCAGTCGCGCCTTGAACCCGGCCGCCTCGTAGAAGTTCTTGGTGGCGCGGTCGCCGGGCAGGGCCGTGGCGTCAGCCCCGCGGCACCCCGACGCGGTGAACCACGCCACGAGATCGTCCAGGAGCGCACGACCGACACCGACGCCGCGCGCCCCGGGCTCCACGTAGCACGCGTCGACGGATCCGAGCGTGGTCTCGCCGACCTCTTCGATCCGGCCGATGGCAAGCCCCACGACCTCGTCGTCGATGGTCCCCACGACCACGCGTCGTCGGTCGTCGGCAATGAGCCGGTCCAGTCCGCCGGGTCGCAAGAGCGCCTTGGCCACCAAGCCGGTCTCGCGCCGGGCGAAGAGCGCACCGCCGCGCTCGCCCCGCAACGAATCGAGTGCTTGCCGGCACAGCTCGGCGCATCGCTCGGCATCCTGCCGCTGCGCCCGGCGAGAGCCCTCCATCGCGCGGTTTCGGGCGCCCGTCAGGGCTGATCGCCGTCCGGCCCAGCCAGCAACTGCTCGATGCGATGCAGGATGGTCCGTCGGTGGCGGTGGGCGAGCTCGTGCGATCGCACGTCATCGAGCTCGTCGCGCGACAGGCCGTCGAGCCGCTGCACCACTTGTGACGCAGAGAGGCTGTCGTACCCGGGGATCGCCAGCGCGCTGACGGGGCCGCTCCCGTTGCCATCGGTCGCCGCATGGTCGGCGGCTCGGGCCGGCTGCAGCGCGCCATCGCCGTTCGACGCCGAGGAAGGTTCCGAGTGCGCGGGTGAAGCCGGGCGCACCTGTACGGGCGCCGGGCGTTCGATGGGACGCGTGAACCGGTCGACCACCTGGCCGACCTGGCGTCGCCCCATCTGGACCACGAACTGCCCCACGAGACGCGCCGTGTGCACCTGCCCCTCGACCCGGTGCCGCCCTTTGGCGGCCAGCCGGGGGAACTCCTCGACGGCAGTGATGGCGAGACCGGCGGGGCCGAAGACGAACAGGTCGAGCAGACGGTCGACCGGGGGCTTGGCGCCGGCGTCGCCCGGGCCCTCGGCCTCTGTGGCGTCGGAGCTCACACGCAGTCCCGGCAGATCATCCGGTCGTGGTCGGCGAGCTGGCTCGAGTGCTTCACCAAGAAGCACGAGCGGCAGACGAATTCGTCAGGCTGCTTGGGAAGGACCCGTTCGGAGATCTCGGAGCGGTCGTCCGGCTCGGCGACCTCGTCGTCCTCGGCCTCCTCCTCCTCCACGACGACGAGGCGTTCCTTCAGGATCTCGTCCAGGCTGGCCTCGACGTCCTCGTCGTCGACTTCCTCCTCTTCCTCCTCGGTCTCCTCGGTGACCGTGGCGGCCGGGGTGGCCTCGCCCTCGTCTCCCCCGTCGTCGGCCTCGGCCTCGGCCTCCTCCTCCTCCTCGAGTTCGAGGTCGGTCTCGAGGTCGTCCTCGTCGTCCTCGTCCAGAGCCTCGTCGATGTCCTCGTCGTCGAGCTCTTCTTCGATGTCGTCGTCGGCGATGTCCTCGAGGTCGCCCTCCTCGAGCTCGTCCAGTTCCGCTACGTCATCCAGGTCGTCGGCCATGCTGCTGCCCTTTGGGTCGTCGAACGCCGCGGGAGCATATCGGCTGCGATCCGGCGCACATTCACCCGCGCGTCACCGAAGAACCGGGTCAACCGACCTGCGGGGGCCCTTCTCGGAGGGCGAAAGGGCCCGGGAACCTTTGGTACCGCCTCGACCGACCGACGCCACCGCCGTGGTGCAATCCGAGACGTTCTCTACTCGGTCCCTCGGGCCACCCTCCGCCTCTCACAGCATCCCCCCCTCGCCACCCGCATCCGCCGGGAACCGGCCGATGCAGCCGCAGGGGCGTCTGGGACTGGGCGGAACATTACGCGCGCCGTTGTCGGGGTCTCAATACCTTCTTCGTCACCTCGCCGGAGACCTCACCAGGGACTTCGCGACCATTCGATCATCGGTCCTGGTCACAACGGCAGCGGTTTTCTCCCCGCAATTCGTCGCGGCAAGTGGTCGCGAATCGTTGCCATCGCGACGCACATGAGAGGCCGTGGCGTCGGCGGACGACGTCGCGCTCGCTCGCCGTGACGTGCCGGGGCGCGGCGAGATGCGAACGCCTACGACGACAACACCGAACGGCGCGCTTCGGCCCGGCGCTCAGCCTCGAGCCGTTCGAGCTCGTGGTCCTCGTGATCGACGTACGTCATGGCCCCGGCGATCAGGTGATGGCCGGCGCGGTCACGGATGAGGTCGTGCATCTGTTGCGCGACCCGGCGGTACGCGGGATGCCCCTGCTGACCCGAGCGCAACTCGATGAGGTGCATCGCTTCGCGCGCGTTCATCTCCATGACGAAGCGGATTCGGAACGCGAGCGCCAGTGCATACGGCGCCTGGACCGGACACTCCTCTCGCATGGCCTCGTACAGCGCGGCCGAGCGCGCCATCGAACGTTCGAACCGCCCGTCGAGCCCGGCAGCCCGCAGGATCTCCGGCACGTCGTAGCCGAGCCCGGGCGTGAGGTCCTGCCACTCGATCGTGAGCATGCGGTGCCGCTGGAGATCCCGGAACGCGCCGTAGTCGCAGACCACCTCGAACCGGTACGTGGTGGCCTCGAGCGCCCGGCCGGGCCGGTGCCGACGGTTGGCCCGCTCCCCCACGTAGGCCTGGACCACGGCCCGGCGCTGCTCGCCGTCGAGCATCCGGACCCGCCGCAACACCTCGTCGTCGGGGAGCGCGGTGGCGGCGAAGCACATAGCGGCAATCACCTTGTCCTCGCCTTCGGGGTCGAAGCCGAGCAGGCGCACCCCGGCGGGCTCCTCCCCCTGGGGGCCCTGGGCGTCGGCCCACAGGCGTCGCACGGCGAGCTCGGTCCCGGCGCGGGTGTCGGCCAGGTACCGCTCCCAGCGCCCGCCGCGCTCGGGCACGTCGAGCCGCTTGAGGAACGACGGGATGACCTTGCGCAGCTCCTCCAGCATGAGGTCCGCGTACCGGCGCGCTTCGGGAAGCGGATGGACCCGCATGCGCAACAGGAGCTGTTCGTAGGCCTGGCCCGTGCCGTAGATGCCCACGTTGGACAGGGACGCGGCCGGCAGCAGGCCCCGCAAGGAGTCGAGCGCCTTGGCGCGGATCGACTGGCGGTACACGAAGTCCGAATCGCCGGGCGTCTTGGGGAACTGCGCGGTCAAGAACGACTGCATCTCCGGCAGCGAGGTTCGGTAGGCGTCGAACATCCGGTCCATGTCGCCGACGTAACGGGCTCCGACCGGTGACTCGAGCACCTCGGGGTCACGGTGGTAGCGGAAGTGCCCGGTGGGAAGACGGCTGTCGTACGGCACGTAGCGCGTCGACTGTTCCAGGTACGCCATGAGACGGCCCCACTCGAGCACCTTGGTGAGCACGTTCGACGCCTGTTCGCAAGCGAGGTGGACGCCGCCCAACTGGGCGACCGAGTCGTCCCCGTACTCGAGGAACACGCGGTCGTAGAGCTCCTCGGCGCGCCGGAGCCCGACCGTGGCGTCGATCCCCGCGTCGCCGCTCACGTCCAGGTCCCCCACGAACTCGTCGAGGAAGAGGCGCCGCAGGCTCTTGGCCGAACGCGAGTAGCGGGCGAACAGCGCGCCCTTCACGACCTCCGGCAGGTTGACGAGCGCGAAAACGGGCCCGTCGATGGTGGTGAAGTACCGGCGGAGGACCTCGGTCTCGTCCGGGCTGAAGCTCTCCGGGGCGTACGGGAACATGGCCCCGGCAACACTACGGGCGCGCGCCCGGCGGGGGCGCGGACCCCGGTTCGCCTGCGTCGTCGCCTCGGTCGGGGCCAGCCGGGAGGACGGCTGCCGGCCCCTCCCCCGGTGCCGGGGACCCGTCGGCGGCCGCCGCCGGGACCGCCGCCGCCGCGACCACCCCCCGCTGCAGCGCCTCGGCCGCCTGGTGGGCGGCGGTGGACACCCCCGCGGGGGCGGCCACCACCGCGAGCTGGCGGAGCAGGTCGACGAGCTGCTTGGCGTTGCGCACGAAGTCGCCCGGCGCGAGCTCGGCCCGCTCCAGCACGCGCTCGAGCCGCTGCCCGCGCGCCCAACGCCAGGCGACGTCCGCAAAGCCGGTATCGGGGACGCGCGTGCGCGGCAGATGCGCGGCGTGTTCCTCGTCGCGCACCCGCGCCGCCAGGGAGTCGAGCGATGCGAGCCGTTCGGTGACGACGTCGGGGGGGCGCGCCGGCGCGCGCCAGCGACCGGCCCGCGTCTCGAACGTGCAGGCGGAGACCACCGCGGCGAGCTCGGGCGCACCGAGGTCGTCGAGGATCCCCTCGGCGAGCGCCTCCGCCACGAGGAGGTCGGACTCGTGGTAGATGCCGGCGAGACGCTCGCCGCGCGCCGTGAGTCGCCACGCGTCGATCTCCACGTAGCCGAAGTGCTCGAGGAGGCGCAGGGCACGGTCCAGACGACGAGACAGCGCGTCGCGATGACGGCTGTCCAGGAACTGGGCGAAGGACCGGTCGAGGACGTAGTGGACCTGGTCGGGCGGATAGCGGCGAACCAGGTTCACGGCCAGGTTGTAGGTGGGCCGGAACGACGAGCGGAGGTCGGGGGCAGGCGAGGTGGCCAGGGCGGCCACCTGGGCCGCGCTCACCCCTGGCGTCCAGACGACGACGGCGTGGCCGACGGGGTCGAGTCCCCGCCGTCCGGCGCGGCCGGTCATCTGCGCGTACTCACCGGAGGTGAGGCCGCTGCGCGTCTCACCCCTCACCTTCGTGAGCCGCTCGATCACCACCGTGCGGGCGGGCATGTTGATGCCGAGCGACAGCGTCTCGGTCGCGAACACCACCTTGAGCAAGCCGGCGGCGAAGCAGTCCTCGACCGTCTCGCGAAACGCCGGGATGAGCCCCGCGTGGTGGGAAGCCAACCCCGCCTCGAGGCACGCGCTCCACTCGCCGTACCCGAGGACTCGCAGCTCGTCGTCGGAGAGCCCGTCGGTGTGGTCCTCGCAACGTCGCCGGATCTCGGCGCGCTCGTCGCCGCTCGTGAGCCGCACACCGTCGCTGAGGCATTGGCGCACGGCGTCGTCGCACGCCGCCCGCGAGAAGATGAACACGATCACCGGCAGCATGGCCCGCTCATCGAGCGCTTCGACGAGTTCGCTGCGGCGCGGTCCTTTCAACCGCGGTTGATGGGCCCCGTGTGGTCGCCGGCGGGCGGCCGCCGCCCGTTGGTCGAGTGCGATCGCCCGGGGATGCAGCTTGCCGTCGGCGAGCACCGGGACGAGCTCCACCCGTCGGCTCCGCCGGTCGGCCCACGCGACGTGGTTGACGAGCTCGACCGGCCGCTTCTGCTCCACGACGACATCGGTCGGGCCCCGCACGCTGGCGATCCAGTCGCCGAGCTCCCCCGCGTTCGACACCGTCGCCGACAGGCACACGAAGACGACCGGCGGCGGGGTCAGGATGATCACCTCCTCCCACACCGAGCCCCGGTACGGGTCCTGCAGGTAGTGCACCTCGTCGAGCACGACGAGGCCGAGGCCCGCCAGCTGTGGCGAGCGGGTGAAGAGCATGTTGCGCAGCACTTCGGTCGTCATGACCACCACGCGCCCATCGGGGCGGTGGGCCACGTCGCCGGTGAGCAGGCCGACCGAGCCCGGCCCGTAGATGCCGGCCAGTTCGGAGAACTTCTGGTTCGACAGCGCCTTGAGCGGCGTCGTGTAGAAGGCCCGGGCGCCCGCGGCGAGCGTCCGCGCCACCGCGTAGTCGGCGACGACGGTCTTCCCCGATCCCGTCGGCGCCGACACGAGGACCGAGTGGCCGGCGTCGAGGGCGTCGAAGGCGTCGCGCTGGAACTCGTCGAGGGCGAAGCCGAGACGCCCGAGCACCCGAGAGCGCACGTCAGTCCCGGCAGCCGGGCCGGTCAACGGCGCAGCAGTCTTCCGAGGACGATCGACAGCTCGTAGAAGAGGTACATGGGCACGGCGAGCGCCAGCATCGAGAAGGGATCGCCGCTCGGCGTGATCACCGCGGCGAACACCACGATGAGGACGATGGCCCACCTGCGCCACGACTTCAGCCTCGCCGGCGACAGCACGCCGGCGAGCTCGAGCGAGACGAGGACCACGGGGAATTCGAACGTGAGCCCGAAGACCGTCATGAGCGCCACGATGAGCCCCAGGTACTTGTTGGGGTCGTAGATCTGCTGGAGCGTCGGGCCTCCGACGCCCTGGAGGAACGACAACGCGTGCGGGAACGAGTAGTACGCGAGCACCGCCCCGCCGATGAACAGCAACAGCGATGCCGCCACGAACGGAATGGCGTACCGCTTCTCGTTGGCGTTGAGCCCGGGCGTGATGAATCGCCAGAGCTCCCACAGGATCACCGGCGACGCCAGGAACAGCGCCCCGTACATGGACAGCTTGACGCGCAGCGACAGGCCACCGAGCGGGTCGGTCACCAGGAACTTGCACCGGCGGGGGCCAGCGGTGTGACAGTACGGCGACTGGAGGAAGTGCAGCACGTGCGGGAACACGATCCAACTCACCACCGCGGCCACGGCGATCGTCAAGAGGCAGACGATGACGCGCCGCCGCAGCTCGGTCAGGTGCTCCGCCAGCGTCATGGCGTCCGGCGAAGGGCGCGCTGCCCGGTGGCGGAAGGGAAGTTTCAGTCGGGCGACCATGCGACGAGGGAGACCGGGCGGCTCAGTTCATGCTCGGGTCGTCGGGGGCCACGTGCGGCCCAGCGGTGGCGTCACGGGTGCGCACGTCGCGGGTCGCCGGCTGGGCCGCCCAGCCGTTGCCGCCGGCGCTGGCCGGCGGCGCCTCGGGCGCGGGCGGTGGGCCTGCCCCTGTCCCCGACGATGGGCCGCCCGGCGCGTCGCTGCCGTTGCCGTCCGCGCCCAGGCTCCGCTCGTGCTCGTCGGCGAGCCGGTCCAGGAACGCCAGCGGAGAGCGCACGACGCGGGCCACCTCGTGAGTGGGCGGCAGGTCGGGGAACGTGCCTCGGACTTCGCCCTCCAACTTGGAGCGCCAGGTCCGGAAGTCGTGCCACGTCGCCCCGATCTGGCGGGCCATGCCCGGGAGCTTGTCGGGGCCCAGCACGATCAACATGATCACCAGGACGACCAGGATCTTCGCGGGGCTGAGCGACAGCATCTCGGGCGAAGTCTACGACCCCGGGCCTTGTCCCCACCGATGGCGCACCACCCGCTGTACGGCGCTGCGCGCTCTGACGGATGACGGGGAACCCGAGAAGGGTCAGAAGAAGTGCCCGAAGAAGGGTCAGAAGAAGTGCCCGAAGAAGGGTCAGAAGAAGTGGATCGCCGAAAGCGGCCAGATCCGCAGCACCACGTGCCCCACGATGAGCGACCGCCGGATGGGACCGAAGTAGCGGCTGTCCTGCGAGTCGGTGCGGTTGTCGCCCATGACGAAATACTCGCTGGGCGGGATCTTCTGCGTCTCGATCCCCGTGGTGATCACCCCGTGCGGTAGCCACGGCTCGGCGAGCGGCTTGCCGTCGATGTCGACGTGGCCCGACACCGACGAGATGACGTCGCCGGGAAGGCCGATGACGCGCTTGACGAGGTCCTTCACATTGTCGGCGGTCTCGCCGGGCGGGCGGCCGAAGACCACGACGTCGCCCCGGTGCACGGCGTGCAGGTGGTAGCTGAGCTTGTCGACGAGGATCCGGTCCCCCACCATGAGCGTCGGCACCATGGACTCCGAGGGGATGTAGAAGGTCTGTACGACGAACGTGCGGATGCCGACGGCCACACCGACCGCCACCACGAGGACCGCCGCCCACTCGAGCACCCACCGCCAACGCCGGGACCGACGCGCGGGCTTGGCGTCACCGGGGTCGCCCGCCCGTGGCTCGATCGGCGCAACCGGTCCCCCCGGAGCCGCGCCGTCGGAGGTCCCGCCGGGCGGGGCCGACGGAGGGCTCGGGGCTCGGGGCGCGACGACCTGTGTCGACCACAGCCCCTCGGGGCCGGTGCGCACCCACAGCCCGTCCGCGGCGCGGCCGTTGCCGGAGCGCTGTTCGACGGGACGCGTGGGCGGCGGAGATTGAGTCGCGTCGCCGGCCATGTAGGTCCGAGGCTACCCGACCCTGCTGTGTTACCGGTTGGCGGGGACGCCCTCTCGGTGCGGGAGAACGCGGTTGCGCACGGAGGTCAGAGGCTCGCGATGAGCTTCTCGACGCGCTCGTCATGGGACCGGAACGGGTCCTTCAGCAGCACGGTTCGCTGCGCCTGGTCGTTCAGCTTCAGGTGGACCCAGTCGACGGTGAAGTCCCGACGGCGCTCTTTCGCCCGGCGGATGAATTCTCCGCGCAGGCGGGCGCGCGTGCTCTGCGGGGGCCGGGTCATGGCATCGTTGATGGCGGCTTCCTCGGACATTCGCTCGACGCGGTCGCGCGCCTCGAGCCGGTAGTAGAGGCCGCGGCTGCGGTTGACGTCGTGGTACTGGAGGTCGAGCAGCGCGACCTTGGGGTGGCCGAGCGGAAGCGAGTGGCGCGCCCGGTACGCCTCGATGAGCTCGTGCTTGGCCACCCAGTCGCACTCGCGCCCCAACGTCATGGGATCTGACTCGAGGCCCTTCAAGCAGTGCTCCCACATGTCGAGGGCGCGGTCCTCCTGCGGGGACAACCCGTGCGTGTCGCGGTAACGCAGGGCCCGGGTGAGGTACTCGGACTGGATGTCGAGGGCGCTCACCTCGCGCCCGTTGGCCAGCCGGACCTTGCGCCGGCACGTCAGGTCGTGGCTGATCTCGCGGATGGCCCGGATGGGATTCTCGAGCGTCAGGTCGCGGAGGACGGTCCCGGGATCCTCGAGCATGCGCAGGAGGATGCTGGTCGCCCCCACCTTCAGGTACGTGGCGTACTCGCTCATGTTCGAGTCGCCCACGATGACGTGCAGCCGCCGGAACCGCTCGGCATCCGCGTGCGGTTCGTCGCGGGTGTTGATGATCGGTCGGCTGCGCGTCGTGGCTGACGACACGCCTTCCCAGATGTGCTCGGCGCGCTGGGACAGGCAGTACACCGCACCGCGGGCGGTCTGCAGCACCTTGCCGGCGCCGGAGTAGATCTGCCGGCTCACCAGGAACGGGATGAGGACCTCGGTGTAGTGGGCGAAGTCGTCGCGCCGGCTCGTCAGGTAGTTCTCGTGGCACCCGTACGAATTGCCGGCCGAGTCGGTGTTGTTCTTGAACAGGTAGATGACACCGCGGATGCCCTCTTCGCGCAGTCGGGCCTCGGCGCCGCTGACGAGGTGGTCGAGGATGCGCTCCCCCGCCTTGTCGTGGGACACGAGGTCGACGATGGCGTCGCACTCCGGCGTGGCGTACTCGGGATGGCTGCCGACGTCGAGGTACAGGCGGGCGCCGTTCTCCAAGAAGACGTTCGACGACCGGCCCCAGCTGACCACGCGCCGGAACAGATAGCGGGCGACTTCGTCGGGAGACAGACGACGTTGGCCGCGCAGCGTGCACGTCACGCCGTACTCGTTCTCCAAACCGAAGATCCTCCGGTCCATCACACCCACGGTAGTGCCGCCCCGGCCCGACCAGGCGTCTTGCGGGTAGCCTGCTCGAAGTGCAACGACCTCTCATGGTCCCGCTCACCACGGTCGGCTCGACGTTCGAGGCGCGCGTCGTCATGGCGCGCCTCGGGGCGGAGGGCATCCTCACCCAGGTGCGCGGCGCGCGTGACGTCTACCCCTTACCCGGCCCGGTCGAAGTGTTCGTCATCGCGGACCAGGCGGACGAAGCACGCGAGCTGTTGCTGGCGGATCAGGTGGAGGCGCTGTTCGAGGAGTCCGACGAGGACGCCTGACCGGACCGGCCACCGCGGCCGCCCCGCTTGGGCTCGGCCAGCCGCTCGGCCAGCTCCTCGTGGCCCAGCCTCTGGAACGCCCGGCGCCCGTTCGCCCGCGACAGCACGGCCACCTCGAGGTCGGCGGGGCCCAGGGTGCGGTCCGGGCCGGCCAGGGCGGCGATGGCGGCACGCAGAGCGCCGTCGAGGCCCCACCCTTCCTCGAAGGAGCCGGCGAAGCGCTCGGTGATGACGTCGGTCTCGCCCCCGAGCACCGCGAAACGGTCCTCGTCGGTGATCGTCCCCTCGTAGGCGATGTGGTACAGCTGGTCGGGACGGCCGTCCCCGCCCAGCTCGGCCACGAGGATCTCGACCTCGAGCGGCTTCATCTCGTGCGTGAATACCTGCCCGAGGAATTGTGCGTACAGGTTGGCGAGCGAGCGGGCGTCCACGTCTTCGCGACTGAAGGCGAAGCCCTTGGTGTCCGCGTGGCGCACGCCCGCCACGCGCAGCTGGTCGAACTCGTTGTACTTGCCGACCCCGGCGAACGCGATGCGGTCGTAGATCTCGCTGACCTTGTGCAATGACCTCGACGGGTTCTCCGCCACGATCAGGATGCCGTCGTCGTACTCGCAGGCGACGAGGGAACGGCCGCGGGCGATGCCCTTCTGCGCGTATTCCGCCCGGTCCTTCATCACCTGCTCGGGCGCGACGTAGAAGGGCATCGTCATGGCCCACCCCCGGCGATGCCTCGGCCGATGGCGCGCCGCTCCACGAGCGACGAGAACCGCTCGGCCACCTCGGCGTCGGTCACCCGCTCGTAGCCCGACACGGTCACCGTCGCCACCAGCGGGAAGATCTGCCGCACGAGGTCGGGACCGCCCGTGGCGGCGTCCTCGTCGGCCGCCTCGTACAGGGCGCGCACGGCGAGCTCGATCGCCTCGTCGCGCCCCAGGTCGGGCCGCCAGCCGAGCTTGATCGTGGTGCGGGCGTCACGGCCCCCGGACCCGGTGGCCGCGTGGTCGGCCTCCTCGAAGTGCCCGCCGGTCACGTCGTAGGTGAAGATGCGCCCGAGCCCCCGGCGGACGTCGAAGCCGGCGTAGAGCGGCACCACCACGAGGCCCTGCATCGCCATGGGGAGGTGCTCGCGCACCATCTGCCCGAGCTGGTTGGCCTTGCCCTCGAGGCTCAGGGCCACGCCCTCCACCTTTTCGTAGTGCTCGAGCTGGGTCTGGAAGAGCTTCACCATCTCGACCGCGGGCCCCGCGGCGCCGGCGATGGCGACGGCCGAGTGGCGGTCGGCGGGGAAGACCTTCTCCATGGCGCGGTGGGCGATGACGTTGCCCTCGGTGGCGCGACGGTCTCCTGCCATCACCACACCGTCGGCGAAGCGGAGTGCCACCACGGTCGTGCCGTGGGCCACCGCGGGAGCCGCCCCCGTCCGGTGCTGGGCGGCGGTGGCCGGAATGCGATCCGACGGCTGCGACGGGTCGAACGGGGCACCGGAGCGGCGGAGCAGCGCTGAGAAACTGGGTCCCGGGTCGTCCCCGGGGGGGAACAGGGGCAGGCCCACCCGTTACTGCCCGCCCTTTTGTACGTAGTTGCGGACGAACTCCTCCGCGTTCTCCTCGAGGACCTCGTCGATCTCGTCGAGCAGGTCGTCGAGCTCGGCCTTCAGCTTCTCGCCCTGGGGCGACGCGGCGACAGCCTCCGCCTCCTCGGCGGGCTGCTGCTCCTCACGCGTCGACTGCGTCTGGCGACGCTTCTGTTCACGCTCTGCCATCCGACGACTCCTAGCCGCTCAACCGTGTCAACAGCTCGGCCGGCGAGGAGCTTCCGTTCAGGAGCTCCTCGGTGTGCTCGGCTGTCCCACGTAGCGGATCCATCATAGGGACGCGCCGCAGAGGATCGGTACCCAGGTCGAACACCAACGAGTCCCAGTTGGCGCTGGCCACGGCGGACGCCCAGCGCTTCAAGCACTGGCCCCGGAAGTACGCACGTGTCCGCCGGGGGGGCTCGGTCACCGCCGCCGCCACGTCGTCGGGGTCGACGAGGCGCTCGGTGTCGAGCCGGGCGAAGAGCGACCGCTCGGGGCGGAGGTCGTGGTACTGCAGATCCAGGGCCGCCAGGCGGTGGTCCTCCCAGTCGAGCCCGTGGCGATCGCGGTACGCCTCCACCAGGTGCAGCTTGGCCGCCCAGTCGACGCGGTCGGCGACCACATCGGGATCGGTCTCGAGGCCCTGGAGCACGTCCTCCCACCGTTGCAGCACCTGCGCGCCGACGGCTTCGTCGCCCAGGCAGCCGAGCCCCCGGTCCTCCGCGTACTTGCGCGCCAGGCCGAGCAGCTCCCACTGCACGCCGAGGGCGGTGGTGGTCCGGCCGTCGGCCAGGTCGACGACCGCTTTGAGCGTGGGGTCGTAGGACACCTGGCGGATGGCCTTCACCGGGTTGGCCAGCGTGAGCTCGAGGGAACCGAAGGCGTCGTCCTCGATGAGCGCGAGCACGAGCGCGGTGGTACCCATCTTCAAGAAGGTGGCCGCCTCGGCGAGGTTGGCGTCGCCCACGATGACGTGGAACCGCCGGTACCGCTGCGGATCCGCGTGCGGCTCGTCGCGGGTGTTCACGATGGGCCGCTTGAGCGTCGTCTCCAGGCCGATCTCCTCCTCGAAGAACTCGGCCCGCTGGGAGATCTGGAACGTCACGTCGCGCCCGCCCGTCCCGGGGGTCTCGGTCCCCACCTTGCCGGCGCCGGTGAAGATCTGGCGCGTGACGAAGTGGGGGGTGACGAGGTGCGCGATGCGGGCGAAGGGGACGGCCCGGTCCATGAGGTAGTTCTCGTGGGTGCCGTACGAGTTGCCCTTGCCGTCGGAGTTGTTCTTGTAGACGACGATCGACTGTCCCTCGGGCAGCATGTGGCGCACTGCGATGAGCGAGCGGCGCAGGACCTCTTCGCCGGCGCGGTCGTACAGCACCGCTTCCAGGGGATCGGCGCACTCGGGCGTGGAGAACTCGGGGTGGGCGTGGTCGACGTAGTACCGCGCCCCGTTGGTGAGCACCGCGTTCACGAGGTGGGTCTCGACCTCGGGTGGCAACGCGCCTTCGCGGGCGAAGCCCCGTGCGTCGTTGCCGGGCGACTCGTCCTCGAAGTCCCAGCCGGCGCGAGCGAGGTCCGACACGTAGGCGTTCACGAGCAACGAAGACGACGCCACCGGGTTGCCGTCACCGCCCAGGTGCTGGATGCCGTATTCGGTTTCGATCCCGCAGACCTTGGCGACCGCCACGAGCCGACCCTACTGCCTGCCGCCGCGCGTCACGCGGCGCGAAACGGTGGCCGGAACCGACGCCCCCGTGCTGACGGGCGCGGTGCGCTCAGAGGTACTGGCCGGTCCCCACGCGCTCGATGGACCGGCCACCGCGCGTCTCCTCGCTGTCCGCCAGCAGCGTGCGCACGTACACGATGCGCTCGCCCTTCTTGCCCGAAATGCGGGCCCAGTCGTCGGGGTTCGTCGTGTTCGGCAGGTCCTCGTTCTCCTTGTACTCCCGGCGGATGGACTCCACGAGGTCCGATACCCGCACCCCGGTGCCCTCACCCGCGATGGCGCGCTTGATGGCGAGCTTCTTCGCCCGGCGGACAATGTTCTCGATCATCGCCCCCGAGGCGAAGTCCCGGAAGTAGAGGACTTCTTTGTCACCGTTCTGGTAGGTCACTTCGAGGAACTTGTTGTCGTCGTCGGCCCGGAACATCTCCGACACCGTCTTTTCGATCATCGCCTGCACCGACTTGGCGGGGTCGCCCCCGCCGAGGCGGTCGACCTCGGACGCGTCGAGCGGCAGGTCCGATGTCAGATAGCGGGCGAAGATCTGGGCGGCGGCCTCCTCGTCGGGACGCTCGATCTTGATCTTGACGTCCAGCCGCCCCGGCCGGAGGATCGCCGGGTCGATCAGGTCCTCGCGGTTGGAGGCGCCGATGACGATGACGTCGCGCAGCGTCTCCACGCCGTCGATCTCGGCGAGGAGCTGCGGCACGATCGTCGACTCGATGTCCGAGCTGATGCCCGTGCCGCGGGTGCGGAACAGCGAGTCCATCTCGTCGAAGAACACGATGACGGGCACGCCCTCCTCGGCCTTCTCCCGCGCGCGCTGGAACACCAGACGGATCTGTCGCTCGGTCTCGCCCACGTACTTGTTGAGCAGTTCGGGGCCCTTGATGTTCAGGAAGTAGCTGCGCGTGTTGGCGTTGCCGGTCACCTCGGCGACCTTCTTGGCCAGTGAATTCGCCACCGCCTTGGCGATGAGCGTCTTGCCGCATCCAGGCGGGCCGTACAGCAGGATGCCCTTCGGTGCGGGCAACTTGTACTCGTTGAACAACGCGCGGTGGAGGTAGGGAAGCTCCACGGCGTCGGTGATCGCCTCGATCTGGCTGTCGAGCCCGCCCACATCCGCGTAGGTGACGTCCGGCACTTCCTCGAGCACGAGCTCTTCGACCTCGGGGCGGGCGAGCTTCTCGACGAGCAGCTGCGAGCGGGTCTCCATGAGCACCGCGTCGCCGGCGCGCAGGTGCACGCCCAACAGGTCGTGGGACAGCTCGACCACGCGTTCTTCGTCGGCCCGGGCGTAGACGATGGCGCGCCGGCCGTCGTCGAGCACCTCCTTGAGCGTCACGATCTCGCCCGAGTCCTCGCCCTCGCGCGCCAGGATGACGTTCAGCGACTCGTTGAGCACGACCTCCTGGCCGCGGCGGAGCTCGAAGGGATCGATCTCGGGGTGGACGGCGACGCGCATCTTGCGGCCACCGGAGAAGACGTCGACGGTGCCATCGTCGTTGACGTG
>Ga0070735_10002017_pt1 | contig 18745 bp, 11 predicted proteins | sample Coa_R1_FD_66443 | JGI IMG/M metagenome (GOLD analysis project Ga0070735, IMG submission 66443) | Surface soil microbial communities from Centralia Pennsylvania, which are recovering from an underground coalmine fire - Coalmine... | ecosystem: Environmental > Terrestrial > Soil > Unclassified ... | reverse complement strand
TCGCCATGCCGCCGCCGGCTTCGCCCACAGGTTTAGGAGTCTGGGTTAAAAACGCCCAGTTGATCGAGCCGATGCCCTTGTAAACCAGATAGGCGAAAATCGCGGCCAGCGGCGTCAGAACGAGAATGACTGCGCCCACAGCGGCGGCAGTAACCAAATTATTTGTTGCGCGCCGCCAAAGACTAACGGGCGTTATGGAGAACTGCGACGTTTCGGGTGCCGGATTAGGCATTGCCCCTCGCCGGCGCGCCCCGAGTTACGGACCAGACGAGCAGCTGCGCAAGAATATTTACGATGATGGTCACGAGGAACAGCGCGAGTCCGACTTCGACCAGCGCGCTGAGATACGTATCGCTCGTCGCCTCGCTGAATTCATTGGCAATGACGCTGGCCATGGTGTATCCGGGTGCGAGCAAGGAGCGGGAAATCTCCGGGCGATTGCCGATGACCATGGTTACGGCCATGGTCTCGCCGAGAGCGCGACCGAGCCCCAGGATGATGCCGCCCAAAATTCCGGCGCGCGCATTTCGCAAAACGCCCGTGCGAATCATCTCCCACCGCGTGGCTCCCAGCGCAAGCACTGCCTCGCGTTGTTGCTGCGGAACCGCTGTCATGACTTCGCGCGTGATCGAGGAAATGATCGGCACGATCATAATGGCAAGAATGACTCCCGCCGCCAGCATCCCGATGCCGTAGGGCGCACCTTCAAACAATCCGGTCCATCCGAAGTAGCGGCCGAGGAATGGCTCAACATACTGGCGAAGGATCGGCACCAGCACGAAGATGGCCCACAGTCCATAAATCACACTCGGAATGGCCGCGAGCAGCTCCGTGACAAAAGCCAAAGAACCTTTCAACCAGCGCGGTGCCATCTCAGTGATGAAGACCGCGACACCAACGGCGAGAGGAACCGCCAGCAGAAGCGCGAGAAAGGAAGAGAGCAGCGTGCCGTAAACGAAGGGCCACGCGCCAAACTGCTCGTTAACCGGATCCCATTCGCTGCGGAAAAAGAAACGCCAACCGAAGGCATGCAGCGACAGCTTGGACTTCGTGACCAACTCGAAAATGATCAGCGCGACGAGCCCAAGCACCGAAAGCCCGCAACAAAGCATCGCGAACGAGAAAATGCGGTCGGTGACGTCGCCACTTCCTGCCTTCAAGAGAGGCTGCGATTCGACTCGAGAAGTAGAAACAACCTCTGGTTTTGCAACGGGTTGCGGTCCAGGCAAGCGTGGCGCTCCCAATGCTTGATTCGCCATCAAATCGAGGCTAGCAAAGTCGTGTTACAGCAGTGTTAAAATACCGGCTGCCCATTGATTAACAGGTCTGAATCGCGGGGGTTGCATTTCTGCCACGATTCACGTTTTGTGTTCCTTAACTCTCGATCGCAATATGCCAATTGATTTAAAGCGCAGCCGTCAGACACTTCTGAAACTGAGCCGCGAGCTCACCAAGCTCGTCGGCAAGCGCGTCCCCGAAAACGTTCACAAGTTTCGTACACACAGCCGCAGGGTCGAAGCTTTGCTCAGCGAGGTCGTGCTTGACCATCATCGCAATGATGAAAAACTGCTGACGTTGCTGGCCAAGTTACGCAAGAAAGCCGGTCGAGTGCGCGACCTCGATGTTCAGATCGAATCACTGCGAAACCTAAAGATTGCCGGCGGCAATGGCCATAAGACACAGTTTATGGACGCGCTCGTCGAGGAGCGCAGAAAGCGGGAGCAGAAACTGGCCAACGCGTTCGATCGCAAGACGGCCGAAGAAGTTCGAAAACGTTTGCGACGGTCGGCCCACGACCTGAAGCTTCCCTCCGACTTCGAGCCGCTGGCCCTCACTTTAAAGAAACTCATCGAACTCGGGAACGACGGATCACCTTTGTCCGAGAGAACGCTTCATCAATACAGAATTGTTGGAAAGCGGGCGCGCTACATCGCCGAACTTAGCGCCGAAGATCCAGAGGCCACTCGTGTCGTGAAGCAACTCAAGTATATGCAGGACGTGATTGGAGACTGGCACGATTGGCTCAAGCTTACGCAGAAGGCAGAGAAGCTGTTAGGCAGCGTTCGCGACTCCGCGCTGGTTGCGCTTCTGCGCAACGTGACTCAGGCGAAGTTCCGGCAGAGCGTGGATGCAGTGGCCAGCACGCGGGCGGGCCTGATTGCGAGCGATGCTTCCCTGATGTCGGCCCAAGTTAAGAAGTCGACCAGTTCACAAGCGGCCCGCGCCGCGGCCTGACAAGCGCCATTGCTCCAACAGAACTTTACATGGATTTGACCATTCTTTACCTCAGCCTGTCTGGCCTGTGCTGGAATATGCCTATCTAATCATCAGATAATAGGAAACTCCCTTCGCAGAGTTCCGCCGAGATGTGAAGTTGTGAACAATTACAATCGACGCCTAAGGATCTCGGGAATTTCAACCATGCTACCCAAGCTAGCGAGGGTGATACTGTGCACGGCGCTTCTGACGGCCGGGCTCTGGCAATTCGCCACGACTGATGCTGTCGCCCAGGAGCAGTCGACTTCCTCCGCTCTCCAAAAACAGGTAGGAACGATTAAAGCTATCAGCGGTAACAGGCTCACACTGGCGACCGATGCTGGATCCGAATCCACCGTTGTAGTTGAGGACTCGGCGCGAATCGTGCGCACTGCTCCGGGACAGAAAGATCTGAAAGATGCAACACCAGCCCACCTGCAGGATCTGCAAGTCGGCGACCGCATTCTCGCACGCGGTAAGCCAAGCGATGACGGCAAGAACCTGACTGCGACGACTGTCATTGTGATGAAGGGTACCGACATCGCCGCGAAGCAACAGCAGGAACGTGAAGACTGGCAAAAGCGCGGCATCGGAGGCCTGGTCACTTCGGTGGATGACAAAGGGGGAGCAGTTGTCGTCTCGACGTCCACTTTGGGGAGCAGCAAAACGACAACCATTCATCTAACCAAGGACACGGTCATACGACGTTACGCACCAGACTCAGTTAAGTTTGATGACGCCAGTCCGGGCGCACTTCCCGAGATCAAAACCGGCGACCAACTTCGGGCTCGTGGAACCAAGAGTCCTGATGGAAACGACCTTACAGCAGACGAAATCGTTTCCGGCACATTCCGCAGTATTGCGGCCACGGTGGTTACGACGGACGCGTCGGACAATTCGCTGCGGGTGACCGACTTGGTCACAAAAAAGCAAATCACCTTAAAGATCAGCGGTGACTCTCAGCTTCGAACCCTGCCTCCAATGATGGCGCAGAGAATTGCGGCGCGCTTAAAAGGCGGGCAGACGCCGGCGCAAACGGCGCAGCCGAATCCAGCCGTTGCGAATTCTGAGAGACCTGGCGGCGGTTTTGGTGGACGCCCAGGCGTCCCTCCGGATTTTCAACAGATTTTGAGCCGTATGCCAACTGTCTCGCTTTCTGACTTACAAAAAGGCACACCGGTTATGATCGTCGCTACCGAGGGAACGGACACTCATCCGCCAACCACAATCACATTGCTGACTGGTGTCGAGCCAATCCTTACCGCAGCCCCTGACAGCGGGCGCGCTGCGATGCTGCTCTCTCCGTGGAATCTAGGGGGGGCCGATATGGCTTCTGCTGCCGGAGGCAATCCGTAGTGCGTCCATTATTAGTTACAGCGATCCTGGTTGTGGGCACACTTTTCTCGTCCTCATTCGCGCAGAACGAATCCGGAACATTGCACGGCCGCGTAACTGACCCCACGGGTGCTGTGATTCCAAGTGCGGTGGTGACTGCGACTGGCGCAAACGGTCAGAAGGGGAGCGCAACCACCGACGCGCAAGGCGCATACGAGATCAAAGACTTGGCCGCCGGCAGCTACACCGTCAGTACAACTGCCAAGGGGTTTTCAACCTCTTCCGAACAAAATATTAATGTTGCGGCCGGACAGGCGCAGCAGTATGACATTGCCCTGGACATCGCAGTAAAGCCGGAAAAGGTTGAGGTGGAAGACCAGGGCACGACCGTCAGCACTAGCGCCGCCGATAACGCCAGTTCGCTGATCATCAAGGGACAAGATCTCGATGCCTTGCCCGACGATCCTGATGAACTTCAGCAGGACCTCGAGGCGCTGGCCGGACCTTCCGCCGGGCCCAATGGCGGGCAGATTTACATCGATGGCTTCACCGGCGGTCAGCTTCCTCCGAAATCGTCCATCCGCGAAATCCGCATCAACCAGAATCCTTTTTCCTCCGAGTACGACAAGCTGGGTTACGGCCGGATCGAAATCTTAACCAAGCCTGGTACCGATCAGTATCACGGGCAGTTCATGCTCGACGGCAATGCCTCGCCGTTCAATTCGACAAACCCCTTTGTCTCAACCCAGCCCTCGTACCACTCGGAATTGTTTAACGCCAGCATTGGCGGACCGATCAGCAAGAAAGCGTCGTTCTTCTCCGACGTCCAGGGCCGTGACATCAACGATCAGAATATCGTGACCGCGACGATTGCCGACACCGCCAACAATTTCGCTCCGACGCCGTTCAGCGACGCCGTGCCCAACCCTCGATTCCGCCTTAATGTTGGGCCACGCATTGACTATCAGATCAGCCAAAACAACACGCTGACTGCGCGCTATCAGTACTTTCATGACAGTGAGACAAATCAGGGAATCGGACAATTCTCCTTGCCTTCCCAGGGATACAACTCAGTCGAAGATGAGCACACCTTGCAACTCAGCGACACGCAAGTCTTGAACAGCAACGTGGTCAACGAAACCAGGTTTCAGTACGTGCGCGACAGCAGCACTCAAACCGTCCAGAACTTCGGTCCGACGATTACGGTTCTGGGTAACTTCACCGATGGCGGGAATTCGCTCGGAAATCTAAATGACACTGAGAATCGCTACGAACTACAGAATTACACCTCGGTCGTTCACAAGACTCATCTTTTCAAATTTGGCGGGCGTCTCCGGGTAACGGACGATTCTAGCCAGGCGCTGACGAATTTCAACGGCGTCTTCACATTCTCGACTTTTCCGGCATACCAGAATTTTGAAATCAATAACCAGGCCTGTCCCACTGGTTCTTCTCCGAACAGCCCAACGAACCCGTGCGGTCCCAGTCAGTTTTCTATCACGCAAGGCCGGCCGCTGACGCAGGTTTCATACGTCGATCTGGGAGCTTACGCGCAGGATGACTGGAGAGTTCGACCGAACTTAACGTTCAGTTACGGGTTGCGTTTTGAGACTCAGAACGCAATTCACGACCATGCCGATTTAGCGCCACGCGTATCGTTCGCGTATGGACTTGGACATGGAACGCCGAAAACCGTGCTGCGCGGTGGCTTTGGCATCTTTTACGACCGCTTTTCATACAACTTGATCGAGCAGGCAGACCGGCTCAACGGCATCAACCAGCAGCAATTCATTGTGACCGATCCCACGTTCTTCACCGAGAACATTCCGCCGTTTCCCGCTCCTGGGGCGACCATCTCTCCGACGATTTACCGCGTGTCGCCCAACCTGCGCGCGCCATACACGATGCAGTCTGCCGTTAGTGTTGAGCGGCAAGTTTCGAAAAAAGCCACGATGGCGCTCACGTATTTGAACTCGCGAGGCGAGCACCAGCTCTTTCTGCAAAATATCAATGCTCCACTTCCAGGAAGTTACACGGGCCCCGGAACCGGTATCCGTCCGCTGTTCGCCACCGAAGGCGACAACAATGTCTACCAATACACTTCTGAAGGAATTTATCGGCAGAATCAGTTAATCGCCAATGTTCGCGTCAGCGCCGGAACGCGGCTTTCGCTGTTCGGCTTTTACACGCTCAACTACGCCAAGAGCGATCTTGGTGCCGGGACCAGTTCGGGAGGCGCAGCTGGAGCCTTTTCTGGGGGCTCCACGGCGACACCCAATTTCCTCACCAACCAATATGATCCGATGGCTGACTACGGCCCCTCAAGCTTCGATGTCCGTCATCGTGTTTTTCTCGGCGGCACGGTAGGGCTGCCTTATTTGTTCCGGCTGTCTCCAATGCTCATCGCCAGTTCCGGCTCACCTTATGACATCACCGCCGGACAAGATCTCAATGGCGATTCCATCTTTAATGATCGTCCCAATCAGATTGCTGTCTGTCCGTCAAATCTTCCCGCGGGAACCACCTGCCTGAATACGCCTCTCGGAACTTTTACGACTGCGCAGGGTTTAGGGACCCCAGTGAGGGTAAATTCTGAGACTGGTCCGAGCCTCGTCGTTCTGCACCTGCGCTTGAGCAAGACTTTCGGACTGGGAAGGGAAGTCAAAGGCGGCACGTCGGCAAGGCAAGGGGGATCCGGAGGAGGCGGTGGTGGTCGCGGCGGACCTCCCGGAGGAGGTCTCGGCCCCGGTGGGTTGTCAGGAATGGGTCGCGGAGGCGGGGGAATGTTTGGCGGCGGGGCAACCACTGATCGCCGTTACAACCTCACATTTACAGTGTCGGCGAGAAACGCTCTGAACCACGTGAACCTGGCAGCACCGATTGGGGACTTGAACTCGCCGTTCTTCGGGCAATCCATCGCTTTGGCGGGGGGACCTTATTCGTCGGCGTCGGCGGTTCGTAGGATTGATTTGCAGGTGCTATTCTCATTTTAGTAAGTTGCTGACATAATTTTCTCCTTCAGGAAAGACTGTGTCCAAAACCAGAGTGCTTATGCTGTGCGCCCTCGCGCTTTCTTGTGCCTTGGGCTTTTCCGGTTGTTCGGGTAGTTCCACAATTGCGATCACCCTTTCGCCCACAACCGCGCCGACGCTGAATCCCGGCCAGACTCAGGCAATCACAGCCACAGTCACCAACGACAAAAATAAGCAAGGCGTTACGTGGAGTCTTTCCGGCGTTGGAACCCTCACCAGCCAAACCACAACATCAGTAACGTACGTAGCGCCGAGCAGCATACCCGCAGCCACAAGCGTCACCATCACCGCGACTTCGGTAGCGAATACCTCAATCACTGCAACCCTGACCATTAGCCTCAATGCTGTATTTGCCTTCAGTACCACGTCTCTTCCCGCTGGCACTGTCAACGTGCCCTACAGCGGAGTGATTTCCGTTACTGGGTCAACCGGCCCGTTCACTTGGGCAATTACGACCGGCACTTTGCCCCCGGGTTTGACACTATCGAGCAGCACCGCAGCGTCCATCAGCGTGACCGGAACGCCGTCGATTGTTGGAACATCCAACTTCACCATCCAGTGCACTGATTCGGCGGGCAATGCGATTACTGAATCGCTGAGCATCACGATTGAGGTTCCTCCGCCATTGTCGGTGGGGACAAAGAGTTTGCCGAACGGAACTGTTGGTATCGCTTACTTCCCTACAAAAGGCTTCCAGTTGCTTGCGTCCAGCGGGACCCCGCCGTACACATGGGCGCTTGCCAGCGGAAGCGGCCCCTTGCCGCCCGGGCTTTCGCTCACCAGTGATGGTTTTATACAGGGCACGCCGACAACGGCTGGAATCTACAGCTTCACAGTTCAGGTAACCGACTCCACCACGCCGAATCCTCAGGTAGCGACTGGAAATCTCAGTCTTACTGTCGTAGCAAGTACGGTGGACAGCGTCCTGCAGGGCACCTACGCTTTCCAGTTAAGTGGATTTGGTCCCGATGGTCACTTCGTAGCAGCTGGAAGTTTTGTCTCCGATGGCCAGGGCAACATTACCAGCGGAACGATGGACAGCAACACTCCCAACGGCCAGTCCTTGGGGAATGCGTTCACCGGGACGTACTCCATCTTCGCCGATGATTTGGGAAGCATCACGCTCGGCGGTAATGAAAGCGGGCGAATTTTCTACATCGCCATGCAAGCTGATGGGACTGCAGGCAAGATTATCGAGACCGATGCCACCGGCACTCATGCCTCGGGAGTTCTTCTCCTGCAAAACACGGCCGACTTCTCGGCGTCGAGCATCACGGGTACGTATTCGTTCGGATTTCTGGGAACCGATCCGTCTGCCGCGCGTTATGCCTTCGGCGGCGAAGTCGCGGCTAGCAATGGCGCCTTGAATGGCGTAGCGGATTCCGACGATGCCGGCACCATACTCTCGAACACCGCCTGCACGGGAAGCTATTCAGTGGCGACTCCGAGTACAACCGGTCGCGGCACCGGCACTCTCACGATCGGGGGAGTCACCACGAATTACGCTTTCTACATCGTCTCCTCATCTCAGTTGCTGTTCATGCAGACGGATGCAGTTCCGTCAGCGTCCCTGGTAAGCGGATCCATGCTGAAGCAAGGCAGCGTGGCATTGAATGGAACGAGCGTATTTCAGACGACGGCGCTGCAGACGTCGGGCGGGAATCAAACCGCAATCGGCCAGGTAGGCCTGCTGGGGACGAGCAGCGGGGGCGCCTTAACCACCAACTTCGACCAAAATTCCGGCGGGACAATGGCCGGCCCGTTGAGCAATTCTGGAACGTTTGTCGTCGCAGGGAGTGGACGTGCCACGCTCAGTGGTTCGGGCCTCGCAGCCTCCGATCCGGTTCTCTACGTTGTGAACTCCAACGAAGCGTTCATCATCGGGACTGATGCGAACATCACCTTTGGGTTCATGGAAAATCAGGAAGTATCTTCAACCAATTTCTCGGCGGCGTCTTTGTCCGGTGTGTACGCGGGAGGCTCGGTCGGGCCCAGTGTTTCGGCAGGAAACAACCAGGTCGACACAGCCACTGCTGATGGAGTGCAGAATTTCAATCCCATCAACACCGACAGCAGTAATAACGGGCTGAATCAGACATCGAGCGCCACTTACTCCGTGGACACCACCGGACGCGGGGTTCTTAAGAACGGCAGCAGTGCAGAGGTCGGGATCATCTATATTGTGTCGCCGGTAGGAGCGTCTGCGCCTTCCGAATACTACGAACTGTACACAGATCTGTTCGCGACGGTGGAGATCTTCCAACAGTAAGAGATTTGAGCCAAGCACGCTGCGATTAAGCGACAGCAATCAACTGCTGTAATCGCGCGCGATAGCCGCGACTGCAGGAAAGCTCCTTGCCATTCTTCAGGATCACCATGTATTCGCCGCGGTTGCAGGGTTGCAGCGCCTTGATCTTACGAACGTTCACAATGATTGACCGGTGAATCCGCGCAAACTGCGCTGGGTCGAGCCGTTCTGATATGCGGCTGATCGCTTCTCGCATCACGTACGCTTCGCGAGCAACGTGCAGCTTGACATAATTTCCTGCGGCTTCCACCCATTCAATCTCATCCATGTCAAGAAAGATGACTCGTCCGCCGGATTTCACTACGAGCCGGCGGTCGTTCGAGGTCTCCGGGGTTGATCCGGCTAACAAACCCAGGAGTTGGTGGGTCAGCCGCCGATCATGCACGCGGAGGAGTTCCATGCGCGTGCGCTCGATGGCTGCATGCAGCCGGCGCGGATCGAGAGGCTTTGGCAAATAATCCAACGCCCGAGCCTCGAACGCTTGCATAGCGTAGCGGGGATCGCTGCTGACAAAGATCGCAAACGGGCGCTCCGGTAACGGAATGCTCTGAAGCAATTCAAAGCCACTGCAATCGGCGAGATGTACATCCAGGAACACCAAGTCAGGCTTTTGCAACTGTATCGCTGCGAGGGTCTCCTGACTGTTGGTACACTCGGCGATGACCTCTACTCCTCCTTCCGATGCGAGGAGTTGCCGCAGGTGTTGACGCGCCGATGAGCTGCTATCGGCGAGGATGGCGCGGACGGCAACGATTGTCATGCGAAGTTCCGGCAGACGACTAGCTACTTGCGCAAACGAACCCATATAACAATGGACGTAACAAACTACGAAATGGTTGGTCACAAAGTTTCGCGTATCGGTAACAATCAATGCACAACTCATACCGTTCCACATCGCAACGCAAGCACATCCCAAAACACATAACGACAGATACGTGTTTTGAGATCTGATGATCGTTTAGAAATCGCAATTTCACGCAGATGTACATTTTCTTGTATAAGTCTGGTCGTCTCTATTCCAGATTCACATAGTGTTGAACCCTGCTGTCACTAGTGGTTCGCGGTGATCCTGCCCAACGTCATCGCATTTCGTCCACCCGAGAAACAACTTCGTAACATAAATCTCACCGTTCATCCCACTCGACCGAAACATCGACGCTGGGGAAGTTCGGGTGCACTCTGCGAGACATCAACTGATGTCGGCCACCACCACAGTAAAAGTCAACATCTAGTTTTGGAGGAACTGTAATGGGCTTTAGAAAGTATTTGCTAGTCCTCGCCCTCACGATGTTTGCAGCAGCGTTCTGGTCGCAAGCGCTGGCGCAAACCACAACTACCGGAGACGTCACCGGAACGATCACCGATCCATCCGGAGCGGTTGTCCCCAATGCGACTCTCACTTTGCGCAGCCTTGATAGCGGTAGCAGCAAGAACAGCACCAGCAATGCGCAGGGAGTCTATCGCTTCGCTCTGTTGGCGCCGGGAAATTATTCTGTCACCGCAACCGCATCGGGATTTCAGTCGGTTACGCGAAAAGTAGTGGTTGCGTTGGGCTCGGAAAACAGCACCAACCTTCAGCTCGCGCTTTCCTCGTCACAGGAAACCATTGAGGTAACCGGAACTACGGCCGCGATCGAAACCGAAGACGCGAACCTTAACACGAACTACAGCGCACAACAGGTTGCGTTGCTTCCCAACCCCGGGAATGATCTTTCAGCCGTCGCTCTCACTTCACCCGGCGCGGTAATGAATACCGCAGGTGGCTCGATGTTTGGCGGCGGTAACTTCGAGGTTTATGGACTTCCTGCGACCTCGAATCTGTTTACTCTCGACGGTGCCAACGACAACGACCCGTACTTCAACATCAACAACAGCGGCGCCACCAACTTGTCGCTGGGATTGAATGACGTTCAAGAGAGCACCGTCGTAACGAACGGTTACAGCGGTTCTTACGGCGGGCTGGCCGGCGCCAACATTAACTATGTATCCAAGTCAGGCAGTAATGCCTTCCACGGGAATGCGATTTATTGGTGGAACGGCGATGTACTGAATGCCAACAACTACTTCAACAATCAGAGCAGCCCGGCAGTTGCGCGTCCATTTGTGAACGCCAACCAGTTTGCGGGGTCAATCGGTGGGCCGATCAAGAAGGACAAAGCTTTCTTCTTTTTCGACTACGAAGGCCTGTATCTCGCGGTTCCTTCGCCGGTGTCGGTGAACTTACCGACGGCAGCATTTCAGAATGCTGTGATTGGAAACTTGAACACCAGCGGCTTAGGAGCATCCGTTCCGTTCTATCAACACATGTTCAGCTTGTGGAATGGTGTCTCGCAAACTGGCGCGCTGCAACTTCCGGGCGGCGGCTGTTCCAATGTTACAACTCTGAACGGCAGCGCGTTTGGAGCGGGGAACCCTTGCGCAGTCAAAATCAACCACGCGACCGGCGCGCACACGCATGACGTCTTCTACGTCGGCCGCTTCGACGAAAATCTCACGAACAATGACAAGCTGTTTGTGAGGGTCGAACACGAGCATGGCTTACAGTCAACCTTTATCGACCCGATCAGCTCGATCTTCGATGCACAGAGCGATCAGCCACAGTGGCTCAGCCAAGTCAGCGAAACGCACACCTTCGGCAGCGACAAGGTGAACGATTTCAAAGCGTCGCTCCTTTGGTATAGTGCCGGTTTTGCCAGCTCCGACCCGGCAACAGCTCTCAATGCTACCAGCGGCATCCCCGGTACCATTGCGCTCGGTGATGGTTCCCTGCAAGCCCTGGGCGGACTCAACTTCAACCTGCCTCAAGGCCGCAACATCACCCAGTACCAGTTTGTGGATGACTTCAGTTGGGTGCGCGGCCGCCACAACTTCAAGGTCGGTGTGAACTTCCGTCGCGACGATGTCACCGACTTCACGATCAGCCAATTGAGCAATCCACTGGTCGTCGTTGGAAGCCTTGCCGACTTCGCTGCTGGTGGACTCGGTCCACAGGGCTTTATCAACCAGAACTTCCCAACTCAAAAAGAAGTTCCCATCGCGCTGTATCAGTTGGGCGCATACGTGGCAGACGATGTTCGGGTCAGCCCGAGCTTCAAGTTGACACTCAGCTTGCGGCTCGATCATATCTCGAATCCAGTTTGCCAGACGGATTGCTTCCAGCGGCTGGCTGGGCCTCTCGGAACGATGGACACGAGCCTGCCAGTCAACCAGGCAATTTCCACCGGGCTGAGCAACGCATTCCCGAGCGTGACCGCTATTGTTGCGGAGCCGAAGATCGGTTTCACTTGGTCTCCATTCGGGTTGAAGGAAACCGTTATCCGTGGTGGCGTTGGAATCTTTGCAGATTCGATTCCTACCAATGCCATGGACAGCTTCCTCGAAGCCGCTCCCCTGGTTCCCGGGTTCGTACTCGGTGGTACAACTCTTTCACCGACTCAACCCGGCAACGCTTACAGCGCAGCACAAGCCGCGAACGCACAGTTCCACGCGAACTTTGCGAGCGGTGGACCGGTTCCCGCATTCAGCTTCTTCAATTCGACTGCAGCGAAGGTTCCACGCTACTACGAGTGGAGTTTGGAGCTGCAGCAGGGAATCGGATGGCATACAACTCTGAGCACCATGTACGTCGGCAACCACGGCTCGAACGAGGAATATGCCAACGGTGCCTTGAATGCGTTCTGCTGCCTGGCAGGGCAACTGCCGAGCGGTGCCACTTCGTTCGCTAACCTGCCCACCTCCGCGCCCGATCCGCGGTTTGGGACGGTCTTCCAGGAAGGAAATGGTTACAACTCCAATTATGCTGGCTTGGTTGTGAGCCTCAAGCATAGCTTCAACGGTGGCCTACAGTTTCAGGCGAATTACACCTGGAGCCATGCGCTGGACGAAATCTCCAACAACTCCAGCACGCCTTTCGGCCTAAACATTGGCGGGCAGCAAGCGGATATCATTTATCCAGAGAATCCGTTTAACCCTCGCCAGTTCAACTATGGCAACGCGGACTATGACATTCGGCATAACTTCACTCTGAACTATGTGTGGAGCGATGCTTTCCGACATCTCACCAGCCATGGTCCCAATGCTTTGGTGAAAGGTTGGACGTTCTCCGGAACTCTGTTTGCTCACACCGGATTGCCAATGACGTTGTTCAGTTCGGGTGTGACCAATGCTTTGGTCGGAACCGGTTATGGCACAGGCACGCAGTACGTGTTTGCGGATCAGATCGCGGCTTCGAATACGAACTGCTCGAGTGCTGCAGCGCAGGTGAACAATCCGTGCTTCCTGCTGAGCAATTTCACCGATCCAACGACGGGTTACCCGGCTCAGCGGCGCAACCAATTCCATGGTCCCAGCTACTTTGACACCGATTTCGCGGTGGAAAAGGCCTTCGGGATTCCGAAGTGGGAAGGCGCGCAGTTCTCGGTTGGCGCGCGTCTGTTCAACCTGTTCAACCATCCAAACTTCAACTATCCGATCGGGAACGTTGATAACCCGCAATTTGGGCAGATCGTATCGACCATCAGCACCCCAACTAGCATTTACGGGTCTGGTCTCGGTGCCGATGCTTCCCCGCGGGTGATTCAGTTGCAAGCGAAATTCACGTTCTAACCTGTACTCACCTGGAGGCGGCCTCGCAAGAGGCCGCTTTTTTTATTCCCCCATGACTTTCACAATGACTCGCTTGTCCCGCTGGCCATCGAATTCGGCGTAGAAGATGCGCTGCCAAGTACCGAAGTCCAACTTTCCGGCCGTGATCGGCACGATGACCTCGTGATGTATGAGCAGTGCCTTCAAATGAGAATCGCCATTGTCCTCGCCGGTCTCGTGATGCCTGTAGTCCTTCTTGAAAGGGGCCAACCCTTCTAGCCATTGATCAATATCTTCAATAAGTCCGGGTTCATTGTCGTTAACGTAAACTCCTGCGGTGATGTGCATCGCTGAGACGAGCACCATGCCTTCGCTCACTCCACTTCTTTTCACGATCTTCTCTACCTCAGGCGTGATGTGGACGTAGGCGCGATGCGTCTTGGTGTGAAATTTCAGATATTCAGTAAGGACTCTCATCCGCTGCTCCTCATGAGGAAATAAAGAAACAACCAGAGGAGTCTAGTCTTAGTCTGAGAGGTTGCCTTGGGGAAACTACTTGGCGCTGGACCTCGCGGCCAGGCCGTTCGGCTCCACTCCGCGAAATTCAGGAGCATCCAAGACGTCGCGGATTTTGCCTGCCAAGGTCCGTAACGCGTAAGGTTTTTGCAGCAAGACACAATCAAGACCGCTGTTTTCACCAAGTGCATCGTGTTCTGGATACCCTGAGGTGAACAGGATCTTAGTGCGCGGTCGTAGTTTCTTTAATTGTTGAGCCAGTTCACGGCCGCCGAGTTCGGGCATCACGACATCCGTGACTGTCAGATGAATAAGCCCTTTGTAGCGCTGTGCGATTTCAAGAGCGTCATTACCGTTCGTTGCGATCAACACGTTGTAGCCCTGCTGTTGCAGGTACTCGCTGGTGATCTCCCGGATTTCGTCCTCATCTTCAACGACCAGGATGGTTTCGGAACCTTGAATCTGCGCAAGCGCCTGTGTTTCAAGTTTTACGGGTTCCTCACCGCCGGCTGCCTGGGGAAGATAGATTCGGAAACTGCTTCCATGCCCAAGCTTGCTATGAAACGAAATCCATCCGCCACTCTGCTTAACGGTCCCGTAAACGCTGGCCAGTCCTAAACCGGTGCCTTTGCCCAGCTCCTTGGTTGTAAAGAACGGTTCGAAGATGTGGCTTTGGGTTTGCGAGTCCATCCCGACTCCATTGTCGGTGACCGTCAGCACGACATATTTTCCGGGCCGGACATATCCTGCTTCACCGACATGGGCTTCCGCTATCTCCTCGTTCCCGGCCTCAATCGTTAGCTTCCCGCCGTTAGGCATCGCGTCACGGGCGTTGAGCGCAAGATTCAGGATCGCTTGCTCGATTTGCGCCTGGTCCACCTGCACTGGCCATAAGGACGATGTCGTTACGACTTGTAACTCAATGTTTTCCCCAATCAAGCGCTGGAGCATCCGCCCTACCTCGCTGACCACGGTGCTCATATTAAGAATTCGGGGCTGCAATAGCTGTTTGCGGCTGAAGGCCAGGAGTTGACGCGTCAATGACGCGGCGCGGCCGGTGGCTTCCCGGATTTCGCAGGCGTCTTTGTAACTGGAATCGGTGGGTGGAACGTTCTGCAAAATTCGCTCGCTGTGGCCGTGGATGATCATCAGCAGATTATTGAAATCATGTGCCACCCCGCCGGCCAGCTTCCCTATGGCCTCCATCTTCAGTGATTGCCGCAGTTGATCTTCCAGGTGCTTGTGCTCGGTGATGTCATAGAGCACGCCTTGCATAATGGGCTTTTCACGCTCGGCATCTCTCAGATAAGTTGCATCGTCACGAAACCACAGAACGCGGTTGTCCCGCGCGATCATGCGATATTCAGCTCGATACACACCGCCGCGCTCCCAGAATAAGGTCTCCGCCGAGAGCGCCCGGTCGCGGTCTTCGGGATGAATGTGATTGATCCAGTTCGATGAGTTCGCCAACCACTCTTCCGCGGAGAAACCGAGGATAGTTTGAATCTGGGGGCTCACATACAGCCAACGTCCCAAGACTCCAACTTCGGCGATATATGTGATGGCCGGGAGATGCTCGACGAGGGTGCGGTAACGAATCTCGGCCGCTAGAAGGTCAGCACTCGTGCGCTCCCTCTCAATCGCCAAGCCAGCAAGGTGGGTCGCACACTCCACGATATTTCTGTGCTGGTCGTGGGGCCCACGAATTTCGCGGTAATAGACGGCAAACGTCCCCAGCACACTGCCAGTGCGCGACAGGATTGGAGTGGACCAGCAAGCCTTCAAGCCGTAGGGAAGTGCGTATTCCGCCACACCTCTCCACAGGGGATCGGTCGCAATGTCGGTTACGATGACCGGTTCGCGCCGAAAAGCCGCGGTCCCACATGAGCCGGCATTCGGACCAATCTGAAGCCCATCGACGAGGCGGTTGTATGGTTCCGGTAGACTCGGTGCGGCGCTATGGTGCAACGTCTTGCCGTCGGCGTCGAGGAGAAGAATTGAACAGAGCAGCCCGGGGAACTGCTTTTCGGTAAACCGGCATAGCGCTTCCAGCACAGCGGGAAGACCGGTTCCGCTGTTGATCATCTCCAAGATCGTTTTATAGAAGCCGGTCAGAGCTCCCAACAGTTGATGATTGTCTTGATCCATTGTGTGGGCGCTGGATGCCATTGTAATAATACTTGCGATCCATTGACGCGATGATATCGGTATTAATTATGTAGGTTTGACGAAAACTAAGGCTAATACCTCATATTCCAGGTCACGCCTTCAATCGCAATCGCTCCGTCGAGCGTGAAGTGATTATTTCTGATTTTGCTGTTACCAGCAGGTTACGTGAGTAATGGTGATCCCGAACACAAACGCATTCGATCTGCGTCCGTTAAAATCGTCGGTTTGAGGAGATCATGAAAGCTAACACGGCGTTGGGTACAGTCATTACGGGCATTGAAGGTTCGATCGGGACGATCACCCTAAACCACGGGAAAGTAAATCCTCTTAGCAAAGTCCTGATTGAGGACATCTGCGCGGCGCTCGAGCAGATGACGTCGGAATCAGTCCAAGTTGTAATCTTTCGAGCTGCTCCCGGTGCGAAGGTGTTCTCCGCCGGGCATGACGTCCGCGAGCTTCCCACGAATGGACGGGACCCCCTCACCTATAGTGATCCGCTCCGTCATGCTGTGCGGACCATCGAAAGCCACCCCGCACCGGTCATCGCTATGGTGGAAGGTTCTGTCTGGGGTGGGGCGTGTGAGTTGGTGATGGCTTGCGATATCGTGGTTGCCGCTAGCGATGCGACATTCGCTTTGACACCGGCGAAGCTCGGCATTCCCTACAATCTCTCTGGCACTCTCAATTTCCTGAAAATTGCCGGGATGCACCTGGTGAAGGAGATGATCTTCACGGCACATCCCATGCCTGCCAGCCGTCTTGTTGCTTCCGGCATCGTGAACCACATTGTGCCGGCGCACGAATTGGAAGCATTCACCATGCAACTGGCAAAGCGAATTACCGAAACCTCTCCGCTGGTTCATCGGATTCTGAAGGAAGAGTTACGTGTTCTCGGAAACGCTCATCCGCTCACGCCAGAGGCATACGAGCGCATACAGGCTTTGCGGCGCGAGGTCTATGACAGCAACGACTATCAGGAGGGAATTGCCGCCTTCCTTGAGAAGCGCAAGCCGCAATTTCGGGGAAAATAAGTCCTTACTGAAGCGCACCGGACAAGAACAGCTCTGTAAACTCACTTGCAATCTGTTCCGCATTCAAACGGCCTTCGGGCTTGTACCATTGGTAGATCCAGTTGATCATGCCAAGCAAGGCCAGCGTCGCTGCTCGTGTGCTCACTTTGCTTTTCGATTGACGCGCCTGTTGCACCTGCTCGACGACGCCTTCCACAAAATGCATGTACTCCTTCTTTCGGGCATTGATCCGTTTTCGAAGCGATGGCGCCAGCGGATGGTTCTCGTGGAGCATGACCGTGATTTCACGATCCCGAACGCTGAGCACTACGTCGACATGCAGGCGAATGAGAGCGCGTAAGCGCTGCTCCGGATCTACGATGCTGCGTGCAGGCTTGATCACTCGCTCCTGAGTGATGTCCAAGGCGTGATTCATCAGATCAAAAAGGATCTCATCCTTGCTTTGGAAGTGATGGTAGAGGCCGCCTTTGCTGAGCTTTAGCGCCGCCGCGACATCGTTCATAGATGTCCCGTCGTAGCCTTGCTGATGAAACAGGCGGGCACAGGCGCGCAGAATTTCCTGGCGGGAATCGGCGGCGGTTTCACGAGGCATGCCGGGACAGAATATACAGTGAAAACTCAAAATCGCAAATGAGCGTCTTTTAGGCAAATCTGATGCGCGAACTCAGGTGTGCATATCGCTGTGCAAAAGACGAATCTGTTGATCGAACTGCCTAACAACATATTCCCGCTGAGCAACTTCTGATTTAAGAATTCAACAGATCACTTGGAACCGCTTGCACCGAAAAAGGGCGTTGACAATTCCGGGGCAAGTGTTTAGTTTGGCTCCCGTCGACGGTCGAAAGGGTTGGTTCAAATAAAATTAGCCAATCCGAAGTAGACTGAGTGAATGTCGGACGAGGCGACTCGTTGGACACCTGAACCCGAAAAAACCAACTGCTCTGCGAGGAGTCGCTGGGGTTTAGGACTGCGAAAGCAGTAATCACATCAAGGGCTGTGACGGTGCATGCTCCACGCCGTAGATTCCCTCGCAGGAATTAGCGGCTAGAGCGTAACCAATGTCACAGCCTTTTTACTTTTTGCCTCATCGCATCCGCGACTTATCACATACCCCACAAAAACGCCGTCCCTGGACGGCTTCCGCAGCTTCGGGCGCTGTCAAAAGCTTACCCAGGGACGGTCCACCGCACCTAGTGCAGCTTGGATGGTCACCTTGCACATCAGGTTGGCATCTTTTAAGGTTAACAAATAAGTAAACAGCCGGTGCGCCGGCGCCACTAGACTCGCAATACCGCTTCGCCCATCGGGACTCTCGGGAATAGACCTTACAGCAATCCTCACAACCAATTACAGCCTAAGCCGGATTCTGCGCACACTCGCCGGGCGCTATGCTCCATTCTGCGGAACACGGTTTTGACAATCTAGTATCGGAGGAGAGAATTTATGTTGTATTGGGCGTTGGTATTTCTGGTGGTAGCGATTATGGCCGCGATCTTTGGTTTCACGGGTGTTGC
>Ga0070735_10002016_pt1 | contig 18754 bp, 14 predicted proteins | sample Coa_R1_FD_66443 | JGI IMG/M metagenome (GOLD analysis project Ga0070735, IMG submission 66443) | Surface soil microbial communities from Centralia Pennsylvania, which are recovering from an underground coalmine fire - Coalmine... | ecosystem: Environmental > Terrestrial > Soil > Unclassified ... | reverse complement strand
CGCCGATTCCCGTTTTGGATTGTCCACATCATTAATTGTTTATTCATCACAGACATCGTTGGGCGATCTGTGGACAATTTTTGGCATGAATGCGGAGATGCTTGAGCGGACGGTGCAGGAGTTTCTGGCTGAGGCGGCGGGGGCCGTCGTGCTCGAGGATGGGGCGGTCGCATTCGATTTGAGCGAGGCCAAGTATGCGATCTCGGGCGAGTACAACAAGTGCTTGCTGCATCTGTGGTCGGCGGAGCGGAATACGGTGCGGAGGGTGCTTGACGCCGAGGTGAAGAACGGGACGTTGCGGCTGGCGGTGCAGAGGCTGGGGCAAGCGCGTCCGACCAAGCTGGAGATTTGCCGGGAGCGGGACCGGAGGTCTCCGTCGGCGAAGAGGGCGGCGCGGGCGGCGTATGAGGGTAAGTTGCGGCGGGCGATCGAGAGGCACTTTCCCGGATTTGCGGTGGGACGGCTGACGTCGGGCGTGGATCTGGAGAAATCGTTTGGTCCGATTTATGCGCGGGGGGTGATCTCGCGGGGGCAGACGGCGTTTGCGGTGCTGGGAGTGAATGCATCGGAGACACAGGGTTCGATTGATGCGGCGTTGACGTTTGGGATTTTGTGGATGGATGTGTGCCGGGAGAATCCTTGCTCGCGAAGCCCACTCAAGCCAAACCGGGGCCTGAATGGGCCACCCTCCGCGACAAGAGTGGGGCACCCCGGCCTGGTGGAAGGGTTGATTCTGTTTGTGCCGGCTGGATGCTCGGCTTTGGTGCGGGAGCGGATGGCGAATCTGAATCGCGGGGCGGCGAAGTGGCGGCTGTTTGAATTCGATGAGCGGCACGATGCGGTGGTCGAGGTGGATTGCACGGATCGCGGCAATGTCGCGACGCGGCTGGTTCACGCGACGAATGAGACGGCGGCGCTGGAGAGATTCGCGGAGTCGATTACGCGGATTCGGACGGTGCTGCCGAATTGCGATGTCGCGGTGCTGTCTCCGGCGGAGGTGGCGTTTCGGTGGAGGGGGTTGGAGTTTGCTCGGGCGCGGGTTGGGGGACGGTTTGTTGGCTCGTCAGGAAATGCTTTCACCACAGGGGACACGGGGGAACAAAATCCCCACTTCTCCCAAAATCGGGGAGAAATGGGGCACCCCGACTCTCCACACCCCAACGCCCCCGAATCTCCCGAACATTCGAACCATTGCAATCGATTTCACTATCAGCAGGAGATTGTGTTTGGGGTGGGGGCGGAGGAACGGGTGTTGGAGGAGCGGAATTGGACGGCGTTTGCGGAGTTGTTGGGGAAGCTGCGGGAAGTGAGGCATCCGTATGGGACGCGGCAGGAGCGGTTGTTTCGGATGCATCCGGAGTGGTGGCTGGAATCGCTGGTGATGACTGATGTGAGCGTGATCGACGAGCGGCTGGAGGCGGAGTCGGTGTATTCGCAGGTGCCAGCATTTTCGGCGGCGGATCGGGCGATGATCGATTTGTTGACGCTGACGCGCGCGGGACGGCTAGCGGTCGTGGAGTTGAAGGCAGATGAGGACATACATCTGCCGCTGCAGGGATTGGATTATTGGGCGCGGGTGCGGTGGCATCATTCGCGGGGAGAGTTTTTGAAGTTTGGATATTTTGGCGGGCGGGAGATGGCGGCGGAGGACCCGCTGCTGTTTCTGGTGGCTCCGGCGTTGCGGGTGCATCCGGCGACGGACGCGATTTTGAAGTATGTGTCGCCGGAGATTGAGTGGGCGTTCGTGGGGATTGACGAGAGGTGGCGGGAGGGCGTGCGGGTGGTGTTTCGGAAGCGGGCTCAGCATGGGGGCGCGGAGAGGCAGTGGGCCTGATGCGGCGCCGTGGCGGACTAGCAGATTCCTCTTTCCTCGGTTTCGCTCGGGCGTCGGAATGACAAAGGGTGTGCTTATAATCCGTCCGAACCGAGCACCGCACTATTCCCAGGCGCGGAGGAGGCGGCGGACGTCTACTAGCTGCGCAATGTGGTAGGCGTTGTGGTCGGCTAGGAGCAGGGCTTCGCGGAGGATGGTCTGGCCGTCGCCCCAGGCAATTTTGGCGAAGAGATCGGTCTTGGGATCTTTCACTAGATCTTGCATCGCTTTCGCGTCGCGGTTGATCTGACTGATGCTTTCGTTCCAGGCTTCGGCGCTGGGCGGTTCGGCGGTCTTCGGCCAATATCCTTCGGGCCACTTTGGCGATTTGTGTCTGGGGTTGCGACTGAACTCTAGAATGTCCCACTGAGCGATGCGGATGTGTTCGACGAGCATCCAGGGGGAGTGCGGGAAGTTTTCCGGCTTCGTCCCGCGGAGTTTGGGCGGGAGATTCTTGGTAGCGTCTTCGAATGTGGCGTGGGCTTGGCCGCCTTTCAGGAGATCGAGGAGATGCTGGCGGAGGGACTGGTGCGGATCTTTGCTTGCGGGCATGGGTTCCTTTCTGATGAACGGATTATTAGATGGCGGAGAGGAAGGGAGGATGCGAGGGATCGGGCTTTAGCCCAGCAGGCTCCTGGTGAATCCTGATGTGTCTTGTTGGGAAGAGAGCGCTAAAACAACGTACTCTGTCTCCGCTGGGGGCGAATCCCGAAATGCTCATACGCCAGCTGCGTAGCCACGCGACCGCGCTGGGTGCGATCGAGAAATCCAATTTGCATTAAGAAAGGTTCGTAGATTTCTTCAATCGCGTCCGGCTCCTCGGCAAGCACCGCCGCCAAAGTATTCAGCCCTACCGGGCCGCCCTGATACTTTTCGATGATCGTCAGCAGCAATCGCCGGTCGACCTCGTCGAAACCGTAGTGATCGACTTCGAGCATCTCGAGCGCGGCCTTCGCTGTGGGCTGATCGATCTTCCCCGCGCCGCGTACCTGCGCATAATCGCGGACGCGCCGCAGGAGACGGTTGGCAATTCGCGGCGTGCCGCGCGAGCGGCTCGCGATCTCCTTCGCGCCCGCATCATCGATCTCCACGCCCAGAATCTCCGACGATCGCTCTACAATCACCTGCAGATCTTCCGGCGTGTAAAACTCCAGCCGCAGCACGATCCCGAACCGCGCACGCAGCGGAGCCGAAATCAGGCCGGCCCGGGTGGTCGCTCCCACAAAGGTGAACGGCTTGACTTCGAGCGTATGAGTGCGCGCGGAGGGACCCTGTCCAATAATGATGTCGAGTTTGTAATCCTCGAGTGCCGAATAGAGCAGCTCTTCCAGCACCGGCTGCAGCCGATGGATCTCGTCGACGAACAGCACCTGCTTGTCCTGCAGATTGGTGATGATCGCCGTCAGGTCGCCCTTGATCTGCAACAGCGGCGCCGCCGTCGGCTGAAAATGCACGCCCAGCTCGTTCGCGATAATGTTCGCGAGTGTTGTCTTGCCGAGACCCGGAGGCCCATACAGTAACACGTGATCCATGGCCTCGCCGCGCGACCGCGCCGCCTCGATCGCCACTGCCAAGTTCTCTTTGACTTTTTTCTGTCCGATGAACTCCGCGAGGCGTTGCGGCCGCAGTTTCAACTCAAAGGTCGAATCATCGCCGACGGGCGCGCCCGAAACCAGCCGCTCCCGGTTGTACTCCGGATCAGGATTTTTCGCCGTAGCCACTGCCCGGATAGTAGAACGAAATGCGAAAGCACGCAAGAAATGGGATGTGAAAGCGGAGGAGCACGAAGGAAAGTCGCTGGGTTAAGCGGGTGGCGGGAATGCCGGTTCAATTACGCTTGACTCGAAAATCCCTACTTCTGGCAAAACCGGCCAGAAGTGGGGCACCTTTTCGAGTTTTGTTTCTCGAATTTCGTTTTCGTTTCGCTCGTTCGGTTTCCCGAATTCACCAAATCTTCATCCCTCAGTCACCGCGCCGTAACAATCCCCCACTAACGTCTCTGAGAATCACACATCTGGGGAAAACTCTCAGGAGATTACTTATGAAAAAGACCGCACTGGCCTTGGGCCTGTTCTTCGCCCTCGCGGGGATGGCGTTTTCGCAACAAGGCGCCGTTCCTTCCGGCATTCCTCACCTCGACCACGTGTTCTACATCATGATGGAGAATCATGGCTACCGGGAGATCATGAACAATCCGAACGCCCCCTTCATCAATAGCTACGCGATGAGCGCGAACCTCGCGACCAATTATTACGGCGTGGGGACACCCCAGCTTGACCAACTATCTCGAAGCGGTTGGCGGATCGAACTTCGGCATTCGCAGCGACAATTCTCCCGATTGGCATGATGCGAGCTGCTCTCCGAACCTCGCGTCGGGACTGGTCAACACCGACAATCCCCCGAGCCCGAACATTTGCCCGATCGCCGGCACTGGGACCGACGCGGCCACGCCCGTTCTCGACTGCACGAATGAAGTCACCGGGCCTCCGTGCGAGATCGATCTCGACGGGCGCAAGTCTTATGCCGGCGTCAGCACTACGCTCGGCATCACCATCGCCGATCAACTCGTTGCCGCGGGCAAGACCTGGAAGGCTTACGAAGAAAATCTTCCGACGACTGGTCCGGATCTCGTGGACTACAGCGACGGCAACTTCACGAATAATACCGATTTCACCAAGATCAATCCGCAGCTCAACCCGCCGCTGACGACCGGCGACATCGTTCAGCTCTACGCGTCGAAGCATAACCCATTCGCCTACTTCGCGAACATTCAGGCCGGGACCAACCCGCTCCTGAGCTATGCGAACATGGTCCCGTTCGACGGCATGCAGGGGCTCTGGAGCGATCTCGGGTCCAACAGCATGCCGAACTTCTCGTTCATCGTTCCCAGCCAGTGCAACGACATGCACGGCCGCGGCAACGGTACCGCATTCTGCGGATACGATCCTGACGACAACGGCACGCAAGCCGGATTGAACCCGGCCCTCGTCATCCTGGGAGATCAGACGGTCCAGAAGATCGTCAACGCGATCCACGCCTCGAAGGCCTGGACCACCGGCAAGAACGCCATCGTCGTCACCTGGGACGAGAACGACTACGCGGTGCAGCCCATCCTGAACCGCGTCGTCACGATTGTCGAAACGAACTACGGCGTCAAAGGCGTGCAGAGCGGAGAAACCTACACTCACTTCTCCCTGCTGCGCTCGATCGAAGGCGGATTCGGCATCCCCTGCCTGAATCACGCCTGCGACGACACTACGAAAACAATGAAGGATATGTTCGCTACGAAATAGGAAGACGGTTCGACCTCATGGTGAACGAAAAAGAATGGCCGCCCAGGGGCGGCCATTTTTTAATTCAGAGAAGCGACGGACTCAATCCTTCCCGTTATCCAAATACGGCTTCGTCCGATGCACCTGCGATTTCACTCCCGGCACCGGTTTGTCATTCGCCGAGCTCACCTGCCCACCTTCCTCGGCGGCGGCCGCCAGGCCCGATGAATTCGTATTCATCGCCTGCTCGAGCGTCGTACCCACGGGCGCCTTGGCCACTCCGAACACGGCGTGGACTCTTTGCGCCAGATACGATGCCGCCTGATAATCTCCGGCCATCTGGCCCGACGTTGTTGAAGGCAGCCAGTTCGGATTCATTCCCTTCGCCAGCGTTCTAGCCGTACTCCACGTCGTGCCGCCGTTCGTTGAGGTGATGTATCCCTCGCTCAGATTGCACGAACTTCTGCAACTGGAGTTGGGGAAGAAGTTGTAGGTCACCGCAATCCGAGCGGTGCTTCCCGATGTTCCCGGCTGGATCACGAATCCGGGCGTGAAGTGATCGACCGTGCTCGTCACCGGATCAATCGGCACCCGCGTCACTGCGCTCCAAGTGGACCCATCCGTCGAAGTGCTGTAGACGAGGTCGTTTGCCGAGCAGCTCGTGCGGAAGCGGCAGTCTGCCCACATCACATACACTTTCCCCGACGCATCCATCTGCGCCGCCGGAAGCGGCAAGGCGCGCATGTTGCCGCCAACTGCATGTTCGCTGATTGCGGCCACCGTTACTGGGGCGGTCCAGGTCGTCCCGCCATCGGTCGATTGAAACGCCAGAATGCTTGACAGGTATTGGTTGCCCAGCGGAACGATCACCGTCCCGTTGGGCTGCACGAGCGGAATGCCTCCTGTGCCGAAGGCGCCGTTCGTTGTGCCCTGCTTGGCGCTCCAGGTATTGCCGCCGTCGGTCGAAGTGCTCATCTGGATCTTGTCGCCGAGGCTGTAGTCGTCCCACTCGACGTAGCAATTCCCGTAATGCGGGCTGCTGGCCGTGTTGTCGCAGCCGATCCACGGCTTGTCGTAGAAACCGCCCGACTCGACGATCGAGACTGTCGACGGATTGTTCCATGAGATGCCGTTCTTCGAGCTGCTCACCAGAACCGCCGCTCCATGCGCTCCGCCGGAGTTCGACAGAGCCAGAGTTTCCACCAGCCACGTTTTGTATTTGGAGTTGAAGACGACGGCCGTGTCGCTCGCGCGATCATAGGTGCCGCTTCCTTCAATGTTGGTGATGCCGGGGAGATATCCCTGTGTCCAGGTCGTGCCGCCGTTCGTCGATGTCGAGAACCCGATATCGGAAGCGCCGCCATCTGTGAATCGTCCTACCTGAAATGTGGAAACGATCGTCTTGCCCACCGCGTAGCTGGAGGGCTCGACTTCCGTCTCATGCTGGCTGGTTGTGTTGGTGAATGTATCGGTGCTGATCTGGGTGAGTGGAACCTGGGCAAGCGCCGTGGCGGCCATCAACATGAGCAGCCCGGGCAAGGCGAAAGAAATTTTCGCTGCACGCATCTTGTTTGTCGTAACGCTGGGCAAGGCAGTCCTCCAGAATTGAGTTGCACAACGCGAACTAACTGAAAACCCGCAGCCGCCGCGTGAATTCGCAGATTAAAGATGTCCCCAATGCGACGGCTCGCCCCGGGATACGGCAGGAACAGGCGCCCAGAGCGGCGAATGGCCGTCAACTATAGCCCCGTAGTTGAACCCGGTCAACGCGCAAGAACTTGCATACTTGCTCGCACAGCGAGGAAGAATGACAGGCGGCTCAATGACGGGGGGCCAACGACTAATGACGGATGACGACCACTGAACACTTATCACTAGGCACACAGCAATAATGTCCCAATAAGATGAAACGCATGCCGACAACAATCTTCTCCGAATCCGCGCTCATCGCCGACCAACTTCACCGCGCTTTCTACGGAAATGCCTGGCACGGTCCGGCAGTGGTCGAACTGCTCGCCGACGTGCGGGCTGACACCGCGGCAGCGAAACCGATTGCAGATGTACACAGCATTTGGGAACTGCTCCTGCACATTGCCGTTTGGGACAACGCCGGGCTAGTGCGCCTCTCCGGCAAGAAATATCAGCCCACCGGAACTGACAATTTTCCGCTGGTTACGAAGCCGACCGAAGCGGCATGGCGCAAAGCGATCGCGCAAGCCAAGCGCACGCACGACAGGCTTACGAAAACGGTTGCATCTCTTCCGGAGGCGCGGCTCCGAGACCGCGTCCCCGGGAAGCGCTACAACTTCTCGCACTTGCTCCACGGGATCGTGCAACACGAGCTTTATCACGCGGGACAGATTGCGATCCTGAAAAAAGCGGCACAGTAGCGGAGACTTTTTGTTCCGGCGCGAAAAGTGGCGGCGGTGAGGATGATGCGGGCATCGGACACAGCAGATTTCTGCTTGCTGGCTACACCGACGCCACAGGCGGCCAATGGTTGATTTACAATTTCTCCGGCAACCGGCCACCGGGAATCTTTCTGCCTACTCCCATCTCCGTCGCCGTCGTCGGGGCTGGCGTCTTCGGACGCAATCATGCCCGCATCTACAAAGAACTCGAACAGCAAGGCGAAACCGTCCGCCTTCTCGGCATCGTTGATCCCGATACCGCCCGCGCCGATGCTGTGGCCCGCGAATTCTCCTGCAAAGCGTTCGGATCGGTCCCGCAGATGCTCACCACGCACAGCGAACTGCAAGCCGCGTCCGTCGCCGCTCCCACCATCCATCACGTGCACGTGGCGCGCGAACTCATGGAAGCGGGCGTCGATGTTCTTATCGAAAAGCCGCTCGCCACTTCGCTACATGAAGCCGACGAACTCATCCACCTCGCAGCGAAGCATAAACGCATCGCGCAGGTCGGACATCTCGAGCGCTTCAATCCCGCCGTCCGCGCGACGCTCCCGATCCTCACGCATCCGATGTTTTTCGAAGTCCACCGCCTCAGCGTCTTCACGCCGCGCTCGCTGGATGTGGATGTCGTGCTCGACCTCATGATTCACGACCTCGATATCGTTCTCGCCTTCGCGAAATCGCCGGTGAAAGAAGTCCGCGCCGTCGGCCTCCCGATCCTGTCGGGCAAAGTGGACATCGCGAACGTGCGCCTCGAACTGGAATCCGGATGCATCGCCAACTTCACCGCCAGCCGAGTCTCCACGGAGCGCGTGCGCAAGCTGCGCTTCTTCCAGCCGCGCCAATACATCTCGCTCGATTACGGCCGGCAGGAAGTGCTCGTCTTCACCGTCGGCGACGGATCGACGTCGGCCACTCCCTCCGTCAATCCGCAGATCGGCGTGAGCAAACCTGCGGTTGCGGCCGAAGAGCCGCTTCATGCGGAACTTAAATCGTTCCTCCACGCCGTCCGCGAACGCTCGACGCCGGTTGTTCCTCTGGAAGATGGCCGCCGCGCCCTGGCCCTGGCGCTGGAAATCATCACCGCCATCCGAGCCCACAATAAAAAGGTAGACCTGACCGCCCTGGCGAACCGCTGACGCCTTGTGCGGAATGAATTTGGCGCCCCATTTTCTGGCCGGTTTGCTAGAAGTGGGGTTTTCGAAGCTCTAAAGATAAAGAGAGCTCAGTTACCAAAGTCCCATCCCTCCCGTCGGTTTTCATTCCCCTCCGAATCCAGCACCATATAGAAGATTAGAAATCTCTCTATCTCCCCCAGATTGAGAACTTTTGTGAAAAAACTGTCTCTTGCCATCACCGTGTTCGCCGCTGCGTTCGCGTGTGCACAGTCGCAACCCGCGGAGCAGTCCATGACCGTTTCCCGCACCAGCAAAGCGATGCATTACCGCCTGCAGGGCGGACAGGCGAAGGTCAGCTTCCAGGGCACGGACCTCTCGCAACGCGCCACCGGCGAAGCCAAAGTCGAAGGCAAGAAGACTAACTTTGAAATCGACGCCAAGTTTCAGGGATTCGAAGATGCCACCAAGTTCGGCCTGGAATATCTGACCTATGTTCTATGGGCCGTCTCGCCTGAAGGACGCCCGGTCAATCTCGGCGAACTCACGCTCGACAAGAACGGCAACGCTCACGTGAAGGCCTTCACTGAACTTCAGACCTTCGGGATGATCGTCACGGCGGAGCCTTACTTCGCGGTGTCGCAGCCCGGCAACATGGTCGTCGCCGAAAGCGTCGCGATTCAGGGAGCGGCCACCGAAAACATCGACGCCAAGTACGAACTCGTCACGCGCGGCACCTATTCCTCGACCAACGCTCACATTCAGGACGCCATCTTCGGCATCGATCGCAACACGCCGCTCGAACTATTTGAAGCGCGCAACGCCGTCCGCATTGCGCACATCGCCGAAGCCGATAAATATGCCGCCTCGATTCTCTCCAAGGCCGGACAGCAATTGCTGAACGCCGAAACTCTCTATCGACAGAAGTCGAAGAAAGAAGTCGTCGAAGCTGCGGCGAGAGAAGCTACTGAAACTTCCGAAGAAGCACGGCTGATGGCCGTAAAGCAGAAGGCAGAAGCGGAAGCGCAAGCCGCTGCCGCTGCGCGCGAAGCGAAGGCTCGCGCCGACGCCGCAGCCGAAGCCCAGCGTCGCGCCGATGCCGAACTCGCCCGCCAGCAAGCGGAGCAAGCTCGTCAACAGGCGGAACAAGCCAAGGCTGAAGCGGAGAAAGCGAAGCAGGAAGCGGAAGCCGCCGCCGCAGAGGCTGCGCGCGAGAAAGAAGAAGCGGAAAAAGCCAAGGCCGAAGCGGTTGCGCAGCAGCAAGCCCTGGCCGCCGAAGCCGACAAAGCGAAAGCTGCCGCGGCGCAATCCGAGAGCCTGCGCCAACAGGCGGATGCTCTCCGTCAGCAGGCCGAAAAAGATAAGGCCGACCTCCGCGCGCGTCTTCTGCAGCAGCTCAACTCAATTCTCGCCACGCGCGACTCCGCCCGCGGCCTCATCGCCAACATGTCTGACGTTCTGTTCCGCAGCGGCAGCTTCGAGCTGATGCCCGCTGCCCGCGAGCGTCTCGCCAAAGTTTCCGGAATCATCCTCGCTTATCCGAGCCTGCACCTCGCCGTCGAAGGACACACCGACAGCATCGGCAGCGACGAATACAACCAGAATCTCTCCGAACAGCGCGCGAATTCCGTCCGCGACTATTTCGTCCAGCAGGGAATTCCCGCCGCCTCGGTCGAGGCCCACGGATTCGGCAAGACCGAACCGATCGCCTCTAACGACAGCGCCGAGGGCCGCGCCCAAAACCGCCGCGTGGAACTGGTGCTTTCGGGCGACGCCATCGGCAACTCGGCCGAAAGCGCAGCCGACCCGTCCACGTCAGCCAGCAACAAATAGATTCCGGACGGGCGCGCGTGTGTGCTCAGGGGGCGACAGCTGGATCGTCTGCCGCTGGGCGCCAGCGCGGTCTTCGTACCTCACCTCGGCTATGAAAGCCCGCTGTCTTTTCGACCGCCTTTACCGGGTATGGACTACGGCAAAACCCTATCCTTTCTCAGCGGTGCAGGTTCTGCGATAGTGTCGTTCGTGTTGGGTCTTCGGTGACGTTTATTGAGGGCGGGGCGGTTGCTACCGTCAATCGCAGGTACCGGTGCGTCAGGTGCCAAGCGAGGATGGTATCAATGGCAAAACTTAGAATTCTTTATGGCGAAGGGGATGAAGAGGTTCTGGCGGGTCAGGCGGCGGCGATTGAAAAAGCAGGACATTCGGTCCAGAAGGCTGTCGGCCGCAAGGGCGTGGATGAGGCGCTGAAGAAAAGTCCGTTTGATCTGGTCGTGCTGGGCGCGACCCTGTCACGGAATGACCGGCATCATCTGCCTTATATGGCGAAGAAGGTCAGCGAGCAGACAAAGATTCTGGTGCTGCATGCCGATGGTGCGCGGCATCCGTATGTGGATGGGTGCATGGATACCGGGGCGGACACAGAGCACGTGCTGGCGAAGATTGACAGCATGAAGATTGCTGCTGTGGCTCCGGCGGCTAAGGGGGCTGGGGCGGGGAGGTAAAGAAGCCGTCGTTAGTCGTTGGTCGTTGGTCGTTAGCGGTTGCTAGTCAGTCATCAGTTCTCAGCTTGGGGCGGCTTGGTGGCCGCCCTTTTTCTTTGGCCGGAGCCGGGAATCTTGTTCGTTACTCGGTGGAATATTGGATGCGCTTTTGCGGGGATTTTTGGATTTCTGATGGGGGAGGCTTTTGGGAAGTGGGAATTGCGGTTCTTTCGTTCTGGGGGAATCTTGTTTGTAACAAGTGGGAAATCTGGGACGGTTTCGCAGTCTTTCGGTGCCGGAGCAAATCCCCACTTCTCCCAGAACCGGGGAGAAATGGGGCGCCCTCAGCTTTATTGACTGGTTATGGGAGGGTACGCGGGGCTGGTTTGCCTTGGGAGCCCTTGTAGTCCTTCGGGTAGACGACCAGACAGCGGCGCATGCCTTCGCCCTGGCTTTCGGTGTGGAGGTCAGCTTCGTCGCGGAGAGCGAGGTGGACGATACGGCGTTCGCGAGAGGACATCGGACTGAATTCGTAAGGCGTGCCCGTCTTGCGAACTTTTTCGGCGGCGACGGTCGCGGCCGTGCGGAGTTCCTGAATGCGCTGGGCGCGATGTCCCTGACAATCGAAGGAGACTTTTTCGTGCTCACCGGAAGGAAGGCGGAGCATTTCGAGGGCGAGGAGTTCGAGGGCGCGGAGAAGTTCCCCGCCGCGGTCGAGGAGCATGGGCGTGTCGGGGCCGGAGAAGTCGACGAGGATCTCCGGCTTTTCCCAGTCGCGATTCTCGGGAAGTGGAGGGTCGACGACGATGCGGTATTTGAGGCGGAGTCCGCCGTGAGTGACGACGGCTTTGAGGAATTCGTTGATCTTGTTGGCGGCAGCGACTTTGTCAGGAATGGACATGAATTCAGGCCTCAGGGATTCGAGGGATGTTTTTCTTTCGCCCCTTCGGGGCTGGTTTGATTTTTGGGCCCATCCCACGGCTTACGCCCCTTTGACAACGCCCAGGGCGGGCTGTGGGCTGCAATCTTTCGCCACTTCGCAGCTGGTTCAGGATCCCGGGTTTATTTCATCCGCCAGCGAAACACAGGGTCCCTCCACTCCGCATGCCGTCCCCTTCGGGAACGGCGTGCTCCGGTCGGGATGACAACGGGTACACATCCCCCGGCGCTACTTGTCTTTCTTCCGGGCGCGCTTGGCCATCATTTCGCGCATTTCGCGGCCCAGCTTGCTGCGATTGATGACGGCCTGTTGACCAATCGAAATCAGATTGCTCTCCATGTAATAAAGATTCAGTCCGGCCTGCAAGCGGAAGAAGATGAAACCCATGAAGAGCGGCATCATGATATTCATCATTCTCTGCTGCGCGGGATCCATGCCGGTCTGCGGCGTCATGCGTTGCGTGACGATCATGGTGAGGACCATCAAGATCGGCAACAAGTAAAGCGGATCGGCGGCCGAGAGATCTTTGATCCAGAGCCAATGAGCGTGGCGCAAGTCGATGGCCACGTAGAGCATCTTGTAATAGGCGTAGAGGAAGGGCAATTGGATCAGCATCGGCAGGCAGCCGCCGACGGGATTCACGCCTTCTTTCTTGTAGAGCGCGCTGATCTCTTCGTTCATGGCAGCCTTGCGCGGGTCGCGCAGGCTGTATTTCTTGTATTTCTCCTGGATCGACTTGATCTGCGGCTGGACGCGCTGCATCTTGAGCATCGACCTCATCTGCATGAAGCGGAGCGGCATCAGAGCGAGGGTGATGATCAAGGTCTGGAGGACGATGGCCCATCCCCAGTTAGCGACCATGTGGGCGTAGGTCCACTTGAGCCATACGAAGAGGGGTTTGGCGAGCAGCCCCCAGATGCCGTAGTCGACGAGGCCGGTGAGATCGTTGTCGGCGCCGGAGAGTCCGGGCACGGGGATCGTCTGCAGGATGTCAGGCTCTTTGGGTCCGACAAAAACGCGCTCGGAGATGGGGCCGTGAAGATTGCCGACCGCAGCGCCGAGGACCTCGACTTTAGTCTGTTCTTTATTGTTCTTGTTCTGAGGATCGCGGGGGACGGTCAGCGCGTTGCGGAAGGTGATCATCGAGACGTTCGCGGGATCGTCGGGGATGAAGACGGCAGCGAAGTATTGATCGTTGGGGCCGGCCCAGTGGAAGGGACCGGGGATCGTGGCGCCTCCGCTGATTTTCTTGATGGCGAGGCGTTCGATGTTCTTGTTGAACTGATAGTCGATGGTGGAAGAAGCGTAGAAGGCGGGAGTGGTCTGGTCTCCGAATCCGGCGGGCCAGGATAGGAGCGCGGGAGCGGGGCTGCCGTGGAAGGTGACGGCGGCGTCCACCTTGACGATGTAGGTGTTATCGAAGGTGAAGGTTTTGCGCACCGTCATCACATCGTCGGAGTACTCGAAGGTGAGCGATGCCGGAGTTTTGAGAGTGCCAGTCGCAGAGGGGACGTAGAGTTCGGAGTCGAGACGCCCGCGGAGGTCCTCGTCGTAGGTCCAGAGGGACATGGGATATCCGTACTGCTTGGCGGCGGCGGGATTGACGAGGTCGAGCGGACCGTTTTCGGAGTCGTTATCGTATTTCTTGAGGATCCACGACTTCACCTCAGCGCCGCGATTGGTGAACGTAATGCGGTAGAGATTGTTTTCGACGACAGTCTCGGTTTGTTGCGCGGCCTGAACGTTGGCGACAGGAGCCGGAGCCGCGAGTTTCGATTTCGGCGATTTCTTTGTTGTCTCGGGCGGAGCCGGAGGTTGCGTCGTTGTGGCCGCGGGAGTTGCGGTGGATTGCTTTTGCTCCTGCGGCGGGGGCGGCGCGGGGAAATATTTTTTCTGAACCTGGACAAAGACGAGCATCAGGACGAACGTCACTACGAAAATAAGGAGCAGGCGGCGTTCGTTGCCGGGTTCGTGTTGAGGATTTTGATAGTCGGCCAAAGTAATTTTTTGCTTTCTTAAGTTGCGTGGTGGCACGCGTTGCTTGCCGTTGGTCGTTCGTCAGTGGTCGTTGGTCGTTGGTCGCTTGTGGTTGGCGAATTCTTCACAACCGGATCGTAGCCGCCTTTGACGAAGGGATGGCAGCGGAGGAGTCTCCAGAGAGCGAGCAGGCCTCCGCGGATTACGCCGAAACGCTCGACGGCCTCCATGGCGTACTCCGAACAGGTCGGGACGTAGCGGCAGGCGGGCCGAAACATGGGAGAGATTCCCCATTTGTATCCACGCAGCAACCGCACGGTTACGCGTTGGAACAAGTTCGGTTCCGCGGTTTCGGGTTGCGAGTTCCAGACGATGGACATCGTTATTTCAATTTCAGAGTTGGTATAACCCGGAACAAAGGGTCCCTCGACTTCGCATGCCTTTCCCTTCGGGAACGGCACCTCCGGTCGGGATGACAAGAGTGAAGCTTTATGAGACCTCTCCTACTTTCCCGTCGTCTTCTCTGTTGCCTTCTCTGACTTCGGGGACAGCTTTTTCTGTATGACTACGAAAGCCTGGTTTACTTCGTTCAACACCCCATCGAACGGGGCCGTGAGCAAAACCTTCTTCGGATTGATGACGACGTCTGCGTGCGGAGCGGATGCCGGCATGGTGAGCCGGACGGCTTCGCGCAAACGGCGCTTCATCCGATTGCGCTGGACGGCGCCGCCGAGAGCCCGTCCAACGGTGAATCCGACGCGAAGGCCGGAGACTGCTTCGGTTGCCGGCAGCTCCTGGCGCTGCAGGTAGAACACAGTCATCGACGGCGAAAAATGACGGCGTCCCTGTTTGTATACGCGCTCGAAGTCCGAGTGGCGCAAGAGGCGGGCTGTGCGGGGAAATCCCCGTTTCGCCGGATGCTGGTCCACACTCTTATTCGATTCTCCGGGCACACTGGAGGTCACAGAGCCTCTAAGTTTCTGGTGCCAAATGCGGCAGCGGCAGGCGAGGCGCCCGCGCCACATTTATTCGCGAAAACCTGGTTTCACAGAGACCCGCTTGCGCCCCTTGGCGCGGCGGCGGGATAAAACTTTCTGGCCGCCCTGGGTCTTCATGCGCGTGCGGAATCCGTGCTTCTTGGACCGCTTGCGCCGGTTGGGTTGGAATGTACGCTTGGGCATGAAAAGTTAGGTGCTCCTGAGTCGATCAACGGTCTTGGGACAAACCAAAAGTATAAATCAGCGGAGCGTTTCGGAACAAACGGGGGAGTCGTGGGTTTGGAGTGGTCAAGGTGTTCCTCGGGGGCAACAGCAGATTCCTCCTTCCTCGCTTCGCTCGGGGGTCGGAATGACAAAGGCTTGAGTGCCGGGCTTCTACATTAACCACAAAGGCGCGTTGTTTGAAATCTGGCTTCCGTGTACGGGTTCTTGATTGAAGAAATCAAAATCCCCACCTTCTCGCAAGAGGCGCGAGAAGGGTCGGGCAACCCGGCCTATTATGAGAACGGTCCGCTCGTCTTGAACGCACGACGCGGGTTTTCTAATTTTCGCGATGATCGAGATTTTCTTGCACATTCTGTGCGGCAGTTATAGACGCGGTACTTGACACGGAGATGAATTCAGGAGATGAATGAGCATCGCGGAAAAATTCCAGCCGAGAAGATTTCCACATGACAAAAAAATTTGTGCTAGTATGCCGGACTGGTCCTGCTTTTGACTTCGTCCAGTGAGTTGCAGCAGCGCGACAGAAGAACAGGCGCATTCCGCAGTACAATTAACGGTTTCAGCTACTTCATAAAACGGCAGTATTAACAGGCGCTCTCCACCAGCCGCCAGGGCGCCGCGTTGGTGAAAATCATATATGTCAGCTTCAGGAACAACACTTTCCCCAAATCCATGGGCGCGGATTCTCGATGCGCTGGAAAAAAAGATCAACCGACATTCGTACGACACGTGGCTGAAGCCGACGAGGTACAGCCACTCGAGCGGCGGAGTTCTGTTCGTACGCGTACCCACTGTTGAATTTCGCCACGCCGGCGATAAATATGCAGACCTGATTCAGGAAGCAGTGGACGTGCTGGGCCTCGGGTTCAACGAAGTAAAGTTCGTGACTCCCGAGGACGATCCGGCGGCGACTCCGATGCGACACGATGGCGGGCTCTCGGCACCATCGATGAGCGCAGGGCCTTCCCAGTCGCGCTTTGACTGGGATGGTGCGGCGCAGTTGAATCCGCGGTACACGTTTGACGCGTTCGTCATCGGCAGCGGAAATCAGTTCGCGCATGCAGCGTGCCAGGCGGTGGCGGAGCGTCCATCGAAAGCGTACAACCCGCTGTTCCTGTATGGCGGCGTCGGCATGGGCAAGACGCACCTGATGCAGGCGATCGGGCACGAGATCAAGCGGCGGATGCCGCAGGCGGCGATCTGCTACGTGTCGAGCGAGAAGTTCACGAACGACATGATCAACTCGCTGCGCTACGACAAGATGACGAGCTTCCGCGACAAGTTCCGCGGAGTCGATGTGCTGCTGATTGACGATATACAGTTCCTGGCGCAAAAGGAGCGGACGCAGGAAGAATTCTTCCACACGTTCAACGCGCTGCATGAATCGATGAAGCAGATCGTGATTGCGAGCGATCGCTCGCCTAAGGAACTGGCGGAGATTGAAGATCGGCTGCGGAGCCGGTTCGAGTGGGGATTGATTGCCGACATTCAGCCGCCGGACCTGGAGACGAAGGTCGCGATCCTGCAGAAGAAAGCAGAGCAGGAGAAAGTCACGCTGCCGACCGATGTGGCGCTGTACGTGGCGTCGAATATCCGGTCGAACGTGCGCGAGCTGGAAGGCGCGCTGATCCGGTTGGTGGCGCACTCTTCGCTGATCGGGGCGGAGATCACGCTGCCCTATGCGCAGCAGGTGCTGAAGAATTTCATCGATTCGCAAGCGCGCAAAGTCACGATCGAATCGATCCAGAAGATGGTTGCCGAGCAATTCGGGCTGCGGCTGGTCGAGATCAAGGCGAAGAATAATTCGCGGGCGATTGTGTATCCGCGGCAGATCGCGATGTATCTAGCCAAGCAGTTGACGGAGGCGTCACTACCGGAAATCGGGAGACAGTTTGGCGGGAAGCATCACACGACGGTGCTGCACTCGGTCGAGAAGATTGAAGAGGTCCGCAAGAACGACAAAGATTTGAACAGGCTGATCAATAAACTGACCGAGCAATTAGGCGGATAAATCGCGGTGGGCGCAGCGTTTTCCACTCTGCAATACAGTCTTCCTTGTAGTCAGCTGTGAATCGGATGTGGAAGTTGTGTAAGGCGAAGGTGAAATCGGAGACAGGGGCAAATTGTGGTAGGGGCTCCGCAGAGATTGGGACCGATTTCTAACATGAGGGGTGGGGCGGGAAGCTGGTGAGAAAAGAGAAGTTGCAAGAGTTTTCCACCTTTCCGCAGGGCCTACTGTTACTGCTGGTTTAATAGGTTTTGCATTTGATATAAGGTAGTACCAGAAGTAGCGGTGGGTTTAGATGGATCACTCAGTGCGTAGATGTTGAGATTCGACGGTACGGTTTGAAGCAGGATTCTTCCCAAACCAACTGGGCGTCGAGAAAGTTTGTCAGGCACGTCATTCGGGAGATGCACTTATGCCGGTGGAGGCCGCCGTTGCCGCGGGAACCATGGAGATCACGATCAGCAAATTTGAATTGCTGCGTGAACTGACTGCCACGCAGGGAGTTGTCGAACGCAAGACCACGATTCCTATCCTTTCCAATTATTTGTTTGAGGCCGCGAGAGACCGGCTGTCGCTGACGGCGACGGATCTCGATCTGAGCCTTCGGACTTCATGCAATGCAAAAGTAAAAAAGGAAGGATCGTGCACGATTCCGGCGCGGAAGCTGTATGACTACGTGAAGCTGCTGCCGGATGCCGATATCACGATCAAGCTGCTGGAGAACCACTGGGTCAGCATTCGATGCGGGCGGTCAAATACGAAGATGGTTGGCATGGCGAAATCGAATTTTCCGAGCCTGCCGGCGTTTCCGACTGCTGGGGCGGTGAAAATTTCGTCGCAGGTTTTACGCGGGCTGATCGCGCGGACCGGATTTGCGATCTCGAGTGAAGAATCGCGATACACGCTGAATGGCGCGCTGATGCTGCTGAAGCCGGAGTCGATCACGATGGTCGCGACTGACGGGCATCGGCTGGCGCATTGCGAACGGGCCGGAGAAAAGTTCGACGGCGTTTCGGGCGAGATGAAGACGCTGGTGCCGAAGAAGGCGATGGACGAGTTGAAGTCGCTGCTGGATTCGACCGACGCGGAGACGATCGATTTTGCGAAGGATGAGTCGACGCTGTTCTTCCGGATCGGATCGAGGCTGCTGACTTCGCGTCAGCTTACGGGACAGTTCCCGAACTACGAAGCGGTGCTGCCGAAGGACAACAGCAAGATTGTTCCGTTGAATGCGGACGAATTGAATGCGGCGATTCTGCGCGTGGCGCAGTTTGCCGACGAGCGCTCGCGGGCCGTACGGCTGCGGCTGGAAAAAGGCGAAGTGAAGATTTCGGCTTCGTCGGCCGAGGCCGGTGAGTCGGAGGATTCGCTGGAAGCGGCGTACACCGGCGATGCGCTGACGATTGGATTCAATGCCGCGTACCTGGTGGAGTTCCTGAAGGCGGCTGGGAGCGC